>Ga0315289_10004130_pt1 | contig 21747 bp, 20 predicted proteins | sample YL17G11_40_MG_FD_203452 | JGI IMG/M metagenome (GOLD analysis project Ga0315289, IMG submission 203452) | Sediment microbial communities from Yellowstone Lake, YNP, Wyoming, USA - YL17G11_40 | ecosystem: Environmental > Aquatic > Freshwater > Lake > Sediment | place: USA: Wyoming | collected... | reverse complement strand
CGAGCCAAAGAGCCCAACTGGCGCTTTTGGGTTTCATCGAGCGCCAAGGCGGCGGCGCGGTCGAACATGCCCTATTAGAACACGCTCGAGTTCAATTGTCAATTATTATGTGGGACGGGACACTAGGGTGATGGTGGCGCCGGGGATGATCGCGCCGCTGGGATCTTCCACGGTTCCGACGATCGAACCGTAGAGCACCTGGGCGTTCGCCGGCGATAAGGTCGCGGCCGCCACCAGGACGATGGCGGCACAGGACAAGGCTGCAAATCGACATCGCATGGGTTTCGTGCCTCCCAACATCTTGAATCGGGGGTTCCTGACCCCGTTCCAGTATACACCCCACCCCATCCTGTGTGAGGTGTGCAGCAGCCCGACGCCCGGCCTTGGTCGCTCAGCGCTTCTTGAGCGTCACCACCATCTGCGAAGTCACCGGGATGGTGTCCAGTTGCGGGTTGGCGGTCAGCGCCGCGACATATTCCGGGTTCGAACCGCGGCCGTTGATGTTGTGCGCCAGGATCAGCCCGCCGGGGCGCACCAGCGGCAGGAGCTTCTCGAGGTAGTCTCGGTAGCCCTCTTTGTCGGCGTCGATGAAGACGATGTCGATCGGCCCGCTCAGTTTCTTGAGCGTCTCGTGCGCGTCGCCTTCCACCACCGTGATGAGCCCGTCCACGCCGGCTTTGCGGAAGTTCTCGCGCGCGGTGGCGGCCCTGGCGGGATCGATCTCGAACGTGGTCAGCTTGCCGCCGGTCGCCCGCAGCCCCAGCGCAAACCACAGCCCCGAGTAACCGGTCGAGGTTCCGATCTCGACGGCCTGCTTGGCCCCCATGGCCTCTGTGAGCAGGCGGATCACTCGACCGTCTTCCGGCGCGACGTTCATGACCCGGGTGACCTGTTCGGCGATCTCGAGAATCCGTTTCTCGGCGGCATCTTGGGCCACCGTCGGGTATTCCGAAGAGGCGCCGCCGCGCGGGAACCCGCCCCGTATCCGCCCAGGCTGCGATCGAGCGAGGAAGCCCACCGCCGCCAGCGCCATCACGAGCCCTACGGCAATCTTGAGACTCTGCACAGCGGTCCTCGAATGCCTCATGGTTGGAAGACGGCGGCCTGTGCGCGCGAAGTTACAGTTGCGGGCGGTCCGCGGTCAGCAGTTTTCCCACTCGGTCTCGAGCAGCCGGGCGTACTCGGCCGAAGAGAACAACTCGAAGTCGAAGTTGGTGGGCAGGATGGGGGGGAAGGGGAACAGTTGCTGGCGGCAGGCGTACATGTGGTCGGCGAAGCGGTGGTAAGAGCGGACGAAGTCGGTGTTCAGGGTGTCGTACTGCGGCAGCATCTCAAAAATCGCGTGCAGCCCCAGGGCGCGAGCGAAGATGGTCTTGTACTCGTGGACGCCCCAGTGCCGGAGCTTCTCGTCCACCGGGGGGGGCGTGCTTTCGATCAGCAGGTTGGTGAAGCTCTCGCAGCGGATCCCGGAGTGCCGCAGGGCCTCGGTGTGCTCGACCAGTTCCATGCACTGGGCCGCCCACCGCCCCAGGTCCTTGCCCACGTAGAACAGCATGGACAACTCGCAGTACCGCCCGCTCAGGAGCGTCAGCTCGAGCTCCTCGACCGTGTAGTCGTCGCCCGGCAGCACTCCCTGGAGCATCAGGCTGGCCCGCGAGCTGGCCAGCAGCTTCTCCGGGCCCGTGGGCTCCGAAAAGGGGTGCAGAATGAGAGGTGGCAGCTTCCACTGCCTGTCTGAGCTGGTCACTACTATATTGATCGGCTGCTCAGGGCAGGCTTTGAGCGAAAGGCGTACCAGGACGTACTACTTCCTCTGGGTCAGCCGGACCCGGGCCTCGATGGTTTGCTCGCCGCGCCAGACCTTCACGGTGACCTCGTCGCCCGCCTGGTGGGCGCTGAGCGCGTACTGGAAATCGTAAAGGTTCCCGATAGGCTTGCCGTCGAACTCGATCAGGATGTCCCCGGCGCGCAGGCCCGCCTTCTGGGCGGGGGAGCCCTCCTGGACGTCGGCGAATTTCACGCCCTTGGGGGTCTCACCGAAATCCGGCACGCTGCCGAACCAGGGCCGGGCGCCGGAGCGCTCGCCGCCCACGCGTCCGGGCGGGCTCGGGGCCGCCGCGCGGATGAACTGCGGGCGGTCCGGGGCGTCGCTCAGCTTCTCGGCCACCTCGGCGACCACCCGGAGGACTTCGGCCGCCGCCGGGGCGTCGATCTTGTCCCAGGTGTCCGAGGGCTTGTGGTAGTCGCTGTGCAGCCCGGAGAAGAAGAACAGCGCCGGGACCTGCTTGGAGGTGAAGGAAGAATGGTCCGAGGAGCCGACCTCGGAGCTGCCCGAGTAGTCGGCGTTCAGCTTGTGCTTGGGAACGGCCTCCTCGAGCAGCGCCTTGAAGGTCGAGCCCGTGCCAACGCCGCCGATGTAAATCTTTCCCTCGCGCGGCCGCCCGATCATGTCCAGGTTGATCATGGCGACGGCGTGGGCCAGCGGCAACTGCGGGTTGTTGGCCCAGAAGCTCGAGCCCAGCAGCCCCAATTCTTCGCCGGCGAAGGCCAGGAAGACCACGCCGCGCTGGGGCTGGGGCCGCGCGGCGAACCAGCGCGCCAGCTCGATCAGCCCGGCGGCGCCGGAGGCGTTATCGTCGGCGCCCGGGTGCGGCGTGCCGGCCTGCGAGGCGGCCAGCGAGTGCTGCTCGCCCAGTCCCAGGTGGTCGTAGTGCGCGCCGATCACCACGTACTCCGGCGTCCGGCCCGCCAGGTACCCGGCAACGTTCCGCACGGTCCGGATCTCGCGCTCCAGATCGACCGTGGCGCTCAAGCGCAGCGTCTCGGGGAAGGCGAAGGAGCGCGGCTTCAAGTCCTTGTCGATGGCCTCCTGAAGCTCCTCGAGGCTCTGGCCGGCCGGCTGGAACCAGGCATCGGCCAGGGCGGCCTTCACCTGGACGAACACGATGCCGGCGTCCGTCGGCCCGGCGGCGCGTCCGAACTTCTCCAGCTCGTCGGCCTCGCCGCGGTGGTTGGTGCGGTCGGTCACCAGGATGACGCCGCGCGCCCCGCGCATCTTGGCGTTCACCGCCTTACTCCAGAATTGCGCGTGCTCGGTGAACAGTCTGCCGGCGAAGACGCTCTTCTCGTCGTACTCCTGCGGCTCGTGCCGCAGCACCACGACGAACTTGTCCTTGACGTCCAGCCCGGCGTAGTCGTCGTAGTTGTATTCCGGCGCCGTGATGCCGTAGCCGGCGAAGACTACTGGTCCGGCTGCCGTGCCGCTGGCCGAGAAATTCAGCGGCAGGAAGTCTTCCTGGGGCTTGAGCGCGCGCTGCTGGGCGCCGTCGCGGACCTCGACCTGGTTGCGGGCGCCCAGCCGGGCATTGGTCGTCACCGGGAAGGGCTGGAAGAAACGGTCACCGGAGAGCGGCTTCAGCCCCGCGGCCTGGAACTCGCGGGCGAGGTAGTCGGCGGCCTTCTCCAGTTCCGGCGTGCCCGTGCCGCGGCCCTTCAGCTCCGGCGACGCAAGCTGCTTGACGTACCCCAGGTAGCGGCTCGGGTCAATGTCGGCGGCGCCCAGCAGGCTGAGCGCCACCAGCAGGCACAAAACTCGAATTCGTGTCATGGGCCTACCTTGGGTACCGGCGACAGGGGCGGCAGTTCGCAGCAGGCGTCCTCACCGGCGTTGCGCGCGGTCTTCTGGTAGTCGATCTCGAAGTCGATGATCTGGCGCAGGTTGGGCCAGGCCAACTGGCCGGCCAGGCGGCGGCCGTTCACGTAGAGCGTCGGAATCGAATTGACCTGCAAGGACCTGGCCTCGGCCACGTTGCGGTCCACCTCGGCCTCGGTGGCCCGCGTGTCGATGCAGCGCGCCAGTTGCAGCGCGTCCACCGGCTTGCCCTTGGTGAACTCCAGCACCTGGGCCTTCAGGTTCTCCGGCGTGATCTGCTCCTGGTTCTCGAAGATCCAGTCGTAGAAGTCCCAGAAGGCGCCCGGGTTCTGCCGGAAGATGCAGCGGCTGGCGATGGCGGCTGTCTTGGCCCAGGGGTGAATCTGCTCGAGCGGTAAGTCCTTGAAGTACAGCCGCACCTGCTTGGGATAGGCGCTCAGCAGGTTCTGGCGGAGCATCTTGGCCTCCTCCTTGCAGAAGGGGCACTGGAAATCGCTGAACTGCACCAACACGACGGTCGCGCCCGGCGTTCCGAAGCTGGGCTGGAATTGGGTCTTCAGCTTGTCCAGATCCGGCTTGAAGGGGTTCTGGTTCACGTCGAAGACCGCAGCCTTCAGGATCTTCTGGCCGTCTTTGGAAACCAGAAACGCCTCTTCCTGGGTGACGCCGCCGGCCGAGCCGCGCACCTTCACCTCGAAGAAGCCTGGCAGTTGAGCGGCGGGCTGCGGATCGCCCATCTGAACCTGGACGGAAGGCCCCCAGACAAACAGGTGGCGGATGTAAGGTTCGAGGGTGGCCTTGTCAAGCGCTGACTTCGTGGGTTTGGCGGCCGCGGGCTTCGGGGCCGCGACTCCGAAGGCGGCCAGCCCGCTGAAAGCGAGAACCACCAACAAGTTGCGGGAAAGAGCGTTCATGGGGTTAATCATCAGTCTATCGCAGTGAATCACATGACCGGCCCGATGCGCCAGGGGACGAATTCGCGGTGGCCGAAGCCTTCGCTGGCAGTCCGTTCGCCGGAAGCCACCCGCAGCAGCAACTCGAAGATCTCGCGACCCACCTGGGAGAGCGTCTTCTCGCCGTCCCCGACCAGCCCAGCGTTGACGTCGAAGTTGTCGCGCATGCGGCCCCAGGTCTGGCTGTTGCTGACGATCTTGATTACCGGCACCGTGGGGAAACCGATAGCGCTGCCCCGGCCGGTGGTGAAGGCGATGACGTTGACGCCGCCCGCCGCCAGACCCGCCAGCGAGACCGGGTCGTAGCCCGGTGTGTTCATGAACACGACGCCCGGCGAGGCGACCGGCTCCCCGTAATCGACGGCGTCCATCAGGGGTGTCGCGCCGGCCTTGGCCACCGCGCCCAGGGACTTCTCGAGGATGTTGCTGAGGCCGCCTTCCTTGTTGCCTGGGGAGGGATTGGAGTCGAAGGTGTGGCCGAAGCGGCTCAAGTACTGCTTGTAGGATTCTATGTAAGCCAACAATTTCTCAGCCACTTGGCGGTTGCGTGAGCGGCGCACCAGCAGATGCTCCGCCCCGAAGATCTCCGGCGTCTCGCCCAGTACCGCCGTGCCGCCGGCCTCGACCAGCAGGTCCGAGCACACCCCCAGGGCCGGGTTGGCCGTGATCCCGGAGAAGGCATCCGAGCCGCCGCAGTTGAGTCCGAGGACGATCTTCGAGGCCGGCATGGTCAGCCGCTCGACGGCCGAAGCCGCCTCCATCAGCCGCATCACCTCGCGGCGGCCGGCTTCGACGGTCGCGGCGGTGCCACCCCGCGCCTGGATGGTGATCCCGACCAGGTTGGGGAGGGCCAGGTACTGCTCGATCTGGTTGACCTCGCAGCCCAGGCCCACCAGCAGCGCTCCCGCGACGTTGGGGTGCTGGAGGACTCCGGCCATGGTGCGGCGGAATAGCACCGTGTCCGGGCCGATGGCCTGGCCGCAGCCGTCGCCGTGGGGGAAGGCCACCACGCCGTCCACGTGGGGCGGCAGCGTGGCCCCCGCGAAGCTGCGGGCGACCAGCTCGGCGACGTGGGCGGCGCAGTTGCTGGCCGCGACCACCGCGACGTAGTTGCGCGTGCCGGCGCGGCCGTCGCGGCGCGGGTAGCCCCTGAAGCACGGCCCCCGAGGGCGGGGCTCGGCCGGGGGAATCTCCCGTTCCGGGAACTCGTAGGCCGGGGGGAGTTCCTCGTAGCTGAGGTTGTGGGTATGGACGTGCGCGCCGGCCTCGATGGCCTGGCTGGCGCGCCCGATGCTCTCCCCGTAGCGCCGCACGATTTCGCCCGCCGGGATGAGGCCCAGGGCGACTTTGTGGCCTGCCGGAACCGGCTCCCGGACGGTGAGCGTGGCTTCGCCCGCCCGGAGCAGTTGACCGGGCCGGAGCGGCAGGCGCGCCACGGCCACGTTGTCGGCGGGGTGAAGGCGGAGGGCGGCATTCTCCGGCGTGGGGGCGGGCTTAATGTCTATGAGGCTCATCCTATCGCAGCAGCACTGTCTCGCAGGTCTGCTCTCCCAGGTGCACGTGGAGTCTGCGGCCCTGCGGGTGGACCCAGATCCCTTCGCCGTCCCTGGGCTTGGGGATCTCCGCCGGGCCGTTCACTATGACCAGCTTCTTGCGCGTCTCGACGCCGCGGAGCAGCTTGCCGATGTGGATGTGGGGGTGGCACTGAGTGCGGACCTTGTCGCCGTTGTAGGCCAGACCCCACTGGTCTCCCCACAGATCCTTCGCTTTCTTGATGGCGGCGGCCCACAGCCGGGTTCTGAATTTATGCGGCATGTCGGCCAGGGAGTGCAATCCGGGGAGGTGAGCGCGGGGCAGGGCGAGCCAGCGGTTGGGTTTGCGCGGGTTATTGTCTTGGAGAAAGAAGATCTCGATATCGGGCGGCTGCTGGGCGGCCTCGCGGCAAAGGCCGCACTCCCGGGCTTCCATGGTCTGCGGGCGCGCGGGGTCGCAGAGGCAGCGAGAGCCTTGAGCGCAGCAGACGCTTTCCAGGGTCAGGGCAATCAGCAGCGGTAAGAAGCGGCTCATTATACTTGAGAAGTGTCGTTGACGTGGTCAGGCATTGGGCGTGCAGTCCTTTACTGCCTGCTGGTGACGGCTGCCTTCTATTTTCTCTTTTTCTTAGGACTGACCGCGACCGGCCTGCTGGGCCCGGATGAGCCGCGCTATGCGGCCATCGGCCGCGAGATGGCCCGCTCGGGCGACTGGGTCACGCCGCGGCTATGGGGCGAGCCGTGGTTCGAGAAGCCGGCGCTGGTCTACTGGATGACAGGGCTGGCCTTCCGCGCCGGCTTGGGCGAGGAGATGGCGCCGCGCCTGCCCGTCGCCCTGATGGGCGCCGCGTTTCTGCTGTTCTACTACTGGATCCTGCGACGGGAGTTCGGCTCGCGGGCGGCCTTTTTCGCCACGGCGATTCTGGGGACCTCGGCGGCCTGGCTGGGTTTGAGCCACGTCGGGGTGACCGACCTGCCCATGACGGCGGCGTTCTCGGCGGCGATGCTGTTGGGGTTGCGGTTGGTTGGGCGACCGCTCCCTGACGGTCGCGGCTCCGAAGGGGTATCCGAGCCGCGAGCGTTAGCGAGCGGTGTTCCCGCCGGGGCGCTGTTGGGCCTGGCGGTGCTGGCCAAGGGCCTGGTGCCGCTGGTGCTGGCGCTGCCGCTAGTGTGGATGGCGCGCAGGCGGCTCAAGCAACTGCTCGACCCCGCCGTGATCGCGGCGTTCCTGCTGGTGGCGGGGCCGTGGTACGTGCTCTGCGCGCTGGCCAATGGCCCGCGGTTCCTCGAGGAGTTCTTCCTGAAGCACCATTTCAGCCGGGTGTGGAGCGGGGTGCTACAGCACGAGCAGCCGGTGTGGTTCTATGTGCCGGTGCTAATGGCCGGGCTGTTCCCCTGGACGCCGCTGGTGGCGCTGCTGTTCCGCAGGAGCGCTTACCGGGATGCGCGGCGGCGGTTCCTGCTGTTGTGGGCGCTGTTCGGGCTGGTGTTCTTCTCGCTCACGGTGAACAAGCTGCCGGGCTACCTGCTGCCCCTGGTTCCGGCGGTGAGTGCGTTGATGGGCCTGGAGCTGACGGAGGCTAAGCGGGCGCGCGGGCTGCTGGCGGGGTGCGCGCTGCTGCTGGCGCTGCTGCCGCTGGCCGCGGCAGTCTTGCCGGGAGCGTTGCTGGAGGGCCTGAGAAGGGCCGCGGTAGGGGAGGTGCGCTGGGTGGCGTCGGCGCCTGCCGTGATCCTGGCGGTGGCGGTGTGGCGGCTGGAAGCGGGCGGCCGGAGGGTCGCGGCGGTGGCCGCGCTGGTGGCCGCGATGACCGCCGGGGCCGTCTGGCTGAAGCTGACGACGTTCCCGGTGCTGGATCGGACGGTCTCGGCGCGGGCCTGCTGGCGGCAGATCTCCAGCCAGGCTCACGAGATTTGCGTCGAGGCAGGCAACCGTGGCTGGCTCTACGGGCTGAACTACTACGCGGTCACGCCGCTGCCGGATTGCGAGACTGAGCCGCGCAGGCTGCGCTTGCGGCAGGCGGGCGGGGCGGCGCGCCTGGAGGCAAAACCGGGGACAGCCACCAATTCCAACTACGGGAATTGGTGACAGCCCCCGGTTTTGCGGCCTCACCTTTTCTTCTTCAGGGTCTTTTCGATCCTGGCCTTGAGGGCCTTGATTTCTTTGCTGTCGGGGACGTCCTTGAGCAGTTCGAGCGCTTCCTTCGTGAAGAGCTCGAGGTGTTCGGGGCGGTCGAGCTTGTCGCGCGTGAAGATCTGGGACTGGTCGTAGAAGCTGTTGGCCAGGGCCAGCGCGAAGACCTCCCACTCGACCTGGATGGTGTCGCTCTTGAAGATCTGCTGAGTCTTGGCCAGGTCGTCCGGGGCGCCGACGGCGAGGCAGGCGGACAGCAGAACCGCCCGCTCAATCGCCCGCTTCTGGAGCGACTCGATCTCGCCTTCGGGCACCAGGATGCCGCTGGAGACCCGCTTCAGTGGGCCGATCTCGGCGGCGCTGCCGGTCGGGTAAGGGAAGGCCAGGGTCACTTTCTGGTTCTTATTGGCGGCCTTGAACTTCTGGAAGGTCTCGGCGAACTGCAAGGCCAGTTGGCCTGCCGTCCTGCGGCACTGGTTGCCCTGGGTGCGGAAGGGCGCGGGGTCGGCGCGATTGGCGCGGGCGCCGGACTCCCAGTTCCCGGCCAACTCCGCGTAACCCTTGGCCATGCCTGACAACAGCACCAGCCGCCAGGGCATGGCGCGGGCCGTGTACTCGTTATCCGTCTTGATGACCTCCCCCAGATTGTCGTTGGCCTGGTTGTAGTCAGCCGCGCTGAAAGTCTGCTTGGCGGCGTTCCAGTGAAAAAGCGGCGTGCCCATCTTGGGCTGCTCCGGCGCCGGGGTGCAGGAAACCGCGATCAGGCTGAGCGCGATGATGGTGGAAAGAAAGAAGATCCGTCTGCCAGTAACCTTCATCTTGTGCCTCCCAGCGCAGTGTGTATCACACTTGCCCCCGAGGTTTCAAGAGGCAAGGTCAAGAAATCCGGCCTTTTCGTCCGCCCTTGGGGGCTACTCCCGCCGCAGCGAGACAGCGATCAGCCCGCGTTCGCGGTGGTCGGCGCCGTCGGGAGGCAGGGCTTTGTCCAGTGTAGTTGGTTCTGGGTTAATCCCAGTTAGGCGCGGAAGGCTTCCGAGCGGCGCAGGATCTCAGCGAAGTCCAGCTTGCCGGCGGCGAAGGTGGTCACGGCGTGGTCCTCACCGGGGCGCCTAACGCCGGGGCTTCGTGGGCCGGATCTCGACGCGGCTGACGAGCGTCCGGGCGGGCATCCGCAGTACCGCCAGCACCACTTCGGCGATGTCCGGCGGGGCGATCTTCCAGTCCGCCGGCTGCCCGCGCGGACTGAAGTCGGTATCGACGCTGCCCGGCATGATGTAGCAGACCCGCACGTCCTCGTAACGGTGATCCAGCATCATGGCCTCGCTGAAGCCGTTCAGACCGAACTTCGAGGCGTGGTAGGCCGCTCCGCCGGCGATGGCGTTCTTGCCGGCCAGGCTGCGGATGTTGATGACGAAGCCGCCCCCACGGCGGCTTTGCCGTCCAGAAAGTTGTCCCTGCTCCCAGGATAGGAGATACTGCAAGAAGCTTGTGATCTCGATTCGGGCTTACGACAGACACGTGGAACAGATCTTCGAGGTGCTGCTGCGCGTAACTCGGGCACTGGCGGACGCGGGCATCCCGTACCGGGTCGTAGGCGGCTTTGCGGTCTTCCTGCATATCAGCGAGCGGGACCCCTTGGCGGCGCGCATGACCCGCGACATTGACCTGGCCGTGGACCGGCGCGACCTGGAGCGCCTCCGGCAGGCGGTTCGGCCCCTCGGTCTGGAGTACCGGCATGCGGCTGCAGTGGACATGCTGGTGGACGCAGCCGAACCCAGAGCCCGCAGTGCCGTTCACCTGGTCTTCGTGGGCGAGAAGGTTCGCAAGGAGTACCCCGAGGCCGTGCCGGGCTTCTCGCCTCCGGTGAAGACTCCGGAAGGCGTCCTGCTGGCGCCGGTGGCGGACCTGGTCCGGATGAAGCTGACCAGCTACCGGCTGAAGGACCGGGTTCACCTGGAAGATCTGGAGGCCGTGGGATTGATCACGCCGGAGATCGAAGCGCAGCTTCCTGGGGCGCTGCTGGAGCGCTTGCGGGAACTGAGGGCCGCCCGAGAGGAGTAGCTTCCGCGCGCGGTATAGTGAGAGTTCAGCCTCTCCGGACCGGTGGATTCATGCCTGCGATGAGCGTATGGTGGCTGCGTGTGGCGGCAGTGCTGTACCTGCTGGGCCTGGTGGACGCGCTGGTGGCGGTGCTGCGCGGGCAAAGCCGCATGTTCCGGCTGGCTCTGGGCATGTTCTATACCGGGGCCGTGCTGCAACTGGTCTCGATCGCCGAAGACGGCCTGGGGAGCGGGCGCTTTCCGGCCAACGATTTCTACCAGTCCGCCTCGTTGTGCGCCTTCCTGATGGCCGTAATGTTCCTGCTGCTCTACTGGCGGTACAAGCTGGAGAGCCTGAGCATCTTCGTGTTTCCGCTGGTTCTCCTGCTGACGCTGATGGGGGGCTTGAGGAGTCCGGGCGCGGGTTGGGCCAGCACCGGGGTGCGTGACGCCTGGCTGCTGGTGCATGTCGTCCTGGTGCTGGTGGGTTACGCGGCGCTGCTGATCACGGGGGTGGCTTCGGTCCTCTATCTGGTGCGTGAACGGCAGCTCAAGCACAAGTCTCCCCGGGCGCCCTTCGACCGCCTGCCGCCGCTGGGGGTGCTCGACGACCTGACGTGGAAAACCATGGCCGTGGGTTTCGTGTTCATCACGCTGGCGGTGATCGCGGGCAGCACCTGGGCGTTTGTCGAGTGGGGGACGCGGTGGATCAGCGACCCGCGCATCGTGATCTCGCTGGCGACCTGGACGCTGTACCTGGTGATGGTCTTCCTGCGCGCCACGGCGGGGTGGCGGGGCCGCAAGGCCGCGGTGATGGTCATTGCCCTGGGGGGCTGCTCGGCGCTGACCTGGGCCGCGCATACGGGCTTGCGCAGTCTGCTGGCGCGATGAAGCTCTTTCTGACAGGTCTGAACCACAAGACCGCGCCGGTCGAAGTGCGGGAGCGCCTGGCCTTCGGGCCGGAATCGCTGAGCGGGGCGTTGAGCGAGCTGCTGGCGCAGCCGGGAGTCGAGGAGGGGCTGATCCTGTCGACCTGCAACCGGGTCGAGGTGGTGGTCACCGCGGAGGACGCCCTGGATGCGCGCAACTTGGTAGAGCAGTTCCTGGCTGCCGCGCGCGGGGCGCCGCTCGAGTCGTTCCGTCCCTGCCTTTACCACTACGAGGACCGGGAGGCCATCCGGCACCTGTTCCGGGTGGCGGCCAGCCTGGACTCGATGATTGTGGGCGAGCCGCAGATCCTGGGGCAACTGAAGGCCGCCTACGCGACGGCCAAGTCCCAGGGGGCGGTGGACGCCTTCATGGAGACCGTCCTGACGCGGGCCTTCAGCGTGGCCAAGCGGGTACGCTCGGAGACCGGCATCGGCGAGAGCGGCGTTTCGGTGAGCTGGGCGGCGGTCGAGCTGGCGCAGGAGATCTTCGGCTCGCTGGCCGACAAGAAGGTCATGCTGGTGGGGGCGGGGAAGATGTCGGAGCTGGCGGCCCGGCGTCTCCGCAGTGCCGGCGTCCGGCAAATCCTGGTGGCCAACCGGACCTGCGAGCGGGCCAGCGACCTGGCCGCGGAGTTTCAGGGCGCCATCGTCGAGTACGACCGCTTCGCCGCCCGCCTGCCGGAAGTCGATATCCTCATCGCCTCGACCGGGGCGCAGGAGTACGTCCTGCGCAAGGGCGACATGCGGCGGGTGATGGAAGCCCGCCGCAACCGGCCCATGTTCCTGATCGATATCGCCGTGCCGCGCAACATCGAGCCGGCGGTCAACGAGCTGGACGGCGTCTTCCTCTACGACATCGACGACCTGGAGAAAGTGGTCGAGGCCAACCTGGGCGAGCGCAAGAAGCGCGCCGAGATGGCCGAGCAGATCATCGCCGCGGAAGTCGAGCGGATGGTTTCCCGGCTGCGGGCGCGGGAAGTGGTTCCCACCATCGTCAGCCTCCAGGTGCAGCTCGAGCAGATCCGGGCGGCCGAGATGGAGAGGCTGCGCGGGAAGCTGGGGCCGCTGACGCCCCAGCAGGAGGAGGCCCTCGAGGCGCTGACCCGCGGGATCATCAACAAAATCGCGCACGGCCCTATCTCGGAGTTGCGGCGGCAGGCCGGACAGCCCGATGGCCGCCACATCATCGACGCCATCCGCAAGGCGTTCCGCCTGGAAAGCTGAAGTGCTGACGATCGGATCGCGCGGTTCCGAACTGGCGCTGTGGCAGGCGCGCTGGGTCCAGCAGAAGCTCGAGGAGTTGGGACAAGCCTGCCGGATCGAGATCGTAAGAACCACCGGCGACAAGATGCTGGACGCGCCGCTGGCCCGCCTCGGCGGGAAGGGCCTTTTCACCAAGGAGATCGAGGAGGCCCTGCTGGAGGGCCGCGTGGATCTGGCGGTGCACAGCCTCAAGGACCTGCCGACGCTGCTGGGGGAGGGCCTGTGCCTGGCGGCGGTGCCGGTGCGGGAGGACCCGCGGGACGCGGTGGTGGGGCGCCGGCTGGCGGATCTGCCCCGCGGTGCCCGCGTGGGGACCAGCTCGCTGCGGCGGGCGGCGCAACTGCGCGCGTTGCGGCCGGACTTGGGTGTCGAGCCGGTGCGCGGCAACCTGGACACCCGGCTGCGCAAGCTCGCCGAGGGCCAGTTTGATGCCCTGCTGCTGGCCGCGGCGGGCCTCCACCGCCTGGGCTGGCAGGACCGCGTGGCGGAGTATCTGCCGGTCGAGGTGATGTGCCCGGCGGTGGGGCAGGGCGCGCTGGCCATCGAGACCCGCGACGATGGCGGCGAGGCGCGGCAGTTTTGCAGCCGGCTCGAGGATGCCGCGACGCGCGCCTGCGTGACGGCCGAGCGCGCGCTGTTGTCCGCGCTGGGCGGGGGCTGCCAGGTGCCCATCGCGGGCTATGCCTGGATGGAGGGCGGTCGCCTGCGCCTGGTCGGGGTGGTGGCCTCGCCGGACGGGAGCGGGCTGGTCCGCCGCGAGACCTGGGGTGCGCTGACAGAGGCGGGTCAACTGGGCGAGCAGCTCGCACGCGAACTGCTGGGGGCCGGCGCCCGCGCGATCCTGGTGGCCGTTCACAAGCTGTTCGGGAAGCGGATCGTGGTCACGCGGGCGCGCGAACAGGCCTCCGAACTCAGCGGAAAACTGCGCGCCCTGGGCGCCGAGGTGATCGAGCTGCCGACCATCGAGATTCGTCCGGCCCAGGATTGCGGCCCGCTGGACGCCGCGCTGCGGCGGCTGGACGCCTACGACTGGGTGATCTTCACCAGCGCCAACGGCGTGCGCTTCTTCTCAGAACGGCTGGAGGTGCGGGGCGCGGAGGCGGGCGCCCCGCGGGCCCGCATCTGCGCCATCGGCCCGGGGACGCGGCGGGCGGTCGAGGAGCGCGGCTGGAAGGTCGATCTGGTGCCCGCCAGGTACGTGGCCGAGAGCCTGGTCGAGGCCTTCGCCGGGGAGGACCTCACCGGGAAGCGCATCCTGCTGCCGCGCGCCGCGGTGGCGCGCGACGTGGTCCCGGCCGAGCTGGCGCGGCGCGGAGCGCAGGTGGACGTGGTCGAGGCGTACCGCACGGCGATCCCGGAGCAGGCGCCCGCGCTGGCGCGGCAGATCTTCTCCGGCGTCCGGAAGCCGGACTGGGTGACCTTCACCAGCTCCTCGACCGCGGTGAACTTCGCGCGGGTGGCGGGCGCCGCGGCGCTCGAAGGCGTCCGCGTGGCCTCGATCGGGCCGGTCACCACCGGCGCGGCGCGGAAGCACGGCCTCGAGGTGACCGTCGAGGCGGAAGCCTTCACCATCGACGGGCTGATCGAGGCTATCCTGCGGAGCGAGGGGGTAGCCTAAGGGCATGGCGATCCCGGCGCTGGTCAGCGTGGCGGAATACCCCCCTACCAGCTTCCCGCCGGACTGCGAGCACATGGACGGCGTCATTGTGGAGCGTAACTTGGGAGAGCGGGATCACAGCACTTTGCACATGGGAGTCTCCTGTTTGCTGGCTCAACTGCGGGCAACCTTGGGTATCCACGTCTTTCTGGGGCAGCGGGTCCAGGTTTCGCCCACGCGTTTCCGGGTTCCAGACATCTGCGTGACGGTGGGGCCCAAACCGGTGGAACAGATCTTCACCGAACCGCCGTTCTTGTGCGTTGAGGTGCTTTCCTCCGAAGACCGCGCCGCGGCGACTCAGGAGAAGATCGACGACTTCCTGGTGTTCGGCGTGCGCTACGTCTGGGTGATCAACCCGCGCGCCCGCCGCGCTTACATCCACAGCGCCGAGGGCAGCCGCGAAGCCAAGGACGGCGTCCTCCGCACCGAGAACCCCGACATCGCCATCCTCCGGGCTGAGATCTTCGCCGCGCGGTAAGCCCCTGGCAGCCCGGTGGCAGGCTCAGGGGCGTGGTGTTCCGTATTCCCTTGGTTGGGCTGCTCAGCGTCGGCGCGCTGTGTGGCGCTGCGGTGACCCACGTGTGGCGAAACGACCGCCTGGCGTTCGAGGAGAATCGCGGCCATGCCTTTGTGGCGAAGTTCGAGCCCTCCGGCGAGCTGAGCTACGTGACTTAGTCGGGCGGGGAGGCAAGCGACGGGGCCCGGCGGGTTCGTGTAGACGGCGAAGAAAACCTCTGGATTGCGGGGACAACCAACTCCGCGGACTTCCCGGCCACCGCAGGGGCCTTTGTAACGCATGAGGTTACAACGGGCAACGATCAGCGGGCGCTGAGGCGCGGCGGTTCCAACTGCGCCCGCGCCGCGTCCCGGGCCACGAAGGCCAGGATGCCGGTGACCAGCAGCACTCCCGCAGCGAGGTAGACCACGGCGGCCAGGGAGATGGCCGCGCCCAGGCCGCGTTGCTGGGCCAGGTAGCCGATGATCACCGGCGCGAAGCCGCCGCCCAGCCACCCGGTCATGTTCATGAAGCCCGCCGCCGTCCCGCGCGCCTCGGGCCGGATCACGTCGAAGACCGAAGCGAAGATATTGGCGTCGTAGAAGCCCTTCGAGAGGCCCCAGGCGATCAGCACGGCGATCGTCAAGGTGAGCGAGTTCGACTGACCGCAGAGGAACACGAAGGGGGCGCCGCAAAACACCCCCATGGCCTGCACCATCATGCGCCCGCCCACCAGGCGGCGGCGCAGCGTGTCGGCCAGCCACCCGCCCAAGGGCGAGCCCGCCATGCTGGCCAGTTGCACGAAGATGGTGGCCACCAAACCGGCTTGGGCCAGGCTCAAGTGGAAGCGGTCGAATAGGAACTTCGGCATCCAGCTCAGCAGTACCACGGCCACGAAGTTGGCGCACATGAAAGCGCCCATCAGGATCACCGCCGTGGGCGTGCTCCAGATGACTTTCAGAAACCGGCCGATGGGCATGCGCGCGGCCACCGGGACGCCTTCCTCCGCCGCGCCGCGCTGCGGCTCGATCAGGTACTTCTTCAGGACCAGGCCCAGCAGGATGCCCAGCCCGCCGAAGACCACAAACGACCACCGCCACCCGTAATGCTGCCCGATCAGCCCGGCGAAGAAGCCGCCGCCGATGGTGCCGAAGTACACGCTGGTCTGGTGCAGGCCCATGGCCCGCGAGCGGGTGCGTTTGCCGTGGTAGTCGCTGAGCAGCGACATGGAAGCCGGGTAGTAGAACGTTTCCCCCAGGCCCTCCGCCGCGCGGAAGAAGAACAGGTGGCGGAAATTGCGTGACACCGCCGTGGCCATGCAGATCACGCTCCACACGTAGAGGCCCCACAGGATGGCCGCCGTGCGGCGGACGCGGTCCACGATGTAGCCGGCGAACGGGGCGCACAGGCCGTAGACCCAGGCGAAGGAGGAGCCCAACAGGCCGAGCTGGACCGGCGTCAGGCCCATCTCCTTCTCCAGCAGCGGGAACACCGAGAAGATGGCCTGCCGGTCGGCGTAGTTGAAGAGAGAGATGCCCCACAGCATGCCGACCGCGTACCACTTGTAGTGGGGGCTCAGGCGGCGTTCCGTGTCCATGCTCATTTCCGGATTAACCAGACCTCCGCGATCTGGCAGCCGCGCCCGGAGCCCGGCGCTCCGGGGGTCTTCGTCCAGGCGAGGCGCAGCTCGCCGCCGGCGGTGGCCGCGGGCGGGATGTCGAACTCGAGCGGCTCGGTCAGGCGCTCAATGCGGCGGTAGGGGTGGATCTCGAACTGCTCTCCGGCCACCAGGCGCATGACGCGCTGGGGCGAGCGCTCGCCGCCGTAGATCACGCGCAGCTGGTAGCGGGCCGCCGGGTCGAGGTTCCGGTAGCGCATTTCCACGGGCGCGTCGAACATCGATTCGGCGTCGGTGACCGAAGACAGGCGCCACGGCTCGAGCTCCGACGGCGGGCGGGCAAAACCCACCAGCGGCCGCCGCAGATGGCCGGGATCGTCCTGGTAGGCCGCGCCGCGCAGCAGGTGCGGCTGCTGGGCCGGGTTGCCCAGGTCGTCGTAGAAGCCGCCCGGGCCGGGGTTGGTCCAGTTCAGGATCTCGTCGATGCCCCTGAGCCGCTCGGCCTCGCGGGGCAGCCGCCGCAGCTCGGCGAAGCGGGCCTTGAGCCAGAAGCGGTTGTTGAGCGGCGCATCCAGCGTGTCCAGCGTGGCGCCCCGTTCGCCTGCGATGGCCTTGTAGAGAGGCACACTCAACTGCATGCGGTTGCTCTGGTAGAGCGCCTCGGCCAACTGGAAGATGCGGGTGCGCCACGCGGGCGCGACCAGCCGGGTGGCGCCGCGGTCCACAGCCGCCTCAGCTTCCGCCAGGGCCGCCAGCGAGCCGGTTCTGGGAGCCTCGCGCAGCCGGTCCAGCGCGTCTTCCTCGAGGGCGGTTTCTGCGAGCCGCCGCCGCCGCACATGGGCGTCGTAGTAAGCGCGGTAGAGGGCCTGCTGGAAGCGCCAGTTCAGCAGGTCCCGCGGCGCGGCCTCCCGCTCCATCTCCTGGAACTGCGCCAGAGTGGTGTAGACGCCCGCGTTGGTGGCCAGCGGCCCGCGCCAGTTCCGCTCCAGCGCCAGCAGGCCCTGGGCGAAGGAGTCCGCGCCGCGATCGCCGATGAAGTAGCGGCTGTACTGGCGCAGCACCTCGACGACATCCGCCTCGGGATCCCACCCCAGGGCGCTCCAGACGGTCTTGTTGACGTCGTCGTTGGAGCCCTCCGAGTAGGTGAGGAACCCGATGGTGTGCCGCTGCTGGTGGCGGAAGATGGCGGCCATGTCGAGCGGCCGCGGGTTGATCGGCTCGCGCCCGAGGGTGAGCGCGAAGGCCACGTCCCAGTCCGGGACCGCGTGCTGGCAGTGGCGGGAATGGGTGATGTCCGGGTAGTTGCGGATGGGGTAGCGTTTGGGCACAGCCCGCCGCAGTTCTTCCAGGCTGCCCCGCACCTGGGGGCCATAGACCACGCCGGTCAGCCACGCCGGCTCCTGCCGCAGGATGGCGCAGAACTCCTCCAGCCACTCCTGGCTGAAGCCCTGCGGCGAAACCCACATCTGCGCCCGGGGATGGTAGCGGCGGAGCACCTGGGTCTGCTTCTCCAGCAGCGCCATCACGTGTTTGGGTTGCGTGTGGCCCGGGTCGCCGCCGGGGACCATCACGGCGTCGAGGCGCGGCAGCTGGCGGAAGACCTCGCCCCACTCGTTGAGAGCGAACTCGACGGTGGCGGCATCCGAGTAGTCCTGGTCCAGCGCCGGGTACCAGATCCAGACGTCCAGCCCGTAGGAGTCGGCCCGGCGGGACATCTCGATCATCATCTCCATCTGCGGCAGCGGGAAGTGCGGGCTCGTGGCGGCGTCGTCCGAACGCGGAGGAATGAGTTCGATGGCGTTGGCGCCGAAAACGGCCAGGTCGCGGATGTACTGGTCCCACATGGGGACCGTCCAGCCGTCGTAGGAGTTGGTCTTGGGGCGGTAGCCGAGCTGGTGGCCGCGCAACCGGTAGCGGGGCGCGGTGGCCAGGTTGAGCTCTTCGGGAAGCACCACGCTGCCGCGGTTCATGTGCAGCGCGCGCAGCAGGCGCCCGACGCCGAAGAGCACGCCGCGCGCATCATTGCCCGCGACTTCCACGGCGCCCGGCTGCGTGCGGATGCGGTAGCCCTCGGCGGGACCGCCCGGGGCCTCGCGACGGATTCTTACGGCCGGCGAACCCGCCGCGGCTACCTGCCAGCGGATCTGCGTGCGCTTTTCCACCTCCTCGACCAGCATGGCCACGGCCTTCTGCTCGGTCGCAGCGAGGCCTGGCGGCGCCACCACCACAGCCCGGCTCAAGTCCAGGGGGGCTGCCAGTGCGACGGCGCACAGCAGGGAAGCACAGAGCAGCTTCAGCAGCGGCATCTGAGCATCATAGCCCATGGCAGCCGGGGAAATTGGTCAGGGTCGGCCAGGGCCGACCCCTAAGCCTCCGGCTCGAGGGTGAAGTAGAAAGTCGCGCCCTGGCCGACCGCGCTCTCGGCCCATACGCGGCCCCCGTGGCGCCGGATGATGCGCTCGACGGTAGCCAGCCCGATGCCGGTGCCGGGGAATTCGTCCGCGCGGTGCAGCCGCTCGAACGCCCCGAACAGCTTGCCGCCGTACGCGGGGTCGAAACCCACCCCGTTGTCGCGGACGAAGAAGACCCGTCCGGCCTGGCAGCCGACCTCGAGGCGCGCGGCTTCGGTCCGGGAGGTGAATTTGAAGGCGTTGCCCAGCAGGTTCTCCAGCACCACGCGCAGCAGGCGCCGGTCGCCGCGCACCAGCGCCTTCTCGGCCAGCTTGCGCTCGGTGAGGTCGCGCCCCGCCGCGTAGATGAGTTCTTCCTCCGGGTAGGGCGCGGCGTTCCATAGGATCCAGCGATAGGAGCCGTCGCCGGAACGGAACCGGCTCTCGAAGCCGGCCACGGGTTGACCGGCCAGCAAACGGTGCAGGGCCGCGGAGGTGATGTCCCGGTCGTCCGGATGGATCCAGTCCAGAAAGGGCACGGCCTTCAGCTTCTCAACGCTGAGGCCCAGGGTCGGTTCCCAGCTCGGGCTCAGTTGCCTGGCGAAGCCGTCGAAACCGGCGATGACCAGCAAGTCGATCGACAGCGCAAAGAAGCGGTTGCGCCGGACCTCGTCCTCGAGGCGTTCGGGCAAGCCGGCCAACCGCTTTTCGTGCTCCCGGCGCTCGCAGCGCAGCAGGCGCTCCTCCCGGCGCCGCAGGTCTACCAGGGCGCTCACCTTGGCCCGCAGGACTGCGGGCACCACCGGGGCGTAGATGTAATCCACCGCCCCGAGCGAGTACCCGCGGGCCTCCCTGGCGCTGGAGCACTCGGTGGCCGTGACAAACAGGATCGGAACCTCGGCCGTTTTCTCGCGCTGGCGCAGCATGGCGGCGGTCTCGAGGCCGTCCATGCCGGGCATGTTCACGTCCAGCAGGATGACGGCGAAGTCGCGCTTCAGCGCCGCCCGCAGGGTCTCTGTTTCGGAAAGCGCCTCGACCAGGTTCTCGCCGAGACCCTCCCGGGCCGCCCGCAACGCCAGCAGGTCAGCCGGGTTGTCGTTCACCAACAGGATGTTGAACGGCGCTTTGGCCTGCATGGCATCACCTCCCTTTGGGACGGCAGAGCCGGACCAACCGGTAGGTCATCAGCGAAGCCTCCGGTACAGTTTCTCGGCCCGGTTCAGTTCCTCGTAGTCCGCTTCGTGCGGCGTGAGCTTGAGCGATTCCTGCGAGCCCAGGCACAGAATGCCGGCCGGGGCCAGGCTGTCGAAAAGAAGCCGGTGTACCCGCGCTTGCGGCGAGCGGTTGAAGTAGATCAGGACGTTGCGGCACAGGATCACCTGGAACTCGTTGAAGGAGCTGTCGGTGAGAAGGTTGTGCGGGGCGAAGACGATGTTGCGCTTGAGCGAGGCGCGGAACAGCGCGTGGCTGTGGCGCGCGGTGTAGTAGTCGGAGAAGGCAGCCTTGCCGCCGGCCCGCTGGTAGTTGGCGGTGTGTTCCCGCATGGCCGCCAGCGGGCAGGTGCCTTCCTTGGCCTGGGCCAGCACGGCCTCGTTCAGGTCGGTGGCGTAGATGCGGCAGCGGCCCAGCAGACCCTCTTCGTCGAGGAGGATGGCCAAAAGGAGTACACCTCCTCGCCGGTCGCGCAGCCGGCCGTCCAGATCCGCAGCAAGGGCTGATCCTGGAGCAGGGGAGCCACCTGCTGGCGAAAGGCCAGACAGAAGCTGGGATCCCGGAACATGGCGGTCACGTGGACCGACAGGGCCAGCAGCAAGCGCTCGAGGGCGCCAGCGTCGTGCAGGATCCGCTCCTGGAGCCCGGAAACACTAGGGAGGCCCTCCTGGCGCACGCAGTGGTGGAGGCGCCGCCTCAGCGAGGCTGGGGCGTACTCCCGGAAGTCGTAGCCGTAGGCGCGGTGGACCGCGTCCAGCAGCAGCCCGACTTCCAGTTCCTCCAGTTCCGGACCCTGCGGAGCCCTCAGTGCCATGCCTCAGCTTCGATACAGCCACACCCGCAGCAGCGACAGCAGCCGCTGCGTGTCCACGGGCTTAGCCAGGTAGTCGGAGGCGCCCGCCTCCAGGCATTTCGCGCGGTCCCCCTTCATGGCCTTGGCGGTGACGGCGATGATGGGCAGCGCGCGGTGCTGGGGGATGGCGTGGATGGCGCGCGTGGCTTCGTAGCCATCCATCTCCGGCATCATCACGTCCATCAGCACCAGGTCCATGCCCGGAGTCTCCTCCAGTGCCTTCAAGGCCTCCTGGCTCGACTCGGCCGAGTACACCTCGATGCCGTGCCGTTCCAGCCGGCTGGTCAGGGCGAAGATGTTGCGCACATCGTCGTCCACGATGAGGATTTTGCGGCCCGCCAGGCCGGGGTCGGTCTGGTGGAGCCGGTCCAGCATGCGGCGCTTGGCCTCGGGCAGGCTGGCCTCGACCTGGTGGAGGAACAACGTGGTGTCCTCGATCAACTGCTCGGGGCTCCGCGCTTCCTTGACCACGCCGCGCCGGGCGATCCGCGAGAGGTGCGCCTCCTGCTCGGGGTCGAGCGGCTTGTCGCTGTAGACGATCACCGGCAGGCCGCGCAGTGCCGGGCGCTGCTGGATCTGTTCGAGAAGCTGGAACCCGGTCATGTCGGGCAGATCCAGGTCCAGCACCATGCAATCGAAGGGCTCGGCCTCCAGCGCCGCCAGCGCTTCCTGCCCGGCGCCCACGGCCATGCTGCGGACCTCGCCGCCGCCGGCCAGCTCGAGCAGGGCCTGGCGCTTGGGCCCTTCCGGATGCACCACCAGCAGGCGTTTCTCGCGGCGCTCGACCCAGGTCTCAAGGCTGGCCAGCGCCTGGTCCAGCGCCTCCTTGGTGGCGGGCTTGCCCAGGCAGGCGATGGCCCCCGCCTTCAAGCCGCGCTCCGCACCTTCCTCGTCCGAGATGATGTGCACCGGGATGTGACGGGTGGCCGGGTCGTGCTTGAGGCGGTCCAGGAGCAGCCAGCCGTCCATATCCGGCAGACGCAAGTCCAGGGTGATGGCGTCCGGGCGCTGCTCGCGGGCCA
>Ga0315289_10004129_pt1 | contig 21747 bp, 18 predicted proteins | sample YL17G11_40_MG_FD_203452 | JGI IMG/M metagenome (GOLD analysis project Ga0315289, IMG submission 203452) | Sediment microbial communities from Yellowstone Lake, YNP, Wyoming, USA - YL17G11_40 | ecosystem: Environmental > Aquatic > Freshwater > Lake > Sediment | place: USA: Wyoming | collected... | reverse complement strand
AGTGACTTTCTGCGTGAAGAACCCTCCATAGCTATCTTCCCTGAGCACCTCTAATCCAAGGCCGGTAAGTATCTGCCTTAAGGCGGGGTAAGTATACCCTTTACGCACATGCCCCCCATCTTCTGTTTTAGAAAGCGGTGTTGTAAAATTAAAAGGGCAATTTAAGTTCGGAACCCCTAAATGGATAATGCCGCCGCGATTCAATAACTTGGCAAAAATCTCTAAGGCGCGATTATCGTACAATAGGTGTTCTAAGGTTTCGAAGCAGAGGATTTGGTCAAAGGTCTGGCTTAACTCTAAAAGATCATATATATTGGATGCAACAAACCTTACTCTTGAACCGGGTATGCCCTTATAATCTCTGTATTCCAGACACCGTCCGATATTACCGCTGTTAATGTCTATGCCTGTGACTGAATTTCCTAACTCATAAGACAATAAGGAAAATGCCCCGTTTCCACAACCCGCATCTAAAGTTTTAACCTCGCCGGCCATAAGGTATCTTTTAACTTTTTTTATCCTCTTTCTTAATGAGAAATCAATGCCGGGAAATAGAAAGTCTTTAACCTTAATCCTTATCATACTAAATATAATTTTATCTTTTTAATGCCATTTGGACAATCCGGAATTCAATCTATTCATCAGGTTCCGCTAACCTCAACTATACCCTTTTCTTTATCGCGATAGCGGCAAAAAGTCAAAAGCATAACCAGAATCCAGAAAGGAAACGCTACGGCATTACCTACCGAATAAATCCAGCTTTCATAAATGCAACATATTAATCCTGCTATTAGCGATGCCCGTAAGGCGTATCTTAAAAGAGACACTGGAGTATCGCGTGTTAAAAATAATTCTTTAAATAATAATATGAATAAAGGAATATAGAAAATAATAAATCCGATTATTCCTAACTGCAACAACATTCCCAAATAAGAATTATGGACGTAAGCTCCTACATGCTGACGAAGAATAATCTTTTTTAGTTCAATAAGTTTATCTTCCGTCCCAAAGCCATAGCCAAAAATCGGCTTATTCATAATCAAAGTTAGGGCAACTGGCCAAATCTCTAATCTACCGCCTAATATAGGAATTGTCTCGACTCTGATGTAGGCCTTAAAAAATTCTTTTATTAATATTTCAATAACCCAAAGCATAACCAAGGCAAAAGACATTAAGGCAAAGAAAAGCAAAGGTCTATATTTTTTTGAACGTATATAAATAAAATATCCTAAGGCCATTACCGTAGCATTTATAGAACCCCGGGCGCCGGAGAGTAACAAGGCCAGTAATATGAGGAAAAACAACAATAAGCTGGTCCTCTTCCTGGTCTCTAAAAATTGCCAAAGGCTAACCGGTAAAAGTATGGCACAAATAACCCCGAGACCGTTTGGGTTAGAAAATATTCCTGTAAACCTTCCAGCCATAAATGGCCTATAGGGACCGATAAATATCATTAAATAACCCATTATAAAGACAAGCATCGCAACATTCAGGAGTAAAGAAACGACTTTTTCTAGTCCCTGGTCATAGGCATATTTCCAGATAATCCAGAATACAGCAATATATAAAGCTGAAACCGTCATTGCCCGTTCTGAAGTTAAAGAGGGAAACGGCGAATAGTAACGGGAGAGAAAGGCATAGATGAGAAAAACAATGGCTAAGACATCAAAGGATTTAATCCTGCGCACGGTCCGGCCAAGAAATATATCCCCAAAAACATGCAGGGAAAAAAGACTAAAAAATACCCAGCGAAGAGAAAGAGCGGCTGTTGCGATAGTGGGAAAATAACTCTGGGTAAACGCAAGACAAAGAACGGTAAGGACAATCAAGATACCCCGAGAAAAGAATACTGAACAAAAAAAGATAAAACCAAATAGTAGCTGGACAATCAGCGATGGCTCAAATTTGTTGAGCATAAACAGTGCGATAATAATAACCAGAGGTAATGCTATTATGATGAGAATTGTTTTATTCATTTTTAATCTCAACAAATATGGGATTGGTTACCAATATTATATTTAGACCAACAAAAAAATTTAGACGGTAGTAACTCTTCCTATCGGAAGCCGGCAGGGAATCATCTTGAAATTCTAAATCGAATTCCTTCTCGTTACGTAATTTGAATTCCTGGATAATCTTAGCATCGCGAATTATCTCTATCCTTAAATCTTCTGGAAGGTCGATTAGACAGCTTACCTTTATATGCAACCGTGGCTTGGCCTTAATCTTAATTTCTTCTCCCATAAAGGCAAAGTCACCTGTTGTGCCTTGAGAATCTTCGATATGGAAATCACCTAAAGAAACCGTTGGATAATAACGCACGTAAAACCGGCCTTTGCGCACGACTTCATATATAGCTTTTTGATTAAGTTCGGGTAAGAAAAAGACATTCTGGATAGCGTCAATTCGACCTTTACCTCGATAATCTAACTCACCTATCGCCCAAGCAGGTCGGCTTCTTTTCCCTTCGCAATAACTTATTAATACCTTATCCCACTCTCCTCCTGCCAGGACAAGCTCATGGCTTGTGCCAGGCACCATATTTACTCCAAAACCCGTGTAACCGGAAGTTGAGATTAACGCCTCAGGATAACTTGGAGTATAAAAATTTATTTTTGCGAATTTCCCGCCGGATATCGCCTCTGTTACCTCTGGATGCGCCCAGAAAACCAACCCACCTTTCTCGTTTACATAATTTATTAAATCTTGATGGGGAAGAAACTCACTTTTGCCCTGATAAGGATTATATTGAGAGGCAGAAAAAGGAAAAACGTTAAATAAAAATAAGATACCCGCTATATTTATTATCCATCCTAAAAATTTCCTTTGTCTTTGTTTCTTTAAAATAAATATTCCCCAGATAATTAATGCCACGGGAATTAATAAAGAAGGAATATCTTTTAATTGCGGCAGGAAATATCTATTGCCAGTTACGGGTAAATATGCATAATCTTGGTAACTCTTCAAACCGAATACTAAAAAATGCCTGTTCCAGTCATTCAAGGAAAGATTTTTCTTAAAAAGGTTACCCGACCACCAATAAAATGGCGCAACCTCCGTTCCCTCCAAGATAAGCGTATCGCTAAATTCATCCTTTATGCTTCTTAAGTCTTCCAGATAGCGCTTAATTCCATATTTAACCACAGAGTCTTCTTCTAAAGAAATTTTAAAAATATTAGAGAATACCGGCAGTCCGTATTCCCAGCGTTCCAGGAAAGTATCAGCGAAGATTAAAATCTTTATTCCTTTATCTTGTGCTAAACTAACCAATTTTCTCGGAGGGTATATCCCGCTGCTGATACTGGAATGGATATGGCTAATTCCCGGGTAAGGCAGGTATTCTTCTTTGGCAAGACAAACAGAAAGCAGACTTAAAAAAAGAGTGGATAAAAGACAAACCCATCTGATAGAGGCATGAATCATTCGTCAATGATTTTTAATTTGCCATCTTCAATAGTAATGTGGTGACCGGATACCCGTCTAGATAACGGCTCATCCCAACTTATCCTATCGCCAAGCACCCTGCCGTGAATTTCTCCACCTTTTCCTAACCAGACATCGCCTTTATCATTAATGCTGACAGGATAAATAATGTATTGCTTTAATTTTTCACTCCAGAGGTTTACATTAGCGGTATTTGGAAAAAATATCCATCCTAAGAGGTTAAAACTGATAGTTACCGGTTCTGTTACTCTGTCTGAAGACCTTCTTTGTCCGGAAATCTTAAACCATCCTCCTCCCGTATATCCAATTGACTCCGGACTTATCCCTGATATCCGCGCTACAACCCATTTAAAATGTCTCATCCGTTTAAGCGAATGTTCCATTATCCCGAAATAAAAGATTGCCAGCGATATAATCAAAATAATTACCACCGATGGCCGGAATACGGTAAACCATCTTTGATATAAAAAAAAGTTATTCAGGCCTCTTTTTATCTCCAGGGTCTTCTTCTCAAGAAATGTCAGGCGGCGCTTCAGGGAAATCCACTCAACTGTTTTAGTGCCTGCGGGCGACTCTTGTATCCTGTAATTTATGGTATACCCTTTTTCTTTGTAATAATAACTACCGTCATACTCTTTTACGCCTATAAAGGGACTCTTTTTTATCTTATTCTTTAAGCGAGAAATCTTAATATCCGCTAACGGCCTCTGAGAGAATAAAATTAATATAAAGGTAATAAATAAAATAAATAGGGGTCTTATCATCGCTACTGTTTTATTTGTTTGGTCTTTTGATCGGGCGTGGTATAGTATTTGCCATAGTATTTATATTGATAATAATAACCGTAGCGCATCTCTACTTCGGGCGAGATATTATTGAGGATTATGCCTTTTACCTGTGCACCGGATTCTATGAGTTGCGTCTTTGTCCGCAAAAGCACTGACCTTGCGGTCTTACCCACCCGGTATACCAACATAACGCCGTCGGTATTGGAAGAAAGGATAGCCGCATCAGCTACCGCCAAGACCGGAGGGGTATCAACTATGATAAGGTCAAACTTTGCCCTTAATTCTTCCAAGAGCGTTTTCATCTCCGCTGATGCCAGCAGCTCTGCAGGCATTGCCGGTAAAGAACCGCTGGTTAAAATATTCAGGTTATCCAAACCCGGTACCTTTAATGCTTCATCAAGCCCTAATTCACCCATCAGGATATCCGTGAATTTACGGATGACTTCTTCGGGTTTCTTCGTTCCTCTTAAAACATCGCATAAACCGGGCTCTTTCTTTTCCAAACCAAATATCTTATGAATAGTAGAACGCCGCATATCGGCATCTATCAAGAGCGTATGCAGGCCTGCCTGTGCCATAACTATGGATAAATTAGAGACAGTAATGGATTTTCCTTCTTCAGGACCTGAACTGCTGAATAAAAGTATCTTTCCCTGTATCTTCTCTTTAAAGACCTCATTCTGGATATTGGTTCTCAACATACGGTATGCCTCAAACACTGACGAGCTACTGGAATAATGGATAAGCAATTGATTTTGTAGACGTAAAATCTTATCTTTGCCTTTGAATTCTTTTTGCCAGAATCTCTGCACAAAGGTCTGTTTCTCTCCCGCAGTCTTTAAATAAGGAATTACGCCTAATACCGGAAGTTTAATAAAACCTTCGACATCTTCAATTGTCCCGATTGATGTGTCTAACTGTTCAATAAGAAATGCCCCGGTCAGACCTAACATCAATCCAAGAACTGCTCCTACCAAATGATTGAACTGCTTATTCGGGCTAATCGGCGATGTCGGAGGCAGAGCAGGGTCTACAAGACTTACAGCCTCAACTTTTTCTACCTCGGAAATACGCGCATTCTCAAATTTTGCCTTGAGTTCCCGATATAGCCCGTCATTAATCTCAACCTCACGGGTAAGCCGCGCATATCGCAACTCAGGTTCTGGTAATTCCTTAAGTTGCGCCTTTAATTCCTCTATCTGTTGATTTATCTTTATAACATCAGGGTGAATATTGGTATAGACCCTAGAAATTTTATTCTTCTCCGTTTCCAAATCAACTAACCTGTTCTGAAACGAAATGGCAATCCCGGAAGGCGATGTCTTTTCTTTAAATTCTTTAAGATTATTTTCTGCATTTATAAGTCTTTTCTCCACCTCTCCAAGTTGTTTCTCGATATATTCTCTCACCCTGCGTGCCTGCTTGGTTTTTTCCCTTAAGTCCTCAGCTATAAATACTTTGGCAACCTCATTAGCGAGCTTTGCCGTCAGTTCGGGGTCATTGTGAGTCACAACTATATTAATTAAGTTTGTATTTTCTCTAACCTCTGCGCTCACTGCCCCCTGTAATGAACCTGCTATTTCAGTTATCTGCTCAGGTGTGGCATTTTTACCTGCAAGGCCCAGTTGCCTCACTGCCTCTTCTATAACCGGTAGGCTCGTTATGGTTCGGGCATAAGAAGCAAGAGGGTCGCCAATGGGGGTCCCGGATAATTCCATAAGGACTGTGCTTAATGACTTGTATTCCGTTATCATAATAGTGCTGCTAGCCTGATATACTGGCCTAATGCTCTTTGTATAAAAAACAGCACTTAAAAAAACAGCCAGAAAAATAGCGATTATAACTATACGCCGCTTATTTATAATCCGCCAATAATCCATCAGGTTTAATTCATATTGAGCCATTTTCCCCCCGTCCTTTTTTTATGAATATTATAACCGATAGTCCTTATGATTGCAATGATTTTTAAACCAGCGTTTATAATAAAAATGTATGGCGGATTTACGATAAATTGTCTTTCTAGTCTTCTCAGGAAGTAATTTTATGCCTTGATGCTGGATATGGGTTACTGATAATTTAGGGATGAGATAAAGTTTCCAGCCTTTATCTTTCAAACGATAACAGATATCCATGTCTTCAAAATAAAAGAAAAAGGTTTCATCTAACTGGCCAATATCTTCCATTGCCTCAAGCCTTAGCATCAGACAAGCACCCATAAGCCAATCCTTAGGTATAACATCGCAAGAGGTATCGATCCTCATATGGCATCTTTTTACCAGCATATCGGGTATCATCTTTCTTATACCTAATAACCGAGAAAAGTGGCTAAAAAAAGTGGGAAAGCGGCCGTAAGAAGGTCTGACTATCCCATTGGGATCAAGCAATAAGGGAGCGCTTGCGCCTGCTTCGGGATGGGCATCCATAAATTCAATCATTTTCACAAAGACCTGCGAAGAAAATATTATATCCGGGCTTAAAAACAGGATGTATCTTCCCCGGGAAACCCCTAGTCCTCTATTTATCGCCTTGGCAAGGCCTAGATTATTCTCATTTACAATTAATTTTACCTGACGGAATCTCGTACTTATCAATTTGATGCTACCGTCGCAAGATGCATTATCGACTATAATCACTTCAAAGTTTAAACGCATAGGCGTATGGTCGTATATGGAATCGAGGCAATTTAAAAGCAAATCCTTGGTTTTGTAATTTACGACTATTATGGATAGGTCCATTTAAATAAAGTTAGGATGAATTTTTTCCTGTTTGATATTCCATAAAATAGAATTAAAAGTATTGCAACGGCAAAGCGGGATGCATTCTTTTAAATTTATATCCTCATAGGCCTTCCTTCTCGCTCTCGACTGCCATATCTCTTTCAGGCTCATTTGCCTTAGGTCACCGATACAATATTTTTCTACTCCGCGAAAATGACAACAGATATACATTTTTTTATTAGCGCAGATAACCGCGGCAAAGTGATGCCCAAAGCATTCTTTATAAGGCCTTTGGGTTTCTCCGTTCAACATAGAATCATATTTATGTTTCGAATATAAAACTTGATAACCGTCTTTTGATAGCTTTAAACTTTTCTTTATTTGTTTAATTATCTCACTCTGGCCGGTCCTTGAATAACTAATTTTATTTCTGCCAAACCTGGGAAGCAACGGCCTGAATTGTGCATAATCTACTTTCATTTCCTGACAAAGTTTGGCAAATTTATATATTTCATTTTTGCTCTCCAATGCCGTCAAATATCCTACGCCGATAGTGCACCTGCCGTTTATATCTTTCTTTTTTTCAACCAATAAGCCGATATTTTCTATAACTTTATCAAAAGCCGCTGTGTCCATTCCGTGAGTAATCCTGAACATTCTGGCAGAAGCAGCGTCTAAACTGATTCTAATCCAGGTGCAATTTTTTATTAATCTTTCGGCAATCCCTTCATCGATTAGTATCCCATTTGTGATAAACCCTATATCCAGCCCTATGCCCTTAGCAAATTCTACTGCGTTAACCGTTGCGGGATTACAAAGCGGTTCACCTCCTCCGGTAAAAGTAAGTCCTCTACCTCCAAAATCTTTTATTTGACGGATAATATCTCCAGCCTCATCTAAGGTCAGACTCTCTCTATTATTGCGGCTATAGAATCCAAAGCAATAGGGACAGCTGTGATTACAGATATTGGTCATATCCAATTCAAAGGTAACAGGATGCGCCGTCCCTGTATCTATCCATTGCTTTATCCTGTCCAGGTGTCCGAGTATCTTATCCGAAGAAAATTGCTTTACATCCATATTTTTAATCCCTCTCAAGCAGGCCTTCCAATTCTTTTAAGGTAATCTTTCTATCTTTTAATATGGTGTTGCGTTTTTTAAGCATCTTGGGCAATTGTAATAGATAACGCAATTTTCCTTTAATAAACGCTGAACAAGAGCCCCTTAAGGCCATCCCGAGATTTATCTTTAAATGCTTTTTAAAGATGACAGACGCATATTTTTTTATCAACTCAAGGGGCATATTTTTAATCAATATATTCAAATTATTTTTACTCATATAGAATATATTCATTGGACTAAAAAGGCCGATAGTGCCCAACCAGTGATGATAGACAGTCGCCTTTGGGACATAAAGACATTTCCAGCCTTTTAAATGCGCCCGAAAACTCAAATCGATATCTTCGTAGGTATTAAAAAAGTCTTCATCAAATAGCCCTATTTCCTTTAACATGGTACGCCGATAAATACAGGCTGCAGCTGAGGCACTAAAGACAAATTCCGGTATATCATACTTGCTATCAAGCTCCTCATCAAAACCTCGGTTATGCGCTTCGCCGCTTATACTTAACAAATCTCCGACAGAATTTATCCGATGCGGCGCATTATAAAAAAGAATCTTGGAGGCGCAGGTGCCAACATCCGGATTATTTTCTAATGCAGCGTTCATTTCCCCCATCCAGTTTTTATCTACCACCACATCATTATTAAACAGGGCGATAAACCTGCCCTTGGCCAATTTTATTCCGGCATTCATAGCCCGGCAGAACCCCATATTGCGCGAAAGTGAAAGAATTTCTACCTGTGGAAACTTATCCCGCATAAACTCAAGAGAACCATCTGTAGAACCATTGTCTACCATAAAAAGTTCGTAATCTTTAAAGGATTGGTTCAATAATGAATCGAAACATTCTTTTAAAAAATGCTTACCGTTCCAATTTAAGACAATAGCAGTAATCATCAGCCGTTCTTTTGATAAATAGGCATTACTATCAAATCGTTTAACAAGATTGCTATAAATGTTATACCTAACACCATAAATGTTAAACCCGATACTACCAAAATAAAGAATGTTGATTCTAATATTTTCTTAAGCCTGACACTGCACATCTTAAATAAATATTTTAAAATTCCCTTATAACCATGATAACTTATATAATGGGGAATCCGGAATAAATGATATGATAATCTATTGTGCACTGCGATATTAATACATCTATCTCGAGTAAGTGCTGGAGAACGGCAAAAGCGATTAAGCGGTTCAACCAGTTTATCCCAATAGAAATCAGGGGCAACATCCTTTAGATTCTTTTTACAATTATTATAAAAATCTCTATCGTCAATTAACTTTAAAATGGCCTCTGCTACTGTATCAGCATCGCTGTCTTTAACTACCAACCCTAAATTATAACGTTCGACGATTCCGCTAAACCCGTCTCCCTCACTAATAATTATTGGAAGATTTGCCCAGATATAGTCCAATATGCGTGTGCGGGAAGAAAAATAAGATTCCATGTTCTTATGATGAGTAGTTATACCTATGTTTGCTTCTAAAAGGTAATTCTGACGTTCATTATATTCTACCCAACCATTAAAAAATACATTATTATCGTAAAGCCCTAACTCCTTAGAAAGCCTTATTGCTTCCTGGCATACACGCATCTTTGGCAGCACTCGATGGGGATTTTTTGTCCCCATAAAAAATAATTTTACTTCAGGGCGAGTGGCTACAATCTTATGCATTGCCTTAATAGAGGTAAGCGGGTCTAACCAATCATACACTCCCCCTGCCCAGATAATTATCTTGTCTTCCGGTTTTATATGTGGATATACGCCCTTAAGAACAGTCTTTGTATGAGAAGGGGGCTGGCTGGGTATGCCAAAAGGAACTATATCGATAAGATTCTTGAGTTTATCTTCATCCCTATATCTATTGATGTCGATTCTACCCAAAGCCATCAACATCCCTAACCAGAAATTGCGCTGATGTTCATTTGCGCAGATAAAAAAATCTCCTACTTTTAATATATCAATATAGACCTTAAGCAGTGGATGGTATTCTCCGAATAATGCCTGATACTGCTTAGGCTCCTTAATGGCTATCTCTAAACACTCAAACATACTTAAATTATATAAATCAAACACTAAAGTCTTATTGCAGTTACGTAAGATTGGATAATGGGTTAAGGCTAAGTGCTGACAGATAATGACATCATGTTCTGATATTAATTGTGGCAAATTTTCCGGCCTATACACAAGAGTTACTTTGTGGTCTCTACCCAAGTGCTTGGCAATCTCAAAGGCGCGTATCGCAGGACCGGCCATCTCTTTTTTTACTTCATCCGGACTGATTACCAAAACCTTACTCATCCTCTACGCCCCTGTAACTTTAAACTTCCAGATTCTGTGTTGATGGTCGAACATTATACGCCGGTCTTCGGTATGGATAGCCGCGGTTACTTCATAATTTCCTGTCAAAAACGGGAGGTTCTCCATCTCAAACTCTATTGCGCCCTCTCCTTCAATAGCATCTATCTTAAAATTGTGCATCTTCGTATTTGGCCCGATAATATGCGCCCCGTCATCACGGTAAATAGCTATACCAAAGACAGGATTCTCTATGCGCTTATGAGCTATGTATCTAATCTTTATAATCATTGCCTCTCCTGTCTTAAACACAGTCTTCGGCTCCCCCTCTTTAGACATAACATCAACCCCTGCAATCTTAACCTCTCCACCTGCCCAACTCCATTCTATATCTTTTACATATTCTGAATCGTCTTCAGTAGAGGGTGTTCCGTTTAGCATATCTTGATAATATCTTATAACCTTGGCAGTAGAACCCTGTTTATAAATTTGGCCGCTTTCCAAAAGAACCGTCCTATAGCACAACTTATCTACTGCATTCATATTATGCGAAACAATGACAATGGTTTTGTTTTGTTTCCTAAACTCTCTTATCTTATTGAAACACTTCTCCTGAAACGCCTCATCACCCACAGCTAAAACCTCATCAATCAAAAGTATGTCCGGGTCAACCTGCACCGCGATGGCGAAACCTAATCTTAAATACATGCCTGTCGAATAAGTCCGCATCGGCGCATCAATAAAGTTGCCGATATCGGCAAACTCAATTATAGAATTAAGGCGGGAGTTTATCTGCGATTTGGTCAGGCCTAAGAGTAGCCCGTTCAAATAGACATTTTCCCTGCCGGTTAAATCCAAGTGGAAGCCGGCGCCGAGTTCCAATAAACCGATTGCTTTACCATGACTTTGAATAAAACCTCTGGTTGGCTGAGCTATTCCGCAAAGACATCTTAAAAGCGTGGTCTTACCCGAGCCATTCCTGCCAATAATACCTAAAGTCTCACCTTTATCTATGTTAAACGATATGCCCTGCAAAGCCCAGAAATAATTATGGTTGCTTTTTCTCAAGGAAAAGCTCCGAAAAAGGTCTTTCACCAACCTTTTTTCATAATGCAGAGGATAACCCTTCCAGAGGTCCTGAATATTAAAGGCAATCATAGCGCTTCTTCAAATTTTGCTTCATATCTATTAAATACCCAAAAACCTATTCCCAGAATTAACGTCGCTACAAAAATTATTCCGATTATCGATAAAGCATCGGGGACGCGGCCATAAAAGAATATATCCTGATAAGCAGTAATTATGCCGGTCATAGGATTAGCTAAATATAGTCTCAGTGCCCATCCCGAAAGCAACCCTCTTGCCATTCCAACGGGATAAACTATAGGCGTGACATAAAACCAGACCGTCAGGATAATATTTATTATGAAACTGACATCACGATACTCTACATTTAAAGCAGAAACCATCAGGGCTAACCCCGTTAATAATATTATCTGGGCTAAGATAACCAACGGCAGCCAGATAAAAACCATTACCGGTCCGGGGCTGCTTATAAGACTAAATATAAACAGGACTATCAAGGGGAATATAAAATTTACCGATTGGGTCAAGACTGTAGCCAAAGGCAGCACCTGGCGGGCAAAATTTGTCTTTTTGATTAAACTGGAATTATGAATGATAGCCATAGAAGCATCATTGATGACGCTGGCTAAATATGCCCAGGGGAAGAGACCGCTTAATAAAAATAAAGGATAATTTTTGATACCGATTTTAAAGATAAATTTAAAGATAAAAATGAATAATACCATCTGCACCAAAGGATTTATGAACATCCAGCCAAAACCGCCGATTGCCTGACGGTACCTTATTTTAATGTCCTTAAAGGCGAGGCTAAAAATCAACTGCCGCCACTGAAAAATCTCTTTTATCTTGGAAATCATCTTATATTAATCCCTTAAATTATATATAGCGAAAAAACCATGGATTTGACCCCTTAACTCAGCAAGCGTCCTTGTGGAGACTAATCTTTTTAATATATGCCTGGGCCTAAGATAAAATTCTCTGTGTGCCCTATCAAGAAATTTCTTAAACTCTTCCCTGCTTATGCCCTCAGGCGTATATATTACCGCCGAATGGCTCGTTATGCTACAACATTTACTGAAATTAAATCTAAAACCCTGTTTTATCAGCATTTTATAGAATTCTGTGCCGGGATAAGGCACGAATTTATTGAAATGGGCGTAGTCTAATGGCAGGCCTTTGGCGAAATTGAGAGTATTGTTCAAGCTCTCCTTCGTCTCTCCCGGTGCTCCCACAAGAAAATCCCCCCTTACTCCCAAACCTGTCTGTTTAGCTAAATACACCGCGCTTCTATTCTGCTGGAGTGTATTACCTTTGCCTAAAATCTCAAGCATCTGGTTATCTCCTGATTCCAGGCCATATAATACCTGCCAGCAACCTGCTTTTCGCATTGCCTTTAATAATCTTTCAGATACGGCGGTTACTGTCGTAAGGCAGGTCCAGGAAACCTTAAGCCCGCGCCTCTTAAATCCTTCGCAGAGCTTGAAAATGCGCTCTTTATCAAAGGTAAATGCATCATCGAAGAACCTTATCTCTTTTATGCTGAATCTATAAACCAATTCTTCTATCTCATCAAGAATATTCTCCGGCTCCCGCTGGCGGTACCCTGAACCAAAGATAGAACGGTCGCAAAACTTACATTGCATCGGGCAACCCCTGGATGTCATTAACGTGGCTAAAGGCAGGCGGCGATAGGAAGCAGGGGTAGGAGAATATTTAGATAGTTCAGGCAGTAACTCACGCGCAGGAAAAGGCAAGGTATTTAAATCTTTAATCGGCGGCCGTCTTTTGCTTACAAAGACGCTTCCGTTATTCCTGTATGCTATACCGCAGATATCTTCAAGGCAAGACAGACCTCTCTTTTCTATCTTCTGCACAAGCTCTAAGAAGGTCTCTTCTCCCTCTCCGATAATCCCTATATCAAAACATCCATCGGATAATGCCTCCTCGGGCAGAGCAGTAACATGGCATCCGCCGAGAACGATTTTTGCTTTAGGAAGTATTCCTCGTATACTGCTGGCAATTTTCTTTGCGTTTTCGAATGTAGGGGTAGTAGCACTGATACCAATTATATCCGGTGATTCAGTCAGAAGGATCCCTAATAAATCTTTATGAGAAACGCCTAACGTGCAATCAATTATTCTTGCCTTATAGCCATTCTCTCTAAGCACACTAGCGATATAAGCTATTCCAAGGGGTGCAACTACGTTCAAGACAGATGCAATGCTCTTGGTTTCCCCTACAGAATCCCTGGCTAAAAATGGCGGGTTAATTAAGGTTACCTTCATTTAGATAGGCACCTCTTTTCTTCTTAATAAAAAAATAATGCCGATTAATGTTATGATAAACGTGGAAATGCTCAGATATAATCCAAGGATAAAAGATAAAGGTTTATAAATAAATTTAATTGTATGCCTGCCCCGGCTTAAATACACTGCCCTAAAAGTATAATTAGCACGATACATTCTCTCCTTTCTCCCGTCCACATAGACCTTCCAGCCGGGATAATAAGTATCTGACAGGAAGAGGAAGCCATTACCGGACAGGTGCGCATTAATACTTACTCTCTGGGGTAGATACTGAGTAATCAAAACCTCTGATTCTAATTTGGCGCTGTCAGTTAGCCCTATACCCGCCTCCTCTTCCAGGATTATATATTCTCTGGGATTAAAAGCCGGGCTATTTAACTCCCTAAAGATAAGGTCTTTGTCTTTTATTACTTTTATCCGAGGCACAATAAAAGCGCGCGGCAGAACATCTTTATTCTGATAAACAAGAATTTCTTTATTATAAACCAATTTTAACCTGTTATTAACTAATAAATCTTTAGTGAGGATATATTTTATATTGAGCAGATTTAACAAGGGCGAATCTACGTTACCCAACCAGATATATTTAAAGCTATATTTATCACCTTTTGTTTTTGTAAGACAAGATATAAATTCAAAATAGCGTTTAGGAAAAAGTGACATATAACCATCTGTGGTGTATATATTATAAGCCATTAAAGAATTCGGGATAAATACATCGTAAGTTGAAGTTGCTCTCCAAAATTCCTTATCTTTTTTTAAGAATTCAATTGATTCTAAAGTAGGGTAAGTCATCTGAGGTGAAGAAAAGGTTAAGAATTTCATACCAAAATAAAAAAGGTCAATAATAATTAGCATTATCACCATTATTTTAAAACGAAGGCAGTTTTTATATTTTAGATAAAAAATAAATAATAATAAAGCCGCAGAAATAAAAAGTAAAGGAAGCCAGACTGTCGGACTAAAAGGATGATAATATCTTAAAAATCTTTCGTAGGATTGACTGATAATTTCTAAAAATGTGGGGGAGACAAAATTAAATCCTTTTACCACTGGATAAGTTATCTTTTGACTTTTTAACAATAGAGTTGTTTTATACACATTTAAAAAGATATAAAAGGAGAACAGAAATAGACTAATTACGATTAAAAATCCAAAAACTATTTTTATAAATTTCTTAATGACTGATTCTTCATATTTTGTGGTAACTAAAAAATCAAAACCCAACCCGGCTAAAGCTGCGGCAGAAAAAGTATACAAAAATATAATCCGCGATGCCTCTGTGCCCTTTGCATAACCCGGGATTAAATAAAACAAGACCTCTATAGGGGTCTTTAGATATATAAGTAAAGATAAAGTAGCCATAACCCAGAAGGTAAATAACCAGTTGTCTTTTCTTTTGAAAAAAGTAAGGCATAATAACAATATAGGTAATATTCCAATGTATCCGCATAATTCTACATAATTGGTTAAACCACAATAGTTACGGGCAACTGGACTACCAAAAAAATCAGGAATAACAAAGGTGATCAGATGACGTAATACCTTTATGTCTAATAAGCTAAATTTAAATGGAACTAAATATCTCTGGGAGAGTGCAATGAGTTCAGCAGTAGGAAGGATTTGCACTGCCGATAAACCTAATCCCACTATAAACCCTATAATAGAAAAAATGAAAAATTGGAATCTATTTTTCTCTAACTGAAAAATCCTTACTATTACATATAAAGTTGCTCCTAACCACACATAAAGAGATATTTGGATTAAACCGCAAAGTATTGACATAGATAAAGCTATTCCTGCTAAGATAGCATAAAATAACTTTGAACGTCTATTGAACATACGTTCAAAAAATAATAAAATCAAAGGAAGCCAAATACCACTAGAAACAAAATCTAAATGTTCCATCCAGGTTATAAAGAAACCATTAAACATAAAAACAATACTACCAACCAATGACGCAGATTTACACAGTTTAATCTCTCTTAAGAATAGGTACATAAATAATCCTGCCAGAAACAGCTCGATCATATTAATGTAACCAAATGCCTTATCTACAGGAAATAATAGATAGAAAATATTCAATGGATTAAATACCAAAGTTTCATTCGCGGCAAGAAATGGTGTCCCGCATAATAGATAGGGATTCCAAAGCGGCAGGCTTTTAGAACGAAGAATCCCGGCCATAAATTTGCTTAAAGGATAATAATGCAATATGCTGTCGCCCAAGATGCTATTATGCGCGGGTTGAAAACTTGGATAAAATGCTCTCCACGGATACCATTCGCGTAATACATCTGCAGCAAGCATGGTCTTTCCTAAAAAAACAACCTTCCAGAAAAAGATTATACAGATAAAAATAAGAAACAAGCTTATAAAGAAAGTTTCTCTTTTGGTAGACGACATTCTCATTTTAAATAAAGTCATTTCGCTTTTTATTATTTGTTAAAGAAAAGATATATTGCCATAATGCTATAATATCTTTTATGAATTCATCTGGTTTTATAATTAAAATCTTTATTTTTTGACTAATATATCTTGGCCTAAGGTAGAATCTCCGATAGAACTCCTTTTCCCACGAGATTATTTTCTTCTTCCAATTTAAATCCCTAAACTCATTTTTATATGGGAAAAGGTTAAAATTAATTTTATCTTTTAAATTCTCAAATAAGGGAGTCCCTGGATAGCAAATAAGTGTTGAAACCATAAGATAATCAAAGTCTGAATCTCTTGCAAAATCAATACTTTCTAAAAAATCTTCTTCTCTTTCTTGAGGTGCTCCCACAATAAAAAAACCCACAGTGTCAATCCCGTTATTTTTAAGCATTTTAATCTGTGTTTTAAGAGATGCTAATTTGTATCCTTTGTGATAAAAATCTAAAATATTCTGCGATCCGCTTTCTACTCCGATATAAACTCTTGCACAACCCGCCTTTTTCATTAACTGTGTAATCTCATTATCTAAAGTATCTAACCTGCTTAGACATGTCCATTTAAGGTTTATCTTATCTTCTATTATATACTGACAGATTCTTTTTACTCTTTCTTTATTCGCTGTAAAAGTATCGTCGATAAATCTAATTGTCTTAATATTAAATTTATCTTTTAACCCCTTCAACTCATTTATTATATTTTCTGTTGAACGGTAAGTAACTTTAGTACCAAATGTTCTAACGCAATAATTACATCCAAAGGGACATCCCCTTGCCGTCTGAATTACTGCAAATGGTCTATTTAGAAGAAACTCATTATACAAATTAATTTTTATCAATGAATAATCAGGAAAAGGTAATTGATTCAAATCTTCAATTCTTTCTCTTCTTTCATTTAGAAAAACATTGCCATTTTCCTTATGGGCTATTCCTCTTAAATTACCAATAGATTTTCCATGCTCTAGATGGTCATAAAGTTCAGAAAATGAAATCTCAGGCTCATCCATAATTATAAAATCTATATCTGTGTTTTCTAATATTTCCTTAGGGAATATGGAAGGTAAATAACCAAAACAAGCCATATTTAAGTAGGGGAATACTCTTTTTATTTTTTTATAGACTCTATATCTTCAGAGAAAATTTCAAAACCTGGCATAGAGACTAATAAATGGGGTCTGAATGATTCTATTTTTTTTATAACATTTTCTAAATTTAATCCTTCAGCTATTGCATCTATCAATATTACTTCTTCTCCTTTCCAAGTTTTAATGATACTTCCTAAATACATAAGTTCTAAAGGAGGAAATAAGAAATTATGGACATTATATGAACAAGCATATCTTCTCATAACTTTTGAGCTATGCGGCAGATTTAATAAAATAGTCTTCATTTCTATATAAATTCTAAGTGCAGTTTGTTCTTAATTATTGCCTCATCAATTACTCTCATCGACAAGCCAAAAGGGCAATCATAGATGTTGCATTCTTCTACCTTGATATTCTCAATTGCTTTTTGATGGCGCTTACTAAACCAGATCTTTCTAAACGAATTTCTATATAAATCCCCTATTCTGTGAGAACACATTCGATTTTGAAAATAATAGCAAAGGTAAACCTCTCCCGATGCATCTATACATGGATGGAGCGGCGTAAGATAACATTTAGTTTCTAAAGGAAGATGTTGAGTTGAATCTAAAATTTGAAACTTATTGCTATTTAATACATTGGCCTTTTTCATAAGATTATCTACTTCCTTAAGCTCTGAATCCGACAATTCATAGATACTACTACGAATTCTTCTAAACCTTATATAATCTACCTTTAATTCTTTTGCAAGTATACTCGCTTTAAGTATCTCTTTATAGTTTATTTTTGAGGCAAGAAATTTCAGGCCAATAGATACCTTTGAACCGTCTCTTTTTTGTTCTCTTACTAAAATCCTTATATTATTTAATAGCGTAGTATAGTCATCCTGGCCATGAATTTTCTGGTATGTCTCTCTATCCGCAGCATCTAAAGCAAATCTGATAAATAACAAATTAGAGATAAGAGGCCTTATCATTTCTCTTTTTATATTTATCCCATTTGTGATTAGGCCTACTTTTATTCTTTTAGAATTGGAATATTTAATCATTTCAATAATATCTGGATGCAACAAAGGCTCGCCTCCACCAGATATCTCTATGCCCTCCACTCCCACTCTAGATATCTCATCAATTATTTCTTTAAATTTTTTAAGTTTTAAGAATTTGGGATTAAGGCGATGTAAAACTTTAGAATGACAGTCGATACAATTATGATTACAACGATTAGAAACAAAAAATTCTATCGTCTTAGGTAGAGGTATCTTGCCTTTAGAAATTTGCTTTATTCTATCGTAGCAACTCAATATCTTAATTCCATCAAATGGCGAAAAATTCATTGTCTTTTCCTTAAATTAACCCGTAACTTAAAAATATCTATAATTGTCTTTAGGCCTTGTTTTAAAACATTGGCCTGTTTAAATTCAGTTTGATGAGTAAATTTTATCGGTATCTCCTTAATCTTAAAATTATACATCTTTGCCTTTACGAACAACTCAAGAGAAATTTCAAAACCCGAACATATCAACTCTATTTTATTTAAGACTTCTCTATGCAGGGCATAAAATCCAGAATTAATATCTTTAAATGGACAATCAAAAAGAACTTTATTCAGCCATAAATTTAATCTACTAAAAACTAACCTATATAAGGGATAATCTGCTTTTATTTCTAAATATCGCGAACCAATAACAATATCCGCTTCCTTTATCTCTTCAAGAAATGCGGACACAGTATCTTCTGGCTCCATTGCTAAATCTGCATCCATATGAACCAAAATATCTCCCCTTGCAATCTTATACATCTGCCGGAAAGCAAAACCCGCACCTCTATTAGGATAATAACTTATAACTTTTATATTTTTATCGTTTTCTTTTATTCTATTAAGTACCTCTAAAGTATTATCCGTACTGCCATCATTACAGAATATAATCTCAAATGGTACATTTATCTTCTTTATTTCTGAAAGTAATTTTTGGTAAGTGCAAAAAATTATTTTTCCCTCATTAAAACAAGCGATAACTATAGAAATTTTTGGTGTCATTATTTTAATTGTAATTATTGAAAATAATAACTACATAATTCTCTTACATCATTTAATTCTTTATCCTTCTCATCTATCGGAAAAATTTTACAAAATAATGGCTGTTTATCATAAACAGCGCATCTTCCATTCTTAAGGTATGGACAGTGCGGGAGTAATATCTTGCAACAATGTGCTGCACCTTGAAAACAACTTCCTTTCTTTTTTGACAATTGCTCATAATAATAACTTTTCTTAAAATAAAAAATAAATCGCCTTCGGATACTGGCATAGAGGTATTTATATTTACAAAGAATCATAAGCCTAAGAATACCCTTACCCCATAATATAATTGATAATTTTAGTCTAATAGCTAATCTCCTTAAACTCTAACTACATTTTTTGCTATGCAAATTATTGATAAACCGATAGGGCCGTTAAACATAAATACAATGCTGCCCACGAATGATGCTGATTTACATAGATTAATTTCTTTTAAGAAAATATACATAAATAAACCCGCAAGGAAAACCTTTATCATATTAGCATAACCGAATGCCTCCTCTGGGCAGATGAATAAATAAAAAAGGTTCAAGGGATTCAAAACCAAAGGGTCGTTCGCGGCAAGAAATGGTGTCCCGCATAATAGATAGGGATTCCAAAGGGGCAGGCTTTTAGAACGAAGAACCCCGGCCATAAATTTGCTTAAAGGATAATAATACAATATGCTGTCGCCCAAGATGCTATTATGCGCAGGCATAAAATCCGGATAGAATGCCCTCCAGGGATACCATTCTCTTAAAACATCGGCCGCAATCATTACCTTTCCTAAGAATATAACCCTCCAGAAAAAGATTATACAGAGAAAAATAAGTAGTAAACTGACAAGAAGAATTTCTCTTTTTGCAGAAGATATTTTCATACTCTTCTCTTTTTCAGTGATAGAATGACCCCTATCAAACTTACACTGAGCGTCAAGATACTTAAGCTTAACCCCATTATAAAAGAAAACGGCCTAAAGATAAATTTTATTAGATGTTTACCGCAGTCCAGATGTACAGCCCTAAAAGCATAATTAGCCCGGTATATCTTGTCTTTCTTTCCATCCACATAAACCTCCCATCCGGGATAATCGGTATCGGATAAGAATAAAAAAGCGGGAGTCAAAATATCGGCCTTCAATTTTACAATATTCGCAGAGTATTCTGCTATGCTTACTGTTGAACCTCTTACCGCCAAAGGCTCATATGCTACCTTAGGCCACTCCTCCAGAATAACGTATTCTCTGGGATTAAAAGTACCGTTATTAAGTTGTCTGAATATATCCTCCCTGTTCTTTATTACTTTAAACTTAGGTACAATAAATGCCCGTGGCAGGACCCCCTTATGTTCATAAATGAGTATTTCTCCGTCATAGAGTAACTTAAATCCGGCGTTCTCTATTCTTTCGTCAGTAAGGATATATTTTACATTTAGAAGATTAGGCAGGGCGGACTCTGTAACCGCACGGGAAAACTCTATCCCGCCTCCTGTGCCTATCCTGCTTGTCTTGTCCATAAAAAGGCATATCTCTTCGTAACGTTTAGGGAAGAGCGAAAGGTAACCCTCAGCAGTCTGGATATCGTAAGGCACAATGGTATTCTTAGGAAATACGTTACCCAGGCTTATAACCCTGAACAAATCCTTGTTTTTCTTTAGAAACCCTACAGATTCTAATTGAGGAAAGACCGTCCTCCTGTCCGCGGTAGCAAGATATCGCATACCAAAATAAAATATATCTATGATAATAATTACGATAGCGATGGTCTTAAATATAAGCGAAGCGCCCTTCTTTAAGTAAAAATTTAATAACCATAGGCTGATAAGGATTAAGACAAGCGGTAGATAAATTGCCGGACTGAATAAACGGAAATATTTAATTATGTCCTGCAGGGAGTGAATCTTGGCGAATGCTTTCTCAAAGATAGGCAGAATACCTGCGGAATTGCACAATGGCACGGAAACAATTAAATCAACTACACTACGGCCCCAAATTCTTAAGGCTAAAATAAAAAATAATATAGAGACGATGAGAATCAAAATACCGGTAAGGATGAATCGTATCAACATTCTTAACTTTGAGTTTATTCGTCTATTATTCTCTAAATAATCACCGCCTAGGCCAGCAAGGACGGCGCCTGAAAAGAAATATAAGAATATGATTCTATTTGGCGCTATGCCCTTAGCATAGCCGGGGACCGTAAAAGATAATAAACCGTTTAAAGGGGTGTCCAGATAAACCAGCAAGGCAAAGATAGCGATACAAAAAGCGATAGAGGTAAACTTATCTCTTCGGTAAAATAAGGCTATAAGGGCAAGGATAAGCGGGAGGATTCCTAAATAACCGCATAATTCAGAATAATTGGGTGCCCCCCAGTAGTTATAATCCATAGGGCTGCCAAAGA
>Ga0315289_10004128_pt1 | contig 21747 bp, 8 predicted proteins | sample YL17G11_40_MG_FD_203452 | JGI IMG/M metagenome (GOLD analysis project Ga0315289, IMG submission 203452) | Sediment microbial communities from Yellowstone Lake, YNP, Wyoming, USA - YL17G11_40 | ecosystem: Environmental > Aquatic > Freshwater > Lake > Sediment | place: USA: Wyoming | collected... | reverse complement strand
GTGTCATTGGAACCACCTGGAGCGGTGGTCTTCCCGGCCTTCTTGCCTTCTTCGTCGCTGAGAGCTTTACCGGTTTGGGAGTGAAGTCTTCAGCAGAATTCACAATCTGTGAAAGATGATCTCTCCAAGTCCTTGCGCTTCCCATTCCTGCAGGATCCGTATTGCCACCCACTACCATATCCAAGTACCCTGAGAGCCCTCTTGGGGGTTCGAAGCATATGACGAGACCTGACAGCAGGCTAGCTCTGGCACAGTGATCCGACAATCGCTCATTTGCACATCCATGAATGGAGCGCTCAAGGCAGAACTCCGTGAAGATCCTCCTTGCCGTGTCATGGCTGGTCGATGGCGCAAGGTGAAGAGACTGACCTAGGTCCTCAAAGCCTGAGAACCGCCTATTTGAACCCAGACGCGTTTCCACTTGTTGCCTTATTGCGTCGCGCCAGGTGAAAACTCGTGTGCGCGACTTCTCGAGGTCTTTCCAGTAAGCATCTGATATGAACACCTTCAGAAAGGTTTCATCGAGTGTTCCGTGCCAGGAGCTAGTGACATCTGCAATATCAATTGGGATTGTCAATCGTTGCATACCCCTTGGCATACCGGCTTCTAGTTCCTCTGACAGGACTTCGTGGAAGTCAACGGTGAGATACAGTGGGTCCGGTGTGTCAAGTGCCGCGTTCGTGGTTACCGTGATGAGTAGACCGGGAGGACTCGACGTGTCTGTCAGCAGCTGCCATGAAACATCGAATTCATCCATTTCTGGGCTTGTTCTGCCGAGTTCTGTCTTGGCGATGGCTCCGAGTATGAAATCAGCGATATGCGACATATCGCTCCACGCGTCTAGCGACAGCCTGTTTCTAGTCTTCATTCCCACAGCATCAAGCACGATGAGTACCCTCTTGTCGAGTATTGCCCCCGAGAGCCATGATGTCTTGGACCACGAGGTTTGTTTGTCTAAGACAACAGATGTTCTCAATGTACTCATAACCTCGGACAACGCATCTTCATAGCTGCAGCCAATCGGAGAGAGATTGATAACAGTGGTGTGTTCGAGGTCGGTCTGGGCCTGCTGGAATTGAACCTGAGTGAGGGGTTTCCCGTGCAGGCAATCAGCCAGACTCACGACAAGATCGACCACACGTCCGGTTCCTATGGGGTGGACCGAAACTTGGAGCATAGCGGACTCTGCTCTAAGAATCTGGAAGAGGGTCTCAGAGCCGGTGTCCGTGACCGACAGCGCTTCTTCTTGGTCGCTTGCGGGATTCTCTCCTGCAGTAGTCAGCGGCACGATAGTGAAGGTTTTCCTATCATAAGAGAGCTCGTAGGCTTTCTCACCTGTATTCGCTCCTGCCTTACGTGGCGTAATCCTCAGGATGGGCTTCGAGTCTAGTAGCCCAACAGAGACCGTGAAGGGCAAGTCTGATGCGGACACATGAATCCCTTCTTGCCCCGAGTTACGAGCTCAGCGCGAACCTAATGGTCCTCTGCTTATCCCATATCTAAAGGCTTCCCCATGGGATACCCCAAACATGGAACGGGCTGTCCGATGGTTGTTCCGGACAAGCTCCGGTTTTTGTCATTGGGCCTTCAGCCAACCGCAAAAAATGCTTATGACTGTTTGAACGAACATAGACGGTTGTGCAAAGGAGTCCGCGTCGAATGTGATGCTGGCCAGTCGGGTCTTCTTCTGCACGGGGGTAGTCTGAACGACAGAGCCTGACTTCTCATTCAAGGAGAAGGACGAGCGCGTTCTCTCAGTCCGTGATCTTGTGAATCAGGCTCTGTCCCCTACAGAGATTGCAATCCTGTCAGTGGCATCTGAACTCAGAAGATCCAGGGGGCGGCCGCCAACCGCGTCAGAGATCAGGTCTGTGCTCGGGAAACGTTTGGGTCTGAAGAAGACGCAGCTCTATGACTTGCTGAGGCGGCTCAGTCAATTCGGGTTCATTGCAGTCAAGACTCTCCCGCGGCCTAGGAGGTATATCGTGAATCAGAGCACACTCATCTCAGGAATCACGAACTGGATTGAGGGACAAAAGCGGTCGATTCTTGGGATGTCTGAAGAGATTGACACACTTGCACAAGCTCTCCAAAAGCCGAAGACGCGGATGCACGACTGGCTCTCTCATGACGGGTCAAGCCGGGAATGACCGCCAGACCGTGCGTGCGTTGTGAGGGACGCAGAACGAGCAGGTGGGAAGGGGGGAGACCTGAGTTCGAACAAATGGACGGTTTACTCATCGCATGCCTAGCTCTTGACCTTGGGAAACAGTCATAGAAGAAGCCGTGCACCGATGCCTGTCGATGTGAAAGAGGAGCTTTGGCTATCACGATGCAGGCCGGTAACGTGGGAGATTCCGCACTGAGCATAATCACAGCAAGCGCAGTGGGAGCAATCGTCTGCCTTGTCTGGAGAAGAGTTGGGCGCTCCGAGATTCCTTGGTTCTTGAAGACCAAAGAAGCTGATCGAGTGCTACAGATTGCTTCATCGTATGCATTCATCACAATTGAACGGCTCTCAGAACTCACGAGCCTGGCTGATTCGTCAACAGTCATGATTGTTGAGGCTTTGATCAAGCATCGGAAACTCAAGGCCACATTTGATCCAGAAACAGGCTTGATTCAGACCATGTGACTGAATTGGGTGTTCTTGCAGTGTAACTATCGAAAGTCGAATGCGACCTTGATTGCGTTGCCCCTTGCCTTTTGCTCGCTGCACTTGAATGCGGCTTTGTAGTCTTCTATTCTGAACTTGTGTGTGAGTAGGCTTCTGAATACATCTGGTGCGTCTTCCATCGCTGTAAGTGCGAGTTCCATGGTGTCAGTTCTCTTTCCTTCGATCTGCTCGACGCCATGCATCATTGACCCAGTAATCGAGAGCTGTTTGTACAGCTGCAGGGCCCAGTCAGTTGCCTTGGTCTTTCCGAAGCCCATCCCCACGATGACAACCCTGCCATTGCTTCTCACGAGGTGCAAAGCATCATCTAACGTTGAGTCAGTACCCACCGCGTCGAAGACGACATCCGGGCCAGAGTCACCATAGAGGATGCGCTTGCCTATCGTGGGTCTGAACAGGGCACCATCTGTCATCTCAGTCACTCTTTCATAGAGGCGATCGTGTGACCTTTCGGTGATTACATCATCTGAGCCCAGCTTCTTTGCGGCCTCGGCTTGGAAGCCATACTTCGCTATCGTGATGATTCTGCACTTGGAACCGAGTGCGCGCAGAGAGGCCACAATCATGAGCCCAATGATTCCTCCTCCAATCACTAGGATTTTGTCCTTATCGCCGGGACGGTTTCTGGCGACCGCATGCAGGCCAACTGCAAAGGGCTCCGACAAAACCCCTATCTCGTCAGGGAGCGATGAGGGCACTTTCGTGAATTGCTTCGCGAATCCAACGAAGTACTCGCTGAAGCCCCCTCCACTGAACCCGCCGAAGCCTCCCCTGCCACCATATCGATCCTCAAGGTCTGTTCCGTCGCCTAACCCGACAAGGGCATAGCAGGTTTCATAGTTGCCATTCTTGCAGCTTGGGCAGGGCGCAAAGCCATATGACTCACAGGCCGCGAGCGGAGAGTGCACAACTCTGTCGCCGATGCTGAAATCGCCCGCCTGGTCCCCGACTTCCACTACCTCTCCCACAAGCTCGTGCCCCATTGGGAATGGGTTTTCTTTTCTTGCGAGGATACTCGCCGAATAGGGCAGATTCACATTAATCTGATGAATGTCGGATGTGCAAATGCCTGCGATGCGTGTCTTTACTTTGATTTGTCTAGCGTGTCTAATCTCCGGCACAGGCCAATCCTCTCGATACTTAATCATCGAATACTTGCCCGCCAGACCTGCCTTTTTCAGAATGACCTTCCACACCTTCAGGTCATACGTTATACCCTTCGTGCCAAGCACCCCATTGCATGCCTGCATCTAACTGGAGCTTTCCGCTAGACCTTTCAGATACTAGGATCGAACCGAGCTAGATTCTGTCAGTAGTAGTCGGAAACCAGAGAGAGATATAAGTCGGATTGTTCTCTGTGGGAAACCCGAGGCCACTGCCCGTTCGCGCCTAAGGAGAAGACAATGCACGCTAGGACCTCGTTTTCCGAAACCTATGCGAGAGTCTTCATCCCGGAACGGCCCATTGTTGCTTGCACTTGTGCCAACCGCTGGCTCGTCTTTTCATGGAGGTGAATGTGGATTGTCAGTGAATGCCACACTGCATCGGATACTCGTGATTGCCATGTTGTCAATGCTCATGCTCAGTTCGGCGACCGTAGTCACAGCTGCAGCATCTGAAACCCCCGCTGTGGCAAAATCTCGAGTCAATGACGGCCCCGAAACACAAGTTACTGTGTACTTCGACTCGTCGGCCAATGACATCATGTCGACTGTAGCAATCGTCAGTGGTTGCATCCAGCGGTGTGGAATTCCTGTTGTCCAATCTGGTGTGCAGTCGATCCTCTCTCTGGGCTATTCACTGGAAAGAAGCGACCCCGGGGTTGCAGTGTACATCTTCCAGAGCAGCCTGAGTGGTATCATGATACAGAGAGAGGTCGTTTCATGGAAAGATGTTGCTGTTCTCACGGCGACGCACAATCAGATGCACCATGTATTTGGCATAGGCAATGCGAAGAGCCTCCTTCAGTATGTTCCTGATTCAGAGAGACTGCACATTGACAAGACCGACATGATAGACCTGAAACTCACAGCTGTGTACTCCCTATGGACGACTGCAGAGATACTGATTCAGAGCGATAGTACTGTGGACAGCACCAGAGGCGAGCAGCTCAGAACACTGGTTCTCAAGGACTTCCGTGAGAACATTAACGAGATCATCTCCAAGGCTCTTTTTCCGAAGACCTACACTGGCGAACGAGTCCCTCAGCCAATCACAAACCCAAGACTCACACAATCATGGGTCGTGGAGGAACCCCAGCTGGATGCTGCCGGGGTCGAGTTGAGGCCCATCATGAAGATGTCCGCGCAAGACAGCGCCAGTGAGTATATACCCCTGAGAGAGGTCTGCCCTGAGAGCGGCGTCGGAGGTCCTATCGGCTGGCTGCTTGACCTTGTCTTGACACTCCTTACGGCTAATGGATTCGAGGAGCTTCAATTGAACGTCGAGGCTGCTGAGGAGATCAATGATTACGTCGAAGGAATTGTGAAGGACGCCCAAGACGACGTTGTTGACTGGTTTAGCGACGAGGGATTCAACATTACGGGCTATGACTTCGCCTCTGCCTTGCCATCGCTGCTCCAACGGCAGATGTTTGAGCTGTGGGCCCTAGGTGACGACTTGATAGCTGACGCATTTACAGAAGCGGACGACTGGCTGACTTCTTGGGTTGAGCAGGTTGTTGAGACTCCCGTGCAAACAGATCTCATCGGACTCACACCAGTTTTCCTTCTTCGCTTGGGAACACCAATCAACCTTGGTTCAGACTTCGCTAGCTTCGGGGCGGTGATACGAATCAAGTTGCTACCCACCTTCGAAGCCGACGAAACAGCCTTTGAGACCTTCATGAACAACGCAATCTTCGGAAGCCTGAACCTGACGAGTATGACGAACGTGACAGCGGCCTTCACAGAGGTCAGAAAGTTCATAGACGTTATACCTGTACTTGACATGGAGCTGGCGGTCTGTGCGTTCCTGCCTAGCAAGAGCGCTTGGCTTCAGACCATTATGAGCCCCTTGGAGTTCAACTTCTTCGGAGCCGCCAGCATGCAGCTGGCCTTTCCGCCTATCGACGCATCGAACACGGAAAGGTCATTTATCGAGGTCCGGTCGTGGTCACTCAAGTTCGATGTCGATGCTTCATTTACAATAACGGTTTCAGCATTACTTTCAGTACCCGGAGTCAGTGGAGTGATAGACACTATCATGGACACACTCTCGGAGCTCCTGAGCGCCTCTCTCACTCTGACGGTTTCTGTCACATTCGAGATGAGCAAGCAGTATGTTGGCCAAGGAGTCCCTGCACGGTCGAATCTTGTTCTTGACATTGTCGTTGGTGCCAGCATCTATGTCCGGATACTTGTTGTCATATTCAGAGGAACGTTCCAGGTGGGACTCAGGTTCCAACAGACATCGGGAGGGTCCAGCAACTCCTCCACTCTACTGGCTGATGATGGCTCACCCTTCACAACCAGTTCCGTTGCGGCGACTACCCTGTCGGTGTATCTAACGCTCTATTGCTCACTCTACCTGGGCGTTGACATAGTCATCTGCGGAACTGGTGTGGAATTTGGCCCATGGACTGACACTTGGTCGCTTTCAACATCTTGGGGTAGCAGCGATTACTTGACGAGTTCTGCGGACTTGACTGACACGGATCAGGATGGTCTTCCTGACGCTTTTGAGAGCCGAATGAACACGGTGATGGGCACCACCTACCTGAGCACCAGCTCGGCTGACACAGACTCTGATGGGCTCAATGACAAGCTGGAACTCGAGCTCAACACAGCACCGAACGTCGCTGACACAGATGTGGACGGACTCAAGGATGGTCTAGAAGTGAAGACATACTTGACAAACCCGTTGCTCAATGACACGGACAGAGATAACATCACGGACGGTCAGGAAGTGTTGGTGTACAAGACCAACCCGCTGATAGTAGACACTGACGCAGACGGTTTGAGCGACTACTACGAGATCAACCGGGAATACGACGTTTCAGAAACTCATGACACTTACGGCGCTGTCAACTCTGTCAGAATCGGCAACACGTACTATGACGACCGAACAGACCCTCTGAACCCTGATACGGACAATGACGGGTTGTTAGACGGACAGGAAGCTGAGAACGGGGTCGAGTATGCAAATGATACACTGCTGGCAGAATACTACTGGGTGAAGAACAAATATACCAGTCCTCTTGACGCTGACACGGATGATGATTCCGTTCTGTGGCAGTGGGACGATGCTACCCAGCAATTCCAGTCTAGCACGTCATTCCTGAGCAACATGATAGACGGTGTTGAGGTGTTAGGTCAGTATGTCACATTCATTGACAGCGAAGGGTATCCTGTGGTGCAGTTTGTGAAAACGAACCCCGTGAACCCTGATACAGACAACGACTCTTGGGGCTACCTCTTCAATACGGATGGTTACGAACTCGCTCTAAGCCCACCAACTGACCCCACAAACGGCGATACCGACCATGACGGTCTCATTGACGGTCGCGAAAAGATTGGTCCATATGGAACAGGGACCGATCCAAACAGAGCTGATACAGACAACGACATGCTGCCAGACTACGAGGAAGTTATGCTAGCGACCAACGCAAGGGACCCTGACACTGACTCTGACGGTGTGATGGATGGAGAGGAGTACTACAAGTACGGGACCAGTCCCTTCCTCAACGACACTGACATGGATGACCTCACTGACTCGGAGGAACTGTTCGAGTTCTATTCGAATCCACTTGTTCGGGACTCGGACGCAGATGGCTTGGATGACGGTGAGGAGGTCCTGTTCTATCTCACGGACCCTGTCAATGCGGACTCAGACTACGATGTGCTACTCGACGGCTATGAGGTACTTGTGTCTATGACAGACCCCATGCTGTATGACACAGATGCCGACGGGCTCGGGGACGGTGATGAACTGCTGATATATCATACAAACCCGGTCGACTGGGACACCGATGACGATTCCATCGTGTTGACAAATGAGTTTGGCGAGATGAGTCTCGCTTGGGGTGACGGAGCCGAGGTGGCATTCGGCACAGATCCTACATGTTCAGATTCAGACAACGATGGTCTGACTGATGGAGAGGAGCTCTATCTGGGTCTGGGTTCTGCTGTCTTGGACCCCGTGCCACTCAATCCTCTGTCGGACGACACCGACGGTGACGGTCTTCACGATGGTGAAGAGATGGTCATCGAGAACGTGTCGCTGAATACCTACCCATATTGGGGCTTAGTGGTAAGCCTCCGCTATGGCTCATGTCCTGCGAAGTTCGACAGTGACGGTGACGGGCTCAATGACACTGCTGAGATGATCTATCTGTGTGATCCCACAAAGCCCGACACTGATGGAGATACAATGAGCGACTCCGTCGAGGTATATGTCACCCATACAAACCCGACCAACAACGACACAGACTATGACGACATTCCTGACAACATGGAGTCAACAAACACGACCGAGTTTGCGTTGGCTGCTGAGATGTCTGGATGGGACTACGTGCCAAGTCAGTGGCCGATGTATCCGACATCTGCAACGGACAGCGACACAGATGACGACCTGTTGCCCGATGGCATTGAGCTGATTTACCACACTGGTCAGCTCAACCCAGATTCAAATGGGAATGGGGTGCTGGATGGAATGGAGTTCGATGCCGATGGTGACGGTCTGAAGGATGGAGAAGAGTTCTACATTTACAGAACGAACATGGGACCGCTTCCGATTGAGAACGGCACGTGGATAGGAGAACCTGGTGGGTTCAATAATCCGGACAGTGATGGAGATGGTCTCTCAGATGGCGTCGAAGTACACACGTATGGCACTGACCCCACAGCAGCTGATTCAGACCAGGACGGTCTATCAGACGGCGAAGAGGTATCACTTGGACTGAATCCCCTTGTGCCGATTGTTCAAAGCGGTCCTACGTGGTATCTCATTGCAGTTGGGGCTGTCATTGGACTGGCCGCAGGCATTGGTGGTGAAACACTCGTCTTGCTCATTAGGCAACGCGGCCTGAGATTCTGGAGAGCTGGGAAGGCTTCAGGGAAGGCTCCGGACCATGAAACCAAGACCCCGGCTGCTGCCAAGACTGAGGTTGCGGTCGAGTCATCGCGGGAAGAGCCCAAGGAGCAAGAGCCTGCTGCAAGTGAGAAGAGGAAAAAGAAACGCACAGCAAAGACAACAAAGGAGGGTAGTAAGGCATGAGTAATGCGAAACGGACCCTGATAGCGGCTTCCATCATCTTGGTGATGGCTTTGATTGTCGTTCCAACATCGCCCCCGGGTTTCCTCCCCACATTACTGCCTGATGAGAGCGTTTCTCCAGACCAACAGAGGGACTCACCGAATCTCATGCTGGACGGTGAGTTCAACCTCACGAATGACTACCAGCTCATCTGGGAGCCCAACAACATACAGGGTTCGTCACATGCAGTAGCCACCTCTCCGAACAAGAACCTCATTGCAGTTGCTGGCGGATACCTCTCTGACAGGGAGGTGCATGTCTACAGATGGGATAACGCGTCAAAAGACTACATCCATGTGTGGGACGCTGGCAATGACATAATCCGGAATGACGTGCAGGACGTCGCCATTGCGGACGCTGATAACAATGGTTTGCTTGAGGTCTACGCGGCCAGTGCAGACGGCAGGATATATGTATTCGAGGCGAGGGGTTTCGAGGAAGGCTTTGTCTACCTAGACAACGCGAACAACGTCTTTGAGCTTGTCTGGGACAGCCAACTTGCCATACGTCGCCAAGTCTGGTCTGTCAAGGTCGATGACGTCGATCATGACAATCAAGGTGAGATCGTAGCTGGTTGTTGGGACAACCGCGTCCATGTGTTCGACTACGTTGACCATTCCAACTTCCCGTACTGCCCAAGTCACTGGATGAGTTTCGTGCATGTGTGGGACAGCGGAAACCAGATTGGAGGACGGGTATACGATGTCGCTGTCGGCGACACTGATTGCGATGGTCGGACCGACATTCTTGCGGCAAGTTATGACTGCCGGGTCTACGTGTTTGAAGAGATCCCATGCTTCAAACACACATACCAGAAGAAGTGGGACAGTGGCGACGCGATGTCCAAACCTGTGATTTCTATGGCGGTCAGCAACAATCTGGATGAAGACCAATACGGCGAGATTGTCGCATCAGCATACGGCGACGGAGTCTATGTCTTCGAGTACAATTCTACCAGTGCCAGTTACGATGTATTGAGAATCAATCGACAACTGGAGAGCTGGGAGGAGGGCACTGTATACACAACTGGTGTGTGGACAGGCTATGAGGCAGATCCATACGTGGACAAGAAGGTCTATGGATGGGAAGAACAAGGAGTCTACGAGCTCGACCCACGACCGTACCCTTGGAAGACTATAGCGATTGGCGGCAATTCCTGCCTCGGCGGTCCTCGCGATTTGAACTGCACCACTTTCCAGCTGCCTGAGATTTACAGTTACCTCACAACATGGGGTTCAAACGGCTCCCTCGCAGGTCAATTCTATCTGCCAGATGACATTGCTTTCGATGTTGACTCGAATGCGTACGTACTTGACACTTCGAACAGCCGTGTGCAGAAGCTGACTGGGGCTGGTCAGTTTGTCGACGCTTGGGGAGAGCTTGGAAGCGGCGTAGGGCAGTTCAAGTGGCCCCAGGGCATATGTGTTGACGCGCAGTCCTATGTCTACGTTTCTGATACGTGGAATCACAGAATTGTAAAGCTGAACCCGGATGGAGCATGGCTGGCTTCTTGGGGAGAGGAAGGAACCGGCATTGGTCAGTTCCAGTATCCCATGGGTGTCGCCGCGGACTCCTCTGGGCGCCTGTATGTCTGTGACTTGTTAAACAGTCGAATACAGGTGCTGGACACAGAAAGCGGTGGGGTCCTCAATTCCTGGGGCACCAACGGTTCTGGTCCCGGTCAGTTCTACTACCCACTGGCAATTGCAGTTAGCGAACTGGGTGTCTATGTAGCCGACACGTACAACAACAGAATCCAGATGTTCACTTCGGAGGGCGACTTCATACTCCAGTGGGGCAAGTTAGGCGAAGACGCAGGTGACTTTGGTTACCCTGACGGGATTGCATGTGACCTCGAAGGCAACGTATACGTCAGCGATACAGGGTATGATCACATTGAGAAGTTCACGGCCTCAGGCCGCCTGATAACCAGTTTTGGCTCCACTGGTACTGGTTTCGGCGAGCTGACAGGTCCACGTGGATTGGAAGTTGCTCCCAACGGAGCAGTCTATGTTGTTGACTCCATGAACAGCCGTGTAGAAGGCTTCGCTATTCAGCAGTACTCTCTGGACAAGACAATCGGTAGCATAGGCACAAAGGCCGGCCAGTTCTACTTTCCGAGTGACGCGGCTGTCGACGATCGAGGGTGTATCTACGTATCCGATTCCAGCAACAATCGAATCCAGAAACTGGCCGGTGACGGCAGCTTCATCATGTCATGGGGAGAGCTGGGTGCAGGGGAAGGCCAGTTCAACTTCACGTCGGGGATTGCAGTGGGCAATGGGAACAGCGTCTACGTTGTCGACCGAAACAACAACCGCGTCCAGCGGTTCGACAGCGAGGGCAACTTCCTGAGGGCTTGGGGTGTCAAGGGTTCGGGTGATGGAGAGCTGCTCGATCCTATTGACATAGATATCGGTCCAGGTGGTACCTTGTACGTTACGGAGGTGGGGAATGACCGCATATCGTTGTTCACCTCGGAGGGCGATTTCATCAGGACTATTGGTTCACATGGTGACCAGCCCGGTCAAGTGGATAACCCGTACGGTATTGCCGTTAATGAGCAAGGCACCATATTCGTTACCGAGAGGGGCAACAACAGAATCCAGCTGTTCGACAGCGAGGGTACGTCCCTAGACTACTGGACAGGCAAGTTTTCTGACCCACTGAGAATTGAGCATGATGGGTATGGGAATCTGTATCTGACCGCAAGCATGGGCACTTATTTGGCAGTGATCAAGTATACGATGGATGGCATGGAGCTTGGCGACCTGCCGACGACAGTATCGAGCTATACGACATCTGTGGATCTGCAGATGCCGATGGCGATTACGTTTGACCATGCAGGGAATCTCCTGATTGTGGACACATGGGCAGGTGTCGTTGTAAGGACTTACACGGATTTCGTGCTCAACTCTGTCGCAGAGGCAATTGTGGACTTCGGGCAGTATGAGGAACTCGGCGGATCCGCCTCCTCTAGAGCAGATCTCTGGCTGTACTTCCCAGACGATGATCCTGAACTAGAGGACCTAGAGTTTGCCATATCACAGGACCAGCAGACGTTCGTTGACATATCCGCCACGAGTATCACCAAGAGCTACATCTTCATCATGTCCTACGGCCTTGTGCGCTTGGTAGGCATCAATGTCGATCAGGTACTGCGGCATAATGGATGGGAGAATTACAGATACCTGAAGATAGGTGTCAAGAACGGTGCCTCATACAACATCGACTCCGCATATGGGACTCTAGCTAGACCTATTGACAACGCCCTGGTTGTGACCACAGGCCACATTGATCACACTGACGAAGGTGACACCACTGAGTATATCATCATGGGGACAGTAGACGGGGCAATCTCGGCGTACACATCGGACGGTGCTGCGATATGGCAGAGCACAGAAGAGTCACCCCGTTTTGACCTGAACGTCAGCATTCGTGACATAGTCGAACTGGATCGCCGCGGCAGAATGCCAACTTGGCATTACACTGAAAGTCTTGTCACCGGTTCATACCTTGGGACCTTGGGATTGGGTACCTTCTCGAGGATAGAGGGTTACACTATGGGTGACATAGATGACGATGGCGACCTTGACATGATGCTCTCGATGAATGTCGGGACATTCTCTGCCTTGGTCTACTTATCAAACATTGGCACCAACTCAAATCCGAATTACGTGTACCACACAGACTACTTCAAAGATCACACATCCCTAGGCGGGAACACCATCTACGGATTCTCCGTGCCGTATCTAGCCGACCTTGACTCGGACGGGGACTTGGACCTCGTCATCAGTGAGTTTGAAACTGACATCGAGGGCGTAATCCATCTCTGGTACTTGAGGTACTTTGAGAGGACTGCGGCTGACTACTTCACCGAGGTATCCTCTGTGTTCACCACGCCGAACACAGTCATTCAGTCCGAGGCTACTCTCGCCTATCCGTCTTTCAAGGACATGGACGGTGACGGAGACCTAGACCTCACGCTGGGTTGCGATTCCCTGTACTTCTTCAAGCGTTCAGGAACAGGGTCGTCCTTCACTTGGACTGAGGACGACGAGTTCTATGACGCCATCAACAAAACCATGAGGCCCACAGAGGTTGTGGGTAGAGTGGCTTTCTGTGATTTTGACCATGATGGTGACTGGGACCTCACGATTGCGCATGCATACGAGAACTACACCCACGATGGGCTCAAACCCGCAACCAGCAGGCTGACATACTGGGAGAATACTGGATACCTGACTAAGCCAGAGTGGGTCAAGCGCAGGCCTTTCTATGACCCAGACTTTCGAGGATCGGCATTGACTGAGGACCGTGGTTACTGTGAGCCTTATGTGTACGACATGAATGCCGATGGCGTGCTTGACCTCATGGCCATGCAGAACTCAACCATCGACTGCTACTACGGTTCACTGAAGCATAACAGCTACGTGCTAGCAACGTATCCTCTTGTCCACATGATAGAGATAGACCAGAGGTCGGAATCTGACTACTTCTATGGTTACAGTGCGTACGACTCGTGGGACAACCATGTTGTATTGGATGACTGGACTTGCTCCATAGCGTATGATGACACCGATGACGACGGCAAAGGAGATGTTGTGGTCGGGTCGTTTGACAACAACATCTACACTTTCGAGTGGTGCGCGAACAACACTTATCGCAGGGCATGGAAGTCAACCGATCTGACACATGGTGTCCTGGAGTATCTCAGCTACCACACGGTATGGGATGATGTCAGAGATATCACAATCGAAGACACTGACAATGACAACAAGAAGGAGATTGTCGCCGTTTCTGGCTACAGTGTCTTCGTTTTCGAGAATGTGGTTAACGACGTCTATCGTCTAGTGTGGGGTAGCGGCGATACCATCCCGGCCATGATGGGTGTCGACTACCCTGTAGTATCGACCGTTGCCGTCGACAAGAACCTCGATGGAGATGATTGGCCCGATATCATCGTTACCTCAGAGGGCTGGCTATTCATCTACGAGTGGTTTGGCGATAATCAGTACTCGCTCGTGTACAGCGACATGGTCGCTCTAACGGGCAAGATATACGACGTTCTCACTGCCGACACTGATTGGGACGGCTTCAGAGAGATCATCATTGGGGGTGCCAGTGAGTGGTACGATGTATGTGGGCTGCCAAAAGACAGGGAAGGCTGGGTGATTGTCTACGAGAACATGAAAGACGATGATCGCCATGTCGACAACGGCTATGAGTATGAAACGTCCGTAGGCAACTACGGATTCTACGGAGTATACTCCGTGGCTGTTTCCGACAACGACCAAGATGGGTGGCCCGAGCTCTTCGTTGGCTATGAACAAACAAACACTCTTGCTTCAGGAATAGACATCTGGGAGGCGAATGACGAGAACAGCTACATCATGTGGAGACGCTACTCCACGCCAAGTGCTGTGACTTCAATGCTTATCGCAAACACTGATGGCGACAGCTGGATGGAAATAATCGCTGGTAGTGGCAAGAGGGTGATGGTGCTGGAGCAGAACTGGACGTACACCGGAGGTGACATGAGTCTGAAGTACTACACATATGTATGGAACAGCTCCTCATTGGCGGAGAACATCACAGATCTGGCCATAGGCGACAGCAATGGTAACGGGCGTCTCGAGATATTGGTGTCTGCCTCCAAGGGCAATGTCTATGGATTCGAGTGGGTACAGAACGCTACTTCAACACAGAATCCTGCCATGGCTCTGGCAGCAAGTGAATCTGAATGGTCTGATGCCGCGAGCAGATGCAGCGGAAACCCGATATGCTGCACTGACGCTTCGCCAACCAAAGCAGGCAACTCGCTTTCCTCCGGAAACGTAGACATTAGCACAAAATCCGTGAAGACACAAACCAGATGTGTATTGGATAGGAGGTTAGAGAAATGAAGAATACAACGACACGTTCCCTAGCATTAGCAGTCTTAATTTGGGTCCTTTCCCTTGCTATGCTTTCTCCAATAGCACCCATGGAAGTTGCGCAGACTGATGCTTCTGTATTGAGTCCTCGCCTAACTCGTATGATGGACAAGTGGCCCCTGAATCTTGACGAGTCTACTTCAAACATGGCAAGCGTTCTGGCATCAATTGATGAGCCTCCATCCATATATTCCTCCATGCATCCTAACTGGGAGTATAGGGACTGTTTCGACTTCACCAATAGCGAATACGCCTTCGGACCCGAAGTGATGACAGAGGAGGAAGTTGAGGCGAACCTTAGGAACTACATCTTCCAGCTTCTATATGGAGACATAGAAGCAGCCTGTCGTGTCAGCATTCTGGACATCATGCTGTTTCGGGTTTTTGATTCTCTGATAGTGGATTGGATAGGCATAGACTTCATGGGCTTCTGCAATGGCATGTCCATGGCTTCAAGAGACTACTTCATGGACTCGTCGAAGATCCCTCTCGGCAAACACTACGCTTACGATCTGCCCTCACCTGACCCTAACTCTACGATTGCCGAGCAGACTCACGGCGACGTCACAGAGTCCGCAATCAAGGAGTACGTGCTTTGGAAGGGGTCCGCAGCATTCTTCAATCCAAATCACTTGCTGAACTGGGTCAAGCTCTACCTAGGTCTTTCTCTACAGTCGGGAGGAACAAACAACGCGCTCGAGTTCCAGAAGCTAACGCAACTCATGATGAAAGGGGCTCCACAGTATCAGCCCGTAGTAATACTCATGACGGCCGCTGTCTGGGAGAACTCAGATCCCGGGAAGAGCCATTTCGTGGTCGCTTATGACTATGAGACCAACTCGAATGGAACGAAGACGATATACATCTATGACAACCGTATTCATTTCAACTCGAGCTGTTTCTGGCACGAGGACTGGATCCTATTGGGTAGTGACGGGACTTTCTCTGGCACTCACCTCTCTCCTGAGAAGGCAGATGCATGGAGGCGGATGTGTGTGTACCCTGCGTCATGCGAGTACAATAGCATACTTACGACATTGGCGGCTTTGCTGCCGAATGCCCTTCAGTTCCTCGCTTTCTGCCCCGTAGACCTGATAATCACAGACCCACTCGGAAGGAAGGTTGGCCCCGGACCCGACGGTCAACTAAGGGCTGAGTTCCCTGCCATCTATGTGGAGGATGGAGACCAGGATATTGTGTTCATGCCCTATGCTCCTGGTCTGCCGTATACTCTGAATGTGACCGGAACAGGTCAAGGTAACTACACGCTGGAGATCAACAGAGTCGTGGACGGGCAGATTGTAACTCAGTCGTTGAATGGGCAGACTGAGGAAGGCAAATCGGATGTCTTCTCCGTTGCCGCAGCCGGGGGAAGTCTGAACTTCACAAGGCAAGGGGTAGTCCTGAGTGTGCCAACGATTGCGTCGGCATCGTCTGTCAACCTTCAGTGGAGCCGCTATGACGGTCTTGACTTCAACAGGTACGAAGTGCTACAGTCGACATCTCTGGGAGAACTGGGACAGGTCGTGGCGACAGTTGGCAACCAGGACACTACTTCGTGCAGTGTTTCGAATCTCCAACCCGGCGCAACGTACTTCTTCACAGTAAGAGTTGACAGTTCAGACTATGGGGCTCTTGGCTCGAACCAAGTAGGTGCGGTAATGCCAGAGTCAGCATTTCCTTGGACGTGGGTTGCAGTCGGAACAGTGGGTGCTGCAGCAATCATAGTCGTGCTTGCTCTGTACTGCAAGAGCAGGAAGTAGTCGCTTAGCCAAGTCTGGGCACATCTACTGAACATGATCCTGCTCTGCGTCTGGGCAGTTGTATCGATGAGTCGCCGGACGGAAGAGAGCGCCGGGGGTGGATTTCGGCTTAGTGGACAAGTGTGTCCGAATGTGAGGCCATACTTGGACCGATGAATAGCTCAATCCATCGGCCAGTACCGAGCTAACTCCAGGTCACAGTGTAGACGGCCATGTTACTGGTCCCGCATACGACATTCGGTTCTATGTGAGCCGAAACAACCTTGTGGACACTGCCTCCGATATGAGAGATCTCGTCCCACAAGTACACGAACCACTCTTCGTAGAACATTATGTAGTCACAATGGATGTCCTTGAGGAACTGGGCCTGCTCCGGCACGGTCGTGCGGTTATGCAGTACTTCAGGAGTGACTAGCCCATAGACATCGATGACTGTGCATCTGCTGAAGTAGCCGAGTGCGCCTACGTCATATGTGGCAATCACTGCGTCCTCAGGCACATTATCTCTTACCCATTCTGACAGCGTGACCTGCATCTCATTGATGTTCATTATCTGATTGGCATGGATGTCCACATGAAGTATGTACGAGCTCAGCGATGGAGTGAAGAGCAGTAGAACGACCATTCCGGCCACGAAAGCCCTGTCTGTCGCAGTGAACCCGGGGAGCTTCACTTTCTTCAGTAGTTTCTCAAGCCCCATGAATCCGCCAGCGACAAATGAGATGGCAAGAAGGTCGAAGAGCGGCACCAAGTATCTCGCAGCAAACAGCAATGACATGCCTGGCATTGTCAGTCTGTAAAGGATGAAAAGAGAGGTACTCATTGCCAATTCGAAAGGTCGACGCTTGAGGAGGAGCACCATGCCGCCAACGAAGCCCAGCGCCAAGTAGGGTTCAGTCGGGAACCATACCTTGTACCAGAAGAAGTCCCAGTAGCTGATGTCGATTTGCGTAACCCCCCATCTCAGCTTGGAGTAGTAAGAGTCAGGCAGCGGCAGTCCTGTAGTGTTGAGGCAATGGAGGACCCATGGGGCTACGACAAGAGCCGCAATCGCAAACATCCCTCCTATTGATACCGATCTTCTCATGGCCAGCCTGTCCTTGGCAAGCAGCCAGACAGCACGAAGAGGCAAGCAAACTGCAGCTATCAGCACGAATTCCGGACGACACAGGTAAGAGAAACCCGCGACTAGGCCCAGGAGCAAATCGTATTTGGTGTCCTTCCTCGGCAGCAGTATGAGCGTCAGAAGGAGCATCATCATTGCTAGTGGAGTCTCCATTCCTGAGAGCATCAGGCCTGCGTTTCGCGGCACGAGAACGAAGACGGCTTGTCCCAATACTCCGATCTGCCATCGGCCTGTGTGTTCCCTGACTAGATACCCGACCAAGGAAGTGTCAACAGCATACAAGAACACACTGATCAGTAGTACCGAAGCTATAACCGTGTCTCGAGCATAACCAAGAACAAAGATGGGCGCCAGGACGACAGACCAAAGGGGTGCTGAGCTTCCGGTGCTGGGAATGCCCTGAGCATACTCCCAGGGGTGACCGTCGAATATCATGCGAGCGTACTGCAGGTGTATCCATGCATCGTCAAAGGCAAAACCGAACACACTCCAGACAGCTGTCACGGCCAAGATGTGGACAACAGACAGGAGGGTGATAACTGCCCCAGTGACGAACATGAAAGGCCAACCATTGCGTGCTAGCAAGCGTCCAGCTGCCTGCTTGAACACCCTCGATGCTTTCTGCACTTCAGTAGATGGTGATTCGGACACGATGTCAGTGTCCTCCCTGCTGCTTCTAGAAACTCGGGATACAGTGCCCAACTAGAATCTAAACGACATGGCGGCCCGATAAATGTGTCCTTCTGCGGTTGGACCACTAGCGTGTCACTGGGGCGGTCCAGCCATCTTCGCGAGTCGACAGCAAGATTCATTCACTGTGGCGTCATACACAAGAGCATCCTGAGCGGCAGTGGCGGTGGGCCATATGGAGGAAAACCAACTTCGGCGCAAGGTCCGACGTGTGCTGAGTTCTCAGCTCTTTGCTGTTCTGGCCACCTCGAAGGATGACGACCCATATTGTTGCTTGGTGAGCTACGCAGTGACTGACGACCTGAAGGGTCTCGTCTTCTCCACAATGCGTAACAGAACGAAGTATCGTAACATGGCGTCGAACCCGCGAGTGTCACTACTGGTTGACACCCGGAAGAATGTGCGCGAAGACGTCAGAAGAGCAACTACTGTAGCAGTCGTAGGTACTGCTGACGAAACAGTGGGCGAGGAAAAACGCCATTGTGCGAGCATTCTTCTAAGAAAGCACCCGGGCTTAAAAGAGTTCATCAATTCCAGTGACTGTGCAGTGATGAGAGTCCGTGTGGACAAGATGCTCGTTGTTTCGAACTTCGAGTCGGTCGCCGTTTTGGATCTATGAGAAATCTTCCACAGCAGAACGCGTGTCTTCTGAAGTGAGGCTCGGATCCCTGTTGCATATGACTTGGTAATAGGTCGGGCACATGATTAATGTCCGTGTGAGTTGGTGCTTACACACTCGTTCCACGACGAGCGGCAGACTTTGGCCTTTGGACCATGCAAGACCTTCTGGGAAGCCGCTACTCGATCAGTAGCAGCTCCCCACACTGACCCGATAGGCTCCTCCTTCCTAACCTTGAAGAGTCAGTGCTGCTTGCGTCACTCGAATTCCTCCGAGCGACACGTAGGTATCAGCCAGCATAGAAATGAACGTCCTTATGTTGCATGGCACATTAGGAATGCCAGATTGCCACCAATGTCTAGGGCTGGTTTTCTGTCTGCCTGCAATAGAATGATAAAGAGGAACTGCTCAGTACGTCGGCAGCGCAAAGCGAGGCTTCACAATGTCAGGTAAGGAACTGAAACGCGGTGGTAACATCGTGTATAGGCTGCTATCACAGGATCTCTATGCCACTGGAATGCATGGTGACAAGGTGGGTTTCAGGCAGGACGAGCAGTGGCGTCTGAAGAGTCGCCAGTTCACCCAGGACTCAGAGATCGTAGGGAAGATTGAGGAGTCGAAGCTCAAGAAAGGGACTAAGGACCTCACGCCCAAAGAGAAGATCGGGTTCATAACAATCCGCAATGCACTATGGCGCGATGAGAAGGACGAACTGTCTCGACGGTTGATCATCAAGCTGTTCTCCAACAATGGGAACTGGCTGGGGTCACTCGAGGAGATGATTGCTGAGGAGTACGCTCTCGGATTCACGTCTGAGGCTCCTCTACTGGTGTTCTCTGTTCTGACAAAGGAAAGCGATGTAGTCACTTACATTCGCCAAGGGAAGCGTGGTGCCCTTGCCACTGAGATCTACTCGTTCTACATCATTGGCCCTCAAGGGAACTTCGAGGTGTTCAGGATTGAAGGAGAGCGCGTTTCCGCGGGAGACGACTTCACTGTGCGTCTGCTGACCTACGATACTCCCGTTGCGAAAGTCGATAGCAAGTTCGGCGATATAGGGGGCGACTTCACTGTTTCAATCAACGATGCAGTTCTCGCTGAGAACGAATGGTTCTGCAGGGTCATGCAGTGTTTTGCCGTCGCCATCAAGTACAGAGATGAGCTTAGAGTAAAGCTGGACAAAGGACTGAAGGCATGGGCGGCAGGGAAAGCTCATCCGACCCAGCACAGGCACGAGCTCAGTCTGTTGGCTAACCCACGTAGATTGACTCTACAAGCAACTGAGTTCGATGAGGTATGAACACAAAGCCAAACAGGTATGTGCTCAAATGAACCAATGGTGGTTGGCACGGCTGACCCAAAGCACCTCTTGGACGCCGCGTAGGATGAAAATCATCTGGACAGTTGCTGCCCGCCTAAAAGGTTTTTAGTATGGGGTCGGAGGGACTAAACTCTCAACTGGCCACACGTGGGTTATAAGAAATGCGCGTGCGTTATATATCCCACAAAACAACTCATTGCCAGTGAGAGCTCGTCAGGGCTCTCGTGCGCTGATCCCGCTCGAGGACTCTCCCCGGAGTCCTCACTTTTCTCCTGTTTCGGGGGACAGGAGGAACCTCTCGCATGAAGTTCCGACGCTAATGGGGAATGTTGGGGCTCCTGATCGCGTTGCGGTCAGTCAAGCTGTGAGAGGCTTGTGTAGAGAAAACGGAGCGTTTTTGAAATTGGGTAACCCAAGAAGCAAGACACGAACTGTAATCGTGGAGAAGAGCAACAACAAGCCCGCTTACGCCGCACTGACAATCAGCGTCCTGCTTGTTGTCCTTTTCATTGGAATCCCGCTGTTGCAGAACAGCGGTCTCATCTATGATCCTGGCACCGGCCAGACAGTGATCGTCGGCCAGGGTGTGAAAGTGACTGGTGTCGCAGTCTACGCGAACGATACTGCGGTCGATGGCCAGACCATTAGAGGCATGACATCAGCCGGCGTGGTGTCATACATCGCCACGACCTCTGATGGCTCGTTTACCTCGAACAGAGGGCCGGCCGAAGGCGGCACATTCGACTTCTATATGAGCATTGCTGGCTGTCGCCTGTTCGTCGGCACATTCGATATTCCTGCTGCGGAGGACTACCTGCAGGAGACCTACAGCCTCGGTGAGGTACTGATCTACGTCACGAGTGACTCGTTCGTCGCCATGTTGATCGGCAGTGCAACAAACACTGCGACGATAAGTGGTGGCACTGGCAGCGCCGGAACAACGAATTACACGGCCTCGGATGGAGTGGTCGCGACGTTCACACTGCGCCTCGAGAACCAGGAGGACTACTCGAAGCTCTTCAGGCAGTACACGGACCCCAGGGATGACATTGCCCTGAGACCGCTCCTGTGGCTGGAGATAGCGAGCACCAACGTCTACTGCTCATCGTTCACCTCTGACGACCCTACTGCTGCGAAGAGAACCCTCGAGAACTCCACAGCAAGGATGTTCCTCTTCGAGATCGACGAGATGATCTGCTCTGGGACTGCGAGTGTCCTGCAGACTTGGAACTTCGAACTCAACTTCCCAAGCACGGGCACCTTCAAGGTGCGTGCCTACCTCTGCGATGGGAGCTACCTGAGCTACGTCGAGCAGGCCAAGGCCCGAGTCGCTGACCCGAACACGAGTGAGACCATCACA
>Ga0315289_10004127_pt1 | contig 21749 bp, 21 predicted proteins | sample YL17G11_40_MG_FD_203452 | JGI IMG/M metagenome (GOLD analysis project Ga0315289, IMG submission 203452) | Sediment microbial communities from Yellowstone Lake, YNP, Wyoming, USA - YL17G11_40 | ecosystem: Environmental > Aquatic > Freshwater > Lake > Sediment | place: USA: Wyoming | collected... | reverse complement strand
TTTCCGGATTAGTCACAGCCTGACGCTTGGCCACCTGGCCGACTAGGCGCTCATCTTTTTTGGTCATCGCCACCACTGACGGCGTGGTGCGATTGCCCTCCGAATTTTCTAAGACCTTTGGCTCGCCACCCTCAATAATCGCCATACACGAATTAGTAGTGCCGAGGTCTATGCCTAATATTTTACTCATATTTTTATCTCCCTGGATAGTCCTTATCCTGAACCCTGTCCTGACGAATGTCAGGATTGATTCAGGATCTCTAAAGACTTTCCTAATAATTAGTTAATTATATTTTTCAGGTTTTTAAATCCCAAATTCCAAGCACCAAATCCCAAATAAATTCCAATTTTCAAAATCTCAATTCTCAAAACCGGTTTTGGTCATTCGGTCATTGGGTCATTGATTATTATTTGGTATTTGGAATTTGTGATTTGGAATTTCAAAGCGTCATCTTTAATAATATGGATTCTTCTAAAATATCCCGATAATTAATCTACTTGCTCTAGGAAATTATCACTCTTCTCCAAGTCTTCGTGCAAATCCAGCACTTCCTCACTGCTCAATGGATTCTCATCTTGAAAGTGCATCACTTCATCCTGCTCCAGATCAGTCAAGACGCTAGCCATCTTAATACCCAATGGTCCCAAGGCAATCATGGACAGCGCTGCTGACTGACAAGACTGGCATTTAATGTACATCAAAGTTGCGCCATTTTCCTCTTCAATAATTTCCAGTTTGCGAAAATCATAATAATTACCGCAAACAGGACAGCGCGCGTCCATTTTAATCCGCTCTGGTTTAAATTGATTAAAATTATTGGAAATTTTCATATATTTAAATAATTAGTTTTTTAATTAGTCACTCTGAACTTGATTCAGAGTCTCGTTGTAAAATTCTCACCCTCGGTTAGAAAGCTATGGCTAGCTTCCTAGCCCAGGATGGGAAAATCCCATCAAACTGCTGAGCCCTGCACCCTTGTGGTGCATGGGGACTATCTCTTGGTTTTCTTTACCGAGACCTTGATAGTTTTTGGTTTCGCCTCTTCAGCTTTAGGAATAACAATCTTTAACAGGCCATTTTCAAAATTAGCTTGCGCTTTGTCGCCCTTCACATGGGTGGGCAAAGCGACAGCGCGATAGAAGCTGCCATAGCGCACTTCTTTGCGGTAATAATTCTTTTCATCAACTTCTGACTGATGCCCTGACTGGCCCTCAATTTTGAGCACATCGTTTTCCACGGAAACACTCACCTTTTCCGGGTCAACGCCAGCTAAGGGTGTTTCCACAATCACATTGTTCTTGTCCTGATAAACATCAACCGCTGGGGTAAAACCCATGGCTTTTTCCGGGACAGCCGGCCAGTTCTCAAAAAACCTGTCCATATCAGTATCCCACATTGGTCTCCATCTTATGATAGCCATATTATTTATCCTTTATATTATTAGTATATTTATGTTGTTCACGACCTTTTAATTAATTTTAATGACTTTAATGACTAATGACGAATTTCTAATTCCTAATCAAATCCCAATTATTTAATGACCAATGACCAAATTTAGAAATTAGACATTCTGGCATTGGGTATTGATTAGAAATTAGGTCAATTAGAAATTAGAAATTTACTATTCAGCCACTTTAACTTTCGCCGGCTCAATCACCTTGTCATGCATTCTATAGCCAGCGCTGACTTCCTCTAAAATAGTCCCACTTTCTTTGCCTGGCACTTTCTCTTTGGACACCGCGTAATGAAACTCCGGATTAAATTTCTCACCGACTGTTTTGATTTCTTCAATGCCGATGTTTTTCAGGAACGTGGCAAATTGATTTTTAATTTGTTCAATGCCTTTCAGCCACTCATCATTTTTTTGATGTTCCTCCGGAATATGCCGCCAAGCCAGTTTGAAATTATTGTAAATAGGCAATATTTCTAAAATCATCGCAGCATTGGCAAACTGAATCATTTCTATTTCCCTTTTTTCTGTCTCGCGTTTGAAATTAATGTAATCAGCTTTAGCCCGCTTCCAGCCGTTTAAGTAATCGTCCATTTTCCTTTTCGCCAGCTCCAGTTCCTCTTTCAATTTTTTAATGTCCTCTATGTTTCCTTTTTTATCATCACTCATAATAATATTACGCATTAGCTAATAAATTTCTGGCATATTTAATTAAAGCCAGATTATTTTCATAATTCATGCGCATCGGACCCAAGATGCCAAAAACGCCTGACTCTTTCTGACCATATTGATAGCGACTTAAAATAGAACCGCATTCTTTGCCAAAAGGATTTTCGCTGCCGACAAAAATTTTTGTATCATCAGAGCCGGCCACTTCATTGAACATATTTTTAATAACCTCATCGAGATGATCAACCACGCTGGAAACCTGACAAACCAAATCAAGCTTCTGAAACTCTGGCTGTCTGAACAAATTGGTTAAGCCAGTGTAATAAAAGTTATCAGAGCTAAAGCCGACAAAAACAGCATCCTTGGAAAGTTCAGCCAGATGCTTGGCTACATTCTTAATCATTGATTCATAAGACAATCCACTGGCTTTTAAAACATCCTTTAAAAAAGCTTTATGTTTCTTGGCTAGCTCAATGTCTTTCAAAAAATTTTCAATGTAAAATTTCCAGCCTTTTTCAGTCGGGACGCGTCCCGCTGAAGTATGCGGCTGGTGAATATAGCCCTCTTTTTCCAAGTCCATCATCTCGTTCCTGATAGTGGCTGGGGATAAGCTAAAACCATAGTTATCCACAACCGCTTTGGAAGCCACGGTTTGGCCGGTATTAATATGTTCTTTAATAATAGCGCTTAATATAGCGCTTTTTCGGTCGTTCATAAACTTACCTCTACATTATAATTCAATTAGCACTCTCGCGTCAAGAGTGCTAATTCAATAAATCTTATTCTTTATCTTCCGCTTCCCTACCCACCCTTCAAGAACACAAAATACACCGCCACCGCTAGGCCAATCACTATAATAATGATAATACCGAGCCAGAGGATAAATTTGGCTTGCTTTATTTTTTGTTCTGGCGTGGGTTGTTGGTTATTCATAAAATTTCAGTCAGGGCAATGTTTAGATGGCGACTCAGACAGTCATCGCGAGCGTAAGCGAAGCGATCTCCTATCAATGAGATTGCTTCGCCCCTCGGCAAGCTCGGAGCTCGCAATGACTACAGTACCAGTATACCAAAAAACTCTCCTCATGAGGAGAGTCAAATTATATTAATCTCCTCTATTCTTCGCGGAGAGCCTGAATAGGATCCAGTTTTTGTGCTTTGCGAGCCGGAAAGACGCCGGCGATGAAACTTAAGAGTCCTAAGCCAGCGGCGACTATGAGTACGTTAGTCAGGGAAATGAGAATGGCATGACTGCCAAAACCAATATCAATTAACCTTTGTCTGAAGACGGTATTGACGAATATTTCCACGCCAAAAGCGAAAATGATGCCGACTGACGCGCCGAAGAGGCCAATTAAAATCGCTTCCACTGAGAAAAGATTCCTGATTTTTTTATTGGGCATACCTAAGGCTTTAAGTAAGCCGATTTCTTTCGTGCGTTCAAATACTGACATCAATTGCGTGTTGATGATGCCGAAAGCAGCAGCCAGCAAAGCAATGCCGGAAAAGCCGGCCAGCGCATAAGTCACCGTGTTTAAAACAGTTTTTATCCGACTAACAATATCGCTTAGACTGCTGATGCTGTAATTTTTATTCAAAGCGGTGATGGCGCTGCGCACCGAGGTCTCGTTGTCAGCAGATTGCAATAGCACATTGGCGTAAGTAAATTGATTGAAATCGCGCGTCCCGGCAAATTCAGTCTCATAGATTTTTGCCATTGAATCTATGCTGATCGTGATTATCCCGGCTGTGCCTGATTGGTCCGGACCGAAACCAGTCGGTTTCTTTAAGACTCCGGCAATCGTAAATTTTTGCTCCACATTTTTTGCCTTCGCATCCAAAAAGCCCAGGGTCACTGTTTTGCCCACCAAATCACTGGGCGCCACACCCAAGGTATCGGCATAACTTTGCGAGAGAATAATATCGCTTTCCGACCAGTTTGCCGGATAAGTGCCAGCCAACATATTTTTTGCCTGATCACTGTATGATTGTTCATTGATATTGTCGACAACGTACTTTTTGGCATTACCTTCCAGCTGGAGATACTCGGCCGAAATATTATTGTTGGGCCAGACCCGGCGCACGCCAAAAATTCTTGCAAAAGCGTCGATTTGTTCCTTGGACAGAAATTGAATGGTCATGCTTTCGCCCCGGAATTCCGTGGCTTTGGTGGTAGTCCCTTTCGGATTATATTCAGCCACGCCTGTTTGATTCTTATTTTCCGCGGTCAGCGTAACTGTCAGTTCGTTGTTAGTGGCCAGCGACAGCTGACTATTAACGCTAGTTCTCAAAGCGTTACTCAAACCTAAAGTCAAAACCAAAGTGAAAGCGCCAATGGAAAGAGCCAGGACAGTCAACACTGTCCGGGATTTATTACGGCGCATATTGCGCAGGCCTCGTCTTAATAAATCGATATTTCTCATACTGTTAATTCCCTTCCTTCATGCGCAATGATTTGGCCATCTTTGAGAATGATTTTATTGGCAAACCTTTTCGCCAAATCCTCATTATGAGTGACAACTACCAATGTGGTGCCTAATTCATTGTTTAGCTTAAAAAGGATTTCCTCCACTTTTTCGCTGGTTTTGGAATCCAAGTTTCCCGTTGGCTCGTCAGCAAATAAAATTTCCGGCTGGCCGATAATAGCTCGTGCCAGGCAGACCCGCTGTTTTTCGCCGCCGGATAAGTTCCTCGTCAGATTATTGGCTTTATCCTTGATTTCAAGGCGAGTTAAAGCTTCGTAAGCTTTTGGTTTACGGTCAGCCACCCCGCGGATTTCCAAAGGTACCATGACGTTTTCCAGCACTGTTTCCTCATTTTGCAAATAAAAATCCTGAAAAACAAAGCCCACAGTCTGGTTACGATAGGCATCAATATCTTTCTGTTTGCGCGACCACAAGTCTTTGTCATTGATAATAATTGAGCCAAAAGTGGGACGATCAAGTCCGGCCAGAGTATGCATCAAAGTTGATTTGCCTGAACCAGATTTGCCCAAGATGACCAGATTTGCCCCCTTCTGTAATTTAAAAGACACTTCATTCAAAGCTTTAAACGAAGCCGGGCCTTGGCCGTATATTTTACTGACTTTATTTACTTCAATCATATTGATATATATTTTTAAAATCGCTCAAAAATAATTAATAACCTGACTTTGTCTAAATACTTAGCCACTTGTTACGTTATTAGCTGTCCTAACGACAAAGGTGACAATAGCCCAGGCAAGTAAAATAATCACTAAACCAATAACAGCCGCCGTAATAATTTTTTTTGACGAGGCCGCTCTTTCTGCGTTACCGCCACCGACGGTCAATAACATAAAACCGCCATACATAATCATAATAACTGCGATTAAACCCAAAAATCCCAAGACCCACTGAACAATCTTGATTACTGTTGAAGCTAAATCAGCGGTTCCTATACCAAAGGTGGAACCATATTGACCAACATTTACTTGAGCTAAGATCATGGTTGGCAGCGCTATGCCAATAACGACTAATAAACTGGCTAAAATTCTTTTTTTCATAAGATTTAATAAAAAAATAAATAAAATTCTGTTATTTTGTAATTACACGCTTAAACACCGGTACAGATATACCCAATGTAACCACACCGAAAATGAGCAAAACCAAAAGTTCTAAATGCACCGAACCCAACCCAGCGCCTAAGACCATAATTTTGCGCAGGGCGCTAATAGCATAAGTTAAAGGAATGGCGTAGGCAATTTTCTGCATGACAGGCGGCATCATCAGAATTGGGAAAAAGACACCCGACAAAAAAAGCATGGGAAACTGCAGTATACCCAGAATTTGCGCGGCTGTTTCTTGTTCTGTGGCTACGGCGGAGACGAGAATACCCAGGCCGACAAAAGAGAAAATACCGAGCAGAAGAAATAATATTACCAATAAAATGCTTCCATGAAGTGTGACGCCAAACAGAAAAAACGCCAGCAGCAAAACCATCATGCCTTGCACTAAGCCACGGATAGCTTGGGAAAGCGCTTTGCCTAGTATAATCGACAACCGGCTGATAGGCGAAATTAAAAGGCCATCCAATGTCCCCTGTTCTTTTTCCCGCGCCACTGAGGCAGCCAAACCCATAAGCACAGCAGTCATCACAATCATAGCCATAATACCAGGCGCGATAAATTCAAAGTAGTTTGGGTTGCCGGCAAGGATGCCTTCAATATTATATTTGACAGGTATAATCACAGCCGTCACTAATGGGCTGACAGCTTGGTTAGTACCGGCGCCAGTCGCTGATGTCCCCAGCATTTTGCTTACCTTTTGTTGCGCCATCTGCTGACTAAAACCTTCCACCACCTTTGAAAGCACCTGATTAACCATTTGTGAAATCTGCGGGTTAGATTGGTCCTGAACAATGGTTACCTCTGCTTGTTCGCCAGCCATCAGCTTTTTTGAAAAATCAACCGGAATAAATAAACCGCCACTAATTTCCTGCTTTTTAATACCCTCTTTAATGGCATTAGTATCGCTATAAGTTTTGACTTTAAAAGCATCAGTATTATTGGTCAGTTTTAAATTAGTGATGGCATCAACAAATTGCTGGCTAATCGATTGCCCATCCTGATTAGCGAGGCCAATAGGCAAATTCTTTATACTGTTTTGACTCGGGAAAATAAAACCGACCATCACCATCATAAAAATGGGCATAATGAAAAAAGTGACTAACCTTAGCTTGTCGCGTGTAAATTCAATTAAATCTTTTTTTGCTATATGCCAGAGATCAAAAATTGTTTTCATAGATTTATTATCTAATGCGCTTAGTTTGTCCGATCATCCCATGTGGTCCAAGTCCTCGGCCAGAAGAAACACGGCTGTGGGTAACATCACGTATTTCCTTGCCAGTAATAGACAAAAAAACTTCTTCTAGATTAGGATGTGGATTATCCTTAACAATCTTTTTAAGATTTTCTACTGTATCTAAGGCGGCAATTTTGCCATGGTCAATAATGGCGACGCGGTCAGAAAGTTCCTCTGCTTCCAGCATATCGTGCGTTGTTAATAATACTGTGACGCCCTGGTCATTCAACTCGCGGATAAAAGAGCGAATCAAATGAGTAGTTTGGGGGTCTAATCCTAAAGTGGGCTCGTCTAAAAACAAAACATCAGGTTTAGTCAGTAAAGCACGCACAATGTTTATACGTTGCTTCATACCAGTAGAGAGAGTAATAACTCTCGAGCTAAGCCATTCTGTCATATGCAGTTTTTCCAGCCATCTCTGGCTGCGTTTTTTTATCTCATCTTTTGGCAGGTGGTAAAGCTGGCCAAAAAACTGTAAATTTTCCGTAGCTGTCAGATTATTATACAGAATTATTTTTTCAGCCACCAAGCCAATATGTTTGCGTACCTCATCCTGCTGTTTGACAACATCAAAACCAGCCAGGGTGGCATAGCCAGCCGTTGGCCTTAATAAAGTGGTCAGCATGCGAATAGTGGTGGATTTGCCAGCGCCGTTTGGCCCCAAAAAGCCGAATATCTCGCCTTTCCTCAAATCAAAACTGATATTATCCACTGCCGCAAAGTGGCCAAACTTTTTAATTAGACCCCGCACCAATACTATAGATTCAGTTTTGTCCTTATTAAAATTTTGAGAAGATTGGTTAATCATAATAAACTTAATATTTTTTTAATATGGTGCGGGGTAAATTTTTTACCCAGCACCACGGATTTATTTATCCTTCGAAAAAAAATTCTGCTGTGAATGGGTAGCCATATTCTGGGACATTACCCTTTGGGTTTTTGACCATTCATCTACCCAGCGACCGCGGGTGGCTTTCCGTGGTGCTGGGTTTACTTCAATGATATTTTCCATTTTTTTTAAATTAATTAAGCTCTTTTTTGTTCAAAGCCAAAGGTGAAAATAGCCAGTGTAATCAACACTACCACCCAGCCACCCATCCAGGCTAAATCCTTCCAGATGTCGAGAAAGACAGCACCATTGGCCATCACTTCGCGCATAGCATTGGCAAAATAAGTGAGCGGCAAATATTGGACTACGTGTTGCAGCCAGTTCGGCATCGCATTAGTCGGGAAGAATATGCCGGAAAGAAAAAGCATGGGGAAAACAATCAGGTTAGCAATAGCTGGGACGCTATCCACCGTTTTGGCAATACCAGAAATAGTGAAACCCAAACCTAAAAACATAATACCACCCAAAATGGCAATCAGCAAAATAAGAAAGTATGACCCGATTACATGAGCTTTTAAAAGAAGTACGCCTAAAGCAATCAGAATCGCCGTTTGAGCTAAAGCGATTAATAGACGGGTAATAACATTAGCTGTCACAAACTGGTATGGTTTCATCGGCGTGGCTATCAGGCGCCTTAGAATACCCTTTTCCTTATAATCAGCAAAAACAAAAGCCACTGAAAACACAGACATCTGCATAATGGCCATGGCTAAGATGCCTGGCAGCAAAAAATCAATATATTTGACATTACGCGCATTAATGGCCTCTGTCTTTATTTCAAAAAGATCAGGTGCCTGGCTGATGGCCAGCGTTGTTTTATCCAGCATTTGACTTAAAATAGTCGTGGCTGTTTGCGCTTGCTGTTGCTGACCGATATTTTGAAGTACTGCAATCGTCTGCTTGGTCAGTTGAGGCGCTACCTGTTTTTGAGCGGCTGACGGTGCTGGTTGACCCTGGCCAACCACTAAATCAGGAATCAAATTATCCGGTATCTCAATCACCACCGCTCGTTCACCTTTCTGAAGCGCATTACGTTCATTGTCCAGAGTGCCTGTCGTGACCTGAAAAGCACTGATCTGTTTAAGCTGGTCAATAAATTGCTGGGTCGGCTGACTGGGATTATTAGCGACAATACCCATATCAATCTTTGGCACGCGATCAAAACCAATAAAGCCAAAAATAACCATAATCATCACTGGCATAAACAAAGTAAAAAAAAGCGACTGTTTATTGCGCAAAAACATTTTTATGGCTGATTTTGTCAATGTAAAAGTAGTATTCATAGGATTATTCTCGTAGTTTACTGCCAGTTAATTTTAAAAACACATCTTCCAGCGTAGCCTGCCTCAACTGCAAATCAAAAAGTTTAAATTGGCAATCACTTTCATGCGAAAATAAAGCGGGCAGAGTTTCTTCCGGATTACTGGAAATGAGACGAAAACCATGGTCTTCGGCAATTGCTTTCTCCACGGCTGGTAATTTCTCAAAATGTTCAATGGGGCATGATTTGTCCACTCGAAAGGTAATGGTTGACGCCACTCCACTGTTTTTTAGTAAATTAAATGGTGTATCTAATTTAATGATTTTGGCGTGATCCATAATAGCTATCCTGTCACATAAAACCTCCGCCTCTTCCATATAATGCGTGGTTAAAACTATTGTTTTACCTTGCTTTTTGATTTGCGTAATCAAGTCCCACATGTTGCGTCGAGCTTGCGGGTCAAGACCAGTCGTCGGCTCGTCTAAAAAAAGCACTTTGGGATCATTCACTAAACCAACAGCAATAGATAAACGCTGTTTTTGGCCACCTGATAGTTCTTTGACTTTGCTTTTAGCTTTGTCATCCAGCTCCACTTTTTTTAGAAGTTCCATGGGGTCAGCTGTCCGGCCATAAAGGGAAGCAAAAGTAATCAGCAATTCTTTTAGATTTAAGCCGTCGAAAAATGAAGAGGCTTGTAATTGCACGCCAATTCTGGATTTAACTTCTCTCGTGTGTGTATGAACATCAAGACCATCCAAGCTAATTTGGCCGCTCGTCATTTGTTTTAGACCTTCAATCATTTCCAATGTAGTTGTTTTGCCAGCACCATTGGGTCCTAAAATACCAAATGTTTCGCCAGTAATAACTGAAAAATTAATATTATCCACGGCAATTAAATCACCATATTTTTTGGTTAAGCCCCGCACCAATATTATTGATTTAGATTCGTCTTTATTAAAATTTTGAGAAGATTGGATATTCATAATAAATTAAGTGGTTTTAAAATTTGGTGCAGGGTAAGTTTTTAACCCAGCACCACAGAAAGCCATCCACGAACGCAGAATGAATGAATGGCTAAGAGGTTGAGTGTTAATGTCCCAAAACCATAGCTGCCCACCCCCTGCAGAAGCTTTGCTTTGGAGGATAAACAAATCTGTGGTGCTGGGTTAACCTCAATAATATTCATAAAGAATTATAATGTATGCTCTTTAATTTTTTTTCTTAGTTTCTCCAATTTTTCGTTTACATGACCAGTTACCTTTTCTAGCATTTGATCAAGATCCACGGCTTTAATAAGACCGATAAATTTTTCAAATTTGCAAAAAACCAACAGTTTGTCACCCGTCTTTAAATCCATGGCCTGCCTGACTTCAGCTGGTATCACCACTTGACCACGCTCGCCGATAGTAGTCGTACCGCATATTTTTAGAGAATGTCCTTCCTTCATATGTTTTTAGTAGTTATTTAATATGAAAAGTATGAAATATCATACTTGAGAGTAATTATAAAGTACCCCCTTTTAATTGTCAAGGGAAGCGCTGTGGATAAGTCTTTTAGCTTTGCTTAATTTCGTTGTTGTTAGTTACTTTTACTCCCTCGCCCTTAATAATGGTTTGACCAAGCCGCAAGCCAAAATGAGAAAGAAATAAAAATCCAATACCAACCTTGAGTAAATCAACTGAGCGGAAAATTAAAGTATAAGCCACGGCATATTCAGCACGAAAACCCAGCATGGTAAAAATAAGTACTACCCCTGCTTCTGTACTGCCGAAAGAACCGGGGATTGGTAGTAAAAAAGTTATTATAGTTAATGTTGATATTAAGATAACCTGTAAAAAATTAATATTTGGACCAAGAAAAGAAACTGTTATCCAAACACTCGTTATTCCAATAATACCACTGATCATGGAAAAAAGAAGTCCCTTATAAAATGTTTTTTTATGATGTCGGAAAAATCCAATAATAACCATTTCAAACTGAGTAATCTTATCCATTAACTTGGCTACAAATGACAAGCGATGTAATTGTAAGAAACGAATAATGCTTCCGAAAAACTCTTTTCTTCTTAATGTTCTATAATAAAAAAGGGCGATTAAAAAAATAAAGATTCCACTAACAAAAAGAAGTCCGGCCACTATTTTCCATGATAAACTAAATTTAATCAATATATAAAAAATACTAAATAAAAGAAATGGCAGACCAAAGCTAAAATCCAATAATTTATCAATAATCACAGAAGCTAGTCCTTGCGTAAAGGGAATATTGGTATCTTTTTTAAGAACATAAGCCCGTATTGCTTCGCCTCCCACATTCGGCGAAGGCGATGTGTAATCAACACTAAAACCAACTAATTTGGAAACAATTAATTTTATTATTGATACTTTATGACCCTGGCTATTTAAAATCAATTGCCAACGATAAAGTGTAATATAAAACTGAATAGCACTCAATAATAAAATAATAAACCATTTGCTTATAGAAAAATAATTGATGGCAATTAGAATTTGATTTAGACCAACCTTCCAAATCACGACAACAAAAAGAGCGAGACCGACAAAAGAAGAAATAAGATAAAATTTAATCTTATTCATATCAATAATGACTATAGTCTATTAGCTAATGTTTTGTAATAACATTCCTCTACTTTTTTCGCAATTTTTTCCCAACTATACTGCCTCGCTTTTATTAAACCTATACTGCCCATTCTCTTTCTCAATTCCTCATCACGTATTAATTTTATTATTGCATTAGCGATCGCATATGGACTTTTTGGCGGCACTAACAGGCCCTCTTGACCATCAGTAACTAGTTGGCTATAACCAGTAATATCAGAGGCGACAATAGGTTTACCTGAAGCCATCGCTTCTAAAAGTACGATGCCAAAGCTTTCTCCGCCAATCGCTGGCGAGCAGAAAATATTGGCTGTAGCATAATAGTGAGGTATATCTTTTGGCTTAACATAGCCCTCAAAAAATATCTTATGAGACAAGTTCTCTGGAGCATACATTTTATAATAATCAGTGAGAAAACCATTACCGACAACAATGAGACGGCAGTGTGGATATTGTTCATAAATCAAAGGAAATGCCTTTAGAAGGTATTTGACGCCCTTTCTCGGGTCAAGTCTCCCAACAAACAAAATATTAAAAAGACCGTCATTGAATCTCTCAATCGGTTCTATATCTGGATTAAACCTTTTTAAATTGATACCATTTGGAATAACGTCGTATTCACCAGAAAAATATCGCTCGGAAAACTCCTTCGCTGCCTCAGAAACCGCAATGCGGCCACCTAGCTTATCAGCATACTCCTTGAATTGGTGCCCAAATATTTCATAACCTAAATGAATCTTTGCATAAGAATGAAATGTACCAACCTTTGGTATGGACAAGTTACGCAAGGCTGTTAATGGGAAAATAGGATCCAGGGGACAGTGAATGTGAATAATATCTAATTTTTTTTCTTCACAGATCCTTCTCAATTTTTTAGTCAGTTGATAACATATGTTGACATCATTAAAAGAACCATTAATGGGTATCGGCAAACGAATGTCCCAGCCAACTCTAACCACGTCTAAACCTAAACTGTCGTTATTATTAAAAAAATTAGAGGTAATAATTGTTGGCTGATGCCCAAGTTTAATCAGCTCCTTAGCTAAATAATAAACATGTTCTGTCAGACCACTTGGAATTGGATAATATGATTGCGTGACAATACCAATACGCATATTTAATATGGATAATTTTTATCGGAAAGGCTGGCGATATTTTGCATAATTTTTCTAGTGATATCTTCAAGTGATTTTTCATTCATCTGTATATTACTGGGAAAAGTCAAGGGTTGGCCTATTTTTATACTTATCTTTTTATAGAAGCTAAAAAGATTTTTCAGAAAATCGGCAGATGAACGAGTTCTCATCAAAAGGCCCTTTAGCCCGATTGGCACCACTGGTACTTTTGATATCATAGCTAATTTGGCTACACCAACTTTTCCCTTAAACAATTCATTTGGGTTTTTACTCGCTTCGCCCTCAGGATAAATCGCGCAGATTTCGCCTTTCTTAAGGTAATTTTGTGCCTCTTCTAAGCTCTTCGCTTTGTTTTCTGGGTCAATCACAATAGCCCCCCACCATTTTTTGATTATATAGTCTCCCAAGCTATCCCGCCATTTCTCTCTTTTAGCCATAAAATGAATTTTTCTTCTGGTATACGGTATGGTTACTGAGGCAATAAAAAAATAATCGATAAAACCGATATGATTAGCCGCGATAATATAAGGTCCATTTTTTGGCAGATTTTCCAAGCCTTCGATGTGCTTGAAAAAAGTCCTTAAAAATGGGAAAAAAGTACGTCGCAAAATTGGGTGTGCCATCAATTGGAGATTAAAATTAATTCAACTTGTATTAGAATATTTAATTACATTATATCAATTTTTAAGGGATTTTTCAATCATTCGGCCAGACTACAACCATCGCTTTCTTGCCGTTATAAATATCACCATTATTCCAGTCGTGAATAGCGTTATATAAGACATCAGGATTATAAACATATTCCTCACCTTTTCTCGTACCTGGGTCATTAGTGATAATTTTGTCCTTAGTGTAACCGCGCACCACCACCATATGATAAAGCGGCCCTGGCTGACTGAAATTAGGATTGTCGAGCTCCCGGCCGGCTGTGGGTAAAATCACCGGCCTGCCCTGCGCCACTTCTTTCTTAATATCTTCAATTGTAATATCATATTTTACATCAACTCTTTCATATCCCCATAAATCCTTAATAAATTGGGCTGTTTCCTGACTATCAGTATCTTTATAATCGCCATACTTCTGAATTTCAAAATCAACTATTTTCTGTAATTCGTCATTGGCAATCTTTTTGGTAAATGTTTTTTTCTGCCACCAGTAATGAACTATCAAAGCAGCTGCCTCTTCACAAGACTCCTCGTGCTGTTCGTCCCAGTTGACAAGGGGCGCCTGCGTGGTAAAAGGAACGGCTAAATTTATTTCATCTGGAATTTTTACCACGACTGGCACTTGGTTATTATTAATATTATTATTCGTGTTAACACTTATATTTTCTGGACCAGAAACTGGCTCAGGTAGTTCTCGCTCAATCATCCAACGCTGCCATACATCAATAATATGATGCCGGTCGAAATAAACAAAAACGCCAAACATCAAAAAGATAAGAACAAAGCTTAAAATAATTCCTGGCGTTTTTTTCATAATATCTTATTAACCTTATTATAGCACGAATAGTTATATTAATTTATTATATGTAAATTGTCAAAATAAAAAAGGAGATGAAAAATATTCACCTCCCTGAATTGTGTCAATAGTTATGAAACTGATATTGGATGGTGCATGATACCGATCTTTTCTGGATCGTACATGTCTGTAACCACGATGTGAAGAGTTCCCTGCCCGCGTCTTATCGCCAGCAAGGGTAATTCTAAGAATTCACCAATTACTGGCTTTTCCACAATTTGAAGATTAACCTTGCCTTCCAAGAAGCTTAACACACCTGAAATAATCACCTTAACAATCGGGCAGCGGGTTTTCTCTTTGGGAATTACCCTTAGGGTAACTCGATCACCCAGCTTAATCTCCTCATTATGCAGCAAGGCATACTCAAACTGCAAGCCAGGCTTAATATCCAGCAGGCTGATCCTTTTTTCCTTGTCCACTCTAACCATCACGGGCTGGTTAATCGCCGTAACCTTTTTTCCAAAAATTACGCCGTCAACCACCTTTTCTTGGCCGTCGATCTTTACCTTTGGCTTACCTTTTAAGCCATTGCTAGAAATCTGTGAAAGCAAGAGAATCAAAGCAGAGGTATCAGTCGTGGAATAGAAACGGCCGTTTTCCAGCTTGTCGCTTAAAAATCCGAATGCCTCATAGGCCAAAGGATCATTGGCTTTAAATAATGCCGCACCAACCTTAGCTGTGATTTCCATACGACCAGCCCAGGAGCGTTGCGACTGCCAAGATACACCGATCAGCTCTTTCTGGTATGTGCTCTTTAAATAATCAAGGGCGATGTAACGTTCATCTGGATGTCCCCAGAGTATAGTGGCAGCTGCCGCTTCTGGCGAATCGATTTTATCTTCAGCAAATTCCGGACCAAAAACAAGTAATTCGTTGTTTCTCACCGCATCCTCGGTCAGCTTTTCCTTGGTTCTAACCACTATCTCGGTCAATTCCGGAAAATCCATGACTAAGGCGTAGTAGGGAGAAAGATTTCTCGCTACTTGCATGGAAACGTGGGTGGAAGGAGACGAATTTTCCCATAGTCCCCAGCGTCCACTGCTGGCAAACTTACCATAAACTGTTTTCAGTCTATTTGTACCAGCGTAAATCTGATCCTTGATTTTGCTAAGATCATATCCATCGCCATTTCCGCCAGCTATCAAGCCGCGGCTAAAAGCCAAGTAAGCCATACCAAGACCATACAATCCAGCGCTTGTCTGTTCAGCACAGCCGTATGGGTATCCGCAAAGAGCTTCGACCACATTTTTTTGCATTTCCAGAGGAGAGGCGTAGACAAAAACTTTGCCTGAAACAGTCTCGCCTGGTTTGAGAATGGTAATTTCTGACTGTGTCACCGTTTGAATACCTAAAGGCTCAACCTTCTTCACCAATTTATCCGGTGAGAAGTGCTCGGGTGTGAGGTCTATCAGTAGCTCGCCTGTTTTACCGGTAACTTCAATTGGCAAGCTGCCACTGCCCTGTACCAGGTGCCTATCAGCGCCGATAAAAAGATTAGCTTTCTCTTCACCAGGAAGTCGATAGCCTACAGAAACCTGAATCTTATCATTTTTGTCCACAAAAGCCGGAATATCAGCTTCCACATAAGCGTCTTTGGTCACCTCTGTGGTTTTGGTCAAGGTCAGATGATCATGGCCTGATAAAAGGTAAACAATGGTTTCCACTTCACCGATCTGGTCACCGAGTTTAATGTCAAAGCTTTTTTTGCCGCCGGATAATTTGAAATGCTCCACATGAATTACATGGATCTCTATTTCCCGCGCTGGCGTGATTTGAGCCATCAATGTATTGAAATCAAGATCAGAAAGAGCTTCTTCGGTAACGCCAGAGGCTGTTTCAACATGAAATCCTTCAAGACCTTTCACTCCACGTTCAACCATGCCTCTTGGCGGTGACATAAAGTATGAGATGTCACCAAATAAACCTGTAAGTCCACTTCTTAGCTTCCTATATTGAGGACCTAACTCACCCCCCAGAAAACCGACGAGATGTCTCAGATCTCTCAATAAACTTCGGTAAACCACTAGAAAGGCATCTTTTTCGATTTTTTCAAATAGAGTCGCGGCAATTTTTGGACCAAGACAACGGTGCTCCACTCTTTTGTCTCTGACGACAATTATGCCTTCAGCTGATTTATTTCTTGGTGAGCTCACCACTATGCTTATCTCCTGACCCGGTGCTGCTTTCTCAGCTACCTGAATTTCACCCTTTAATTCAACTGGGTAGAAAACAAAGGCGCCTGCTTCAAAAAGCTCTTTTTCCTTTTTTTCTGCCTTGCCCTTTTCTCTAACCGCGCCGGCTAAAACAATGGCGTATGGCTTGGTGACTGAAAAGCCCAGGGTCTGATTTTTCCTGACGTTCTTAAAGCTGTGGACTTCGTGTTTGCCTGTTTCAGGATTGACAATCACTATTTTCACTTCCGGTAATTGCTCAGTAGCTTTAAGACTATCCTTCTTTCCTATGGCTGATTTAAGAATCAGGGATGTGTTGGCTTGTTTTCCTGGACCAACATGCAAACCACGAATAGCCTGGGAGCCAGCGAATGGATGCAGGCAGGCTTCAAAGTAACTCTTACCAAAACTGGATATCTGTTCTTTTTGACGCTCACTTACACCAGTGTTAGGTAAAAATACAGAGCTAGTATTACCATCCGGGGTAACAATTTCAATGGTAAAAGGACCACTGTAGCTGGAGACATCGAGTTTATTTTTATAACCACCGTGCAAAATCAATGCCTCTTCCTGCTCCCAAACCACCCTGCTCCCAGATAGTAAACTGACTTTTGCCTTGCCTTCATATAAGCCGGAAATTAAATGAGTCACTGTCATCTCAAAATCCAGCTTGCCTTTGTCAAGACTATATTTACTCACCGCTGCATCGATAACTGAACGCGTGTAAGGCGCAATGGTAAACTGATGGCTGGCGCTTAGGTCTTTCGTCAAGTCTTGATAACTAATCTTGACTGTATATTCCCCATCTTTTAACCCCTCGAGCTGATGAACAGCCAGACCAGCCTTGCTCAACTCGATCTGCTTTTCCGGAAAAACCAAACGTTCATGTTGAAATATTTCCAGCTTCACCTTTTGACCGCGTAAAGTGGAAGCAATCAACAGAAATACGTTTTCGCCCTTTCGGTGAACTTGACTATCTGTGGTGACAGCTATCCATTCGAATTTTTTTAAATCTTTCAGTTTCTCTTCTTGAAAAATCAACGAATCGTCCTTACCTAACTTAAAAAAACCAGGGTAAAGAAAACTTCTAATAGACATCAAAAACCTCCTTTTCCTTTTAATGGTTTAATTACATTTACAAACAATTTCTTTTCCACTATCCTTTCATTAACCTCCTCCTTGTTATAATTTTTGGCTAATTTTACTGTATTTTTTTAATGAGCAAAAACTCTGAATTATATGATAACTTAGCAAATTAACCCAGACTTGTCAATACATCCCCCCACCAACTTTATGATCACCTCAAAGAAAGTTAAATTTCTTTTATAGGTAGAGTCTATTCGAAAAATTATAATTCCTAATAAAGTTGGTGGGGGGATAAAAAAACAGGGTCTTGCCCTGCAAACTTTTTGTTTAACTTACATCCAATCCTTCTTTTTAAAATACCAGTAAAGCAAACTGATTGATACGACCATTAAAAAAATGGATAGTGCAAACCCATAATCCGAGTGTAAAAAAGGAATGTTAATAAAATTCATGCCAAACACGCCGGCAATCAAACTAGGCACCAAAATCAAAGCACCCCAGGATGTCACTTTTTTCATTGTTACATTGAGGCTATTAGATACTGATGAAAGATGAATCTCGACCATAGTGGTCAAAATATCATGGTAAGTCGCATTAACTTCCACTAGTTGGGTTAAATCTGTATATAGTTCACGGAAATTTTCTAAATATTCTCTGTCAATAAATTTAGCGTATTCTTTTTCGATGCAAGAGATGACATCACGGTTGGCAATTAGGGCTTTATGAAAATAAATCAAGGACCGTTTGACGGAAAAAAGTTTTTTCATGATTTGATTAGATCTTTTCACGTCAAATATATTATCTTCAATCTCTTCAATTTTATCATCAAAATCTTCCATTACTGAAAAATATGTATTAATAATTTCATCAATAATTGTCAGTAGGATAAAAGATGACCCTTTTTTAAAAACAACCAGTTTACGATGCTCTGGATATTCAAAAATGCGTTTAATTGATAAAGATTCGCGATGATGAAGCGTAATTAGATTACTCTTGGTTTTTGAAATAAAAATCAAAAATGGATGGGTGGTTATCTTTCCCGGGTCAAGATGTGGTGAATGGATAACAATAATAGAATAGCTAACATCATCCTTGACCACAGGCCGTTGTTTATTAGAAAGAAGTTCAATAATCTCATCCTTTTCTATCTTAATCAAGTCAGCTATTTCATTCAGATCTTTATCCTGAGGCTTAGCTATATCAACCCAGGTCACTTTATCGGTTTTTATATCATCAAAATTGCCCTCCTTGACTATATTTTTGTCCAATACTAGTGTTTTAGTCATAGTAAATATATTAAGCCTGACTTTGTTGAGGCGGCTCAATTTTTTCTTCTTGTTTTTTCTTTTTTGCCACACCGACAATGCCTAAAATTACACCAATCACTCCTATTAATACAAGCAAACCCAAATACCAATTAGGAAATTTGAAGTCATCCGTAGGAAAAATAAGAAAAATAATACCATTTAGACTTAGTAAAATGCCGACTACCAAGGTGTACCAATTATTGACCATAACATTTATTATTAATGATAAGTTGTCTTAATTATAAGACAAAAAAAGATAAAAAGCAAGATAATTGAGCTGCCTTTTGGCCAATAAAAAAGCTCGATTCATGATCGAGCTTTCTGGGAAAAGAACTGAATTTGTTTGAGATACTCCCTAATAGGTTTTTTCATCTTTCTGGTAGCCGTCCTCCCCCACAGACGAGCAAATAGCGTTATAAGGTTAATTTTGAATTCTCGGAAAGGATGCCAATGGCGTCGCCTCAAAAATCCTGTAGCAATCTTCCAATTATTTACAATAAATATCTTGACAGTTTGCCAATAACTATACAGTTTCGGCATCGCCTCTAGCATTACCGCTATCTGAAGCTGACGAGCTGTCATGTTTCGAGGATAAAAAACAGCATGATGACCATCCCATTTAGTTAAATCCCATATAAAAATCCGGTTTTCTCTTATGAGCCGTTTATACAGTGAAGCGCCTGGGCTGGGCCCAAGAATAAGAATTTGGGTTGTTTCTATTAACCACCTTATAGAAGCTCTTATATTATTCTTAACAGTTGCCAGCGTGTCCTGATCAAAACCAATGACCCACATGGCATGAATGGCTATTCCAAACTGATGAAATATCTTTGTATATCCTTCCATCTCTTCATATTTCAAACCCTTACCCATTGCTTTTAGACTTTCTGGGTTTGTTGATTCATATCCGATAAATGCTCTTTCAAAACCAGCCTGAGCCATGATTGCCAGTGTTTGAGGACGCTTAGCTAAATCAAGTCTGACCTGACCTGATAAAGGACGCACCAAACCATTATCAATGATAGCCTGACAGAGTCTTTCTAAGCGCAAGGGATTCGCTCCCAGATTATCATCAGCAATAAAGATAGGCGTCTTCCCGTATCGCTTGTCATAATACTTAATATCTTCAAGTACTTTTTGTTCTGAAAGAAAACGATATTCCCTGCCGAACATGGCTGTTTCTGAACAGAATTCACAATTAAACGGGCAACCTCGCGAAGTAATTATTGAGATACTGCTCGGCTTACCATACCCAAAAATCAAATCAAGATTTGGTGTCGGTAAAGTATCTAAATCAACTAGCTCCGGATCAGGATTATGGCAATATTGATCACCGATCTTAAAAGAAAGTCCAAGAATTTTTAGCAATTCTTTTGGATCTTTACCTTTCATCCACCATTCTAAAAATTGAGGGGATGATTCATCAGCCTCATGCCTAAAAACATAGTCAGCGCCCTTATCTAGCGCTTCCTCTGCTAAAAAGGTGACGTGTGGCCCTCCCATTAAAATAGGTACGTTTGGATTAAATTCTCTAATCCTTGGAATTAAATCATCATAGGCTCTGGGTGCCGTAGATGTGGTGACGGAGATTAGAATCATATCAGCTTTTTCGATCTCTTCCCACAGAATCGGTGCAATCTCCTCGCAAAATATCAAGCATTTATGACCCATTTTTTCGGCTATGGTCAATAACAACGGCAATCCAAGTCGCGGCAAACGACTCTGGGAAAACATATGCAATCCCGGTGCTTTTGGTTCAATACCAACAATATACATTTCTTTCTCCTTTATTAACTTTTTTAATGATTTTTAAAGATCAATTTTTAATGCTAATAGTTTATCATTATATAATATAAAAGTCAAAAAAAGCGGAATTCTTGTTGAATTCCGCCCAGTTTTTATGGTTTCATAAAAACCAATTTATTCTCGCTACTTACAAATCTCTTTAGATATATTGTCTCGCTCCCGCCTAAACCAAATGGCTCGCCGTAAAACGTGCCGGGTTGGAGTCTTTCATCAGAATACAAAGCAATGTTCTTTTTTGCTTTCAATTTGTTACGAAAGTCATCAAAAATATCTCCTCCTCTTAGAACAACATCTGATGTAAAAAATAATACTGGCAGTTTTTCGCGTTTTAAAATAAGCTGAAAAAATTGCTGGTAATCGCATATATTCTCCTCCGGGATATCTATGCCATCAATCACTAAAACAAAAAATGTCCTTGCTTTTTTTAGAACTTCTGTACATTTTCTCACAAATCCTCTCCTACTATCGGGCTCACCATTAAACTTAAATTCTTCTCTATTTATAGGTAGCGATATCCCGTAACTTTCGAGCTCCCTTTTAATAAAATCATTACCTACTTCCACATCGATCCAACTCCTTGTCCTTACTTTCATCTAATTTACCTCCTAATTTTAAAGGTTCTTTTTGAATTATTTTATTTTAGTATTGAAAAATATCATTGTCAAAGAAAAAAAGTTTTGGATTTTGGTCATTTGAATTTTCCGCCAAAGGCGAATCTCCTCCCGAGGCGGATGCGCCTCGGGCGCAAGCCTCTGGCTGAGGAATTTGTTTGGGATTTGGTGCTTGGAGTTTGGAATTTAAACCGCGATATCTCTCTTCCTAAACCAGATCGCTGCGACAACAGTGCAAACCACTGCGATAATAATAAAAACAAAGAGGCCTGTGTGATTAATAATATTTTTTATCAAAGCTTGGTCTGGGTCGTAATAATAGAAAAAAGAAAGATATTTTAGATTTTTCAGACTATCTTTCAGGGCGGCCACAATATTGAGCACATACATAACGATTAAAATACCGCCGG
>Ga0315289_10004126_pt1 | contig 21751 bp, 11 predicted proteins | sample YL17G11_40_MG_FD_203452 | JGI IMG/M metagenome (GOLD analysis project Ga0315289, IMG submission 203452) | Sediment microbial communities from Yellowstone Lake, YNP, Wyoming, USA - YL17G11_40 | ecosystem: Environmental > Aquatic > Freshwater > Lake > Sediment | place: USA: Wyoming | collected... | reverse complement strand
AGAATCACCACCCTCTGGTAGTTCATCAAACTAACGCGGATGCTGTCAATCGTCACCTCTATCATGCCATGCCTCCTTTGCGCTGTCTATTTTACACCTAGAACCCTAATTAATCAATGAACACAAGCCAAAAATCCAAGCTCGAAAAAGTCCAGTCTCTTGCCAGATTGCCATAAGGTGTGAAAAATTGGATAATTGTTGCGGAGGAGTCATGGCAAAACTTATCCTGGCCAGGCACGGAGAAACCATGTGGAATGTGGAAAAGGTATTCCGTGGTAGAGCGGATATAGGTCTGGACGAAGTGGGCATTAGACAAGCAGAGCTATTGGGCAAGTATTTAGGCAATTGGAAATTGGAGGCTATCTATTCCAGCCCTGTAGAAAGGGCGCTAGGCACGGCAAATATCGTAGCCCGTTACCAGAAAGTCAGTGCACGCATAGCCGAGGGCCTCACAGATTTTGATTTCGGGGAATGGCAGTCTCTGTCCGAGCAACAGGTGAGGAGGCTGTATCCAGACCTCTTCAATGAGTGGCACAATAATCCAGACAAGGTAAGAATGCCTGGCGGAGAGAGCCTGGAAGACGTAAGAAGGAGGGCTGTTGAGGTAGTCAATGACATCGTGTCCAGACACCAGGGCAACGTATTGCTGGTATCGCATAGAGTAGTGATCAAAGTCTTGATATGCTACTTGCTAGGGTTGGATAACTCACACTTCCGGAATATCAATCAGGATGTTGGTGGAATCACAATCTTCGATTACGTGGACGGGCGCTTTGTCTTGACCAGGCATAACGACACTTCACACCTGCGAGACCTACAGAAATCCGTACTTGGTGATTTTTGAGCTACCCTCGCCTCCCTGCTCTTCAGGAAACGTATGCGCCCCAGCACCGCTCTCTCCAGTCACGGTTCCTTGAACCAAGCAGAGAGCTGCCTGAAACGCTCGATATGCTGCTGTCCTTACCTACTTAAGGAAATGCCTGCTGATTTACGCCGTTTTCAGTGCTGAAGTGCAGTTCGGGCAGCGACTGGCCTTGATAGGGATAGCGGTGAAGCAGTAGGGGCATTCTTTGGTTGTCGGTGCCGCCGGTTCTCCTGCCTTCTTGCGCGCTTGCAGCCTGGCAATCGGACGCACAATCAGGAAGAAGACGGCTGCTGCGATTATCAGCAAGTTGATAATCGCATTTATAAACACCCCGTAGTTGATGGTAACCGCCCCGGCAGTCTGGGCCGCAGCCAGAGAAGCGTATGGCCCGGGTGTCGCGCCTTCTTTAAGGACAGCAAAGAGGTTGGTGAAGTCAACGTTGCCCAGGGCCAGACCTATGGGCGGCATAATAACGTCCCTAACAAGTGAGTTTACAACTAAACCAAAGGCGACACCGACGATGATGCCCACGGCCATGTCAATCACGTTGCCTCTCATTATGAATGCCTTGAAGTCTTGTAACATCCTCGTTCCCTCCTTTCTGCTCTATTTATGATTCATCTTACAGCGTCCTTACCACGTTATCAATACCTTTCGCTCACGCGGTCGGTTTCCCAGAGATGGCATGCCTATTCTATACGGATCTCCTCGCTCTCGGCGAAAACCGACCGAGACAAATCGGGCAGTCTGTAAGATCTAACAGCGTGACAAAATTCGTTGCAGGAGTATGGGATAGACTCTGTGCTATGATAGCGCGCCTAGAGGGATTCGAACCCACGACCCCCGGTTCCGAAGCTAGACAAGGGCGGTGGTGGGGCGTGATCTTAGCTACAAAATGATGATTTGTGGTTTTTCGGCTGGGTCCGTTTTATAGCTGGGAGGATTTGGGGTGATGGATGGTGGCGAGAAGTTCGTTAGCAAAATGTTAGCAAAACCCAGACTGGGTGTGGGCTGCAGAAATGGCAGCGGGGGCGTGGTTGTGTCTTTGTTGGCCTTGGTTTAGACAAGGATTTGTGTCGCGATATCTTTTAAATGGAATAGGGTCGAGGTTAGTTCCTCGACCCTATCTTTTTGCCCCTCCAGTAGTAATCCGGGCGAATGTGCTGCAGAGGCTACTTGTTTGTCACCCGGATAGTGTCAGTTCCCTCAAACGCTATCCCAGCGACCTCCCCGGTTACTGTTATCTCTATCTGGTCGCCGGGTGTGAGCAAGCTCTGCACGGCGGCTCCACTAAACTTGACCATCAGGTCAGGGATGCCGTCCTTGTCGTGGTCCCCTACTTTTGTCGGCTTGGGCAAGGCTGGAACAATGCCGTTGAACTTGATGGAGGATATATCTATTTGCCGAACATCGTAGCCTGGCGGGAGCTCAATGTAAGTCTCGACAAACCCTCCTTTGGCCTTGGGGTTGAGCTTGAGCAAATCCGGCTGGAAATCTATTGACGCTTCTATCGGCAAATACACTGTTAGATTCACCGGGATATACGTTACACTTTCATCCAAATCGTTACTCTCGATTACAACATATCCTACATATTCACCGATTTCTAAAGCGGTTGCATTAACGGTAACTGCCATTTCTGTCTGATCATCTGGGTCTACTGTGCCGCTCACCGGCAGCACTGAAAGCCAATCAGCTAACACCTTCGTAGTTCCATGTCCATCGTCGGGCACAATGTCGTCACTACCATACTGCCATAGCGTGTAATCCAGAATACCGTCGTCATCTATCTCAGATAAGGGAATTGAAAGGGAAAGATAGGACCCATTCACATTTACTGGAAGGCTGGAGACTGGTTCGAACCAATGATCTTCTCCAATCCACTTATATAGATACGCCTGAGAATTCGATACCTCTAGAGCATAATCGGCACCAATGTCATTTAGCCCAGCCACTCCCCAGTCTTGCGCGTATTCTTCGGTCAGTCCAGTTGATGGGTCTTGATCGGTATCTAGCCACAGAATCTGATACGACCAGATCCAGTCACAATCAGATAAATCACCATATATCTCCACCAGGAAATTGACACCCTCAGAATCGGCACTGGTGAAGATCTGCTTTATGTCGATCTCTCCGCCTTCGTTTGGATCGGTAACCGAAACCCCTACCCGAGCTGTGATCCCAAAGTCCAGCACCTCGACCCCGTCATTGCCGATTACCAGAGTTCTGTCCGTTGTACTACCTTGAGGTAGAGTAAGATTGAAGGATGAGGGAACGACCCGAATATCAGGGACCGGCTGTGGTTGTTGCGTAAAATCCACCTGGGTGGTTTCACCACAGACCACCCCGGCAAGTACTGAGATTCCATATCTGACCAGGGTATTATTGACCGAAATGTACCACTGGCTACAATCTTGGGAATAGATCCTTACCGTGTAGTTTCCGGTTTCCAACCTAATTATGGAATAGTAACCACCCTCGTCTGTGTTCGCTGACCCGTAGCTTGGGCCATCAGCATAAACATAGGCCCCAGGTACCCCTTCTCCGGCTTCATTAGTTACTCTGCCGGCGATTATCCCACCGGCCTGTAGGACGAAATCGACAGTGGTGGTCTCAGCCTCAAACACCTCTGCTGTGGTGGAACTGGGGACCAAGTTGAACCCGTAGGGCGGATAGGCCCGCACCCGGTATTGCCCTGTGATAAGGGTGGTAATAGTGTAGCTGCCATCAGAGGCAGTAGTTGTTCCCCTGCCATAGCCACCATCTACCAGGTTGGCATACACCCAGGCTCCTTCTACAGGCGTTATGCCGTCAGACTGGTAGACATGGCCGGAAATGGTGCCACCCAAGTCCAGCGTGAAGTCTATACCGGGCGTATCATCAGGCATGGTAACTGACACAGGTGTGGCCTCATTGTAGTCATAGACATTATCATAGTATTCCGCGATGTAGCCCTCAGCGCCGGCCCGAACCCAATATTCGCCTGTGATAAGGCCGGCAATGGTGTAGCTGCCATCAGAGGCAGTACTTGCTACCCTAAAGTGGCCGCCATCTATCAAGTCGCCAATGACCCAGGCTCCTTCTACAGGCGTTATGCCGTCAGACTGGTAGATATGGCCGGAAATGGTGCCACCCAAGTCCAGCGTGAAGTCTATACCGGGCGTATCATCAGGCATGGTAACTGACACAGGTGTGGCCTCATTGTAGTCATAGACACTATCATAGTATTCCTCGATGTAGCCCTCGGAATAGGCCCGGACACGGTACTGCCCTGTGATAAGAGTGGTAATGGTGTAGCTGCCATCAGAGGCAGTAATTGCGCCACTGTCGTAGCCACCATCTATCAGATAGGCAGACACCCAGGCTCCTTCTATTGGAGTAGTGCCGTCGGATTGGTACACCTGGCCCGAGATCGTGCCCCCTAAGTCCAGCGTGAAGTCTATACCGGGCGTATCATCAGGCATGGTGACTGACACAGGTGTGGCCTGGCTCTCTTCATAGACATTATCATAGTATTCCCCAATGTAGCCCTCACCATAGGCCCGCACCCGGTATTGCCCTGTCCTAAGAGTGGTAATAGTGTAGCTGCCATCAGAGGCAGTAGTTGTTCCCCTGCCATAGCCACCATCTACCAGGTTGGCATACACCCAGGCTCCTTCTATTGGGGTCGTGCCGTCGGACTGGTAGACATGGCCGGAGATTGTGCCACCCAGGTCCAGCGTGAAGTCTATATCAGGCGTATCATCGGGCATGGTGACTGACACCGGTGTGGCCTCGCTGTAGTCATACACACCATCATAGTATTCCCCAATGTAGCCCTCACCATAGGCCTGCACCCGGTATTGCCCTGTGACAAGGGTAGTAATCGTGTAGCTGCCATCAGAATCGGTTGCCGTTCCTCTGCCCCACCCACCATCTATCAGTTCGGCATACACCCAGGCTCCTTCTATTGGGGTCGTGCCGTCGGACTGGTAGACGTGGCCGGAGATTGTGCCACCCAAGTCCAGGGTGAAGTCTATATTGGGGGTGTCATCAGGCATGGTAACCGAGACCGGTGTCGCCTCGCTGTATTCATAGACACCGTCATAGTATTCCCCAATGTAGCCCTCACCATAGGCCTGCACCCGGTATTGCCCTGTGACAAGGGTAGTAATCGTGTAGCTGCCATCAGAATAGGTTGTCGCTCCTCTGCCCCACCCACCATCTATCAGGTAGGCATACACTTTGGCTCCTTCAATAGGGGTCGTGCCATCGGACTGGTAGACATGGCCGGAGATTGTGCCCCCTAAGTCCAGCGTGAAGTCTATATCGGGTGTATCGTCTGGCATGGTGACGGACACCGGTGTGGCCTCGCTGTAGTCATAGACACCATCATAGTATTCCTCGATGTACTCCTCAGCATAGGCCCGGACACGGTATTGGCCTGTCCTAAGGGTGGTAATAGTGTAGCTGCCATCAGAGGCGGTAGTTGCCCCCATTCCATAACCGCCACCTACCAGTTCGGCATATACCCAGACCCCTTCTATAGGGGTCGTGCCATCGGACTGGTAGACATGGCCGGATATTGTGCCACCTGAGTCCAGGGTGAAGTCTATATTGGGCGTATCATCTGGCATGGTGACGGACACCGGAGTGGCCTCGTTGTAGTCATAGACACTATCATAGTATTCCTCGATGTACTCCTCAGCGTAGGCCCGGACACGGTACTGTCCTGTCACAAGGCCGGTAATAGTGTAGCTGCCATTAGGGGCGGTATTCGCTCCTCTGCCATAGCCGCCATCTATCAGGTCGGCATACACTTCGGCTCCTTCTATGGGGGTCGTGCCATCGGACTGGTAGACGTGGCCGGAGATTGTGCCACCCAGGTCCAGGGTGAAGTCTATGTCAGGAGTATCATCAGGCATGGTGACTGATACCGGTGTGGCCTGTGCGTAGTCGTAGACACCATCATAGTATTCCCTGACATAGCCCTCAGCATAGGCTTCCACATGGTATTCCCCCGTGACAAGGCCGGTAATCGTGTAGCTGCCATCAGAATAGGTTGTCGTTCCTCTGCCCCACCAACCATCTATCAGTTCGGCATGCACCCAGGCTCCTTCTACAGGGGTCGTGCCATCGGACTGGTAGACATGGCCGGAGATTGTGCCACCTGAGCCCAGGGTGAAGTCTATACCAGGAGTATCGTCAGGCATGCTGACTGAGACCGGTGTGGCCTGTGCGTAGTCGTAGACACCATCATAGTATTCCCTGACGTAGCCCTCAGCATAGGCCCGGACCCGGTATTGCCCTGTCATAAGCCCGGTAATAGTGTAGCTCCCATCAAAGGCAGTACTTGCTCCCATACCATAGCCGTCGTCTATCGGGTAGGCATACACCCAGGCTCCTTCTATAGGGGTCGTGCCATCGGACTGGTAGACATGGCCGGAGATTGCGCCACCCAAATCCAGGGTGAAGTCTATACCGGGAGTATCGTCAGGCATGGTGACTGAGACCGGTGTGGCCTGGTCGTAGTCATAGACATTATCGTAGTATTCTCTGACGTAGCCCTCAGCATAGGCTTCCACATGGTATTCCCCCGTGACAAGGCCGGTAATCGTGTAGCTGCCATCAGAGGCGCTAGTTGCCCACATACCATAGCCACCATCTATCAGGTCGGCATACACTTCGGCTCCTTCTATGGGGGTCGTGCCATCGGACTGGTAGACGTGGCCGGAGATTGTGCCACCCAGGTCCAGGGTGAAGTCTATATTGGGAGTATCATCAGGCATGGTGACTGAGACCGGTGTGGCCTGGTCGTAGTCATAGACATTATCGTAGTATTCCGTGAGGTAGACCCCAGCAGAGGCCCACACCAGGTATTGGCCTGTCCTAAGGGTGGTAACGGTGTAGCTGCCATCAGGAGCAGTATTTGTGACCCTATCATAGTCACCACCTATCAGTTCTGCATACACTTCGGCTCCTTCTATGGGGGTCGTGCCATCGGACTGGTAGACGTGGCCGGAGATTGTGCCACCCAGGTCCAGGGTGAAGTCTATATTGGGAGTATCATCAGGCATGGTGACTGATACCAATGTAGCCTCACTGTAGTCATAGACATTATCGTAGTATTCCGTGAGGTAGCCCCCAGCATAGGCTTCGACCCGGTATTGGCCTGTCCTAAGGGTGGTAATGGTATAGCTGCCATCAGCGGAAGTAGTTGCGGTCCCGCCATGGCCATCATCTACCTGGCTAGCGTAAATCCAGGCTCCTTCAATAGGAGTTATGCCATCGGACTGGTAGACATGGCCGGAGATTGTGCCACCTGAGCCCAGGGCGAAGTCTATACCAGGAGTATCGTCAGGCATGCTGACTGACACCGGTGTCGCCTCGTTGTAGTCATAGACATTATCGTAGCATTCCTCGATGTAGCCCTCAGCGTAGGCTTGCACCCGGTATTGCCCTGTCACAAGGCTGGTAATGGTGTAACTGCCATCAGGGGCAGTAGTCGCTTCCCTGCCATAGCCGCCATCTACCAGGTTGGCATACACCCAGGCTCCTTCTATAGGGGTCGTGCCATCGGACCGGTAGACATGGCCGGAGATTGTGCCACCTGTTTCTAGCACGAAGTCAACAATGGTGGTCTCACCTTGAATCACTTCAGCCATGGTGGAACTGGGAACCAGATTAACCCCGTAGGGAGGATAGGCTTCAACAGTGTAGTTCCCGCTTAATAGCTTGGAGATAGAATAGTAACCCTCCTCATCTGTGTATGTTGATCTGTAACTTGGGCCATCGGCATAGATGTAAGCCCAGGATATCCCTTCCCCATTTCCATCAGTTACCCTACCAGAGATTCTGCCACCCGTTTGTAGTACGAAGTCGACGGTGGTGATTTCACCTTGAATCACTTCGGCAGTGGTGGAACTGGGAACCAGATTTGCCCCATACGGAGGAGAGACGGTGACAGTATAATGACCAGCAGGTAATCTGGGTATGAAGTAGTATCCAGCGGCATCCGTGTAATCAGAACTCCAACTCGGACCGGAGACAGATACATATGCATTGAAGACCCCATTACCGTTCTCGTCTGTTACCCTCCCGGCTATTTGTCCACCTGCAAAAACTGGTAATGTGAAATCAAGGGTGGTTGTTTGTCCAAGCACAACAGTAACTGTCGCTGACGCATCAGTGAAAATAGTCTCCGAGGCGTCGACATTAACGGTATAGGTTCCGGCCTGCAGCCTGGGAATTACATAATGTACACTATCATCCGTTCTATAACGAGCCGTCTCGTAGCCACTTAGATAAAGAGATACGTTAGGTATTGGTATCCCAGCTGCATCGGTTACATTTCCGGCGATGCTACCAACGGCCTGCAGTGTGAAGTTACGAATCATTATCTGACCCGTGTTTAGAAAGATGGAGGTTGAAGTAAGCATCAAGTTTGGACTTAGTGACTCCACGCGTATTGTATAGCTTCCACTTTGTAGTCCGGTGATGGTGTAGCTACCGTTGATGTCGGTGACTGTGGAAGTGGTAGCTGGCCCGATGGCATATATGTACACATCAGCGGCAGGGTTTCCATTGTTGTCGGTTACTGTCCCGGTGAGTGCAGGTGGTTCCAAAACATCGATCATTTTACACGCATAATTATTCGTATAATCTTCTTCTAGAAATGCATTATAAGGGCTTACCACTGCATATATTATGTGAGTTCCCACAGTAGCCATCCACTGGCTGGCGACATCTGCCACCCCCCCAGCAGGCACATTACCCACAGCCTCCCCTATAAGTGATTCGGTCTGTGGTTCCCCATCATAAAACAGGATAGAAGCATTAAGTGCTTCTGCACTCCCTATGTTATGGATCGCAGCATTAATCGTTACAACTTGGCCGGGACCCGGGGCATTATCCGAGAAAGAAATGTCTGAGGCTAGCAAAGTCAGCTCTGGATATTCACCCACCCATGCGGTGCAAACCGATTGTCTGGCGAATTGCCGATCCTCGTGCACTCCTGTGGCAACGACTGTTAAATCGTAGCCCCCCAACAGGTTTGTGTTTCCGTAGATGTTACCATACATTCCGTCATTTGCCTCGCTGTCGTTGTGCGAGCCGTCATCGTGCAATATGATGCTCTCCACCGATCCATCCGGTCTCTCTATTTCGGCGATAACGGACGCGTCTGTCATTGGCTCACCGTTATGAGATAGCTTCGCTGTTACGGTTATCATCTCGTTGGGACTATACTGGTATTTCTCTAATTCCATGGAAAGGGTTTCGTCTGTGTCCAAGAACGTCTCTAGAGTATAACTTTGCTCTCCGGTAACGTTTATGGCGGTCATAGTCGCATTCCAGGTCCCAGATTCTGGGCTTTTTATGACGTAGCCCACTATTCCAAAGTCATCGTCGCCATAGTAAGCCACATTAGGATCGCCTTCAGCATAACTAGGATCAATAGATATGCCGCTTGGAGTGACTAGCGTCAGGTCTAGATCCCCTCTTGACCATAGCAGCATAAAATTGACTACGGCAGCCGAGCCAATTGGTAGCGCATGCGAATTCTGTTGGCCAGGCGAGACTACGTCCACAATTGAAGGGGCAAACTGGATTCCTAGTCCCTGATCTGCACTATTGTTTTCTGTATTCTCCGCCGGGTCATCATTTAATATGAATTTGACTTTCGAAATTACTTTTGCGCTCCTAGGTAAAAGACCGTGATATCCACTTCTCAAATCAGTAAGACCGTGTAGGCACTCGTAATACGCACCATCAAGCTTAAACAAATCCTTCACGTAAGGCACTGTAAAAAGCCATCCCCCAAGGTTTGAGTAGTCTACCTTTCCTTTGTGATTGAGAAGGTAGTTCTGATTGAGAGCTTTCATGAATTGCCCAGAAGAGTCCATATCCTTGACTGAATTCCAGTCACGTATTCCCAGAACTGTCCCGATATACTCTCCGAGGGCGCGGCTAAGGTTAGCTAATATGATCGCGTTTCTTAAGGGTTCTGGAAGGTCAATAACTTCTAACGATGCCAAGAGTGCCTCAATCCAAGGGTCATAACCGGCAAGCACGAGAGGTACTAGCCAGTCGTTGGCCCCTTGATTCGGCGTCTCGAGCATGATTAGTTTTCTAACATGTTTACAGCCACCACCCACTTCTATATAGTATCTTGAAACCAATCCCCCCATGCTATGCGCGACGATGTCTACCCTGTTTACTTGGTCGCTTGTTCTCCATTTCTCGATCTCGTTTCTTAGATTCAAAGCGTACTGTCTAATAGATAAAGTCGTTGACATATCATTGGCATAGTGACTAACGTGTGTGACAAACTCGCTTTCAAGCTCTTCTTTCATAACGCCCCATATTTGCTCAATTTGCTCAAAGCCAGGACTATCCTTTTGGAACCCATGTACTAGAACGACCGGGGCCTTCTTGACGGTCAGTGTGTCTTCGTGGGTACTCATTGCTCCTTTGCTGTCCGCTACTGTCAGTCTTACTAGGTAGCTGCCCTCTGGAAAGCCATATGGGATCATAGAAGAATCAATAATCTTCCTATCTGCGCCCTCGACTAATGCAACTAGTGGGTATGGCAGATAGTCGGTAAGCTGATAAAGCTCCCAGCGATAATTGGTGATAGCCCCGCGGGAAGAAGACGCATCGAAAGTAATCTTCTCTTTTACCACAGGGTTGTACGGTGGATATGGTGAATAAGCGAAACCAGCAACTAGCCCCTCTTCTATCTGAACCGTAACCTCATCCATCCTTTCGTAGCTGTAAGGAGTGGGCCAGCAGGTTCCGGAACAGCCCTGACCAACTACCCTTACGGTATAGGAACTGTCACCTGGTGGTGGTTCGGGAATTGTAAATGACCTGCTAAATGAGAATGTTCCAGTCTGCACACCATGGTAGTGTTCCGCTTTTAAAGTCCATGACCCTTCACTCGGGTGTTTGCCGTAAATGCGGAAATAGTAACTGGGACAGTATATGGCAGCACCAAACTGCACTGTTATTGTTATTGTTTCTCCTGGATGAGCACTTTGTGGACCCGATGTAATCTGCAGAGACGGGATATAGGTGGTGAGATGGGTTAGCGAAGATAAGGGTTTTATTCGTCCGTCGTTATTTGTGACATAATCAATAAACTGAGAGACGGCATTCAGTTTTGCTGCGTCTGCGCCAGTTATTGAAGGATGGATAGCAATAATAAGAGGGTCCTTGGTCTGCAGCTGCTCATTATACTTTGCTATGAGATAATCAAGGAATTCTTGAGCATTATCGATGTATTCATCATCTAAAGGTGTATCGCTTGAATCTATTTTTACATCAGAAATTGGCACTAACCAGAAGTTGTTGGTAACTGGATAAGGAAAAGTGATCTTGCCCAATTTTTGGGCGTAGGGGCATTTGCAGAATGGCTCTTGACAAGTGAAGATCCCACTGACGGACTTCGCTCCTAACTCCTGAGCAACCCTGATTGTATCATCATTGAATTTGTATCCTTGGGGCTTGAAGTCTACTACTTCTTCTGGTTTACCTACGGGACCCCTAACCGCAGCAAAAGCTCTGCTTATTGAACTAAGCTGGTCAGCATAATTAAGGAGGGTAAGATCTTCCCCTTTTTGCCATCCGTGAACTGCTATTTGGTGTCCTCTACTTTCAATGCTCCTGATGATATCTGGATGAGTGGCAGCAAACTCACCGGTAACAAATACGGTGGTTCGCCCGTTTCGCAATTCAATTTGGTCAAGGATGTCATAAACGTACTCCTGATCACCTTCTTTTTCGAGGTCTACCTGGATGTTGACTAGCACAGGCTTTGTGCTCCACTCGCTGTCTGTCGAGTTTTCTGAAAGGTTCAGGTTCGATTGACCACAGGGGACGCAGGGTACGGGGTTGTTTGCTTCACTTGCCGCCACATCGTGATTATCATGTACATCACTGTCGCCTGCATAAACCATTCCAGCAAACATGCCGCCAAGCGTCGACGCAATCATTACAGCCACAAGCACGATCCCAAAGATTCTACCTATCAATTTGCCTTTTTTCATTGCTGCGCCTCCATTGTTCACCGATTTGTATTTATCACTACACTTCGAGAAATGCCCGACATCGTATCATCCTCCGCCATCAGCGGAACTGACTAAAGCGAGAATTGACAGAACGTGTCGACGAACACTTAGTCGCCACCTCTTCATCCTTATGGGAATTATAAGAACTAGTACTATTGTACTACGGCTGTGAAGATGATTGTCAATAGACCTAACTTAACTTTTCTTAACAACTGGAGGCTTTTTGTGTATTGGAATGGGGGAATTCTTGGTTCGGTGGTGGGGGGCTAGGCGGGGCGTGATGGCTCGGGGCGAGGCGTCTACTGGCAAATTATTGACAAAATGTTAGAGAAAAATGCGGGATTTGCCCTGAAAAGCTCAAGGGTAGATAGGACAACAGACGCCTAAATGGGCAATCTAACACATCATACGGTTATCTAGCGGCTCACGGCCGTGGAGGGAAAGAGGGAAGCCCCGGTGGCCGCCGGGGCTTCTTCAGACTTGTTCTGTATCCTAAACGTTACTTCACGGTTGCGAACGTGAAGCTTCCGACTATGAAGTTCTTGCTGGTTCTCCAGACCTCCACTGTGTACTGCTTCGGAGTCTTGAGGGTCCGGAAGTTGGTAATGTACAATGTGTCGTTATCTATGCGGTAGTCCTTCGACTCGCTCCCGAATGTGGATGTCTGCAAGATTACCCCAGGATTGCTTGTGGCAAAGATCTTGATCGTAAGTTCATCATTCCAGACAAAGGGTTGTTCAGGATCAACCAAAGCCGATACCCTGAGCGCGAACTTAACCGGCATGGTCCTGCCAGCCTTGTTGCTCTGAGAAGCAGGGAGTAGCTCGATGACTGCCCAGTTGCGGATGCTGAACGGCACACAATCGCTCCACCCTTCGTTATCGTACATGTCCACGCCCTTCGCTAGCACGATGTAGTTGCCGTCGGGAAGTGCCAGGGTATCGAAATCATACTCCCACTCACCGGTAACTCCATTGAGGGTGGCTGGCAGGTCTTCGAATTCGGGGCTGATAACCTCGCCCTGCGGGCAGTCGGGTTCACGTATGTAGAAGTAGACAGCATCAACACCATTCAAGTCTGATGCAACGGCCTTCAGTGTGACACCATCCTGCACTGCCAGATCCGCCGTTGGGAATTCCACAGTGACCGTGGGCGGTGTAGCGTCTAGCACTGTGATAGAAACTGTGTCAGTATCAGTTAATGCCCCGTCCGAAACCTCCAAGGTCACGACGGTGGTCCCCACAGGGATAGCTACTGTGGGAGATACTCCGCTACCCGAGCCGCCCGCCCAGGTCCAAGTATATGTCAGTGGGTCACCGTCAGGATCGTAAGAAACCGAACCGTCGAGGGTGACTTCGGCGTCGCCTGCAATGGTTCCCTCCACAGCTTGATCTGGACCGGCAATGGCTACTGGTGGCTGATTCTCCGATCCCCACGGGATCGACACAAAACCGAATATCACATCTTCGCCACCAAGGGGAACATCCAAACCAAAGAGGTCAACTTGCCAACTGCCCGCCTCGGGGTTCATTATGGTGTAAACCTCAAAGTCAGCGCCTTTGTCATGAGTCACATCAGGAGCAACCGTAGTCCGATCTATTACTCTACCTGATGGCGTCGTCAAGGTCATCACGATGTCGCTACCCAGCCAGTTACTTGAGAATGTTGCCTGCGCCTGGTTGGGAGGCACGTCGACGAATCGTGTGCTAGTCTCGCCGGGATCAATGTTATCAACTATACAGGGTGGCGGCTCGACTCCAGCTATCATGGCCCGCACGCGTTGGAACTCACACAGCAAGCTGAAGACATCACTAATATGCTTGTACTCGCCGCCCGTCGCACCTGCGACCTGCTGTAACAAGGTGGCATCTGCAGAGCCGAAGCCGAACGTGTATATAGGCCAACCATTGTCAATGAAGCATTGCTGCGGATTTCCGAATGATCCTTCGTTGTGTTGACCATCGGTAAGCAGGATTGCTCCTCTGCGGGCAGCACGCCCATCATTGATCAGTTCCTGACATGAGGCCTCAATACCAGCGCGGATGTTTGTGCTCCACCCGGAGTCGCCAATGGTCGCAATCAGGCTGCTCAGGGTGTCCTTGTTCTCCGGCAGAGCATACAACCCATCACCCAGCAGCTCTGCATTAGTAGCGAAGTCGACCACACCAACCTGGTCCCCCACCAAGCAGGCTGTCAGGAAAGCCGTAGCCGCGTCGAGGCGCTCCTCGCTGGGATCATTCCAGCTCATACTTCCGGAGCTGTCGATTATCAGCATGACATCAACGTTGCCAGCGCTACCGGGGCTCTTTGTCACCCAGATGGGATTGGTAAACGCCTCGTGGTAGTCATCTTCTACTTCCTGGTAGTTCGTGAAATTTTCTCCTTTGGCGTATACTCGAACATAGGATTTCCTGCCCACCTGGAGAGTACTCAAACCAAAGGTCTGCGTGCCAGATAGACTGTGAGGAAAGTACTGCGCTATTGTGGTCTCACTTCCACCAATTACGCCTTGTTTGACCGTAATTGATTCGACGTCGTGGAACTCTTCAGTCGACCTCCACTCTACTTCCAGAGTGAGGTCATTACCGACGATGGACTCCCCCATGATTGCCACTTCATCGTTCTCGTTTCTTACTCTGCACGTGACAACAGGACCATCCGTAATAATGGAGTGGCCACCTGCAAGGGCATCAAGGATTGCGCCTTCATCGAGGCTATCTAGCTGGACATAAGTTCTCACCCTGCCAAACGCGCCGTCATCACCCTTAAGTTGGCCGTTTCCAAAATCGTAGCGATTGAACATACCATGGGCGTCACTTCCCGCCCCTACAAACACGGTGCGTCCCTTCAAAAGAAGCTTGACCCACTCTTGGATGGCAGTGTCTCTCTCGGTCCTCCAGTCGTCCTTATCGCTTCTCCTGCCATTCCACAATTCCAGGCCCCTGGCCCCATCCCAAACGCCAAACAAGTTGTATTCAGAGTCCTGATAGGTGACCCTACCTAACAGTTCCTCAGTTCCCTTGTTATACGCCTCAGGGTGTGCTGCGTAGCCAACAGCACCTTCTATCTTGTTCAACTTCGTGATAAGATCCCCGAGATACCAAGTCTCCTCATCGGGATCATAGCAGAGGGACTCGTCGTCATATCCCGGGATGAAATCCTCCCCTGATTTACCCAGACTAGATGCATTGTCCAGGCCGAGTGCCAGGAAATGGATAACACCAGGGTTTGAGGGCCACCACCGAGTCGGGTCGCAGTACGCATGCAGTTCATAGTCATAGCACGATACTTCCTCTCCCAGGATCACTGTGTAGCTATCCGTCGAGTAGTCAGCGATGTCCACTTTAAGGGAGTCCCATTTATCGTTGACATCAGTACCGTCATTGTTGTCGCGCAGGTCGAAGGCATGATCCGTCATAACATTCCAGTCGAGGCCTATTGCCTCTCCAGCCTCAACGGTTGCATCGATAGGAGCACCCCACTCTGCTGCGTTGTCTGTGTAAGAGCTATGATAGTGAATGTCGCCCGGATAAAGGCCAGGCAATGATGGTAACGGGTCAATGGCTACGTTCACCCCCAGATAGCTAAGCCATTCTATCTCTGGGTCTACCATAGTCACTACTTTCACCTGCAGATAAACAAGTCCAGTCAGGTGATAACCGTCACCTTCTTCGTCAGTTCCGTCTATAGCAAGTGACCTAGTTGTATACCAGTCCCCCTCGGTGTAGAGATTGCCGTTGGTGCCAGTTAGTTCTTGGTCTATCGGAAATGACTCCAACAATCGGTCATAATGCCACTGGTCAGGGATTGGCCATGGGTAGGGATGAAGCACTCGCTGGCGCACTTCTACTCGGTTCACATATAAAGGTGACCCCTCGTTTATCAAGTCCTTGACCATAATCAGTATGGGGATGCTACTACAACCGGGCTCCACACGCCAAGGTGAATCCGCTATTATGTCCAGTCCTGGATGGAACAGGTTATCATATCCGTAGGCGACTTCTTTCGGTTTCACCGAAGGCACGATTATTGCCATTATCAGGGATACCAGGAGCGCGATTCGTGCTGTGCGGTTACGCAAATTCGATATCGTCATTATCTATCCTCCTTTCACATTCGTCTTCATGTTTGGTCACGGATATTCCCAAGGTCTCATTCGCCACCCACCATCGACCCACTCCCTTACATAGGAGATTCGATGGGCAGGCGTGGTCGTTCCAGTCGGTTAGTCACAGCCGTCGAGTTTCTGTCCGTTTGGGCGGAGCAGGGCAATCGACGCGGTGAATGCCGCGGCGGTTGACCGACCAACGCCAAAACCAAAGAGGAGACCTGTGGTGGCAGGGCTGTTCGCATCTTCTTTAAGCGAAAAGGTATTGCGTCTGCGGTATCTGCCAATAATCCTAGGTTTTAGGATAGCGATCTTGCCGTGGCCGGGAAAAGGGGCCATCTTCAAGTTTTTGTATCCTATGGACTGAGTATGATGAAAAGTGTCGTAACTCTTTGACGTAAACACGCTGCCACCGAGCTCATCTTCCGATGCGAGTCAGTGCTATTGTACTATAGCCATTATGATAGTTGTCAATACCCCTAACTTAACTTTTCTTACCAAGCGGGGCTTTTTTGTGTTGGAAGGGTTGAATTCCTGGTTCAGCGAAAAAGCTGGATGGGGCGTACGTGGGGTGACGGCAAGTGATTGGTGGAGGCAGCCTGACCTGGACGATTGGAGGGGAGATTGAGACGAGTCGTTAGATTTCTGTGCTTGGCTGGGTTAGAATGTTTGTGATATGTCGAATCGCGAATTGAAATTTGAGTTTCAGAGTGGCATCAGCAAAGGTGACGAGGCATTTCTACGGGCACTATTGCCAGAAACGGACAGATACACCAGCAACTCCGCTAGCTGAAATGTGTCTCAGATTTGGTGCATGAATGGAAAAACCAACGAGTGTTCGTACTTCGAAACCAAAAATAGCTGGGATTTTTACCATTTTTTGTGGAGCTATAGAAGTATGGGGCAGTTTGCTCGGCATAGTTCACGCTTGGTCTCCGAGGGGTATTTATATGGGTGTTGCACTGTACATGGTTGCTTTGATCGCCATTATGGGTGGCATCCTTGCACTGAGACGGAGAGTATGGTGGCTAGCACTTACGGGGGCGATCTGCGCACTTCTGGACAGTGCGTTGGTCCCCGGGCTGCTCATGATGGCCCCACCACTTCCCCCCGGTGCAGTCTATGGACCGGGATGGGTTTGGGTGGTGATGGGGATGCCGCTGTTGATTCTTGGGATACTGGCAGTCACCTGGATTGCCTCAAGTAAGCAAGAATTCACATAAGAGATGCACATTCCATCAGGACGTTCATTGTTTCAGCCAGAGTGCCTACCGACTTCCTGCAATCAATACGCGTGTCTTTCTTGCTTTAGTGTTGAGTCCTGCCGAGGCGGCCAGGAGTGAGAGCACGCCGAGGATCGAGGCGACTGCAGCTCCTGCTTCGAAGTCGTCGAACTCCAGCTCAGGCACGATTATGATCACTATGACCGGGATGATGGACGACAGAACCACGAAAGATTGAGCTGCGGTTGCTAGAGGAGCTTAACTCAGGTCCCAGCCGCCGACATTGCACTGCCCGCCGCCGCAGTCTCCTACAGCGAGCACGGTTCCGTCGGCCTTTAGCCCCACAGTGTGCCTGGAGCTCGTGGCGACCTGAACGATGTCCGTCCACCCGCCAACATTGCATTGCCCTCGGATGTTCGACCCGACGGCGACTACAGTGCCGTCGGACTTGAGCCCTACCGTATGATCACTCCCGGCTGCGATCTGGGCGATGTCCGTCCAGTTGCCGACATCGCACTGCCCGCGATGGTTAACTCCCGTGGCGACTACAGTGCCGTCTGACTTGAGCCCCACCGTGTAGTGCATTTCCAAGCCGCCTGCGGCGACCATCGGAGTTACCTTCCCCCGGGGCATATTCGGCGTCGTTGTAGAAGCGGGACTTGTGCTATCTCCCGCCAAACGAGCAACGGAATGGTCATGTAGTCGATGCACGGCTGGTGAAGCTTTCACCGCCGGCGCAGGCAGAGCAAGGATGAAGATCAGAACGATGGAAAGCAAAACCTGTAAGAGCATCTTTGTATTTTCCATCCGTGTACGTCTCCTGTCCACCCCCTATACTGATGCCCATCCGCGAATGGAGCCTCAGCAGGGGCTCACCCACGTGCTCCGAACCGGCTCCTCTCCCTTCCTTCCGGTCCGGTCAGTTCACTGCAGTTACGTAAGATTGACCAGGTTTTTGTGCTCAACTCGGCAGCGTGTTATGTCCTGAGTTCTCTTGCTTTCAGGGCTTCTGACTAACACTCTACTGTCTCGCCCATTCCGAACTTCGCAACCAATCTCAGCGAACAACTGTTTTGGCCGCTTGCCTTTAGTCAAAAAAGAAGTCAGTCTCTTGGATAAGCCAGTTGTTGCCTACTCTTACCAATTCGAAATAGTCCTCTTCATGTTCCTTTGGGTATACACTGCCGTCCTTCACCCTGTACGTGAAATCGTATTCCGCTGCCGCCTCAGCCGTGTCCCCGGTCCGGGAGGTTATCGTCACCCTCAGATTCGAGATTGAAAGCGAGTCCATTGCAGGATATGTCATCATTCCAAGGGTCATTTCCCATGCGGCTCTGTATTCCTCCACCAATAAATCAGCCTGGCCGCTCGCATCTAGCCTTTCAGCGGCGCGGTAGAACGCTCTTATTGTTTGCTCCGGGCTGCTCGTGCCGCCGATGCCGCCTATCAATAGAGCTATGATAACGACGACTGCGACCACTACGCCTGCGATGCCGATGATCTTTGGCCAGCGAGAAGAGCCGTTTTTCTTCACCGGGGCAACGACTTCGATTGGTGCGCCGCACTGAGTACAGAACTTTTCCGCCGCTTCTACTTCGCGACCACAGTTTGGACAGAACATCTTCTCACCTCCCTATAAGTTGCTTGGCTATACCAAGAGCATACAACTGTTTTGCAATCCGCTATGACAGCTCATATTCACTTTTCAGCGAGCGGTGCCCCACAACTGTAACAGAACTTATTTCCGGCTTTGTTCTGAGCGCCGCACTTGGGACAGAGCGTCGTTTGGGTCTCGGCTTTAGTTTGCAAGGCCCGGAGTTCGGCGCCACAGGAGCTGCAGAACTTGGCGCCCAGTATGTTCAACGTGGCGCACTTGGGACAGAGCGTGGTTTGGGTCTCGGCTTTGGTTTGCACAGCCTGCAGCTCAGCGGCGCACGAGCTGCAGAACCTGGCACCCAGTATGTTTAACGTGCCGCACTCGGGACATGTCAATTTCGCTTGCTTGTCGCTTGTTGCATCGAGGACGGGCATCAGAGATTGATAGGCTACATATAATCGCCAGAGTAGAAGTGCGACGAAGGCAACGGTTACAACAATGGGTATCCAGTCGAAATCGCGCTCTACATCCAGAAGCAAGAGGGTGCTCACTATCTTCGCCGTAATTGGCCAAACGATGGCAATGGTCATTACATTCACAATCTCGGTCGCCAGCCCAGTCACGTGGCTAGCCATCTCTCGTCGCTCGGGAAGCTCTCTAGTCTTGAAACCACTGTGGGCGTAATACACAGCGACACTAGCCAGGAGAGGTCGTGCCGAAAGAACCAGGCCTAACATAATGAATGAGATGACAATCCTTATGATGCCACCGACGGAAAGGTAGCCGCTTACAATCCTGTAAGCCTCCGGCATTCTATGGGCTGTGCTAGCAAGTATCGCCAATACAATCAAGGCGATACCCATACCTATGAGCCTATTGCGCGCGCTTGTTACTTTTGTTGCCTCGCTCATTTGCTCACCTCCTCGGAAGATTTTCTAGTGAATCTGGCTGACATTGTAAATCAGACAAGAACAATTTTTCAATACCCTGTGCCGGCTGACCACACGGCAAAACAGCGTACTTCACGTTTTGGCGGGTTCTTTCTCAAAAGAAGCAAGGGGTCGTGGAGCATTGTTATTGACGTGGGGAGGGATCCCCAGACGGGGAAGAGGCGTCAACAGTGGTACACGGTGAAGGGCACTAAGAAGGATGCGGAGAGGGAGCTGCGGGAGAGATTGCGGTTGCTGGAGACGGGGTCGTATGTCAAACCTGAGAAGACAAGCGTCGGGGAATACCTGAGGCACTGGGTTGATAGCCACGCGATGATGCACACCTCGCCCAGGACAGCTGAAGGGTATCAGGCCATCGTCAATCGCTATCTTATCCCTGCGCTCGGTGGAATCTCTTTGTGTGAGCTGCAACCGCGGCACCTGGAGAAGTACTATGCCGATGCCCTGTCGCACGGCCGGTTGGACGGCAAAGGGGGCCTTTCTCCGCGGACCGTCCTGCACCAGCACCGGCTGTTGTCGCAGGCCCTGAGCCATGCGGTGAAGCAAGGCTTATTGGTTCGGAATGTCGCTGGAGCTGTGGTTGCTCCCCGGCCAGGTCGGAGCCAGATGGCGACTCTGGCTGCTGCCGACGTACCACGGTTCCTTGATGCTGCCCGGAAGACACCCTACTACATTCTGTTCTACACTGCCCTCTATACCGGGATGCGGCGAGGAGAGCTTTTGGGATTGAGGTGGTGCGATATCGACCTGGGGAAGGCTTCGATCTCTGTGGTCCAGGCTCTGTGCAGGCTGAGCGGCGGCAAGTTCGTGATCAAAGAGCCCAAGAGTCCTCACAGCCGGCGTCTGGTGGCATTGTCGCCGTCTGTGGCAGAGCTACTGCGCAGGCATTACACGGAGCAGGAAACGCAAAGGATATTGGTGGGTAAGGCGCTGGCTCATGATGATTTGGTGTTCGCTTATCCCGATGGCCGCCCACTGGACCCGAGCACGGTTACCCATGCCTTCGGCCAGATGATTAAGAAGGCCGGGTTGCCGCACATACGGTTCCATGACCTCAGGCATACGCATGCTACTCTCATGCTCAAGGGTGGGGTTCATCCCAAGATAGTGTCGGAAAGGCTGGGGCACGCCAATATAGGGATAACGCTCGATACCTACAGTCACGTGGTGCCGGGATTACAGGAAGCAACGGCCCTGCGGTTCGACGCGCTGATCAGATCAGAGTCAGAGCTGGTGCAAACGGAAGATGTTAGCAAAATGTTAGCAAAAAACGAGGATTCAGATAGCGCGCCTAGAGGGATTCGAACCCACGACCCCCGGTTCCGAAGACCGGTGCTCTTGTCCGCTGAGCTATAGGCGCAAAAATAAATTGGGGTGAACGGTGGGATTTGAACCCACGATCTCCAGGGCCACAACCTGGCGCCTTAACCACTGGGCTACGCTCACCACAATCACAGATTATTATACTTTACAATGACTGTTCCTTTCAATCTTGGAAGCGAGCCCTTTGGGCACTTTGTTGTCGAGTGAAGTCAAGCTATGTAAACTTAGCAAACATGCTATAATTGCCGTTCCTGAGGCGCCATCCGAGTAGAAGACATGAGAATCTGCCTGCTGACCTATAGGGGGAATCCTTACAGCGGCGGGCAAGGTATATATATCTACTATCTGTCGCGCGAGTTCCACCGGATGGGTCATGAAGTGGAGGTAATCGCCAGCGCACCCCTCCCCGAAGTGAGCGAAGGAGTAATCCTACATCAGCTTACAAGCTCAAGCATATACCACCCCGGAAGCTCCTTCAAGAAGAACCTTCCCAAAGTCAGGAACCCTGTTGACCTGTATGAACTTTGCGCCAGCCGCCTAGGAGTCTTCGCCGAGCCCTGGGCATTTAGCTTCAGGGCTTATGCCAAGCTGAAAGAGCTTTGTAAACAGCGCCGTTTCGACATTGTTCATGACAATC
>Ga0315289_10004125_pt1 | contig 21755 bp, 19 predicted proteins | sample YL17G11_40_MG_FD_203452 | JGI IMG/M metagenome (GOLD analysis project Ga0315289, IMG submission 203452) | Sediment microbial communities from Yellowstone Lake, YNP, Wyoming, USA - YL17G11_40 | ecosystem: Environmental > Aquatic > Freshwater > Lake > Sediment | place: USA: Wyoming | collected... | reverse complement strand
TGGCTGCCTGCGTGGGGCGGCAAATAATCAATCGTAAATCATCCATCATCAATTCCGGAGGGATCATCATGACCAGTGCCGCGCAAGTCTTTGCCAATCGTTCCAATGCCCAGAAGTCCACCGGGCCGCGTACGCCCGAAGGGAAGGAAAAGGCCTCCCAGAACGCTCTCACGCATGGCCTGTTCTCCCGAGAGGCAGTCATTCGGGGGGAAGATGAGGACGAATTTGAGTTGCACCGGGAGAGGCTGCTGGGGCAACTGAACCCGGTCGGGCTGCTGGAGGAGATTCTAGCGGAACGGGTCATCGATCTCGCCTGGCGGCTCCAACGGGCCGTGCAGGACCAGAGCGAGGCCTTTGCGGCGCTGTACGAGCAGCAGACGGCGGGAGCCGAGGAACCCGGGAACGCCGCTCTCCTGAGCGGCAATAGAAAGAAGGCCAATCCGGATAGGGCTCCCAAACGCGATACATCGCGTTTGGGGACCCAGATTGGCGGTCCCGGGCCGGGGATGATCGGTCGGATGATCCTGGAGGACTTCAGCCAGAACGCGGTCCTGGAGCGGCTGCTGCGGTACGAACGGCGGATCGAGAGCAGTCTGTACCGGACGCTGAACCAACTGCGGCGGGTACACGACCAACTCCAGAAGGCGGATCTGGAGGACGCGAGCACCCTGGAACGATGGCGGGAAGAAGATTGGAGTGCCCGGAAGGCGCGGTCGTTTGCCTGCTGTCCGCCTGTGAATGTCTCTCCCGGGCCGGCCGGCGGAACGACGAACACACCGGGGGCCGAGGTGCCCCATCACGGCGATATTTCATCCCTGCAATATGCCGGTCCGGCGCCGGATGGGCCGCCGGAGGACGAAACATGCAAAACGAACCCAATTGAGGAGGACGTCTCATGGGAGGATGAGAGCTTCAAGGGTGAAGTCTCAAGTTGGAAGCCGGAGGAGCTTGCATCGAGTCCTCGGAGTCTTGCCCCTTCAGACTTCACACTTCAGACTCCCGGTGGAACGCCGACGCCCCAGAGCGAATCGTGCAAAACGAACCCAATGTGCGCCGGTGGCAGCAGCCGCCAAGAGGGGTACACAGCCGTTTTTCGCCCGCGTAGATGAAGACCAAGTGCCTTGCGGCACGGGTCATGGCCGATTTGGATGAAGACAAGCGCGGAGAAACACGGGCGATTTCTCCGGTGCCGGCCTGAGGTATTCCGTTGAAGGGCGGCGGGGCGGGTCGTATAATCCGGCTTTCTGTAAGTCGTGCGCTCGGGCACGACATCTGGTGGCGGGCGGAGACGCTCGTCGTACGTGGACTTGAAGGGTTGACTATGGCGAAGAATGAGAAGGTCGTGCTGGCGTACAGCGGGGGGTTGGATACGAGCGTGATTCTGCCGTGGTTGAAAGAGACCTACGGATACGACGTGGTCGCGTTCGCGGCCGAGTTGGGGCAGGGCGATGAGTTGGAGGGGATCAAGAAGAAGGCCCTGGCCAGCGGGGCCGTCAAATGCGTGGTCAAGGACCTGCGGCGGGAATTCGTCGAGGAGTACCTCTGGCGGCTGCTGAAAGCCGGGGCGGTCTATGAGAACGGGTATCTTCTGGGCACCAGCATCGCCCGGCCGCTCATTGCGAAACACCAGGTCGATGTGGCTCATGCCGAGAAGGCGACCGGCGTCGCGCACGGGGCGACCGGCAAGGGCAACGACCAAGTGCGGTTCGAAGTGACCTATATGGCGCTGGACCCGTCGCTCAAGATCATCGCGCCCTGGAAGGACCCGAAGTTCACGCTGACCTCGCGCGAGGCCGCGGTGGACTACGCGCGCAAGCACAAGATCCCCATCGAGCAGAGCAAGCGGAAGATCTATTCGCGGGACCGCAACCTGTGGCACATCAGCCATGAGGGGGCGGACCTCGAAGACCCGGCCAACGAGCCGAAAGACGACCTGTTCGTGATCTCGAACCCGGTCGCCAAGGCGCCGAACCGGCCGGAGTATGTGACGATCGGTTTCCACGAGGGCATCCCGGTGAAGCTCGACGGCCGGCTGGCCAATCCGGTCCGGCTGGTCGAGACGCTCAATGAGATCGGCGGCAAGCACGCCGTGGGCCAGGTGGATATCGTGGAGAATCGCTTGGTCGGCATGAAGTCGCGCGGCGTGTATGAGACACCGGGCGGGGCAATTCTGATGACGGCCCACAGCGCCCTGGAGACTCTGACGCTGGAGCGCGAGACCATGCACTATAAGCAGCAGGTCTCGCTGAAGTACGCGGAACTGGTGTACTACGGCCTCTGGTTCAGCCCGTTGCGGGAGGCGCTCGATGCGTTCATCGACGCGACCCAGCGGAACGTCACGGGCGAGGTCCGGCTCAAGCTCTTCAAGGGCCGCTGCACGCCGGCGGGGGTCAAGAGCCCCAACAGCCTGTACCAGATGAACCTGGCCAGCTTCAAAATGGGCGCGGAATACGACCCGACGGACGCGAAAGGCTTCATCCGCCTGTTCGGCCTGCCGACCAGGGTGGCCGGAGCGGTCAGCCGCAGAGCCCGTGAGGATTGATCGGGATTGATTAAGGATTATTGATGATTGATGATTGGTTGAAGAGGTCGGTCGCTCCTCGACAATAGTCCATTATCAATCATCAATTCAAGGAGTACAGCTTGGCTCCCCAGGAATGGATTCTGTGCCTTTGGCTTCTTGCGATGGGCTGCTGCATCGGCAGTTTCCTCAATGTCGTGATCTATCGGCTGCCCCGCGAGAAGTCCCTCGTGCACCCGGGGTCGTCGTGCCCTCACTGCGGCCAGCCCATCCGGTTCTACGACAACATACCGTTGGTGTCGTGGATCGTTCTTAGGGCCAAGTGCCGCCGGTGCAAAGGGCCGATCTCGCCACGCTACTTTATCGTGGAGCTGCTGACCGGCTCGGTCTTCCTGGGTCTCTATCTTGCTTATTTTCACACCAATGTGTGGCCGAGCCTGCACATTGATGGTGCCTGGTTTGTCTATCTTATCCATATCATCCTGCTTGCTGCTTTTGTCGCGGCGTCCGGCATCGATCTGGAGCTTTGGATCATCCCGCTGTCCATCTGCTGGTTTGTCACGGCGGTGGGTGTTATTGGCTCCGCCATCGCTGGGTACATTATCAGTCCGCAGGTGCTCAGGGAGTATCTCATTCTGCCGGTGGCGTCGCCCGGGACGGGAGCCCTGGCGCTGGGAGCCGCGGTGGGACTGGGCATAAGCTGGCTGTTGCTCAGGAGGGGCGTCCTCAAGAGGAGCTACGAATCCGCCGTCACGGAGGACGAGAACCAAGCTGTAGCGGAGAAGGCCAACGGCGCCGTGCGCGTGCCCATGGGCCCCGGCCCCTTTGAGGAACCCCAGTTCAATCACCGGCTCGAAATCCTGAGGGAGGTTGTCTTCCTGGCGCCGATCATCATTTGCTCCGTGGCGGCATACAAGGTCCTGGGACCGTCGGGGCCGGCCGGACGGTGGTGGGGCGGTCTGTTCGCCTGTCCCGCCGTCGCGGGTCTGCTGGGCAGCGCGTTCGGCTACTTCGTCGGGTGCGCCACCGTGTGGGCGACCCGCATCCTGGGGACGCTGGCCTTCGGCAAGGAGGCCATGGGGCTGGGAGACGTGCACCTGATGGGCGCCGCCGGGGCCGTCGTAGGTCCGATCATGGTGGTAATTGCCTTCTTTATCGCGCCGTTCTTCGGTCTGGGTTGGGCACTTTTCCAAATGTTTTTCAAAAAAATTCGCCAGATTCCCTATGGTCCCTTCTTGTCATGCGCGGTCCTGACCGTTATGATCTTTCACGATTGGATCCTAAACCGCATCTCCTTGATGTTTATCAGGTGATCGCGGCAGGGAAGGGTTTGCGTTTTGCAGGGAGGTACCGCATGCGAATCGTCAACAGAAAGCTCATCGTTCCCCTCGTCACCATCGTTGCCTTGTCTCTGATGTCCGGCTGCACGGACTACAAGAAGAAGTACGACTACCTCAACGTCGAACACCAGAATCTCAAGGGCCGCTACGAGAATCTGGAAGGCGAGAGAGCAGAGTTGGCCAACCGCGTGGCGCAGGACCAGCAGACGATCGACGAGTTGCAGCGGCAGATCAGCGAGCTCAACAAGCCGGCGGCCACGGCGACCGGGTTCGAAGGCATGGATGTGGCCTTTGATGCCGCCGCCGGCACGATCACGGTGACGCTGCAGAACACGATCCTGTTCGACTCGGGCAAGGCCACGCTCAAGAGCACGACCAGCAAGGAGCTCGATCAGATCGTGTCTGTTCTCAAGCAGAAGTACGCGAGCAAGGACGTCGATGTGGTGGGCCACACGGACACCGATCCCATCTCGAAAACCAAGGATCTGTGGAAGGACAACTGGGAACTGTCGGCGGAGCGTGCCTTGTCTGTGACTCGTTATCTCATCGAGCACGGCATCTCCGAGAAGCAGGTGCGTGCCGATGCCTGCGGCTCGGCCCGCCCGGTGGCTTCGAACTCGTCCGCCACGGGCAAGGCCAAGAACCGCCGCGTGGAGATCGTGGTCAACCTGCGCCAGCGTGGTCCCGCCACCGCTCCGGCTGCGGCCAGCACGCCGGCAAAGCCGAAGCCGGCCCCGGCGGCAGCGAAGACGAAGTAGAGAATCGCGGCACGGATGGCGCGGTGCGACGGCACTGTCGTGGTTGCCCGTCTCGAATCGGATACTCCTCTCAGAAGGGCCCCTCGTTGCTTCACTTGGGGCTTGGCGTGGGCCTTTTGATGACACCGGCCCTGTCAATGCGGATGGTCACAGCGCCATCCCGGGCCGTGAGCAGCAATGCAGCAGTTCGACCGTCCGGCGTAGACCCAGCGCGGGGCGGCGCGATCACACGCCCGCGCTCGTAGTCGGTCCGGCCGCAACTGCAAATCAGAAGACTCGGTTCCAGTTGTTTGAGAAAGCCGTCGTCCAGTGTTCTTACCGAGCCGTGGTGGGGGACGATGACCACATCGGCCTTCAGGGACGGATGCCGCCTCAGGATCTCCTGCTGGGCTGCCTTCTCGATGTCCGAGCAGAGCAGGACCCTTCGACCGGCGAATTCGATCAGGCAAACGAGAGATCGGTCGTTTTCTTCGAGTGTCGCCGGCGTCGTGGGCTCCCCGGCGGGCCAGAGTGACCGGACTTGTGTGGAGCCGGCGAGGATCGTCTCAGGGACGTGCTCCGGGTCGATGCGGCTTGCCTCCAGGGACTGGGTCAGAAGCTCCGTTGTCTGTGACGCCGCCGATTCGGCAAAGAACGTGTCCCCGAGATACACGCGATCCACCGACCGCAAGCCGACGATCTCGGGTATGCCGTTGATGTGGTCCACGTCGTGGTGGCTCGCGATGACGCCGTGCACGCGCCCGATTCCGGCGTAGTCCAGGAAGGGTACGACGATCCTCGCCCCCACATCCTTGCCATACAGGGAGCCGGCATCAAACAACAGGTTCGTTGTGCCGGGCAGTTGGGCCAGGATGGCTTGGCCGTGGCCCACGTCGAGACACGTCAAACTCAGATGATCGCGATGGGTTCGTTGCCATTTCATCAGGCCCAGGGGCAGGACCACCATCAGCGCCAAGGCCGTGCACAGGTCCCGCTTGAGGACGGGACGGCGCAGATAGACGAACGCCGCAACCAGGATCAGAACATAGTACAACACGATCAGTAGCAGCGGCACGTGGCCGATCTGGAGGTAAGAGAAGTCGATCTGGGCCATGATCTTGACCATCCCGATCAGCAGGTCGGCGAGGAGATTGAGGACGTAACCCAGGAACAGGCTCACGGTGGGCAGGAAGAACGAAAAGACGATCTTCACGAAACCCAGAACGACAATCGCCGTCACGGGCGGAGACGCCAACGCCGTCCAGAGGGTCGCCAGCGAGGTGATATTGTAGAAGTGGTAGAGCAGGATGCCGGCACTGGCCAGCCAGGCAGCCGTGCCTACTGACAGCACGGTGACGATGCCGCTGCCTGTCCTTTTCAACAGCCGGGCCACGGGTTTCATTTCGGGGGTGGTGCGATGGAGCCAATCGCCGGTGTGGTCGTGGACGAAGTCCTCGATTCTCCGGGTGAAGGCGAGAATCCCCGCGACGGAGGCGAACGACAGTTGCCAGCCGGCGTCGAACAATTGCGTCGGTTGGATCAGCAGCAGAACGATCGCCGCCAAAGACAGGGAATTGATGGCGTTGGACCGACGCCGCAACAGGATCGAGGCGCAGTAGGCCCAGACGATGACCGCAGCGCGGAGGATCGGTCCGGCCGGGGGAACGACGAGCAGGAAAACCGCCGTAGCCGACATGCAGATCAGGGCACGCAGGCGTTTCGAGAATCCCACCGGCTTGCCGCACCACCAAACGATGCCGATGAGAATACTCAGATGCATTCCCGACAGGCTGATCAGGTGCAGCAGCCCGGTCCTGCGAAAGGCCTCGTTCGTAGCGCGGTCGACGTTGCGCCGCTGGCCCAGAAGCAGGGCTTCGATCATGGCCTCGCTCTGCGTCTCCGAGAACGGCTGATCGAGCAGCCCTCGGGCGGCGGCCTCCGTGCAGGTGCGGCGCAGGTGAATCCAGAGGTCCTGCGGCCCCTCGTGGCGTACTTCGATGGCCTCGCGCACCGGTACCGAGGCCCCCACAAAGACGTTCCTGAGCCGCAGGTACCTGGCGAAATTGAACTGGCCGGGATTGGACGGTTCCTCGAACCGGTGCAGCCAGCAATAGGCCTGGACGGAGTCGCCGATTCTCAGGTTGGGAACCGGCTCATCCACCTGTACGCGAATGGTGCCAACGACCGGCTGCCGGCCGGCGGGGGTGTCGATCCGATCCAGCCTCAGATAGAACGCGCTGGACGGATCGGCAGGCACAAGCTGGGCAAAGCACCAGTCCTGCTGCTCCTGACAGGGCGGGGTCAGAACGCGGCCGCCGATGGTGGCGAGAATACGATCCTGGCCGACCAGGTTACGGATATCGCGCGGGTCTGACCTTTCGTACGCCATCAAGCGAATCGCGCCGAGACACGTGAAACTCAGCAGGACGCCGTAGGCGAGGATGTCCGGCACAAGGTCCTGGCGATTGCGGATCAGGTACACGCCTACGGCTGCCGTCAAGATGACAAGAGGAACAAGCCACAGCCAAAGCGATGAGGATGGAGCAAAGCCGGACAGAGGGCGGAGAAGCCTGTCCTGCAAGACAATGCCTGTCATCAGACCGAGGGCAGGAAAAAACAGGGGTGCGGTGCTCACGAGCCGGCGGCGCAGACCGCCGGGGGCAAGCTGTTCATCGATCAGGGCCAGTTTTCGCCGGATCTCGTCCATCTTCGGGCGGCATTCTACCCCCGCGGGAGCCTGCGGGCAAATATGAACCGGCCGGCTGTCATCCGGTATATAGGAGAGTATTGAGTCCCTGTGGAGGTGTTGCATGACACGTGAGTTGAGCGCATTTGAAGTCCTGAAGATCGCTGAACAGATGGAGCGAAATGCGGCCCGGTTCTACCGCAAGGCCGCGGGAATGCACAACGATCCGTCGCTCAGCAAGTTGTTCTCCGAGTTGGCCCAGTGGGAGAATCGCCGTGTCCAGGTCTTTGCCGAAATGATGAACCGCCTCTCCGAACGAGTCTGGGAGCAGGGGGGGTCTGATCCCGGCCGGGTGGATGTGTCCCGGCTCGATACGCCGCCGGCGGTTTTCGACGAGCACAGCGACCCCGCGAAAGAGCTGACCGGGAATGAGACCAGAGCGGAGGTGTTCGACCTGGCCCTCAAGAAGGAACGATACACAATCGGCTACTACACGTCCTTGACGGAATTCGCCCTCGGGCAGGAGAACCTCAAGGTGATAGAGAGCATCCTTCAAGAAGAGAGAAAGCACGTCAGGATTCTGACGCAGTCGCTGCGACAGGCCATGGGTTAACAGGACAAGCACCGGGTCGCTGACGGATCACGTTCATGTCATGGCGAGGAGCGCCGCAAGCCTGCTCCCGCGCAGGCGGGGGAAGCAATCTCAATCCGTGGGATGGGGGATTGCTTCGCTTCGCTCGCAATGACATGGAGGGCAGTGCTGTCGAACGACTTTGCGCTCGCCCTGGAAGACCGCCTCCAGAGCATTGACAATCCTCTTGTCGCGGGGATAATGGCCGGCTTTGATGACGATTCCTTGCAGTTGGGTTCTTTCTCGCAGTACCTTTGAACGCACACGCCATAAACCTCGAGAACGTAAGTGTCATCCGACGGGGGCACTGGATACTCACCGCCATATCCTTGCAGGTCGCGCCGGGAAGTTGTTGCGCCATATTGGGGCCGAACGGCTCGGGCAAATCGACCCTTCTGGCGGTCCTCAGCGGCTATGTGTGGCCGACCAGCGGCGTTGTCCGCATCGGCGGCCAGACGTATGGTCAGGTCGAGCTGGCCCATGTCCGCCGCGCGATCGGTTTGATCGAGCCTTCCCGTAGTCCGATGTTCGACGAGCGCATGAGCGTCCGCGAGGTGGTGGCCACCGGCCTGTTCGGGACCATCCGCCTGCCTTTCCATGAAGGGATTTCCCCCAAAGCACAGATTCGCGTCAAGGCCGAAGTCCGGTCGTTCGGGCTTGGCGGTTTGGCGAACGATGCGTTCTCTCAGTTGTCCACCGGCGAGCAGATGAAAGCGCTGCTGGCCCGGGCGATGATCGGCAAGCCCCGGCTGCTGCTGCTGGACGAGCCGACGGCGGGACTGGATATGGGCGCCCGCGCCGCGTGCATCGGGGTCCTTGACCGGCTCCTGAGCCGGTCCGAGCATCCCACCGTGGTGACGATCTCTCATCATCTCGATGAACTGCCACGTTTGGTGGACCAGGTCGTTCTGCTCAAGCAGGGCCGCGTTTTCGGCGATGGACCGCCCGCGGCGGTATTGACTTCGGAGAAGCTGAGCCGGCTTCTGGACTGCCGCGTCGAGGTATTCAAGAACAATGGTCGGTACGTGGCCAGTGTCCAGGAAACGTAGAATTGCGGATTTCGGATTGCGGCCCCCGGTTGCAGCCGGGGGTGGCATGATTGGGGATCCGTGTCATGATCCAGATCCGCCATTGCTGAAGCCGCTTCTGGAGAAGCTCTACGCCAGGTACAATCACCGCGGCTTCGTGCCGCCGGACCCGCTGCAATTCGTCTACCGGTACCCGGACCGTCGGGACATGGAGATTGCGGCGTTCCTCGCCTCCGCGCTGGCCTATGGCCGCGTACGGCAGATCGAGCGCAGCCTGACGCAGCTTCTCGACCGGATGGACAACGCGCCGTACCGCTTCACCTCCCGTTTCGCCGAGGCCGGTCGCGCGAAGCTGCGCAGTTTCAAGCATCGCTTCACCACGGGCGACGACCTGTCCGATCTGCTGGCCCGGTTCCGTCAGGTATTCTACGAGTACGGGAGTCTCGAATCCTTCTTCGCCCTGGGCTATCACCGTGAAGATGCCACGGTCCTGCCGGCGTTGAGCCAGTTCTGTGATTCTCTATGCCAGATGTCTGGCGGGCCGGTCTCCGACGGTCTGAGCTATCTCCTGGCCAACCCCAGCCGGGGCAGTGCCAGCAAGCGTCTGAACCTCTTTCTCCGCTGGATGGTCCGCCGGGACGAAGTCGATCTCGGGTTATGGAAACGCATTGACCAAGCCAAGCTCGTGGTGCCCATGGATGTGCACATGGGCCGGCTCTGCCGCATCCTGGGCCTGCACGACGACAAGACGATTTCCCTCTCCACCGCACTGAAGGTCACGGCCGCTTTTACCCAGATCAATCCCGAGGACCCGGTGAAATACGACTTCGCCCTCTCCCGCCTCGGCATTCTGGAGGGGTGCACCGGCCGACCTTGTCCTGCCTGCAAGTCATGTGAGCTGCGCCGCCTCTGCGCCAAACGAGCAGGCTCTCTTGCATCCGCATGATCAAACGATAGACTGGTGCGGGTATGGAGCACGCGCGTGAACATTCCGACACGGTGGCATCTCCGGATGCCTGGGAAGAGGCCCGGCGGTACGGTATCGATATGTGCGGCTTGCTGGCGAATCTGAACCGGACCGTTCTGGAGCGTATTCGCAATCATGACCGGGCGTTAACCCTGGCGCTGACTCTACGAGAGGCGATGACGGATCGATATGGCCAATTTCGAGAATCTCCTGGCACGCCTGATTGAGCATCGGGTGGAATTCGTGCTGGTCGGGGGCTTTGCCGCCACGGCGTACGGCAGCACCTTGCTCACCCAGGACATGGATGTCTGCCTGCGATTCTCCGCGGATAACCTGCTGCGTCTCCAAGAGGCTCTGACAGACTTGCACCCCGTTCATCGCATGACGCCGCAGCGCCTGCCGTTGTGGCTCACGCCCGAAACCTGCCGCGACCTGAAGAACCTCTATCTGGATACTGATCTGGGCCAATTGGACTGTCTGGGAACGATCCAAGGTGTGGGAGACTTCGAGCACGTGGAGGAGCACAGTATCGAAGTTCATCTGGCGGCCGGCGTCTGTCGCATCTTGAGCTTGCATGCTCTCATTCAATCCAAGGAGGCGATGGGTCGTCCCCGCGATCGGGAGTCGGTCCTTCAGTTAAAAGCGATTCGTGATCGCCTCAGCCCGAAGCAGCCGCCCTCGGTTGCTGGCAATTAGGTACTGACGGGCCGATGGCGGGGGGCAGGGACTGGTGGCAGACTGCCAACGTTCTTTCGGGCGTCCCAAATGCCGGCCGGTGCGGTAAACTCATGCCGTTGGTCGAGCGTATGGGTACCGAAGCGAAAGCATGCTGGGCCCTTTGCGCAAGGAAAAAGGATGGATGTAACAGACCTCGAGAAATACTCGTCGGCGTATACGCTGTCCGACATGGAAATCTTCGTCTTTCCGGAGCTGATGTACAGCCTGGTGCTGGCGAACATCATGAGCCCGATGCTCTGGAAATGGCGCGAGCTGGACTCCTTCCGCAAGCTTGACGGCAAGGGCGTTTATAAACGGTTGATGCGGCTGCGGCAGTTCATCATGGACGAGTTCGACTTCAACCTCGACCTCGAAACCTGGGGCCTGACCGACCGGAACACCGAGCTGAAGCGTTTCGCCCCGTACCTGTCGCCGCCGCAGATCGCCCAGAGCAATGCCCTGTTCGGCTACGAGGGCGACAAGTACTACTTCGACGTCGATATCCGCAAGCACTTCGGGCTGGACAAGTACACTAGTGACATCATCCCTTATTGGAAGACCGAGACCGTCGAGGCGATGGACGCCTTCCGGCTCAAGCCCGGTTACGGCCGGGCGGCGGGGGAGTGCGTGTCCCTGGCGGCCCTGTACGCCGCGGCGGCGTTCATCGTGGGCGGCGTCCCGCTTGAAGACATCTACATGATCCTGACACCGCTGCACTCGCAGAACTTCCTCGACCTCCAGGACGGCATCCTGACCAACAACCGCCGGCTCGTCACGAAGTCCATGTGGTTCAACGGCACCGAGATTTCCGACAAGGCCCAACGGGCCCTTCGCCATGAGCGTGTCACGGTCGTCGCCCACCACACCGGCTACATCCATTGCCTGTACCGGGACGCGACCATCGACCCCAAGGCGTACGAGCATTTCCGGGCCCGGCTGGCCGACTATCTTTCGACCGAGCTGACCTTCACCGTCTTCGCGAGCTTCCTGCGCGCCGTGCCCCGGTACCAGAAATACCTCCAAATCTGCCGGGATTGTCACGGCCAGCCGCGCTTCATGCCGGCCGAGATGCTCTACCACTACGAGCACGGCAGTCCCTATAAGATCGGCGACTCGACCCACGACAAGTTGCTGGCCGAAGTCTCCGACGAGGACTTTGTGCCTTATGAGCTGCCGGGACGTATCCGGTGCGACCGCCTCAGCGAGTTCCTGACCCGCCGCAAGCCCGATGTCCGGGAGCCGGGCGGCCGGGAGGCCCTGCGGAAGGTTCTCGAAGGAACGATCCCGGAGGTGGACCGGCTTATCGAGGACTTGATGATCTTCGTCCAGATCGAGGCCCAGTTGCCCGAGGTTGACAGGAATTTTGCGAATGCCGGCGTGATCCGGATATCCGTCGATCAGAGCCGCGAGGAGATCATCGAGTGCCTGCGTCAGGCCCGTGCCGGCAACGCCGTGGCGGACCTGGCGTTCTACGCCTTCCGGGACATGGAAAGCTGCGATTGGCGGCCCTTCGTGAAGGCGGCTCTCGAACGCAGCCCCGTCTCGCTCGAGAAGACGAAATCGATGTCTGTCGCGGAGGTCTACGAGTGGCTCGTCCGCCTGTCCGCCGCCTCCATCTACGACCGCCGCCGCCTGGCGCAGCCCGATGAGTTGGCGAACTACGGCACCGGCGACGGTCTCGAAAAGGCTTTCTTCTTGGCCAACGTGCTCCGGCACAGGCGCCCCGCGCAGGGATTGCACCTGGACGTGGCCCGTGGCAACGTGGTCTTGCACGCCGGGCAGGAGTACGCGTTCCCCTCGGCCAAGAGCCTGCAAAGACAGATAGATATCGGACCGGACGGCGGGATCGTCGTCGCCTCCTGAATCGCGTTTTCAAGGACATAGAGGAAGGGGCGGCTGATTTGAGGTCAGCCGCTCCGCGGCTGTAGTCTACTGCTTGGGAGCCACCGGCAGCAGGGGTGCTGCGCACGCCCTGCCTTTTGCCCTTTCTGTTTTTCCCTTGCGTCCCTTGCACGCACCTGGCACAATAGTGTGCAGAGAAGCACCTGTGATGGAACTGCCCGGCGGTGACGCTTCTGTGGCGCACCGGTACCCAATCATTGACAGGACGTTATTGGAAGGGAGACAGCCATGCAAGTGTTCATCAGCGACCTCCATCTGACGGACGGAACTTCAGGGCAAACCATCAACTCCGGGGCCTTCAAGGTTTTCCGAGACAACCTGGAGATCCTCGTGAAGTCGATTCAGAAGAAAGCCAAGGTGCACGATCTGAAAATCGTGCTGCTGGGCGACATTTTCGACGTTATCCGCTCGACACAATGGATCAATGCAGGGGGCGGCGTCAGGCCTTGGTCGGATGCCGGGCCGGAGCAAAACAAGGTCCTCCGCAATATTGTGAGAAAGATGCTCACGGACTCCGAAAATCAGAAATCGCTGGGCTACCTGGCGGATCTGCGGGAATTCGCCGACCGGAGAGGACTCGCCTTCGAGTTGCAGTACGTGATCGGCAACCACGACTGGCTGATCAACCGATACCCGAACTGCCGGCAGGAAGTTGCCACCGCCTTGGGCCTGCCCAATCCCCGGACGGCCCCGCTCTTTCCGGCGGAGCTGTTCGATCCCGCCTACCGGACGATCGCCCGGCACGGCGACATTTACGATGTCTACAACTACACTGGCGACCGGGACAGATCCTCCATCGGAGATGCCGTTGTGGTGGAGTTGCTGAACCGGTTTCCTATCGAGGCCGAAGGGAGGTTGGCCACCCTGGTCATGGACGGGGAAATCACCTCGGAGGAAAGGGACGCCATCGCGGCCGATTTGCGGGAGATCGATAACATCCGCCCGTTGTCCGATGCTCCTTCCTGGATCCTGATGATCTCGGATAAGGTAGGGAAAGAGAGCGTACGGCAGGTGCTGAAAGAGACGTGGCAGAGCCGGGTGGATGCTTTCTGTGAGCTCCCGTTCATCAAGCAGATGAACACATTTTCTCCGTTCGACCCATGTGACCAGATGCGGGCGGCCCTGCAACTGTCCTCCCATATCCCGGCCCGGGTGGTGGAAGCGGCGGCGCAATTCAAGGCCAGGTTCTTCCCGACCGGTCCGGAGGGGCCTCATCTCAAGAGCGCGTTCGCGGAAAACAAGGTGTGCTCCGGGGCGGCGGACTACGTCATCTACGGGCACACGCACCAGCATGTGATCACCCCGTTGGATCACCTCCTGGTGGACAAGCGCAGCCGGGACATGATCTACTTCAACACCGGCACATGGCGGCAGACCTGGAATAAGGTGGCCTTTGACAAAGTCAACCGGGAGTTTGTGGGCTGGAAGGTGCTCACCTATGTGGCCTTCTATCGCGAGGAAGAGAACGGCGACCACGACTTCGAGGTATGGAACGGTGCCCTGGGACAGCGGGCCCGCCTCTGCTAGCGGGACGTTCGAAAGGCGGCGAACCGACGCGCCGCGCGCCCGGTTTGGGCGGACACCTCTGGCTACGGCGGTGCCACGCCGGCGACCCGGGACGGCGGCGTCTCCACGAGCTTGGCCTGCACAGGCGGGGAGGCCCACGACGTCGATCATCGTCGACGCGATGTCGATTGTCAGTCCGTGCATGGCGATTTCCGGTGGACCTCTCTTTCGGGCCTCTCGGCTCCGGGTGGCCGACGGTGCTTCTCACCGGTTGACCGTGGCCATCCCGGCTTCTGCGTAGCGGGCCCCGGCGGCCGCGCCTTTCGGCGCGATCTCGTCCAGGCGTTCGAGGTCTTCCGGCGTGATCTCCACGTCGAGGGCGCCCACATTCTCCGGGACGTATTGACGCCGCTTTGTGCCGGGAATCGGCACGATATCGTCGCCCTGCGCCAGCACCCAGGCCAGCGCAAGCTGCGCCGCCGTGCAGCCTTTCTCCGCCGCCATTTCCTTGAGGCGCTCGACCAGGTCCAGGTTCTTCTGGAAATTCTCGCCCTGGAAGCGCGGGCTGTTGCGGCGAAAATCGTCCGGCGCCAGATCGTCGAAACTCTTGATCTGGCCGGTGAGAAATCCACGCCCCAGCGGGCTGTACGCGACGAAGCCGATCCCTAACTCGCGACAGGCGTCGAGAAGGCCGTCTTCCGGGTCGCGGCTCCAAAGGGAGTATTCGGTCTGCAGCGCCGTGATCGGATGGACCGCGTGCGCCCGCCGGAGCGTGTCGACCGCCGCCTCCGACAGGCCAAGGTGCCGGACTTTCCCCTGCTCGACCAGCCGCTCCATCGCCCCAACCGTATCCTCAATCGGCGTATTCGGGTCCACACGCTGCTGATAGTACAGATCGATGGTATCCACGCCGAGCCGGCGCAGGGAAGCGTCGCAGGCGGCCATCACGTACTCGGGCCGGCCGTTGATGCCGAGGAAGCGACCGTCCGCACCGCGCACATGGCCGAACTTGGTGGCCAGAATGACCTCGTTGCGGTACCCCTTGATGGCACGCCCCACGAGCTGCTCGTTCGTAAACGGCCCGTAGGCATCGGCGGTATCCAGGAAGTTGATGCCCAACTCCATGGCGCGATGGATCGTCGCAAGGGCCTCGCGCTCATCGTGCGCGCCGTAGAACTCGGACATGCCCATGCAGCCCAGGCCCAGGGCGGAAGCCGCCAAGCCGCTCTTGCCCAAGACTCGTGTCTTCATTGCTCTTACCTCTTCTTTGGAACCCGATTCCGGTCTTTCTATCGGATGATTCTATTTCCGCATCCCAGGTCCGCGTGCTCAACCGGTAGAACCCTACTTTCCCAGGACAAAAACCTTACGCGGAGGGCGGAGGAGGGATCACAGAGGACAGCGGGCGGACGAGCAACGGAGGACTGTCAACGGCGAACCGGCTACGGACGGTGGCGCCGGCGGATCGCTGCCATTTACTTGTCGCGCCACAGGTCGATGGTCATCTCTTCGGCGCCGACGTACCCGGAGTGCCAGTCGAGGTACAGGACATTGCAGCCTTTGCGGTGCCGCTCCCGCGCGATTCGTTGTCCATCGTTGATATCGTGGTTCTCCGAAAGCGGCAGATGCGAACTCATGAAAATGTCACAGCGGATGATTTCGCGGCTGGTGGAGCTCTCAATGATGGGACGCCAGGTGCCGGCCTCGTTGTCGGCCAGATAGATCGTCTCGGCCGGCCGCTTGAACACCGACAGCTTGGTGGGGTGTCCCACGCTGGTTCCGGTCTGGTCGGTTCTGCTGGAGAACGTCCAGTCGTTCATCACGTAACAGACCGTCTGCCGGGAGTTGGGGACGTCATACAGACCCAGCCCGGTCGTCGGGAAGCTCTTGCAGCGATAGATCTTGACGCTGCGGTAATCGCCTGCGTTGAGCCTTTGGCCGAGGTACGGCAGGTACTGCATGAACCAGATGGCCGAAGTCCCGGTCGAGCCGCGTGGGATGAAGTAATCATAATCCTGGGCGTAGAGGTTCGCCCCCACGCCGATCTGTTTGAGGCCGCTCAGACACGTGGTGGCCTGCGCCTGTTTCTTGGCCTTGCTCAAGCCCGGCATCAGAATCGCCATCAGCACCGCAATGATCGCGATCACCACCAGCAGCTCGATGAGCGTAAACCCTCTTCTGCACCAGCTCATAGGCAATCCTTCCTCACAAGATCACTTGGCTCTTGTCTATTGTACCCGTGCCGGCCCACAAAGCAACCCCGTTTTTCGGAAGCCGCCGCCCGTCGGATTTCGCGCTCTCGCCTGAAAGAAACAGGCATGAAAGGGGTTGACAAGGCCGGACCAGCCTATGGATAAAGGGCTCAACCGAGCGCAAGGGTGACCTTCTCCGACCCTGGAAGGCAGTTGCCCCGCCCGGGAGCCGAAAACTAAACTGCTTGAAAGGCTTCCAATGAGTCTGTTTGTGGTGGACGAAGAGAGGTGCGGTCTTTGCGGAGTCTGCGTTGCTGCATGCCCGGCCGGCTTGGTCAAGATCAGCGGCGCACCTCCGGTTCCCATGCCCGCCGACGGTGCCGACGAGGCGTGTTTTGACTGCGGGCCCTGCGCGGCGCCAAACTCCACAGCCGTGAAAGGAAAGTGAAATGCCCATCAATCCAAGTGACGCGACGCGCACGACCTGGAAGACTCGTATCAGGATCCGCAATTCCCTCCTGTTTGCCTTGATTCTGGCCGCATCGGAAATGGCCCCAGCGGCTCCACCCGAGGCGACCGAGGCCCCGCCGCAGAAAGGTATTATGGACAGCAACCAGACCGCCGCAGGCAACGCCAATGATCGTCTGGGAGAAATGATCACCATCCCTGCCGGAAGCTTCTTGATGGGCAACAACGGTCACGAGGGATTTGGAGGACCGGAGGAGTCTCCGCAGCATCGGGTGAACCTTGCGACCTACCAGATCGGCAAGTATGAAGTCACGCGCGGGCAATACCGTAGGTTCATGGAAGCCGGCGGGTATGAGGACCCGCGCTACTGGTCGCCTGACGGCTGGAAATGGAAGGAGAGCCATGACCTCGTTTATGCCGGAATGTACGGCAAGTTCAACCGCGTCTTGAGGCCTGACAACGCGGGAAAACGCCGTGAGCCGGAGCATTGGGCCGCCGAGCAGGAATGGATCGGACACGGGCACGACCATCCCCGGTTCACCCAAACCGATCATCACCCGGTGGTCGGCGTGACCTACTATGAAGCAGAGGCGTACTGCAAGTGGGCCGGCGGAAGATTGCCCACGGAAGCGGAATGGGAGAAGGCCGCACGCTGGGATGACAAACAACAGCAGGCAAGAACCTGGCCCTGGGGCGACACCTGGGATCCGGAAAAGTGCAACAATCCCGAGGACCACAACCCGGCCGGCGGTGGATACCGGGTGAATCAAAGCGCTCCGGTCGGCAGCTACCCCGCGGGAGCCAGCCCCTACGGATGCCTGGACATGGCCGGCAATGCCTGGGAATGGGTGGCCGACAGGAGCAAGTCCCATCCGGGCAATCCAGAACCATTCGATCACACCGATGCCTATCGTCTGGTGAAGGGCGGATGCTGGGATGACGGCCCCTCTGGGGTCCGCTGCAGCTCCCGAATCTGGTATCTCCCGCCGAGCAGCAGCGGCACCGGCCCAGGCGACAGCGACTACATTGGGTTTCGTGTGGCGCGCTAACCCGACTTCGCCGATTCGGCTCCCGATGTCGCTCTCCTATTCCTGTTGCACTTATCATGTGAATTCGCCCCATGCGGACCAGACCGTCTCGCGCCCGGCCGCCAGGACAAAATTTTCCCCTTTGCCTTGTCACCTTTCCTTTTGCCTTTCTCTCTTGCCTTTTTCCCTCGCTTTTGGCATAATCCTCCCCATGAGGGGGACGGCGAGGAGTTGCTTCCCCTCTTTCGCAGTTCGCTCGCCTGGCTGATCGCCGTCTGGATCGTGGTGCTGGCTCTGAGGGCCTTGCCCATGGTGCTGAATCTGCCCTTGGGGGGCTGATCCGGGCCGCAACGCGGACAGTGAAGAAGCCTGCAACCGCGAACCAAGCCAAAGATGCGAAAAGGAAGCGGAGGAGAGGCGTAGGATGGGCTTGAGCCCATGCGGATCAGACCGTCTCGCGCCACGCCGCAAGACGAAATCCCCACCTTTGCCTTGTCACCCTTTTTCTTTTGCCTTTTTCCTTCGCCTCTGCCATAATCCTCCCCAGAGAGACACCCTGGATGAAGCTGCGGCGCAGTGGTTGGAGCCCGATACGGGCCCGACAGATGTGGTGAGGTCGCAATGTGTGGGATGGGCGTGAAAGTCCGAGGGATGAAGGGGAAATGGGACAAGCGAAGGTGAAAATAGGTGACTGTTCCGAATGGCGGTTCCTTAAGCCTTATGGGACCTCATTTTCACTATTGTTCATGGTTTCTTGCTCGGATTGCCGAAATCATCAAGAATGCGATTCTTCCCGTGTTTCTCGGCAGAACAGTGTATGCGCCGGTTCATACGCGTACCCCCGCCGATCCGGTTATAGTATGTCCCCAAATCCCTTAAGGAACCGCCATTCGTGACTGTTCCCCCGGTTTCCCAGGAAGGAGAAAGACATGGCCGAACAGGACAACAAGACCCTGCAAGAAATGACGAAGCGGGCGAAGGCCATCAGTGCCAGAGCGTACTGTCCTTACAGCAAGTTCCGCGTGGGCGCCGTCGTCTTGACCGACGATGGCCAGATGTTCGAAGGCTGCAACGTCGAGAATGCATCCTATGGGTTGACGATCTGCGCTGAACGCAACGCGGTCTTCCAGATGGTGGCTCGTGGGAAGCAAAAGATCGTTGCGGTGGTCATCTACACTCCGACCCCCAAGCCGTCCGCTCCGTGCGGTGCGTGCCGCCAAGTGATCAATGAGTTCGGCCCTGACGCGCTGATCATGAGCGTTTGCGAGGGCCCCGATGTCCTGAAAAAGAAGTCGTCCGATCTCCTCCCAGATGCTTTCGGACCGGCGAACGTGATGTGAGTCTTCTCTGACTAAGGAGTTCTGCCATGCCCACCGAAAAACCTGACCTTCCTGCCGTTGCCAATGCTGTGTCTGATGGCAAAGAGATCTTGAAGGGAGCCCTGGATTCACACCAGACCATCACGCTGAAGGCGCTGGACGTCATCCCTGAAGGCTCGCGGCTCACGGTATATGTTCTGTGGACCATCTCAGCGCTGGCAGCCGTTACAGGGATTGTGTTCGTGACGACGGGAGGCCAGACCTTTGGGTTCTTGATCATCCTCCTGTCTCTCGCCGCGATCACGTTTTCCGTTTATCTTCAGAATAGGCCGGCGCGAACGTCCCCAGAACAGCTGGGCGAGTTGGCACGTGGACAGGTGAGCGGTCCATCATGGTCACGGATAGTACCGAAAGTGCCCGTCTCTCCTCCCGAGAAACTCGACACCTTCCAGTTGTCATTACGCCAACTTCGGACCGCGGCTGTGGCCCAACTCAACGAAGCTCGTAAGAAAGCGGGGCGATCGGAGATCAACGAGACTCATGTCCGCACAAACGTGTTCCTGGCCAATACGCAGGACATGGCAGAATCTGGAGCACTCGTGTTGATCATCCCTAAACGAATGCACGACAATATGGCCAGTTTCAAAGACCGCGACATCAGAATTCTGCCCCACGAAGGGATAACGGGCCGAACGTTCACACTCGGAGAAGCCTGCGGAGCGACGGCGGTGCCGGACGCAGCCGGCAGACTCAATTGGTCGAAAGTGGATCTGTTCCCCATGCGTCCCTCGAGCGACGAGTGGGATCGGTTCACCCTAAGCGAAGAACAGAATGCCCTAATCGGGTCACGCTTGCGGTGGATCATATCCTTTCCGCTCAGGCACGAAGGCCAGGGGGCCGACAAGACCTTCGGGGTACTAAACACTGACGGTGTCGACGATGACTTACCTATTGATGATATACGATCCTTGGCCGGAAGCATGGAACCGAGCGCGGCTGCTTTCGCGTCGAGCTTAGCAGGGTTGCCGAAGGTGCGAATCACGATCCGTGTTGAGGATGTCCTCTAACGATCTCGACGAGCAACAAGAATAGACGGCGGCCACCGGTTATTGGTCAGCCTGACTCCTGAAACTGGTGCCCGTCCCCGGTGTTCTACACCTCTCCCTCTTGACCCGCTCTCTCACCGGGCGGGATTGAAGCCTTGGCGCATGAATTCCAGGTCATCGGTCCCGTCGGGGGCGGGCCAGCGGATGGCGTCGGGATAGGGCACGTCCGTCATTTGCAGGGCGCTCTTTCGTTTACACTGGGATTCCGGGGACAGCTTACCTATCTTGGTCCTGAATTGAGTATGGCGTCTCCAGATTTCCCCTGTCCCCAATCATCCGGCCCGCAGAGACAGCGGCTCTCTCACTGTTTGTCCGTGGCGGCGGTCAGGAGGGTTACGTTTCCTTTCGTGAAGAAACCCTCGAAGTCGCCATACCGGTGGATGTACTCGTGGACGAGGAGGGTGTTGACCGAGGGAACCGAAAATGTCTGTTTGAGCCCCTCCTCCTCAGAACCCACCAGACCGATGAGGAACTCCATGCCGGCGTCTTTCAAGGCGTCAAAGGTTGTCTCGATGTTCTCCGTGCGAAAGGCGACATGATGGACTCGTTTGCCATAGTTGTGCACGAACTTCTCCGTCGGTCCGGACGTTTCGTCACCGGGGAGTAGGGGGTCACACCTACACATTTCACATTTGGTATTGGACAGTGTCTTTCCGCCGGCACCGATCTGCGGGCACGGCGGCCGGGCGATATGTCGGTCGCAGAAAGTGGACGTGACCAAACCCCAGACCAGGCGTGCGAATGCCCTTGCGGCTTAGGGGTAACGGCGGTACTTTGGAGTTGTGGCGTGGCCTGCTTCGGCCTTGGCTGCGCGGAGGCGTAAGCGTTTATGAGAGAAAGTGAAATGTGTAGGTGTGACCCCGTATTTTCCGGCCAGGAGCCGATATTTACTACGGGTGGCCTGGAGATATCATCCAGTCCTGAAGAGATCCTTGCGTTCAAAGAAGGCAAGGGCCTAGTAGTACCTAAAGAGAAACAAGAACCAATTAGTCTCAATATCGATCTTACATTTGACGATGACAGAGGCAATGTCCACACAGTGCCCTACCAGTTCGAATATAACTACCGCCTGCACAAATGGGTTCCACGTGGGTTTGGAATGGATTAGAGGGAAGCAGGCGGGCACACCTATACACTTCACATGCGTGTGTGGCGGGTGTTCTCTGTGTGTTCGGTAGTCTCTGGCAAAGATGTGATCCGCCATTCGTGGTTTTCCCCGTGCCGGACACCTTCCATTCTCCCCGAACCGGCACTCCTGCCTGTCCGTAATTGAACTCAAGGGACATTGTTACTTAGTGCGGTCTTGAATTGAGTATGGCGTCCCCGATCTCCGGCCCGCAGAAACAGCGGCTCTTTCACTGTTTGTCCGTGGCGGCGGTCAGGAGGGTTACGTTGCTCTTCGTGAAGAAACCCGCGAAATCGCCATAGCGGTGGATATACTCGGTGACGAGGAGGGTGTTGACGGAGGGGACCGAAAATGTCTGTTTGAGCCCCTCCTCCTCCGAACCCACCAGATCGATAAGGAACTCCATGCCGGCGTCTTTCAAGGCGTCCACTGTGGCCTCGATGTTCTCCGTGCGAAAGGCGATATGATGGACCCGTGTTCC
>Ga0315289_10004124_pt1 | contig 21758 bp, 10 predicted proteins | sample YL17G11_40_MG_FD_203452 | JGI IMG/M metagenome (GOLD analysis project Ga0315289, IMG submission 203452) | Sediment microbial communities from Yellowstone Lake, YNP, Wyoming, USA - YL17G11_40 | ecosystem: Environmental > Aquatic > Freshwater > Lake > Sediment | place: USA: Wyoming | collected... | reverse complement strand
AGGCTCCGCACGTGCGATCGAAGGTGGACGACCACGCGCGCGGACCCCAGCCCCGGGTGCGAGCGCATCAGCTCGGCGTCGGCGTGGGCGATCGTGTCGAGCACGAGGGCCATCTCCCGCTGGAAGATGCGGGAGCGGAGGCGCGGGGGCGCGAGCCAGCGGGCGTCGCCGGAGACGTGGCAGAAGATGTGGAGGGAGTGGTCAGAGGCGGAAGAGGAGGAAGGAGAGGAGGAGGAAGAAGAAGAGCCGCTGCTGCTTCCGTCGCCGCCATCGGCTCTCTCGACCCCGACCGCCTCGCCTCCGTTTCCTTTGTCCTCGTCCTCCCGCCGCCACTCAGCGAGCACCTCGTCCCGGATCATCCTGACGTACCACCCCTCGAGCTGCGCCGAGTTGTACTCGGAGCCTATCGACAGGGCCAGGGCGCCGGTCACGTCATTGTGGGTGAGGGTGTAGCGGCGCGGGAGCGGGAAGAGCGGAGAAGGAGATTTCGAGGTCGCCGCCGCCGCCGAGGTCCCTGCTGCTGCTGCTGCTGTTGCCGGAGCCGAGGAGCCGTTGCCGCCTCCTCGTCCTCGCCTGCTGTTGCTCTCCTTTTCGGCTCCGGAAAGCCGAGTCACGGTGAGCTTGGCCGGGTCGAACGGCGGAGGCCCGAAGAGCTGCGGCGGAGGGGGCTGCGACGAAGAAGAAGCCGAGGCGGAGACGATAAGAAGTGAACTTCTCCGTCGTCGCGGGGGAAGAGGTCGGGCGTCCGAGACCGAGACGGCCACGGCGGCGGCAAAAGAGGCGGCGGGCGGGCAATGCGGCCGTCGCCGCGCTGCTCTCCGGCCTGCGACGAGAAAGCTCTCGCTCCCCGTGTTCCACCCCCCGGAAGTTGACGCCGCGACGCCGCTGAGGGCGCGGGCAGCGGCGAGTGGCATGGGCCGGGACGGCCGAGCGCAAGTCGGAGAAGAGAGCGCGAGAGAGATCGAAGAAGGTCGAGCGAGCGACGAAGCAAAAAAGCGCCGGGTTGTGATTCGTCTCTTCTCTCTCTCTCTGGCTCTTCGGCGGGCGACGCGCTTGGCTCTACCTCCTGGCCAAAGAGCCGGGAGCTCTTAGACGACGCTACGTGTCGCGATCGAAATCGAGAGCGCGCACACGCCCGAGCCTGCCTCCAGAAGGTGAAGTGAAGTGAAGAATGAAGGGAGAAGGAGAGGAAGAAAAAAAAACTTGCCCCTTGGTGGCACTCTTTATCTCTTCGAGAAGGAGCCGATCAATTGATCCAGGGTGCTTTTTGCTTCTCCTTTCTTCTCGCTTGGAGAATCCGGATGGCTCGCTGGATGATACGAGCGCCTCGATGCCACCCTCGGGCTCAAGCGACGACGGCAAGAGCAGGAGAAGAGAGAGGTGTAGGTGGGGAGAGAGGTGCCAAAGCGACGAGGAAGCAATCGCCGTCGCCGCCGTCGCCCCAACCTCGACCCCAACCACCTCAGCCTCCCCCTCCTCCTCCTCCTCCTTCGCGCCGCGACCTGCTCGCCACCACCGGCCTCCTCGCCACGGCAGCAGCAGTCTCGATCTCCCCTGCCTTTACACCAGCTGCCTCCGCGGAGGAAACAGCAGCAGCAAAAACAGCAGCAGCAGCAGCAGCAGAGGCAGCAACAGCAGTGTCATCAGCAACAGCCAGCCTCCCCTTTCCAACTTCGTACTCGCTTCCCGGGCCGTACGCCGTCGCCCGGCTCCCGCTGCTCGAGCACGTCTGCCCGCGCCTCAGCCCCGCGTGCGTCGGAAAGCAGTGCGCCGTGACGCTCGAGTTTCTGGTGCCCAGGCTGCTCCCCGAGGGCGGCGGGGACGAGGGAGAGGGAGAGGGAGAAGAAGGGGGAGCAGCGGGAGCGGGCAACGGAGGAGCGGGGCGAGGGAGGCAGGGGCGCGCCGCGAGCAGCAAAACGGCGCACGTCGCGCCCCCCCGCCGCGCGCCGCTCGCGATCCTGTCCGGCGGCTTCCTGGTCGGCCGCGGCGCCTACGCCTCGACAGCGCGCCACCTCTGCTCGTGGGGCTTCGCGGTCGCGAGCTACGACAAGGCCGAGACGGTGCTGAGCCCGCTCGACGACGTCGTCTCGGCCGCGGTCGTGCTCGAGGTCGCCGACTTTGTGGGCTCGAGCGCGGGGCTGTCGGAGCTGATCGACCCCGGGAGGCTGTACCTCGTGGGGCACTCGAGAGGGGGGAAGCTGAGTGTGCTGGCCGCTGCGAGGGACGGGGCCGAGAGCGGCGGCGCGAGCGCGGGCGGAAGCGGAGAGGGCGGCGGCGGCGCGAGCGCGGGCGGAAGCGGAGAGGGCGGCGGCGGCGCGAGCGCGGGCGGAAGCGGAGAGGGCGGCGGCGGCGCGCCGCCGCCGCCCGCTCCCTCTGTGCCCCCTCCTCCGCCGCCGCCCTCGCCGCCGCGCCCCCCGCGGGTCAGGGCCCTCGGGCTCGTCGATCCGGTCAACAACACCGTCTACGCCCCGCAGGGCCCGCGCTTTCCGAGCGCCACCGCGGCCCTGCGCGGCGTCCCCGCGCTGGCCTCGACGCCGCTGCTCGCCGTCGCCTCGGGCGCCCTGGTCTCGGGCCGCGACTGCGCGCCGGCCGCCGCCGCCGCGCCGTCGTTCTTCGAGGCCTGCCGGTCGGCGCCCGCCTGGCTGGTCACGCTGCAGCCCGCGGGCCACTTCCAGTTCCTCGACGAGCAGACGGCGGTGCAGAGGATGGTCTGCGCCAGCGGCCCTGTGGAGGACGGGGCCGTGCGGGCGAGCGCGAGGGCCGCGCTGGCGGCGTGGGGGCGGCTCACAATCTTTGGCGACGGCGGCGGCGGCGGCGGCGGGGAAGAGGAGAGACGCAACGGAGGTCGAGGCGTTTCGTCGCCTTCTCCTCCTTCTTCTTCTCCGGATGAGCTCCTCGAGAGGACCGAGCGCGACATCGAGGAGCTCCTGAGCGACGGGATGACCAAGGGCGGCGGCGGCGGGGAGTACACCAAGAAGTTGCGGGCGCCGCCGTTTCTGTCGTCGCAGCGAAAACATATTTCCTTTTAAATGTGATTTGAAAGGGGTGGATAAATCACTTGATAACGAACTTGCTGTATTGTAACACTAGAAAAGAAAGGGCGCGAAGAAGAGGCGACGAGAATGATGGAGAGCGCGGGGAAGAGTGACGAGGGAGAACAAAAAAAAAGGCTCCTCTCGCGAAAGGCTCCCTCTCCTCTCACAAAAAGGAACTCTCCTTTTTTTGCTTTCTTCTTCTTGCTTTCTTCTTGCTTTTTTCAGCGTTTTTTTCTTCTTCTCTCGTTGAAACTATGGGAGGCGAGCCCGCGTCGAGCGGGCTGCCCCCTAGGCTCAAGCTCCCTTCCAAGGCCGGAGGGACGCAGGCGACAGCGGCGCAGCAGCAGGTAGGGAGAAAGGGAGCAGGAAGCATTTGACGGACGAAGTGGAAAAAACGCGTCGCCAGTGGCGCTGGGGCATTGACCTCTCTCTCGTGGAGATGCACCTCCCAGATCTGGGCACGCCCGTAAGGCCCCTCGGGAAGCCTCTCGTGGCCTCCCGCCCCTCTCAAACGCGTCAATAGCATCTTATTCTCCATTTTGAGGCAGAAGAAAGGCGAAACATGCACACGACCGTGCCCGCTACGCACGGCAGTTGACGTTTTTTTTGCTGCAAGGCCTTTTGGTCAACGGGGAGAGAGCAAGCAAGTGGCGGCGGCAACGCGAATTTCTCATTCTTTCTTTTTGGCCCCCGTCCTCTCACGACGCACTTTGAAAACAGAAAACAAAACACCAACAGGATACCGACGGAGACTACGCTGTCTCCCCTCGCGCGTCGTTGCTGTCCACCACGACGGAGCACAACGGATGGGTGGCCGGTGAGTCGATTCGTTTTTTTTTCTATCTCTCCGAGAGAGACAGAGAGAGAGAGAAGGAACAAGCAGAAAAAGAGAGGCCCCCTCTCCGCGTCCGATTACTATGTACTTGTTTCTCTTCGCAGAAGCCTCGAGGACGATCTTTTCTTTCTTTTTGAGGGATAAAGAGAGCGACTTGAGGGCGGGAAAGGGGGTAACCGTCCCCCTCTCTTGCGAGATTTGCATTTGCTCTCGCTCTTCTCGCATTCTTTCTCGCTCACCCCCTCTTTCTCTTCTTCTCTCTCTCCCTCCCTCCCTTTCACAAAAAAACCGCCTCTCACCTCCTCCCTCTCAGGTCGCAACGACGGAGGTCAGCTCGGAGTCGGCCCCGACGCCTTCGTGCCCAGACTCTCGCACCCGAGGGGGGTGAGGAGGTGGGCGGCGCTGGCCCTCTCGCCCGGGGGGGGGTCTTCTTCTTCTTCTTCTTCGGGTGCTGCTGCCGCGCCGCCGCCGTCGTCGTCGACCTCGACCGGAGCAGCTCCTTCGACCTCTGCTCCGTCTCCTTCCCCTTCTGGCCACGCCGCGGGCGTCGACGGCTCGGGAGACGTCTACACCTGGGGCCGCAACGACCACGGGCAGCTGGGAGTGCCCCCGGGCCACAGGAGGGAGGCGCCGGCGAGGATGTCGATCCTGAAAGGGTGGGACGTCCGGGCGATTGCTTGCGGGTGGGTCTTGATTTTGTTTTGTTTTTCCTTCTCTTTTCCCTCCGCGCGGGCTTTCCCCCCTCACCTCCTCCGCCTCCCCCCCCCCCTCCCCCCCCTCGGTACGCGCTCCCCCAAACAAAAATCACCGACATCGAAAAACGGCAGGGCCGAGCACACCGTGGCCATCACGCCGGGAGACGTCATCACCTGGGGCCGCAACGACGAGGGCCAGACGGGGCAGGGCGAGCGCGCCGAGCGCGACTGGACGAAGCCGCGCAGCCTCAAGCCGCTGCACGGCGCGCACGTCGTGCAGGTCGTCTGCGGCACGAGGCACACGCTGTGCGTGACGGCGACGAGCGCGGTGTTCGCGTGGGGCGCCAACGGGAGGGGGCAGCTGGGGCTGGGGGACGGCGGCGGCGCGGGCGCGGGCGCGGGCGCGCCCTCGTCCTCCTCGGCGGCGGCGAGCTCCTCCGCTCGCAGGGCCCCGACGCTGGTGCCGGGCCTCTGGGCTCTCCCCGTTGTCGCCCTCGCGGCGGGCGCGGCGCACTCTGCCGCGCTGACCGCCAACGGCTTCCTCTTCACGTGGGGCGACGACACGAGGGGGCAGCTGGGCCTGCCCGAGCCCGCGAGCAGCAGCAGCGCTGCGTCCTCCTCGGGCGCCGGCGCTTCCGCCGCCGCCTCCGCCTCTTCTGACCCCCCCACCTCGGCGACCTCCGCCTCCGAATCCCCCTCCCCGACCCGCCGCAAGCGCCGCGCCGTCAACCAGCGCTTCCTCGCGGCGCTCGTCTCGATGGGCATCGCCGCCGACCGCGCCGAGCTCGCGCTGGCGTCGACGGGCAACGTCGGCGTCGAGGTCGCGGCCGAGTGGCTGTTCTCGGTGCCCGACGAGGCCGTGGAGCGCGCGCTGGCCGCTATCGACGAGGAGGGAGCGGAAGGGGAGGGAGCGGGGGAGGGAGAGGGAGACGGATCTGGCGTCGGGGCCGTCGACATCGGCGGCGGGGCGAGGGGGGGAGGGGCCGCGGGAGGAGCCAACGGCTCGGCGTCGTCGTCGGCCGCGGCGACACCGACGGCGGCGGCGCGGAGCGAGGAGGGCAGCCGCGGCGCCGCCGAGACCTTCCGGCCCTCTGCCTCCTCCGCCCCTGCCCCCGAAGAACCTCCCCAGACCGCCTCCTCGGCCTTCGCCTCCTTCCCCCTGCTGCCGCTCTCGGGGCCCTCGGCGCGCGGGCGGTGCGTGCGCGCCCCGAGGCGTGTGCCGCTGCGCGGCGTCCGCGTCGTCGCGTGCGGCTGGGAGCACACGGTCGCCGCGACGGACGTGGCGGTCTTCTCGTGGGGCAGCAACGCGAGGGGGCAGGTGGGATGCGGGTTTGGCCGCCGACACGGCGGCGGCGGAGGGGTCGTCGTGGAGGAAGTGGTCGAGGAGGAGGCGACGGCGACGACGGCGACGACGGCGACGACCGACGCTGCCGCCGAAGCTGCTGAAGAAGAAGGGGAAGAGAAAGCAACCACCTCCTCTCCTCCTTCCAGCGACTCGACTTCCACCAGCGAGATCGAGAAGCGCAGGAAGCGCAGGAAGCGCCTCGACCGCGAGCGGCGCATCGTGCGCGCCCCGACGCCCGTCGGCGGCGACCTCGGCTCGAGGCTCGCTCGCTCGTTGTCGAATGCCTCTTCTTCAACCTCGACCTCGACCTCCGCTTCTGCTGCTCCTCTCTTCCGCGTCGTGGCCCTGGCGGCCGGCGCGGGACACACCCTGGCCCTGACCTCGGACGGTGCCGTCTGGGGCTGGGGGGCCTGCTCCGATGGGCAGCTCCCGGGGCTGGAGAGAGAACACGGAGCGGAAGAAGAGGGCGAGAAGGGCGCGGTTTCGAGGCCGGCGAGGCTGAGCCTGCTTGAGTCGCGCATGCGCGCCGCCGACGCTTCCGCGGCCCCTCCTCCTCCTTCCTCTTCTTCTTCCTCGAGCGATCCTTCTTCCTTGGAGTTTTCGTCTTCGTCCGTTGCTGCTGCTTCGTCCCTCGTCGCCGTCGTCGTCTCCCGGATCGAGGCCGCGGGGGACGCCACGGCGCTCCTCACCCGCGGCGCCGGCGAAAAGCCCTACGTCAACAACGGCAACAGCAACGGCAAGGCCGCCGAAGAGACGACGCTCGGAGCATCCCTGGCCCCGCTCCCTTCCCTCAGGGAGAGGCTCGCGGCCGCGATAGACGCCGCGGCCGCGGACGCCGCCACCGCCGCCGCGGTCGCCTACGCCGTGGGGGGGGGCGATGACGCTTCGGCGGCGGCCCTCGCGGCCTCCTTTTCTTCAGAGCTCGGCGACGGATTGAATTCCGCTGCCTCTGCCGCCGCCGCGGCAGAGATCACCGCAGCCAACGGCCTGGGCTGGCGCGCCTGGCCCTCGGCTCGCCACCTCAAGCCCATCCTCGCCGCCGTCGAGCTCGTCTTCGGCTCCGCGGCCGCGCTCTCGGCGACCTTTGGGGTGAGGGACGGCGTCGGTGTCGACGTCGTCGCGCTCGAGGAGACGCAGCGGCGGATCCTGGCGCTCTACTCCCCCGGAAACGGCAGCAGCAGCAGTATCAGCAACGAAAGCATCGGAAACGGCAGATATAGCGACACCGGCGGGAAAGGAAATGGAAAGCAGCGCAGGTCGAGCGCGGGGGCGGGGGCGACCGCCGAGGTCGCGGCCTTTGCCGGGGCGGCGGCGCCCTTTGGCCCCCCCCCTCCAGCCCCCCTCGGCCCCGCGGCCGCGGCCGCCGCCGCCGCGCGCGAGTCGATCGGCAACCTCTGCTGCGCCTCGATCCACTCCTCGCTCTACCGCGCCACCAACCTGCTCCTCGACGACCTGCACCGCCACGCGAGGCTGCTCTCGACGCCGGAGCGCGCGCAGGCCATGCTCGCCGCGGCGCAGTCCCCGCTGCTGGGAGACGCCGCCGCCGCTGCCGTTCTCGTCCCCAGGCTCTGCAACACCGTGCTGCTCGCGCCTACCGCCTGCCGCCGCGTGCTCGTCAAGTGGTGGGCGGAGTACCCCCCGGCCCTGCTCGAGCTGCGCGTCGTCCGGCCCCTGCAGCGCTACCTGACCACCGAGCTCGCGGCGACGAAGAAGCTGACGGTGGCCGTGATGAGCGCGATCAAGGTGCTCGCCTGCGTCGAGGAGGCGTCACAGCTCGGCGGCGGGTCCGCGGGCCCCCTGCTGCCGCCGGAGGCCTTCTACAACGAGCTTATCAGCGACAAGCTCGACGTCGAGGACCACTACGTGGCGTGGAGGCAGACGCACGAGTCGGCCGGGATGGCGATGGCGGGGGGCGCGGGGGGCGCCGCGGCGTCGAGCTCCGCGGCGGAGCGGGTCGGGCTCACCACCACCAACGGCGCCTCGGGCGGCGACGGGGGCCCCCCCGGGGGCTCTGGCGCGAGCGCCGCCGCCGCGAACGACGGGCCCTTTTCGTTCTGCTCCTACCCGTTCCTGCTCAACCCCAGGGCCAAATCCAAGCTGCTGCACACCGAGGCGCGCTTCCTGATGACGCAGACGGTCCACCAGGCGAGGATTGAGCACGTCAGGAACGGCAATGGCAACGGAGGAGGCGGGGGAGGGAGCGGAGGAAACGGCGGCGGCGGCGGAGCCAACGCGTCTGCTGGCGACGAGAACGACCGCGTGCTTCCCGAAAAGCGCCGCGGAGGAAACGGAGGCGGGAGCGGAGGGGGAGGCGCCGCCTCTCTCTCCGCCGACGCGTCGACGACTTCCATCGTCTCCTCTGCCGTGGATCCTCCTTCTTCTTCCTCTTCCTCGAGGAGGAGCAGGCTCTCCCGCTCGGGCGGAGGCGGAGGAGCTCCGGAGCAGCAGCAACAGCTCCGACAGCAGCAGCGGCAGCGGACTGGGCGCGGGGCGGCGCCCGACAGCGCGCCCGCTCCTCCTTCTTCCGCCGGCGCTGCCGCCGCGGGAGGAGGCAACGGCAGCAGCAGCAGCCAGCAGCACCACGCCCCGACCTCGGGCACGTCGCTGCGCAGCCTTTGGGCGTCTGTCTGGAGGAACACCAACGGAGCCGGAGGAGGAGCGGCACCCTCCTCTCGGGCCTCGGCGTCGACCTCGACCTCGGCGTCGTCGTCGGCGTTCACCTCGGCGACCGAGGAGCCCTCTTCCTCTTCCGACGTCCCCGTGCGCCTCGTCGACTTTGCGGCATCTGCTGTCGGGGGCGCTCTGCCCGCGGACGCGCGCGCCTCGGCGGCAAGGGCCGCGACGCACGCCGCGGCGGTGGCTGTGACGGCGAGCGTCGCCGCCGCTGCCGCCGCGCGAGCGCGCTCCTCTTCGTCCAACGGCGGCGGCGGAGGCCCCGGCGGCCTCCGCTCGTCCTCCCCGCTCGGCTCCACCGGGGGCTCGCTCGAAACCGCCGCCGCGGCCCTCTCCTTGCTCGAGGCCCCCGCATCGTCCCCCGCGGGCAGCAGCGCGAGCGGCGGGGGCTACTTTGACTCCACGGCCGGCGCCGGCGCCAGGACCCCCTCCACCCCCTCGTCGCCCCGGGCGGCCGCCGGCGCGGCGGCGGCCGCGCCGCCGCTGCGCCACGGCTCGATGAACCTGCCCCCTCCCTCCGAGTCCGGCGTGCCCGCCACCCATCCCGACATGTGCATCGTCCGCGTCCGCCGCTGCCACCTCCTCGAGGACGGCCTGGGGGAGATCGCGAGGCAGCGGCCGCGCGACCTGCTCAAGCCGCTGCGCGTGCACTTTATCGGCGAGGACGGCATCGACGCGGGCGGCGTCAAGAAGGAGTTTTTCCAGCTGCTGGTCACCGAGCTGCTGTCCCCGGACTACGGGATGCTGGTCTACCTGCCCGAGTCGCGCACCTACTGGTTCAACGCGGCCACGCTCGAGGGGGACGACGAGTTCATGCTGCTGGGCCTGGCCCTGGGCCTGGCGATCTACAACGGCGTGCTCCTCGACTTCCCGCTGCCGCTGGCGCTCTACCGCAAGCTCGCCGGCCAGGAGCCCGGGCTGCGGGACCTGGAGGCGATGGACCCGACGCTGGGGAGGTCGCTGCGGCAGCTGCTGGAGTACGAGGAGGAGCAGGAGGAGGGCGGCGGCGGCGCCGGCGGCGCCGGCGGCGGGACCGTCGAGGACGTCTTCTGCGCCTCGTTCGTCGCGTCGCCCCCCGGCGCGGCCCCCGGCTCGGCGCCCTCGGAGCTCGTCCCGGACGGCGGCTCGATCCCCGTCACCGCCGCCAACCGCCGCGAGTACGTCGAGCTCTACGTGCGCCACTGGCTCTCCGGGGCCGTCCACGCGCAGTTCGAGGCGTTCGCGCGCGGGTTCGCGCAGCTCTGCGGCGGGCCGGCCATGGCGCTCTTCTCGGCGACCGAGCTCGAGCGGCTCGTCTGCGGCTCGCCCGTCCTCGACTTCGGCGCCCTGCGCGCCGCGGCGAGGTACGACGGGGGCTTCTCGGCCGAGACGGAACACGTCACGTGGCTCTGGGAGATCGTGGCCGAGTTCGAGCCCGAGGAGGCGCGGCGCTTCCTGAAGTTCTTCACGGGCTCGGACCGCGCGCCGATCGGCGGGCTCGGCGCGCTGCGCTGCGTCGTGCAGCGCGACGGCGCGGCGGACTCGGCCAAGCTGCCGACGAGCCACACGTGCTTCAACACGCTGCTGCTCCCGGCCTACGCGACAAAGGAGAGGATGGCGGAGAGGCTGAGGCTGGCCATCATGAACTCGGAGGGCTTTGGGCTGGAGTAGAAAGAAAGGAAAAAGTGAGAAAAGAGGAGGTGGAGTTTTTTTGGCCAAGGGAGCGAATGGGGGAGAGGGGGGGGGGGGAGAGAGAGAGAGAGAGAGAGGAGAATTTTTGCGTTTTATGTTTTGCTTTTTCCTTCTCCGCACGCTTTAAAAAGACAACAAGAGTTGGCTCTCTTTTCCCCCCCCCGTTATCACTATAGCCATCATTACTCCCCTTTAGCCATGTTCAAATGAAAAAAGGATCAGCAAGCATATATTTTTACTAAAAAAAACACGAAAAAGTTCTCTCGCAGACTGTCCCCTCTTTTCAATTTCAATTCAATTCTTCCTTCTTCTTCCTCTCCAGCAGCAGCCCGCACTCGATGTGATCCGTGTAGGGGAACTGGTCGAAGACCGCCGCCGCCGTGACCTCGTGCGTGCCACCACCTCTTTGGCCGCCAAAAGCAGAATCAGAACCTTCGCCTTTCGCGCTGACGAGCGCCGCGACGTCGGCGGCGAGCGACTCCGGGTTGCAGGAAACGTAAAGCACCCGGTCGAACCTCGCCAGGACGCGCCCCGTCACGAGCCCGACGCCGGCTCTGGGGGGATCGACGAAGAGGGTGCGGAGGTCGAAGGTCGAGAGGTCGGCGTTGCCCCCCAAGCTGGTGGGGACGACTCCCGCAAAGACGTCGTCGGCGGCTTCGTTTTCGCCGGCGTTGTTTTCGTCGTCTTTTTCGGCGGTTTCGGCGACGGCGGCGGCGATGGTGTCTCCTCCTCCTCCTCCTTCTCCTTCTCTTTCCCCCTTGTCCAGCGCCGCCAGAGCAGCGGCCACCCTTTCCGCGTCGGCCCTCGCCACCACGACGTCGTCGCCCTCGCCCGCGTTCTCCGCCAGGTTGACGATTGCGGAGGCGACCCCGCTGCGCGAGACCTCGGTCGCGACGACGCGCCTGAAGGCCGGAGCGAGCGCGGCGGTGAAGTTGCCGTTGCCGCAGTAGAGCTCAAGGAGGTCGTCGCTCCTCCTCCGAGGAGTATCCTCGCTTCCGAGGGCTGCCCTCCACGCCCAGCCCAGCATCGACTCACAGACGCGGCCGTTGGGCTGCGAGAAGGAGCCCTCGGTCTGTCGGTACCGCAGAGAGCGACGAGGGGGGGGAGAAGAAGAAGACGAGGAAGAAGACGGAGAAGACGGAGGCGAGGGTTCCGCCGCTCCTCCTCCTTCCTCTCTTTCTCCTCCATTCTTCCTCCCCCCAAACTCCACCTCGAGCTCCTCCTGCACGTGGTCCTTCTCTACGACCCGGGCGACGCCGCGGGACCTCCCGATCACGTCGACGCTCCTGCACCCAAACTCCGAGGCGGCGCGCAGGAGCCTCTGCCTGAGGAGCTCAGCGGCCGCCTCCCACGCCGCCCCTTCGGCCTCGCCGCCGAGGTTCCTGTGGTAGATCAGGGTCACGATGCACTCGCCGCTGAGGGTCGTGTGGAAGTTGGCCTGGAAGAGCTTGCGGCGCAGGGGCCCGCCGCGGGACTTTGAGTGCTTTCGTCGTCGGAGCTGCCGCCGCCGCGCCGTCGTTTCAACGACTTCTTCCTCTTGTCCTTCTTCTTCTTGCGCCGCTTCCGCCGCCTCCTCCTCGCCGTCGTCATCTCCTTCTCCCTTGTCCTCCCGCATCGCCGCCAGCGTCTCCTCCATCAGAGCGTTCATCATCGGGGGACCCACGGGGAAGTGGTCGATGCGGACTTTCGGAGGGGGCTTCACCGAAGGGTCTCGCTGTGAACAAAAAAAAGTTTTGTTTTTTTTGTTTTTTTCCTCTCGAGTGAGCGGTCTTCTTTCTCTCTCTTTCTCTCTCTCTCGCGCGCGCCAACTCCCCCCAAGCTCTCTTCCTTCACTCCCCCCTTCAACTTGCTCCTCACCGTGTCAAACATCACGTAGTAGAGGTCGCCGCCGTCGTGCCAGACCCGGAACTCGGCGCGGAGGCGGAAGCCCTGGTCCGCGGACGCAAACACCTCGAGCGGGAAGGGGGCGGGCTCCCGCTGCTGCCTGCCTCCGTCCTCCTCCCCTGCTCGCAGGGGCTCCTCGCTCCGGGAGGAGGGGAGGACGCCAGCCAGGAGAGAGCGCACCCGCTCGACTTTCTCCTCGAGGCGGGCCTCGTACTCCTCGGGGGCGACGGACCCGGGGGCCAGGGGAGGGAAGCGCCGGCGCTGTTGTTTTGGTTCTGGCGGTGTCGAGGTCGATGTCGCCGCCGCTGCCGCCGCCGCCTGCGACGACGAGGAAGAGGCCGACGACGCTGCGGCAATCGTCGTCGTCATCATTGGCGACGAGAGTGGAGCCCGCCGACGCAGCGCAGTGATCCTGGAAAAGGCTGAGCGGCTGCGGGTCTGGCTCACGAACGCAGTGACGCGGCGACATGCGCCAGCGCGACGGAGCGTCGCCGCTAGCATCGGGCGGAGGGGACCCGAACTGAGAGATTGAGAGTTGGCGGCTTGAACGCTCTCGCTCGGCGCCTTTTTTGAAACTGTTTCGATTGTATTGTCTCTTTCTTCTTTCTTTTCTCTCTTTTTACACGTCGCGGGTGTGGACGAACAGGCTCCCCTTGCTCCCGCGCGTCACGCGGACGTCGGCGTCCAGGAAGAGCCAGTCGACGAAGCCGACGTTGTCCTCCTTGTTCTTCTTCCTCTTCGCCGCCTTGCCCGCCTTCTTCGCCTCGGTCTTCGCCCTGGTCTTGGCCGCTGCCGCGTCCCTCCTCTCGGCCCCGCTCGCCGTCCGCCTCGACGCCGGGAAGAGCGCCGGCCCCGTGTCCGACTCCGTCCTTTCCGTCCTGTCGACCCTCAGGAGCCTCGCCCTGCCCCCCAGGGTGCGCAGCTCGAGCCCGTCGATGTCGACCAGCGTGCGGCTGTCGGAGGCCGCGCGGCACGTCGCCGTCGCAACGACGTCGAGCAGTCCCGGGACCAGGCTGACCACGTTGGACAGCGGCGTCGCCGCCGCCGCCGCCCTCCCGCCGCCTCCTTCGCATCCTTCCTCGCCTCGCCCGTCCGCGCCCCCAATGACCTGCCAGTTGGCGACGCGTCCGGCCAGGGCCCTCTGCAGCGGCGCGGCGTCCGGGGCCTGCTCCGACCACGCGAGCCGCCACCTGCCGAGGGCCACCGGCGACCGCGCCGGCGCGGCCTCGCCGGCGCCCGAGGCCGCGAGCTCCGCCGCGGCCGCCTCGACCTCCGCCGCCGTCAGGCCCAACCTCCCCGCGTCAATGAGCCTCTGCTTCAGGCCCTCCTCCCGCTGCAGCACAAACAGCGTACCCTTGTTGCCGCGCGAGAGTCGGAAGCCCCCGTCGGGGCTGAGGTACGTCGTGTCGAGGAACCCCTTGACCTCGTCGCCGAGGTCGCCCGGGATCTTGGACAGCGTCTCGAAGGGGACCGGGTACGGCACGCTGAGCCCCCTGGCGACGCCGCCGGTGACGTGGAAGGCCGCCCTGCGAAAGGCGAAGTCGAGGCGCTCCCCGGGGGCCCGAGGGGGCGCGACGGAGCTGGTGCCCAGGAACTTGAGGAACGGCGCGCCGGGCCCCCGTCTGGGGGTGAAGCCCGGCAGCGGCGCCGCGGCGGTGCTCGTCGCGGCGACGACGCGGAGCGTCCCGGCCCCTTTCAGCGAGACGACGTTGGTGACCGACCCCGGCACGACGACCTCCCCCGTCCGCGGCGACGCCACGGCGCGCGTCACCTCCTGGTGCACGCCGAGCGCGCCTGCGCCGGTGAACGCGCGCTGGATCGGGCTGCTCGAGCCCGGGCGCGTCGTGAAGAGCAGCTTCCACCGCCCGGAGAGCAGCGGCGAGGAGGCAGGGTCGCTGACGCCGCGCGGGGAGGCCTCGAGGGCCGAGACGGCGGCGTCGAAGGCGCGGGCCGCCTCGGCGGGGAGGCCCTTGGCGCCGCGCGGGCCCGCGGCGGGCGAGGAGACGAGCTCGACGATCGCGGCGACGGCAGCCGCGTCGGACTTGCTGGTGCCGTTGTTGTTCTGTTGCTGCTGCTGCTGCTGCGTGTTCTCCTGGGGGAACTGGGAAGCAGCAGCGGCGGCGGGGGGTGCCCCCCGCTCGGCGGTCGCGGTGGCGGAGGTGCGGGTCCTCGACGGCGGCGGCGGCGGCGCCACGGCGGCAGAGGAAGAGAAGTGAGATCGACGAGCGAAGACAAGCGCATCGGGCGTCGTCGCCCCTGCTCCCGCTGCTCTCCGCGCCGACGTTGTCACTGCCGCAGCAGCAGCAGCTCGCTGCGGAGCCGTGAGAGAGGTCCGCATCGTTATGCAGGGACGGAAAGGAAAAAGAGGAGCGCGACTGGTGAGAGAGAGTCCAAGCGGGGAATGCGTGCCTCGAAAAGACTCAGAGTTTCTGATGTGGCAGGTGCGAGAGTCGCTGGCAGCAGGTACTGAGCAGCTCATTACTTTTTCCTCTCCTACCGACCGAACACGAAACAGCAGAGCATCGATCTCTTTCTTCGTTTCCAAACAAAAAAGCCAAGCCAAAAAAAAACGATGTCCTCTCTCTCGCAGCCTCTCTCGATCCTGGGGTCGATCGTGTTCTTCCCCTGGCCTCTCGTGATGTGGTGAGAAGAGCGGGTAGAGAGAGAACGGCTGCCGTTTCTTTCCCTCGACGCCATCAAGCCACCCGCATTGCGACGGAAAACTCTCTCTCAACCTCGACTCCCTTGCATCCTCTCTCTCTCTCCCCTTCTCTCTCTCCCTCTCTTCTCCGCCACAGGTACCAGGTCAAGAAGTGCGAGAGGCCGCACCACGACGTCCTGCGCACCCTCGAAAGCAACAAAACCCGCAGCTGGTACGATCGCGCGCCGGCCGCGGAGGTCCGCCGCTCGGCGCCGCTCGTCGTCGCCGAGGTCGAGGTCCCGAGGAAGGGGCCGGCCTCGGCCTCGGGGACCGTGGAGGATGCAATGCGCGACGCTCTCTCGCGCGGGTTCCGCCAGATCGCCAGCTACATCTTCGGGCGCAACGACGCGGCGGTGGGAGCCTCCCCCGAGTCCGAGACGGACCCACGCTTCCTCGACGGCAGCGCGATGGGAGGGGGCTCGGGCGCGAAGGTGCGAATGAGAGTTTCTCGGGAGTTTTTTTTTTTAGTTTGAGTTTTTTTTCCTGGGGCGGAGGAGGTCGACAAAAAAACTCTTCGAGACAAAAACAAACTCACCTCTCTCTCTCTATCTTTTTCTTTCTTTTCCTTCCGCTCTTTTTCTTCGATCGACCGGCGCCCCACTAAATAAAAACAACACAAGATCGCGATGACCTCCCCCGTCGTGACGGAGATGCCCCCCGTTCCGTCCGCTCCTGCTTCTTCCTCTTCTGTGTCGGCCACGGAGACGGCCAAGGGCTACGTCGTGGCGTTCGTGATGCCGGCGTCCAAATACAAGAGTGCCGCGGAGCTCCCGCGCCCGACCAACCCCAACGTCAAGCTCCGCGACGTCCCCTCGAAGGTCTCCGCGGTCCTGGGTTGGCGCGGAGGACCCAGGGCCGACGAGGCGATGGTCGCGGCGCGCCGCAGGGAGCTCGACGAGATTCTGAAGAAATCGGGGATCAAGCCGCTCGAGGGCGCCGGGACGACGCTCAACCAGTACTACCCGCCGTTCGCTCCGGCGTGGCAGAGGCTGTGCGAGATCTCCATCGACGTCGACGAGTCTACCGTCGGAGCGGAAAAGGCTGCGGCGGCGGCGACGGAATGAAAGAGGTTTTCTTCTTCTTCGAGAGCTTCGTGCGCAGAAAAAATAAACAGAAAAAAACATGCACTTGCCCTTTCCCGTTGTGTACACAAAAACCAACTTGCATTCACTTTTTTGCTTTTCGAGTCTCTCTCTCTCTCTCTCTCTAGTCTCTCCGCTTTGCGAACTGAAGCATGCGATTCCTGTGTTGTTTTATAAAATTACTGAGTTCTGTTTCCTCTCTCTCGTTCTCTCTCTCTCGTTGTCCCTTGTTTTCTCTTCTCCGCCTCTGTCTCTCAACTCTCTACTTGGAAGAGAACACGCTCCCGAGCGCCGAGGCCGCGACGCCCCCTGCCGCCCTCAGCCCGGCAGCCCCGCCCGGCACGTAGCTCGCCGCGTAATAAGCCAGGGCGCAGATCTGTCCCCCGCAGGCCACCAGAGAGAGGAAGTAAGAGTGCAGCCCCAGCGAGGCCCACAGGGTGAGGAAGAGCGTGCCGCAGTAGGCCGCCGTCAGAGGGCGCCGATCCTCTCCCAGCATGCTGGCCGCGTGCGCCTTGGCGCCCCGCAGCGCCGCCGGCGCGGCCACGACGAGCCCCGAACCCAGAGAAAAACACGCCGCGAACTTCGCGGGCGCGACGACCAGCATCGGCAGGAAGACGAAAAAGGCGATGGCCAGGAAGAGCGCGCCGGCCCCCAGCAGCGCCGCGAAGTAGACGACGCCCGTCGCGGAGGGGACGGCGGCGGAGGCGGAGCCCACGGCCGCGGAGCCCGCGGCCGCGGCCCCTCCCGCGGCGGCGCTGGCTCCGGCCAGGGCGCGGGCGAGCGCCGAGGAGACGAGGGCCTGCGCCGCCACGGACCCCTCCTCGGCCCGGGCGAGCAGGCGGTCCGAGGCCGAGGCGGCGCCTGGGTGGAGGGAGGGAGGAGTTTTTCGTTTCGTTTTCGTTTGTTTTTGTCGATTTTTGTTTCGCGTTTTCGGTGTGAGGGTGGCGAGTGGGGGTTGCGGCGCGTTCTGCCGGGGCTAGCTTCGACGCGGGAGAAGGAGAGAAGGGGGCGCGAAAAGCGAGAGGAGGGGGAGAGGAGGTCCAAGGGGGGGAGGAGGTCCAAGGGGGAAACCCCGTCGACGTCAAAGCGATGGGATCGGTTCGAAAAAGTCGGGGGGAGAGAGAGAGAGAGAGAAGGATTCGAAGCGCGCCCCTCCGGGCTCAAACGCACCGCCTGCCGAGTAGGACTTCCATTCAGAGAGGAGGCCACTGCTGTCTGCATCGCTCGCCGAGCCCGGCGGGAGCGCGGCCATTCTCCCCACGCGCGATGGAAGAAGGCGCTTGACGAGGAAAGCAGAAAGGAGAACAACGAGGGGAGAATTGGAAAAAAAATGTGACGCGGACCTCGCGAGACTCCCTTTCCTGTCTTTCAGTCAAGTTCATCCGATGCTCAAGTGCTTTTTCCCTCTACAACTGGCCTCCCCCTTTCCTGTCTTTCAGTCAAGTTCATCCGATGCTCAAGTGCTTTTTCCCTCTACAACTGGCCTCCCCCTTCCCCCCACCCGTCCACGCTCGAGTCCACCTTCTCAGCCACCGTCGCCACCCAGGCCTGGTCCACGGCGGCGAACCCGCGGACGACGTTGGTCGCCGCCACCAGCACGACCCTGCCCGCGGGGGCGACGGCGACGCCCTGCGTGCCCCGCGCGAGGAACGAGAGGAACTCGCCCCTGCCCGGGTACAGCGTCAGGTTGGCGAGGTAGGTGCCCGCCTGCGACTCGGCGGCCCTCGCGCAGACGTCCCCGAAGCGCACCGCCGAGGAGCCCGAGCCCGCGCTCGAGCCCGAGCCCGGGCCCGACGCCGAGGCCGGCGTCTCCCTTCGGAAGGCGCCGAGCCTGGCGACGCACGCGCCGTCGACAAAGGCCGCGAGCGCGACGCAGCTCGGCGCCGCCTCCGCGAGGGAGGCGGCGGCCCACCGCAGCTCGGCCGCCGCGGCGCGCGGGAGGTCCCCCCGCGTCCAGTCGAGCTCCTCGGGGTCCTCGAGGGGCACCGCCTCGGGCGTCCTGGGCGCGATGGTCAGCCACTGCAGGCCGGTCAGCGCGAGCACGGCGGCGAGCGCGACGGCGAGCAGCTCGGCGCGCGACTGCGCCGACGCCGCGTCGAGGGCCGCCGCCGTGCTCGCTCCGCCGCCCCCCGAAAACAGGAATCTGTTGAGCAGGACTGAGGCCATGCCCCCCGCGGCGAGGTAGAGCGGGGCGGCGCGGAGCAAAGGGGTCAGGGAGGCGGCGGGGTCTCCGATGTCCGAAGGAGGCGGAGGCGGAGGAGGAGGAGCTTGAGGTGGCGAAGAAGCGGCAGCGGCGACGGAGACGTCGATCGTGCGCCAAGATTGTCGGGTTCGCAACCGCCTCGCCTGCGCTCTCGGAGCATTTCTGTTGGCGAAGGTGGTTGGATATCGACACGGTTCATTCGCGAGCATGCGAACCGGGGCGCAAGCGGGCGCGGCGGCGCCGCGAGAGAGCACGTTGAGCGTCATAGTACAAAATCGAAATTGTGAGCTTCAGAAGGGAGAAGAAAAAAACAAGGTTTGTTCACTCTTCATTCAGGTTCTTGAGAGAGACTCTCTCTCCCTCTCTCTCCCAGCCCCTCGCGATGCTCGTGTCCCCGCATGCGGACGCGGCCGTCGTGCTGGAGCTCGAAGGCAGGGTCAGCGGCAATAACAACGGGACCGCTGGCTCGTCGCCCAAGGACACGTTCTTCGAGCCGATTGAGGCTGAAAACACCGGCGACGACGTTGGCGACGAAGCCAATGCCCCATCAGCCGCCGCCGCCGCGACCCCGTTCTACACCCCCAAGCCCTCTCGCCGCGCGTTGGCCGAGGGGAACGGCGTCTCTTCTTCGTGCTCGGACGCGGAGGGCGGCTTCGTGAGCGCCGGAGAGGAAGACAAAACGCTCTCTTCGTCGTCGCCTGAGGAGTCGTCGACTGCGGCGCCCTCTTCTTCGTCGTCGTCGTCGTCGGAAGAAGAAGAAGAAGGAGACGGCGAGGAAGAAGAAGGAGGGCAAGGAGGAGAACCGGGAACAGCAGCGCAAAAAAGGAGCAGCAGCGGGAGCAGGAGAATCGGCAGACGGCGAGACGACGGCGGCAGCCCGAGCAGCGTCCCAGCGTCCCTCCTCGCGGAGGAGCGCCGGCGGCGCGAGGCGGCCGAGCGGGACGCGGCCGCGGCGGCCGCCGAGGCCGCGGCGCTCCGCCGGGCGCTCGCGACGGCCGTCGCGCAGGTCGCTGCCGCCCAGCGACAGGCGGAAAGCGCCTGCGCGCAGGCACTCGAAGCCAGAGAGGCCTCGCGGGAGGCCCGCTCCAGGGCCTCGGAGAGGGAGCGGGCGGCGGAGGCCAAGGCGCGCGCCGCGAGCGCGGCGGCGGCGACCGAGGCCCGCGTCGTCGTGGCGAGGCTCGTGTCATCGGCGGTGTCGCGCGCCGCGGCCGTGGCGGACGCCGCCGCCGAGTCTCGGGAGTCGGCACGGCTGCTCTCGGCGCGCGTCGACAGGTTCGCGGCGATGGAGCGGGCCGCGGCGGCCGCGGCGAGCGCGGAGGCAGCGGCGGGGGCCGCGACGAGCGCGAGGCTTTGGCGGTGGGGCGCCGTCGCGGCGGGGGCGGTCTCGGCCGCGGCGGCGACGAGCTACCTGTTGCTGTCGTCCCGAGCAAGTGGAGAAGGAGGAGGAGGGGCAGCGGGAGGTGGTTCGAGTGCTCCTCCTCCTCCTCCGAGCACTGCTCCCTCACCGTCTTCGTCAGCAACAACGACGGCATCAGTGGGTCCTCGCTGAGAGGAGAAAGACCGCATTGCTCGTAGAGAGATACGAGAGGAAGAGAGAGGGAGAGGGAAAACACTGATGCAAAAAAAAAAGGTGACGACAAGGTCTTCACAGAGAAGAAAGAAGAAAAAAAAACACTTCACTTTGGGAGCCACCCTCGCTCGTCAATGTCCTCCCCGCAGCTCCCATCGGCCTTCCCCCCGCCGCCACCAAGGCTGGCGGCGGCGAGCTCCGCGGCGGCCTCGACCGCCGCGGCCTCGGCCGCGGCGTGCATGACCCCGTCGTCGCCGCCATCGTCGTTGTCGGCGGCGGAAGTCGCCGACAAAGGGTCGAACGAGACCCTCGGCCTGCCGCCGCCGCCGCCGTCCCTCTCGCGGATCTGCCGGAGGCGCTCCTCGGCGGACAGAGGGGAAGCAGCAGGGGCTGCTTCTGCTGCTGCAGCAGCAGCTGCTGCTCCTGCTGCTAACGCAGCTGCAGCAGCAGCGGAAGTAGAAGCGGCAGAGGGAGACCCGGAGGAAGAGGGCGGCGCCCTCATCACCGCGGGCGTCGGCGTCGGGGCCCGCGGCGCGAGCATCACGATGTTGTCCCGGTGGACAAGCTCGTCGGGGCCGTGGTACCCCAGTACCGCCTCCGCCGAGTGGCCTCCGCCGCTGCCACTGCCGCTGTGGTTGTTGCCGCCGTGATCCCTGCCGCCGCTGCCGCTGCCGGACCTCCCTCCGGCGCTGCCGCCGTTGTCGCCGCTCGTCGAGGCCCAGTTTCCTCCCCCGTTGCCGCTCCCCGCGCCTCCTCCGCGCCTCGCGGCGGCCACCAGCGCCCTCACCTCCCCCGAGGAATAATTCACCAGGCCCCTCGCGATCTCGCCGCCGTCGGCGGAGGCCACCAGGAGGACCGCCTCCTGCGCGTCGAACTCCCCGCCCTCGAGCCCGACGACGCCGGCCGCGAAGAGCGACGCGCCGCGCTCGCGCACGGCGCGCACCGCGCCCGCGTCGAGCAGCAGCCTGCCCTTGACCGGCACGGAGGTGATCCACCTCTTGCGCCCGCGGGAAGGGTGCGGGATTGCGTGGAAGACCGTGCCTCCCGCGCTGGGGTCGCCCGCGATAACGGCCCGGATCGTCTCGGGCCGCGCGGCGTGCAGCACCGCGACGGAGCACCCGGCCGCCGTCGCGATGCGCGCCGCGGTCAGCTTGGTCGCCATGCCTCCCGTGCCCCACTGGGTTCCCGCGCCTCCTGCTGCTGCTCCTGCTGCAGGGGGGGGCACGGGGGGGGTCGAAGCAGGGTCGGAAGCAGAAGAAGAAGAGGAAGGAGCACTCGCAGCAGCGTCCTTTCCGTCCCCCCCCCCCCCTCCTCCTCCTCCCCCTCCGCCTCGACTTGCGCTCGCGCTCGCACTCGCTCCGCCTCCGTCCGCCTCCCCCGTCGTGTTGACCGCCAGGGCAGACAGGTCGTGCACCTCCGCCACCCTCGCCGCCTTGGGGTCCGCCGCCGGGTTGGCAGTGTACAGCGCGTCGACGTCGGTCATCAGGAAGAGCCAGTCGGCCCTCACAAGAGTGGCGACCTGCGCCGACAGCGTGTCGTTGTCGCCGATGCGCAGCTCGGCGACCGCGACGGTGTCGTTCTCGTTGACGACGGGCACGACGCCTCCGGCGGCGAACAGCGCCTCGAAGGTCGACGCGGCGGCCCGCCACTGCGAGCGCACCGCCAGGTTGTCGAGCGTCAGCAGCACCTGCGCGCAGGTGAGCCTGAGCGCGGAGAGGAAGTCGTCGTAGTGCCGCATCAGGTGCACCTGGCCGATGGCGGCCAGGGCCTGCTTGGCGGCGAGGTCCGACGGGCGCGAGGCGAGGCCCAGGCGGGCGGCCCCGGCCCCCACGGCCCCCGAGGACACCAGCACGACGCGGTGGCCGTCGCCGACGAGGTCGCGGGCAGTCTCGCAGATGCGGGCGAGGTTGCCCAGGTTGAGCGTCAGCGAGGCCGGGTGCAGCAGCGACGAGGTGCCGACCTTGATGACCTTGAGAGGAGGGGGGGGGGAGATTTTTTTTTTTTTTTTTCGTTCGTGTGTGCGGGGGGGGGGGGGGGGGGGCAAAGGGGGGGGATGTAAAGGTA
>Ga0315289_10004122_pt1 | contig 21766 bp, 20 predicted proteins | sample YL17G11_40_MG_FD_203452 | JGI IMG/M metagenome (GOLD analysis project Ga0315289, IMG submission 203452) | Sediment microbial communities from Yellowstone Lake, YNP, Wyoming, USA - YL17G11_40 | ecosystem: Environmental > Aquatic > Freshwater > Lake > Sediment | place: USA: Wyoming | collected... | reverse complement strand
GACAAATCCACTCTTTTTTACTTGCACTTTTTTTTGGAATTGCGAGCCCTCCTCCCGTATGCGCAAGGAAACAGTTGTTCCGTTGCGCACTGTTGGGAAAAAAGGCGAACCGCAAGAACAAAAAAACACACGAAACGAATGATTTTTCTTTCCTTTTTTTTTTCTCCTGATGACCTTTGAAAGAACCCTCCCTTTGTCTCTCTTTCTCCAAGAACTTCCGAATGACGGCTTTCCTTCCCTCACGAGAGACCATCCTCTCTCTCTCCCCCTCTCTAGCCGAGCGCGGCGATGGCGGCGTCGAGCGTCGAGCGCGTCGCAGCCAGGGCCGCGGCGGCCTTGACGGGGTCCTTCTTGCGGATCGCAAAGTCGAGCGTGTCGGCCGCCTTGAGGAACTCGGCCTTCTTGCCCAGCAGCGCCTTCTTGCCGTCCTTGCCGAGCGACTCGGCGACGGCGTTGATGTCGAAGCGCAGCGTGCCGACCTGGCCGCGGAGCTCCTCGCGGGCCAGCGTCCAGTACTTCTTCTCGACGAAGCCGGGCAGCTTGCCGTCGATGCGCGACTCCGACTCCTTGATGCGCGCGATGGCGGCCGGGATTGACGAGCGCGCCTGCGTGAGGCCGTCGCGCGTCGCCTGCGGCAGGTCCAGGTCGCGCGCCTCGTAGATGATGTCGAAGCCGCGCTCGCGGGCCTTGCGGTCGTCGAAGAGGTCGATGGCGTTGGCGTTGCCCGAGGCCAGAAGGCCAGCGACGCCGGCGACGAGGCCGCCGAGGACGGCGCGGCGCGAGTCCTGGGGGGCGGCGCGGGCGACAGTCGAGGAGCGGGCGGCGGCGGCGGGGCGGGCTGTGGGAGGGAGGAGGAGGAGTTTTTATTTCCAGGTTTTCGCGATCGATCAACGAGGGGGGGGAAACGGGGAGAGGTGAGCTTGAGGCGGAAGAGACCAGACCAGAGGAAAAGGCCGGGTTGAGGATAGGGGGGGGGGAGAGAGAAGAAAACCCGAAGAGCTTGGATCACGAGAAAAGAAAATGGCGACGACTCGTTCATCTCCTCCCCCGCTTCGCCGGCAAGGCCGCCGCTTTTCCGCTTTCTGTCAACGCCATGCGGTCGCGCAGATAGGGATCTAGGACTCACCGGTGACCGAGGCGATGCGCGCCCTGTGGGTTGAGAGTGGGAGGGCGTGGAATGGAGAGGAAAAAAATGATGGGTGAGAATTTGGAGAGGAGGCCAAGCCAGGTTCGAGCAGCGTCGCCTCTTCTCGAAAGCGAGACGACGGCCGAAAGCGAAGAGAGCATCTCGAAGAAGATATTGCGCGCTCCTGCGCGCTCTGCGTCAGCGCGGGCCCTCCCTTTCCGCCGCGACTGGGACGGCTCCGATCACGCACTTGAGCTGAAGAGCGGAGGCCATGGTTGGAGGTGATAGACGCTGAGGCGGAGGGGGTAAAGATGGAGAAGAAAGAGAAAAAGGGAATTCTGTGGAGGCAGTGAGAGCAGCAACCTCGACCTCTTTCTCGAGAGGAAAAAAAAACCAAGCCAAAAAAGCTCGATCTCGCTCGGGTCTTTTTACCCGCCCCTCCCCACACACTTCGCTGCCAGCAAAGAAAAAAACCCGGTGCTTGATCATTTTTTTACACTGGCGAACAGCGAAGCAAAAACTCTCCCTTTCAGCCCTCGTCCTGCTTCTCCTCTCCCTCCTCCTCCCCGGCCACCGCCGCTTCTTCGCCCTCGTTCTTGAGCCCCTCCTCCTCTTGCTCCGCAGAAACAGCGTCGTCACCCTCGGAGAGGGGCTGCGAAGGCTCTTCTTCTTCGCCCTTGTTGCCGTCGTCGCCGACGCCCCCGTCGTCCTCTCCCTCGGGCGCGAGCGCTCCCTCGTCTTCTCCGACCTCCATCCCCTCCTCGTCGCCGCTCTGCTGCTGCTGCTGCTGCTGCGACGAGGGAGCCTCAGCATCAGCATCAGCGGCAAGGGGAGCAGTAGCCTCTTCTTCCTGCTCCTCTACTCCTCCTTTTCCTCCTTCCTCGGCGTCGCTCATTTCCACTTCGCCGCCGCCGATGCCCTTCTCGCCTTCGTCCTCTTCTTCTGCCCCCGCTGCTGCTGCTGGCTCCTCCTTCTTATTTTTCTGCTGCTGTCCCTCGCCGCCCTCGTCGCTGTCCCTCTTGCGCTTCCCTCCAGCCCTCGTAGTCGCCGCCGCAGCAGCTGCAGCAGCGCCTCCTGCCTCCTCCTTGTTCCCCTCCTCCTCGACTTCCGCCGCCGCTGCTGCCGCAACTTTCGCTTTCGCCGCCGCCTCAGAGGCCTCTCTCTCCGCCCTCTCCTTCTCCGCCCGCTCCTCCTTCTCCCTCTCCTCTTCCTCCTCCTTCTGAAGCTTCGCCTTGGACTCCTCCTTGGCGGCCGCGCTCATCCACCCCCTCGGCACCCTCTCCGGGAACATCGCGGCGGCCCCGGCCTCCAGGTCGCTTGCGCCGGGCGACGCGACGACGGCGGCAAATGCCCTCCAGTCGCTCGCGGCGATCTGCCGCAGGGCCTTCCACTGGTACACCTGGTCCCTCTGCGTCTTGTAAAAGTCCTCGATGCCCTCCTCCGGGTCCATCTCCGAGAGCACGGGCTCGAGGAAGGCCTCGACGGTCGGCACCACGCCCCGGTCCTCGGCCCGGAGCCCCTCGGGGCCGTTGCCGCTGGGGGCCGAGAGCGACCAGAGGCGGTCGAGGTCGGGCGTGCCCAGCGTGGGAGGGCCGCGGGAGCCCAGGCCTCCCGGCTTGCGATCGAGGGAGGTCGAGAGAGAAGACGCGGGCAGGGAGGAGGGGCCGGAGGGAGAGGCGGACGGCAGCTCCCTCGCCGGCGCCCTCTCGAGCGACGGGCACGGCGGGTTCCCGCCCTTCCATGCCGCCCAGCTCCCCTCCCTCGCCAGCGCCGCCCGCACCGCCGCGGCGTACTTCCTCCCCTCGGGGGGCACGAGCTCGAGGGCAGAGAGGACGGCGCCCTCGAGGGAGCCCACCTCGGCGAGCTGCCTCGCCCTCGGAGCGGAGACCGAGGCCGCTGTCGTCGCCGTCGCAGAGGAAGCAGCGGCGGCTCCGGCAGCGGCTCCGGCGGCAGCGGCATTCGAGGCCAGCCTCTGCGGCGGGTGCCTCAGCGCGTGCAGCGCGATCAGCACTTGCACCAGAAAGTGCCTGCGGACCGCGCCGTCCCGCAGCTGGAGCCCGAAGATCGAGGGCGAGGAGAGGTAGGAGACGCCGACGGCGGCGGACGAGGGCGGCGGAGTCTGAGGCGCGCCGCCGTTGCTTCTTCGCTTCGCAGAGGCGCTCCCGAGTCTCCTCGCCTTCGGGGAAGCGGCGGCACCGGCCGCAGAAGATGCGGCAATCCCGATAACCTTGCTGCCCCCGGCAGCGTCGACGGCGACCGGCGTCCTCCCGAAGGCGGCGAGCACCGCCCGCACCGAGCCCTGGAACTCAGCCCAGGCAGCCGCCTCGGGGCCTGCCGCAGCTGCTGCAGCCGCCGCCGCCTCTCCCTTGCCGCCCTTTGTCGTCGAACCAGCCCCGGAAGAGAAGGCGGACGAGGACAGGACCAGCAGGGTCGGCAGCGGGCTCTGCAGCGCCCCCTGCAGCCTCCAGAACCTTTTGTACAGCTCCCCGTCGATCCGCTCGCCGCTCGAGTCGGTCGTGTCGCCGCCGCCGACCTCCTCCACGGGCACCGGGTGCGACGCGCTGTTGCACGTGCCCATCAGGTTGAGCCCGCTCTTGTCGCCCAGGGGAGCGGCCCTGGCCAGGAAGAGGAGCACGGCGCCGCAGTCGCGCGGCGAGCGGCGGCGGGAGGCGCGGGCAAGCAGGCCGTTGCACGCCCGCAGCAGCGGCAGCTTGCACCTGTCCCAGCCGAGGCGCTGGAGCGGCTCGGAGGCCGCCTCCTCCAGAGCCGCAAAGACCTCGGCCGCCTGGTCGACCGGCGTGCCCTCCAGGAGGTCTTCGAGGGCCGAGAAGAGCGTGGCCGTGGCGGCGGACGGGTCGGCGGAGCCGGTCCCTGCCGCGGCGGCGCCCGAGGCGACGGCGAGCAGGCGGCGGACGGTCGACGCCGTCGGCGATGCCGCGCTCCCGCTGGCGTCGTGCTCCATCACCGGCTCTCCGTTCTGCAAGGCGGATGCTATGGCACGAGAGAGCGCCGAGCGCAGGGCGAGGTCGTACGCCGAGCGGGACTCGGGGGACGCGAGGCGGAGAGAGGAAGAGGAAGAGGATTTGGAATCGGCATCGACACGCTTCGCTGCTCCATCGTCGTCGTCGCCTCGCCCCGATTCCGACGCCACCAGCGCCGGTGCGACCTGCCTGAGCGCCTCTAGGAACAGCGGGAAGGCCTCTTCATCCGTGGGCGCGGCAGTGGCCTGCGAGAGCGCGGCCTCGAGGGCCGAGCGCGTCGATGAGGTCGAGGCGCTCATCGGAGTTTTTTCAGTGCCGATCAAGAGGAGAATTGAGGGAGGAGCGTGGTCAAAGAAAGGCAAAAAAGAAAAGAAAAAGAAAAAGAAAAGCAGTTTGACCTCCTCTCTCTCTCACGTCTCTCTCGCACAGCTCTTTCCTTTTCCTCCCCTTCATCTTCTTCTTCAGAGCCGAAGCTCCGCAGCCTCCTTCCTTCCTAGGGCCTCTGAGCCACGTCACAACCAACAACCACTTAGTTCCTCACAATGGGCGCCGGCTGGCGTCGCTTCTCGGAGAGGGTGAGTCGCTCGTTTTTTTTGGTTTCGTTTTTCGGTTCCCATTCGTCAGTTGCTCTCCGAGAGAGAGAGAAGAGAAGGGGAGCAATCTGAAAGGAGAGGGAGCTACGCTTCCGTGTCCAGGCTCTTCTCTCCCGGTGGCTGCCTCCCGAATGCACGAGAGAGCACACGAGTATTCCCTCGGGGACGGGGAACAAAGGGCGCGCGGACCCACGGGCCGAGCAGAAGGAACAATGAGAATGAGACTCTTGCTTTCGCGTTCGACGAGGTTCGGTGGCATTCGTCAGCCTCTCTCTTTGCTCTTTCCCCCTCTCTCTCGTTCCCCCTCTCCAGCTTCCTCATCCCTCTCTTCTGTTCCAGGGCTGTCGAGTATGCCTCGTGGACGAGCAAGAGGGGGAGAGAGAGCGCAAAGGCGACGCGTGCGAGTGGGGAGAGGAGCGTTGCGATTGAGCTTTCGCCGACGAAACGGCAGCTTTTTTTACTGTTGGCCTCCTCTCCGAGCGAGCCCGTTCGCCTTCAAGCTTCGTCCTCTTCCCCTCTCTCACCCGCCCTCGTCCAACTTTCGCCTTTCGCCTTTCGCCTTTCTCTCTCCCCCTCTCCCTCTCCCTCGCTCACGCCCCTCCGCCCTCTTGCGCTCCCTTCCCTCCCCCACCTGATCGAAACGACTCCATCGTCCGCGCCACCCAACGATGAACAGACCCGCCAGACCCTCCACCTCGACCCCTCGTTCGTCTCGACGCCCAACGCGCGCAACGAGGCCATGCTCTCCGAGGCCGCGGCCTTCGCCGTCGCGCTCAAGCGGTGCGAGAAGGACATCCGCGGCGCCAAGGCCGCCGCCGAGGCGCTGCTGGGCACCGCCGGGGCCGTGCTCTCCTCGCCGCTCCCGCGCGTGTTCGAGGACCTCGGCGGCGGCAGGGCCGCGCCCGCGCCGCCGGGCCCCGGGGGGGCGGGGACGATCGGCGGCTCCGACTTCTGCGCCGAGGACCTCGACGCGGTGTCCAAGGACTCGTCCAAGAAGCTCGAGGCCGAGGTGCTCGCGCCCATGGCGCGCTGGGCCGCGGCCTTCGCGGCCGTCTCGGCGCGGATGAAGCGGCTCGAGGGCGTCAGGCTCGAGGTCGACTCGCGGCGGAGGACCGTCGTCGCGCTCGGCTGCCGCATCGACCGCCAGCGGCTGCGGCTGCCGCAGACGCGCTCCAAGGGCGAGTGGGCGATGGAGCAGAGCATCAAGGCGATGCAGCACAAGGAGCACAAGCTGGCCGCGGCGCGCGGCGCCTTCCGCGAGCAGGAGGCGCTGGTCTTCGCGCAGCTGGCGCAGCTGATCCGCGACGCCGTCTGGCTCAAGAGCTACCTGGCGGCCGTGATGCGGCTGCAGCAGGAGTCGTACGGCACCGCGGCCGGGTCGCTGGGCCCGGCAAAGGCGGCGCTGGGCGCGAGCGTGGCGATGAGCGCCGCGGCGGCCGCCGAGAGGGCGGCGGCGGCAACTGCCTCGCACGCGCGGGTGCCGTCGTCGGCGGGGGGCGAGTACGACAACATCGCCGCGGTCCGCGGCGATTCTTCTTCTGCGCAGCAGCAGTACTCGCCCAACTCGCGCGTGCTCGGCGGGGGAGGCGCCAAGGTCGGGGGGTACGCCGCGGCGGCGCTGCCTGCGACGGGAGGGCAGCAGGGCGGCAAGGAGAACGGCGCCTCGTCGGCGGCGTTTTTCGCCGCGGCTGGCAAGGCCCGCGGCGGGACCGCCGATGCTGCCGAGGCACACCAGCACGCTCGCGCGGCATCTCGTGGGCACGACCGGTACGGCGTCGATGCCGGCGCTGTGTGGTGATGCTGATTTGCGCGTGGGGAGGGAGAGAGGGAGAGAGAACGTGAGAGAGGAGGGAGAGACAACGAGAATGAGTTTTTCTTCTTAAATTTGTACGAGAGAGAGAGTAGAGAGAGAGACCCTTGTTCTTTTTCTCTTTCCCTTCTCTTTTCTTTTTCACATTCACACAAGACAAAAAACATAAAAGAAAAGATTCACGATACATTTCATAAAACGATTCGAAAGAGTTTGGGAGGGAAGAGAGAGTAACACTTGCGAGTTTTTAACAAAGATGTTGAGGAAAAAAGAACTACAAAAAATCAAAAAATCAAAAAAGAAAAAAGTCTCTTCGTCTCCCCGGACAAAAAGTTTCTCTCTCTTCTTGTTTCCCCTCTCCCTCATCCATCAGCGAGCAGCGCCGCCCGGAACTGCGCATACGTCATCTCTCCCCCTCCTCCTCCTCCTCCGTTGCTCCCTGCTCCGCCAACGGAGAGGCCCGCGGCGGCGGCATTCGTCGCCGCGACGCGCGCCCTCCGCAGCCTCCGCTCGAACGAGCTCGTCGAGAGCCCGAGCCTGCGCACGGCCACGTCCCGAAACGCGTCGATCGAGGCCGCGTTCTCCTCATCCGCGATGCTCATCTCTCCTCGCCTCAGAAGGGCGGCGAAGGCGGAGTTCAAGACGCCTTCATCGGCGCGGAGCACGGCCTCCCTCCTTGCCTCGGCGGAGAGCCTCGCAAAGGAGGCCTCCCGCGCGCTCCTGGGCGCGAGCGGGCTGAGGTCGATGGCGAGCGTCGCGGGAGGCGGCGGGCGGCCTCCTGCGGCGGCGAACGCGGAGGCCCAGTCGGCGGAGCCGTCGTCGAGGACGGGGAGAGCTGCTGCGGAGGCAGAGGCGGTGGCCGTTGGCGCCGTCGCCGTCCCCGGCGTCGCCGCCGGAAGAGGAGGAGCTGCTGCTCCTGCTGCTGCTGCTGCGGCTGCGGCTCTCGCCCTGGTCGCCGTCGATGCTGCAGCGGCTCCAGCAGAGCGCGAAGAGGAAAAAGAGCCTGCTGCTGCAGCTGCTGCGGCAGCGGCGGGGCGCTTGGGGGCTGCCGCTGCCGCGGGCGAGGTCATTTCGTTTTGGTCGAGAGAGGGGAAGCAAAAGCGGGTCAGAGAAGAGGAAGGGGGGAAGTGAAAAAAAAACACGTCAAGCTTGTCCATTGCTCACTTTTTTTCTAAGTCCTTTCTTGTCGATCATTCTGTCGTCTCTCTCTTTCTCCTCCACGCGACACAAGAAAAGAGCGTGTCAGCGTCATCTTGCGGCTCTCTCTCGCGTCGTCGAAAAAGAAATGGCGTCAATAACCGACCTCGACGGCCTCGCTCTGACGCTGATCGCAGAGAGCCTCCCCGTGGCCTCTGTCGCCGCCCTCGCGACGACGTGCTGCTACTTCCACACAGTGCTTGCCGCCGACGAAAACGTCGCGTTTTGGAAGAGGGTCGCGGGCGAGGTCTGGGGCGTCGTCGGCGTGGACGCTCCGGGGGCCGTCCCTCGTCTCCCCGGCGGGGCCGGCGCCGGCGAGAAGGCAGACAGCTGGAGGGCGACGTGCGTCGAACACTCGAGGCTGCTCTCGCCCTACGGCAGCGACGGCGCGCGCGCGGCCAAGGCTTGGCACAGAATCGAGCACGCGCTCGCGACGTCGGCGCCCGACGTCCTCCCGACGCTCGCGCCGGGCCTCACGCTCTCCGAGGAGCCCGAAGAGGTCATCCACCGGGAGGTCCTCGCCGCGGCCGCGCTCCACAACGGGCAAATCGACCTGCTCGCCGGCGGCGGCGGCGGCGGTGCCGCGGCCACGCGCTACGCGCAGCTCGGGCTCTTCGGCGCCGCCGTCGTCTACGGCGAAGGCTTCGCGCGCTGGATGCGCAACCTGCTCCCGGAGCCCGGCCAGGCGCGGCGAAGGTGCGTCGTCGCTCCCCGTCCGGAGCACGACGACCCCTGGGTCCTCCTGCTCGACTTCGCCTCGTCGCTCCCGGCGTGCGACCCTCTCGCCGAGTGCCGCTCCCTCGAGGGCTCGCCGCGCCTGGCCCTGGCCCTCGACTCTGCAGCGGTTTACGTTCGGAGCCCTCACCCCGGCGCGGACGCGGAGTCCGGAGAGCTCCCGTGCGCCGCAAAGCGCGCGGACGGCTCGCGCGGCCTCCTTTCCTTTCTGGGGGAGCTCGCGGCCGCGCTGGAGACGAGGCAGCTTGGGCCAGAGAGGGACAGCTTCTTCCACGGCGGGGCGATGGCCGTGGAGGGCCTCGACGCGGCGGCGGCGGCGGCGGCCCGCCGCGGGCGCCCGCCGACGCGCGGCCTCTCCCGCTTCGCGGCGGCGCCGCCGGGCCTCGCTGCGCGCGAAGCGGCGGGCGCCCTCATAGTCTCGCGCAGCGCGGTGTACACGTGGACGTGCCGGGTCTTCAACCTGATGGTTTTCAACCGACCGCGGCTCGCGACCGACGAAGGGCACGTCTTCAGCTACCGGGTGAATTTCGAGCTCCTAAGCGTGGCGGAGCAGCGGAGGCGGCGGCGGCAGCAGCAGGGCCAGCAGGGGCAGCGCGGCGTCATTCTCAGGGCGACTCTCATGCGCCGTCAATGGGAGCTCCGCCCCGCATCGAGGGGCGCGGAAGTGCAGGTTGTCGATGGCGAGGGCGTCGTTGGGTTTTTCCCGACCTTAGTCGCGAAGGACGACGACGACGACGACGAGAGAGAGCGCGAGCGCGGCGGCGGCGGCGACAACGGCGACAACGACGCCAGCTCGTTCTGCTACTGCTCCCGCGTGGCCGGCCCTCCGCTGTTCGCCGACGACGACACCGAGGAGTGTCATTCTCTGCCCGGCCAGCGGCTGGGATCCTTTGGCGGCCACTTCCTTTTCCTTGTCGAGTACGAAGACGGGTCGACCGGGTACGTAGAGGCCCCCGTGGAGATGTTTGAGATGGTGGTTCCCTCGTTTCTCTTTTGAAACGAAGAAGGTTTCCATTGACTGGTCTTTTTTTCTCTCTCTCTCTCTCTGTAATGACATTTGCACGGTGCGCATCTCATGGTGGCGGATAAAGCAAGGTCGAGGAGAGGAAAGAGTCTCGGAGAGAGCGAGCAAAGTCGAGGTCGGGGTCGAAAAAAAACAAAAAAAAACCAAAGACTTCGCCCTCTCCCCTTCACTCCCCTTTCTTGATCGCTCCTTTGCTTATCAAAAAGCACTTTCTCGCTTTCAAAATGGCCGCCTCCCGCCCCCTCGTCACCGTGCAGGGCCTCGACGGCACCGCCTCGGGCCAGACCGCCCTCCCGGCCGTCTTCACGGCGCCGATCAGGCCCGACGTCGTCTTGCAGGTACGGTGGAAAAAGAAAGAGTTGATTGAACTCTTCTTCCTCTTCGGCGGCTGGATTTCTTTCCCAGCCTCGATCTCTCTGCCGCCGTCCCGCGTTCTTCTGATCCTTTCCTCCGCCTCTTCTCTTCTTCGGACGCATGCTGTGTGTCTCTTGGAGAGTCTGGGCGCGAGATCGAGTCAGTTCCATCTTTGGCGGTGGACGCGCGAGAGGGTTGATGATGGACGGCGGCTCGATCGACCGATCTTGACGCCTGCTCTTTCGTCATCGCCCGTCGCGGCTCCGTGGCGCCCGCCAGCGCTTCCTCCTCCCTGGCGACTGCCCTGTGTCGTGCCCGAGAGCGTTCGAGATCGCTTGCGGGAATTGCAATGGCGTTTTCTCGAACGTGCAAAGCGGGTAATGACCCCCCGCGCGTTGGCTTGCGCGTCCTCTTCGATCGCGCGCGGCGGCGGCGGCGGCTCTCTCTCGCTCTCTCGCTCGCGCCCTCTCGCTCTCTCGCGCTCTCTCTCTCTCTCCCCTCGTCGATCTCTCCTCCCCCTCCCTTGCTCACTCAACGACCTTCCCTCCCACCTCCGCCCCCCATCCGCAGGTCCACACCGGCCTCGCCAAGAACGCCCGCCAGCCCTACGCCGTCTCCTTCCCTGCCGGCATGCAGACCGCCGCCGAGTCCTGGGGGACCGGCCGCGCCGTCTCGCGCATCCCGCGCGTGCCCGGAGGCGGCACGCACCGCGCGGGCCAGGGTGCGTTCGGAAACATGTGCCGGGGCGGCCGCATGTTCGCGCCCACGAAGACGTGGAGGCGCTGGCACCGCAAGGTCAACGTCAACCTGAAGCGGTACGCCGTCGCGTCGGCGCTGGCCGCGTCGGCGCTCCCCTCGCTCGTGATGGCGCGCGGCCACCGCGTCGACGCCGTCCCCGAGCTGCCGCTCGTCGTCGACGACTCTGCCGAGTCGCTGACCAAGACGGCCAAGGCGGTGCAGCTGCTCGAGGCGCTCGGCGCCGGCGCCGAGCTCGCCCGCGCGCGCGACGCGCGCAACATCCGCAAGGGCAAGGGCAAGCTCAGGAACAGGAGGTACGTCGGCCGCCGCGGCCCGCTCGTCGTGTACGCCGGCGACGGCGCCGTCTCGCGCGCGTTCCGCGCGATCCCGGGCGTCGACACCGCCTCCGTCGACCGCCTCAACCTGCTGCAGCTGGCTCCCGGGGGCCACATCGGCAGGCTGATCGTGTGGACCAAGGGCGCGTTCGAGCGGCTCGAGGCGCTGTACGGTGCCGGCGCCGGCGCCGAGGCCGCCGAGAAGAAGGGCTACTCGCTCCCGCGGCCGATCATGGCCAACGCCGACCTCGCGCGCCTCATCAACTCCGACGAGGTCCAGTCCGTGGTCCGCGCCCCCCGCCAGGGCTCGCGCAAGGCCGGGCTCCGCAGGAACCCGCTCAAGAACCTGGGCGCGATGGTCAAGCTCAACCCGGCCGCCGGGTCGGCCAAGCGCGCCGCGCTGCGCGCGTCGGCCAGCGGCAAGGGCGCCGCCAGGAAGGGCAGGCCCGCCGACGCGAGGGCGGCGTCCAAGGCGTTCCTGGCCAAGATGCAGGCCGACCACGACTACCTGGGCGACGACTACGACGTGTTCAGCTCGTGGCTGGGGACCTCGGAGTAGAAGAGAGAGGAGAGAGGGAAGAGAAGAGGGGTGCGGGAAGAGAAGAGAGGAAGAAGAAGAAGAGAGGAAAGAGCGAGGAGAGTTTCCCCGTCCTTTCTTTTTTATTTTTTTTGCTCGTTTTTTTTTCCTGCCCGTTCGTCTTCTTCTTTACATCAATCCTGCTCTGTCATTCCAAAAAAGAATCCAATCATCTGACTTGAAGATGGAGAGAGAGAGAGGGTTTTTTTTTTTTGAAGTGTTGTTTTGCAAAATGACTTGAAAGAAAAAGTTTCCTCTTCTCGTCGTCCTCTTTCCCCCCCGAAGCAGCCTAAACAGCGCCGCGCACCGCGTCCAGCGCCCACCTGAACGCCCCGTCTAGCACGGGCACCACCGGCAGCTTCCCCGTATCCGCCAGCACCCTGTGCGCGCACCCAAACCCGCTGAACACGACCGCGTTGACCCCCTGCCCCGGGAACGTCGAGTCGCCCACGCAATAGAGCCCGGGCACCGCGGTCGTGTTCATCGGCATGCCGAGCATCCCGGTCGGCCTCCGGGCAGGGATGGGCCCGTAGCTGCCGTCGGCGCGGTTGAGGAAGCGGCGGTGCGTCTTTGGGGTGCCGACCTCTCGGCTGATGATCGACTCCCGCAGCCTCGGGAACGCCGCGGCCTCGAGCCGGGCGACGACCTCGTCGGCGACCCTTTCCTTTTCGCGCTCGTACTCCTCGGCGCCCAGGCTCGTCCACGCGTCGACCCAGTCCGGCGTGAAGGCGTGGAAGACGTGGCTGCCCTGAGGGCACAGGCTCGGGTCGAGCAGGCTCGGGATGGACACGAAGAGCGTCCCGCGCGGGTCCTCCATCCTCTCCCAGTCCTCCAGAACGATGTGGTGGCACTGCAGCTCGTCGTCGTCGAGCTCGGCGTTCTTCGCGTGCGCTCCCCTCCGCCGCTTGCCCCCGAGCCCCTCCCTGTGGCCTCGCAACAGCGTCTCGGCGTCGACCCGCATGTGGATCGAGAGGAAGGACGGCGACTTCTTGTACCTGCCCCGGAACTCGACCTCCTCCTTCGGGACCTGGGCCTCGGGCAGAAGGCGGCCGAAGGTGTCCCAGCGCGTGGCGTTGCTGATGATGCTCCTGGCCCTCAGGGTCCGGCCGTCGGCGGTGCGCACGCCGACGGCACGGGGCTGCGGGCTCGAAAGAGAAGGAGGAGAAGTGGAAGACGAGGCCTCGGAGGAGGAGGACGAGGGAGGCGTCGAACCTGTCTCGATGCCGGTCACGCGGCACCCGTACTCGACGACCCCGCCCCTCTCCTCGACCCCCTCGGCCAACAGCTCGGCCAGCACGCCCGTGCCCCCCACCGGGTAGTTGATCCCGCCGTAGTGCCGGTCGCAGAAGACCATCCCGGCGTTGATCATCGGGGTCATGGCCGCAGAGACGGTCGACCAGCAGAAGCACTCGACGTCGACGAACCTGCGGGCCTCCTCGTCGTCGATCCATTTGTTCGAAAGGTCGCCGGCGTTGGTGGGCAGGAAGCTGGCCAGTGTCAGGCAGGCCAAGGGGTGCTTGGCGAACTCTCCCAGCAAGTAGCGGGGCTCCTCGAGCGACCTGAGCTCGAGCGAGTTTAAAGAATTAAACACGCGCCAGCACTCGTCGTAAAACCTCTCGAGCCCCTTGGAGGTGCTTTCCTTCGTGAAGACGGCCTTCAGCTCGTCGACAAAGTCCTCATATTTGCGCCAGACCTTGACCTCGAGGCCCTGCGGGTGCTGTGGCGAGCTCGGCAGGTGATAGTGGATCTGGGTCGGGTCCGGGACCGTCTCGACCCTCTTGCCGACGGCGGCCAGCGCCCGCGTGATGAGGTTGGTCGTCCCCTGCCGCCCGAGGCCAAACATCATCGAGGCTCCGACGTCGTAGGTGGTCTTGCCGTCGTCGCGCTTGAAGTGGCCCCCGGATCCCCCGGGGATGATGTAGCTGCGGGGAAAGAAGAGGTTTTGGAGGCGGCGTTTTTTGTTTTCGCGAAAGGGGGGGGGGTTGAGTGAAGTTTTTTCGTGGTCGGGGTCGAACAACGTCGGAGCAAAGCGAGAACAAGGGAAGAAAAAATCAATTTACCTCTCCAGCACGGCCACGCGCTGGCCCGCCGCCGCGAGCTGGCTTGCCGTCGTCAGGCCCCCCATCCCGGAGCCGATGATGATTGCGTCGTACTCGGTGTCGGGAGAGGCCTTGGCGGATTGCCGCGAGGAAGACGGAACAGCGGCGACGGCGGCGATTGAACGAGCTGCTCGGCGTGGATTCTTCGCAGTCGCTTTGGCGCGCGAGCGCGACGACGCTGTTGCCCCTTTCGAGCTCGCTAGGCATGCATGATGTGAAGGCATGGCCACGTGCATTGTAATCGGAGGAGAAAAGGGAAACAAAATGGGGTAAACGCGATTGGATAAAGGTCGTTTTCTTTTTTCTTTTTTTACTAGACCTCCTGAACTTGTGACGACGACGTCGCCGCCACTTTTTTTTCTCTCTTCCCTCTCTTCTCTTCGAAGACAATCAACACAAAATGCAGTTCTTTCGCGCAGGCTAGAGCGTCACAGAGCTGGCATCCATCACAATGCAATCACCAGTGCGCTGCTGCTGCTCCCGCTCGGCGACGGGGGCAGCAGCATCGTCCTCGGCGGCTACGCTAGCCGCGGCGTCGTCCTTGACATGTCGCCTCGGCCGAAAGAAGATTTCGAATGCTGCGCCTTTCTCCTCCTCCTCGTCGCCCCTCCGCCGCCCTCTATTTCGCTCCGGTAGTCGCTTCCTCCTCATGGCGATGAGATCCACAAGCGATCTCGGCAGCGCAGAGAATCAAGATCACGGAGAAGGATTCAGTTCGCATCCCGAAAGCGGCGAAGAACCGTCGTCGCCGCCGTCGCCGCCGTCGGAACGCCGCCGACGACGCCGCCCGACGCCGCTCGAGGCAGCCCTGGCCGCTGCCGAGGAAGCCGCAGAAGCGTTGGCGCCTTCGTCGTCGTCCTCCTCCCCCTCTGACGCGGCGTTCGACGCCGCGTTCGACCGCGCCCGCGAGGTCTTCGTTTCGGTTCTCCCAAAGGCCGCTCGCCGATCCTCCTCGCGGGAACAGAGGGCCGCCGCGAGCGCCTCGAGAGAGGCGGCGGCGCTCGCGGCGGCGCTCGCGGCGGCGCTGGCGGCAGGGGCCGCCTCTCCTCCCCGGCGGCCCCCGCTGCTCCCGCTGCCGCTCCTCACGGACCTCGCCCGGGCGCACGCGAGCCTCGGGCACGGCGGGACCAGCCTGGGCCCGCTCCTGCTGTCCGGGGCCGAGAGGGCCGCCGCCGCCGCCGGAGCGGGGGGGGAGCTCGGCGGGGCGCGGGGCAGCGGGGGCGGGGGGCGCGCCCTCGCCGCGCTGCTGCCGCTCGTCGAGCAGCGGCGCTCGGGCCCGCTGCGGGCCAGGGCGCGGCTGCTCTCCCGCCTCGCGCCCGCGATTGCGGCGGACCTGCTGCTGCAGCCGCCGCGAGCCGAGGGCGGCGCTCCGGCCTGCGCGGACCAGCGGCTCCTCTGCGACGTCGCCTGCGCCGCCGCGGCCGTGCTCTCCGAGCTCGGGAAAGTCGAGAGCGAGAGGAGCGCGGCGGGCAGCCCGAGCCCGAGCAGCAGCAGCAGCAGCAGCAGCAGCAGCAGCAGAGGCGACGACGACGAAGGAGACAGCGAGCTCGCCCTGTGGTCTATGGGGCACGCGGCAGCAGACGACGCCACGGCTCGGAAGGAGGGAAGCGGCGGCGGCGGCGGCGATGGCCAAGACGGAGACGGAGGCGGAGAAGATTTGGTCCTCTTCGCGGCCGCGGCCCGCTCGCTCTTCGCCTCGGCCGCCGCCGCCGCCGCGCCCCTCCGCCTCCAGCCCCCTGCCCTCGCCCGGCTCGGGAGGGCGCTCGTCGACTCCGGCGAGCTGCAGAGGCTCGCAGACGCGAGGGTTCTCGCGGGGGCCCCCGGCGGCGGCGGCGGCGGCGGCGGCGGCGCCTCGGGCGCGCTCTTCGACGCAGTCGCCCGCGGCGCCGCGGCGCTCGGGAGGGGCTCGCCCTCGTCGAGATTCTCGGGGGACGATCTTCCCCTGCGGCCGGCGGACGTCCTCAACCTCGCGTGGGTGATGGGAAAGGCGGTGGAGGCGTCGAGGAGGGCTGCGAACGGCGCGGCTGCCGGTGCTGCTGCTGCGGCGGCGGCGGCGGCTGCGGCGGCCGGTCCGGCGACGGCGGGGACGGGGCTCTCGTCCCCAGCCGCCGCCGCCCTGGGCGCGCTGGCCTCCTCGGCGATCGTCGATGCGGCCCCTCGCGCCGACGCCGCCTCCGTGGCATCCGCGGCCTGGGCCCTCGCCATCGCCCGCTCGGCGGACGACGACGGCGTTGTGGGAGCGGCGACCGGGAGCAGCAGCAGCAGCGGCTCCGTCGCCGCTCCGCCTCTCGCTCTGCCGGCGCCCCCGGCCGCGGCGACGGCGCGCGCCCTCGACGCGCTCGCGGCCCGCTGCGCCGAGCTGGCTCCCGTGGCACCTGCGAGGTGGACGGCGGCGACGCTCTGGGCGCTCGCGCGGGCGAGGCACCGGCACGTGCCGGCCTTCGAGGCCGCGGCGGCGGCGCTCGACGGTGAGGGCGGCGGCGGCGGCGGCGAAGGTCCTTCGTTCAGGCCCCTGGCGCCCGCGGTTGCGGCGACGCTCGCGCTCGCGTTCGCCCGCGCCGGCGCCTTCACGTCGGAGAACTGCCGCCTTTTCCTCGACGGAATCGCCGCAGACGCGCAGGAGCGCGCGGACGCGACGGAGGCCGCGGCAGCTGCTTTCTCGAGCTCTTCTTGTTCGACTTCTTCTTCTTCTTCTTCTTCTTCTTCTTCTTCTTCTTCTTCTCCTTCTTCTCCGTCTTTTTCTCCTCCTCCTCCTCCTCCTCCTTCTTCTTCCTCTTCTTTTTCTTCTTCTTCTTTTTCTTCCTCTTCTTCCGTGCTTTTCGACGCCCGCGCCGCGGCGAACCTCGCATTCGGCCTCGCCGCGGCGGGGAGGCTGCCAGCGAGGCTCCACTCGTCGCTCGCGGCCATCGTCGCCGGCGGGGGAGGCGGCAAGCAAGGGCCGGCGACGGCGGCGGAGCTGGGGCAGATCCACGTCGCCGGCGTCGCGCTGCGGGCCCGAGGAGCGATGGCGGCGGCGCCGAAAGCGGCGGCGGCGGGAAAGACGCCCGCCCACCCCCCACCCCTCGACTTCGACTCCTTCATGCGCTCGCTCTTCGACGCGGGCAGGGCCGAGCGCGCCGCTGCGGCCTGCTGGGGGGCCGGGGCGCCGCTGGGGGCCGCGCGGGTCACGAGGTCGCAGAGGGAGCTGGTCGCCGCCGTCTCGGCGCTGCTCCCCGCCGCCGCCGCGCGGGAACTCGTCCCGGAGCACCGAGCCGCGGGGCTCGCCGCCGTCGACGCCGCCCTGCCGGCCTCCAAGGTCGCCATCGAGTTCGACGGCCCCTCGCACTTTTTCGCCAACGCGCCGGCGTCGCCCGTCGGCGGCACGAGGTTCAAGAGGGCCCTGCTCCGGTCCCAGGGCTGGACTGTGGTCTCGGTCCCGAGCTCGCACTGGGCGCAGCTGGGCTCGGACGAGCAGCGGACCGCGTACGCCGCGGTGGCGCTGGGGAGGCACGCCGCGGCGGGGGAGGCGCTGTGCCCGGCCGCGGTCGCTGCCGCGAGGGCCGCGCTCGGGGGCGGAGGAGGGAGAGGGGGGCGGGGCGCCGCGGGGGCCGGGGCCGGGAGAGCGCCTGCGGCTGCCGCGAGGCCGAAGCCTTCCTCCTCTTCGAGCAGCAAGCGCCTCGCCGACGCTCTCTGGGGGAGCTTCGAGGCGATGCGGGAGGAGTACGAGCGCGTGCAGGGCGACGACAACGGCGGCGGCGACGGGATGAGCGAAAGAGGGAACGCGGGAGGAGAGGCGGAGGACGGAGAAGAGAAAGAGCTCCCTCCTCCTCCTGCTGCTGCTGCTGCTGCTGCTCCTCCACCTCCTCCGTCCCCGCCTCCTCCCGCCATCGCCGCCACCGCGGAACAGATGGCCAAGAGGCTCGCCGCCCTGCGCATCAGGCAGGGGAGGCTCGGCGGCGGCGGGAGCGCAGCGAGCGCGGCGCTCGCGATCCGAAAGGCGGCGGCCGTCGCCGCCGCCTCTGCAGCCGCCGCCGCGGCGGAGAAGCGGAAGCGGGACGGCGAAGAGGGGCCGCCGATGAGCACGAACACCACCACTAATCCTGAATGAAACCATTTTTCTCTCTCCCTGTCGCTTTTCAGTTTTCCTCCCCCAGAGTTGCAAGTAATTATAAAAGAACTAAAAACGAAAGAAAACGACTTTTGCATCTACTTTTTCCCTTTATGCAGCTTCTGCAACCTCCTCTTCCCTCCTCCTTGCAACCCTCTTCGGCCTCCCCTTCCCTTGCCTTTCCAGCAGCGGTTTCTGGTACCTCGTCAGAGGCGGCTTCGACGTGGCCTCGAGCTCGATCTGTTCGGGTTTGATGGAAAAATTTGAAGGGGTTTCGACGGAGAAAAAGAGTGAGCAAAAAAGAAGAGAGGGTGAAAAAAAGAGTGCAAATGGAAAAAAAAAGGTGCCCTCTCTTTCAACTTCTTCTTACCGTCAGGTGAGACCTGTAGAGGTGCCTGACCCCCGTCCTCCCCTTCCCGTGGTACCACGGCCTCGTCGGGGTCGGTGCCCTCCCGACGACGGCCTCGGCGACGCGGAAGTTGGAGTCTTCGCCGCCTCCGCGGAGGTTTCCGTGGTTGGTCCGCGCGTTGGCCGCGGCCGAGGCGATCACGCCGCGGAGCAGCCCGGCCGCCTTGGTCTCGCGCGCCACGGAGCACTGCGCGAGCGCGTCCTCGACGTGCATCCCGCTGACGAGCTTGGCGAAGCGCGCGAGCTTCTTGGGCGAGATGCGGATGTTTTTCAAGACGGCCCTGGAGCGAAGCTGCCGCTGCGAGGCGGTGAGGAGGGGCAGGGGGGGGGCGCTTGTCGGAGGAGAGGGCGACGACGAGGACGAGGAGGACGCCGAGGGGACGACATCCGTCCCTGCGCCCGCGGAAGGAGGAGGGGGCAGCGGTCCCGGGGCGCGAAGGAGCGGGTTGAGGCCGGTTCCGGCGGGGGGGTCGTTCTCGGTCGAGAAGGCCTGGAGAGTTGAAAGAGAGAGAGAAAGAGAAAGAGAGAAAGAGAGAAGAGGCCGAGTTTTTTTTGTTTTAGCCGGGGCCGTCGGTCGAAAAAACGAGTTGGATTCAGTCTCATTCCAATATCTCTTACCCTTGTCCACATCTGTGCGCCCGGTCTGCCCCAAGAGGACGTCACGCTGTAGCTAGTGGACGGCACAAAGGAAGGATCCACCGCCGTAGAGGAGCTGCTCCTGCCCGACGAAGTAGCGATCATCGGCGACGGTGACAATGATCTTGGGCCGTCGCAATCGTTCGACGCCGCCCCTCTCCGCGCGCAGCGGAAGACCTCCGTCGCCACTGCTGCGCGAGTCGAGCAGCTCAGCGCCATCGAAGAGGCGCTGAGAGCGCCGCACAGCTGCGAGGACGACGCCGCGGCCCTCGAAGCGAGCTGGCGGAGCATTATGATTCGTCCTTTTTTTCTTTTCTCTCGTCTTCGTTTCGCTTTCGTTTCAACCCGAGAAATTAGTAAAAAAATCCAACCTTCCCGTCCTTTCTCTTATTCATTTTTCATTTTACAGCGACGTCCGCATCAAGAAATCCTCCGAGTCCATGTGATCGTGCATCGGCGAATCGTCCGGCTTGTACCCAGAGAGAAGAATTTCGGATGCTGCTTCCGAAGAAGCAAGAGCGCCTCCTCCTTCTCCTCCTCTCCGGCGCAGGTAGAACAGAAACTGCAGCCCGCCCTCCTCGCCAAACGCCGTCTCCGCTCCTAGCCAGCTCAAACCCGGCGCGTCTAAAAAAGGCCTCCTGAAGTGCGGCTGCTCGAACGAGACCTGGACGTAGCACCCTCCCTCGGGCCTCAACACGCGGTGCGACTCGCGCAGGGCCCTCTGCGCCAGGTCCCATAGCGCGGGCGCGGTCTCCCTTGGCCTCCACTTATCGAATCTCTGTTCGTTTTCTCCGCCGCCGCCAGAAGAGCCGAAGCCGGCGAAGAGCGCATCGAGGCATCCTTTGTCTATCACGGCGTCGAACGAGGCGTCGGGAAAGGGCAGCGAGAGCATGTCGGCGACCTGCCAGGTGATCCGAGCTCGATTTCCGCTTTTGCTTTTGGTTTTCCTTTTGCCTTTCTTTTCCGCCGTTTCTTCCTCTCCTTCGCCGTTTCCTTCCCTTTCTTCTTCTCCTTCTTCTCCTTCCCTCTCCGCTTCCTCCCTCAGCATCTTCGCTGCCATCTTCTCCACCGCCACGGTGGAGAGGTCGGTGGCGACGACCTCCTCTAGCCACGGGAGGAGCATCTCCTTCTCGGCGGCGAGGTCGAAGGGGAGGCGAGAAGTGCCGGACCCGAGGACCAAGACGCGCTTTGCGGGACTCGCTCCGCCTCCTCCCTCTCCCTTGAGCGCCGCGACCAGCAGGCCCCGGAAGTCCTCGAATCTTCCGCACCACTCGTATTCCTCCTCGGTCTCGAAGCGCCTGTCCCAGTACTCGATCCTGGAGTAGTCGCGGGTGCTCTTCGGGACGACGTCGTTGCTTCCGTGCTCGTCGGGAGGAGCCCTGCTTCGAGCGGCAGCCGCTGCCTCTCTTTCGGTCATCCCGGGCCGCTGCTCTTCCTCCCTCTCAGCTTTTCTTCAGAAGATGAAGAGTAAAAAGGGTGCAAAAAAGGAAACCTTTTTTCACTCAGCAAATGCCGCGTTGGCGGCGGCCCTCGCCGCCGAGAGGTGCCTCGCCGCGACCGCCGCCGCGGCGCTCGCCGCGGCCAGCCTCGCCCTCTCCGGCGCCGCGTCCCCGGCGAACGGCGGCTCCCCGGGCCGCTCGTACCTCTTGGCGGCAGGGATCAGAGTCTCCTGCGCCTCGCGGACCGCGGCGAGGAACGCCGACGCCGCCTCTGTCGCAGCCTTTTTAGTTTCGCTGTCGACGGCGGTACCGGCACTTCCTTTCTCTCCTCGCGCGGCGCTCGCCAGCAGCTCCGCGAGCTCCGCAGCGCGTTCCACGGCCGAGGCCGCGGCGCTCTCCGCCGAGGCGAGGCGGGCGCAGTCCTCCGAGAGCACGGACGGGGGAGGTCGAGGAGGAGGAGCAGGAGCAGGAGAGGTGGTCGAGGTCGAGATCAGGGTCTGTTTTCCGTCGGTCGTCATTCACGCCCCTCGTTCAAAATATTCAAACAGCGCTGCCCTCTCGAGCTCTGGCTGATCAAAACGCAAGCTCGAGCGCGACCTCTGGGGAGAGAGAAGGATCGCGATCCGCGAGGCGTAGAGAGAATCAGAGAGAAAGAAGGAAGAAGGGAGGGAGAGCGATGGAGATGAGTCGAGAAGAGAGAGAGAGAGAGAGTGAAAGAAAAGAACTTCGTTGTCGGCGACAGGACTCCTGGAGGCATCATTTTTTTCCCCGCTTCCTCTCCTCTTCTTCCTCATTCTCCGCCATGAACGGCTCCAGCGACCCGTTCGCGGACGGAGGCGACGACGGCGACTCGGGCAACCCCCTGGCGGCCCTGGGAGCGCTCCTCGAGGCCTCCCCCATCGCCCCGCTCGTCGCCTCCCTGCGCCAGAGGCAGCAGCGCCTGCTCGACGCCTCGACGCCGCACGCCGGTCGGAGGTGGGCCTCGCTCGCGGCGCTCGTCCTGGTGTACGCCCTCCGCGTCTGGTCCCTGCAGGGCTTCTACATCGTGACGTACGCGCTGGGGATCTACAATCTGAACCTGCTGCTGGGCTTCCTGACGCCGCAAGTGAGTTTTTTTGAAACTGCATTGAACTTTTTTTCTTTCTTTTCTCGTTTTTCAATCGATCCATCGATCGCGTCGTTCGTCTGCTACCCCTTCTTTCTCGTTGAACTCATTTCCCTTCTCTCTTCTCTCTTCTCTCCACCACCACCACCAAAACCCAACAGATCGACCCCGAGCTCGAGGGGCCCACCCTCCCCTCCCAGCGCTCCGACGAGTTCCGCCCCTTCCAGCGCAGGCTGCCCGAATTCAAGTTCTGGTGGGCGAGCACGCGCAGCGTCGGGTTCTCGCTCGTCGCCACGCTGTTCCCGCTGTTCGACGTGCCCGTCTTCTGGCCGATCCTGCTCGTCTACTTCTGCGCGCTCTTTTTCGTGACGATGCGGAGGCAGATCAGGCACATGATCAAGCACAGGTATATCCCGTTCTCGCTGGTGAGTTTTGTTTTTAGCTCTTTTTCCGTTGTCGTTTTTTGAGGTCTGGAGACCGAGGAGCGACAAAGACTCAAGAGACTCACTCTCTTGTTCCTCC
>Ga0315289_10004121_pt1 | contig 21767 bp, 22 predicted proteins | sample YL17G11_40_MG_FD_203452 | JGI IMG/M metagenome (GOLD analysis project Ga0315289, IMG submission 203452) | Sediment microbial communities from Yellowstone Lake, YNP, Wyoming, USA - YL17G11_40 | ecosystem: Environmental > Aquatic > Freshwater > Lake > Sediment | place: USA: Wyoming | collected... | reverse complement strand
TAATTGAGGAAGTCAAGAGTGAAGTTGAAGGGAGGCTCAGGGCTAAAGAGGAAGAGAAGAATAGAATAGAGGGGGAGCTTAAGAAGAGGATAGAGGAGCTTGAGCTTGAGAGGACAAAGAGAGGAGAAGAGGCGAATATCTTAAAGGAACATCTAGGAAGGGAGTTAAGGGAAATAAGGGAGAAAGTGGAAGAGGAGAGGAGGCTCTCCTCTCAGAAGATAGAAGAGCTGGAAGGTAAGCTTAGAGTTAAAGATGAGGAAAAAAGTAGACTGCAAACAGAGCTGAATAAAGAAATAGAGAATTTGAAACTAGAGAAAACTAAGAAAGAGGAAGAACTTACCTCCAAGCTCCAGGATTTGGAAAAGGAACTGCAGATAGAAAGACAGATGTTAGAGAAGAATTTGAAGAGTAGCGAGGAGATAAGGGTAAAAACTGAAGAGGAATTGCAAAGAGAAAGGCAGAGAATGGAGGAATTAGAGAGGAGACTCTTGGAGGAAAGGAAAATGTGGGAGAAAGAACTTATAGACCGAGAAGATGAGGATAGAATAGTAAAATCGGGAATTGAGCATAAACAACTGCAGTTTGAAGAAGAGAAAAGAAGGCTGGAAGAGAGGATACAGAGATTAAGAGAATATGTCGAGGACAGGCTAAGTGAACTGAATCGTAAATTAGAGAAACAAGAATATATTCCCTCTAAGGAAACTTCTCAAAGAGAAACCTTATTGAAGGATGAATTTCAGAGGAAAGAGATAGAACTGAAAGCATTGGAAAGGGAACTGGCAAGGCAGAGGGAGCTGGTAAGCTCATTTGGAGAGCTCATAACCCAGAAAGAGATGGAACTCAAAGATGAAAGAAAGAAGAAAGAAAGTGAAATAGACCAGATAAGAGAAGAGATGGGAAAAACAGTTAGAAACTTGGAGATAGGACTGCGGGAAAAAATAGAAAAGCTTGAGGAACGAATCCCTGAAGTGGAGAAAAAGGACCTGGAGGAAATCATAAAAGATAGGGAAGAGGAAATAAGAAGGAGGGAAGCGAAACTTAAGGCTCTATACGAAGAGAGAGAGAAGGAATTTCAATCAATAAGCGAAAAGCTGGAGAAAGAACTACAAAATCAGAGATTGCAATGGGAAGAAAGGCTAAAGACAAAGGAAGAAGAGAATAATGAAATTAAGCAAAAGATAAAAGAGATGCAAGAGATACAAGAAGAATTTTCCCGGCGAAAGGGAGAGCTTCAAACTGAGGTAGAAGAGAAGAGAAAACAATCAGTGGAAGCAAAGGCACAACTGGAAGAGAAGATAAAAGAGTTTGAAAGGAAATTAACTGATGAGGCAAGGATAGACGAAGAGAAGTTCAAGGAAAAAGAAGAAGAGATAGAAGCTTTAAGGATGGAAGCAACTCAAAGAGAACAACAGTTGAAACTCGCTTATGAAGAGGGCCAGGAGAAGATAGACGGGGTAAGAAAAGAATTAGAAAGAAGGGAAGAAGAGATACGCTCGCTTAAAGAGAAAATGGCGAAAATAGAAATAGACTTCAAAGAGAAATTGCAAAGAGAAGAAAATGAAACTTTGGATAGGGAAGAAATACTTAAAAGCAAGGAAAAGGAGATAAGAGGAATAAAGACTAGAATAGCAGAGACGGAAATAGCACTGGCAGAGAAACTTGACGAGAAAGAGAGAAAGGTAAGAGAGTTAGAGACGGAATTAATTAAGGAGAAAGAAGCAACGGGGGTGCTTGCCGAAATTGCAGAGAAGCAGGCACAACTCAGAGCTGAACAGAGAAAAAGAGAGGAAGAACTTAAGACCCAGTTAGCCAAAGCCAGGCGTGGCATGCTGGTGAAATTTTGGCAGTGGCTGAATAAGCCCGTAAACGGTGAATAAACCGTAATTTTGTAGGTCCCGATATCGGGACAGGATTCTAAAATGATTAGAGTGAAGAAGATAAATGGAGAAGAAGTAGTTATAAACGCCGAACTGATTGAAACAGTGGAGGCCAGACCCGATACGACTATTTCTCTATCTACAGGAAATAAGATAATAGTGAAAGATACGGTTTCAGAGGTTATTCAAAAGATTATAGAGTACCGACAGTTGGTAAACCAGAAAAGAACTAGGAAGAGTAATAAGCAACAAGTAAAAAGCGACAAGAGGGAATAGGAGGAGAGATGGACATTACCACTATTTTAGGAGTGGTAAGTGGAATCGGCTTAATTGTTATTGCCATCGTTATGAGAGCGGGAGGGGTGGGATTAAAGGGCTTCTTTGATGTATCTTCGATGTTTATTACTTTTGGCGGTGCATTTGCTGCCACACTGGTCAATTATCCTGTAAAGCAGGTCCTGGGAGTTTTCAAAATCGCGAAGAAAGTCTTAACAGAGAAGGAGGAAGATCCTACTGAGTTAATTAACCAGTTTATAAATTTCACCAAAATATCTCATAAACGAGGGATATTGGAACTTGAAAAAGAGTTAAATAATCTGAATAACGATTTTCTAAAAAGGGGTGTGCAATTAGTTGTTGATGGCGCCGACCAAGAGAGAATCCGCTCTGAGCTGGAAACAGAGATAACATTTATTCGGGAAAGACATCTTATAGGACAAGAGATTTTCGTAACTCTGGGTACTTACTCTCCTGCCTTTGGAATGATTGGGACAATTATAGGACTAATTATGATGCTTGCCCATCTTGAAGACCAGAGCCAGATTGCTGGTGGTATGGCGGTAGCCCTTTTAACCACCTTTTATGGCGCGGTGGCTGGCTATCTTTTCTTTTTGCCCATTGCAGGGAAATTGAAGCGCCGTAGCGAAGATGAGATATTTATCAAGGAAGTTATTATCAGGGGAGTTCTCTCTTTACAGGCAGGGGAGATTCCCAGCGTTATGGAAGCTAAATTGAAGGCCTATTTGGCTCCACAATTGAGGAAAAGGACAGCCGAAAGGAAGATCGCACCCATAGAAAAAGCTATCTGACTTATTCTTAAGGGGAGAAATAATGGCTCTTCTGCCAGGTGTTGCCAGGCCAGTGAATAAGGAAATACAAGTAGGAAAGCCCTCACCTCCATGGCTGTTGACCTATTCAGATTTAATGACCCAGATTCTAATATTTTTCGTTATGATGTTCGCTTTGGCCAGTGCTATGAATGAAATGCAGTTGATAAGGTTAAAGAAGACACTGGAAACATACATTATGGAACACCAGTTGGGGAATTATATCGGTTTAACAATTAATGAAAAAGGATTGGTTGTATCTCTCCGTGAAAAGCTGATGTTCGATAGTGGAGAGGCTGAAATTCACGAAGAAGCGAATCATATTCTGAAAGACCTGACGAAAGAGATTGTTAATGTACCAAATAATGTACGCATTGAAGGCCACACTGATAATGTGCGCATTGGTTTGGAATTGAAGAGTAAATTTCCCACTAACTGGGAACTATCCACAGCGAGAGCTACAAATGTGACCCGCTATCTACTGGAGACACTAGATTTCCCTACGGGACGCATATCCTCTGCAGGATACGGAGAGTATCAGCCTGTGGTGGAAAATGATACTGAAGAACACAAAGCAATGAATCGAAGAGTAGATATTGTGGTGCAGAGGATTGGTACTACCCTCAAACGGAAAGAAGGTGTAAAGAAAATTCTTTAGTAGGGAAACTCCCGAAGCGACTCCGAAAACTATTCCTACCTCTTACGGGTTCGATGAATCGAACCCCTACATTAATTGTAGGGGCTCAATTTATTGAGCCCGTTCTCCGTACCTGTAAAAAAGAGTTGACAAAAAATCTCTTTTTTGCTAATTTTTAGAAGATTTCGCAGACAAAGGGAAGGGAAAGGGATAAGGTCTGCGTGAAAGGGGGTAAAGGATGAAGACTTGGATTACTCGTGCAATCGTTGCTAGTCTGGTCAGCCTGGTATTGGGAATTGTTGCCAGATTTGGTCCAGGACAGATAGTAGTAGCTCCCCGCAGCTTCCTATTCTTTGCGGGCTATTGCTTAGGTTTGGCGATAGCGCTTGAGCTTTACCCTTCGAAAAAAGAATAGAAGGCGATTTAGCATCTATTGAGAGTTTGTTAATTTTTGATTCGGAGAGAACCCCCATCCGGAAAGTTTTAGATAGACGCGATATTTTTTTCCGGGTGGGGGCAGTTTTCCCGGGAATGGTGTGGTGAGAGTGAAGACTTTTGTGCCAAAAAAGGAGAATATTGAAAAGAAATGGTATCTGATTGATGCCTCTGGTCTGGTCTTGGGGAGATTGGCAACAAAGGTTGCCGACTTATTACGGGGCAAGGGTAAGCCTATTTTCTCTCCCCATATGGATACAGGCGATTATGTGATTATCGTTAATGCAGGGGAAGTTTTACTGACTGGAAAAAAATTGGAACAGAAGTTCCATTTTACCCATTCGGGTTATCCGGGCGGGGCAAAATCTATCCGATACGAAAAACTGATAGCAGAAAATCCAGAAAAGGCAATTAGATTAGCCGTCAAGGGAATGCTCCCGCAGAATAGACTGAGTAATAGATTAATTACTAAATTAAAAATATATAAGGGCAGCACACATCCCCACGGAGCGCAAATACCTCAAGTAATGAGAATTGAAAAGAAAACCCTTTAGTTTTTCACTTTAAAACTTTTTTGGAGAGCGTAACATGGCTGAAGTGACAAAGATTTGGAGCGTAGGTAGAAGAAAGACAGCGATTGCCAGGGTTATATTGAAATCTGGGAGTGGAAATGTAATAATCAATAGGTTGCCTTTGGATAAATACTTTTCTGGTTTGTCAGGTCTAAAGGAATTCAGCATAGAACCTCTAAAAGTGACGAATTTACTGAATAAATTCGATATTTCCGCGAATGTCTCCGGGGGAGGTAAGAGTGGTCAAGCGGGGGCTATAAGGCATGGAATTTCACGTGCGCTGGCTAAGGTTGACGAACAGACAAGGCTAACTTTGAGAAAGGAGGGATTCTTGACGCGCGATCCCCGTATGGTCGAGCGAAAGAAACCTGGACAGCCAAAAGCAAGAAAGAGATTCCAATTCTCCAAGAGATAAAATCATCTTGTAGGAATAGAATGTAAATTTACGGAAGCAAGAAGTTTACTGCTTCCGTTTTTTTTGAGAGAAACCCCGATTTCATCGGGGAGATTAGGTTAAGATGACCGGTAGTCCCGACTTGTCGGGACAGGTAAAGTAATGTCATGCCGAACTCGTTTCGGCATCTCCTGAGAAGGGGAAAGAGATCCTGAAACAAGTTCAGGATGACAGGAGGAGGGTTCCAGGAAATATAATTTGACAAATTTGGATAATTAGAATATAATTTAAAAACAATCGAGATGGGAGAAGAATATGAAAAAGGAAAATTTAATCATAGCAATTCTTCTTTTCTTTTGTATTGTTTCTATTGTAATGGGTATATATCTTATTTGGGAGAAAGCTATTGAGGGAAAGCCTGGACTTTTGGCCAGAAAAGAAGGAGTGGCAGTGGTCTATATTTACGGACCACTGTCTATCTCTCGAGGTGAATCGGAATGGACCTGCTTTTTTCCCGGAGCCGATAGGGTCACCAGCGAGTTGAGAAAGATAACTAAAATTACCACTATAAAAGCAGTGGTCTTAAGAATAAATAGTCCCGGCGGGAGCATTGGTGCGGTTCAGGAAATTTACGAGGAGGTAAATAGGCTAAGAGAAAAGGGCAAAAAAGTTGTTGTCTCTATGGGAGATGTAGGCGCCTCAGGGGCATACTATATTGCTTGTGCTGCAGACAAAATTGTAGCCAATCCCGGAACCATTACAGGGAGTATAGGCGTAGTCATGAGCCTCGGTAATATGGAAGAGTTGTTTCGTAAGGTAGGAATTAAAGTTCAGGTTATAAAAAGGGGGAAGCATAAGGACATCGGTTCTCCAACCCGAGAAATGACATCGGAAGAGAAAAAACTGCTTCAGGGACTGATAGACGATGCCTACGACCAATTTCTCCAGGCAGTAATTGAGGGCAGGAATCTCGATAAAAGTGAAGCAGAGAAGATTGCTCAAGGTCAGGTCTTTACCGGAAGGCAAGCAAAAGATTTGGGGTTAATTGATGAAATTGGCAATTTTCAAGATGCTGTGAGACTTGCAGGTAAACTTGCTGGCATTCCAGGCGAACCGAAAGTCATTGAGTTGCCTAAGCCCTTTCCAAGAATTTTTGATATTCTTTCCAGTCGCTTTAGGACAAATACTCTACGAGATTTAATAGACGTGAATTCCGTAAGATTAGAATATATCCTCCAATAGATTCCCATTCGGCGGGGAAATATGGAAAATAACTATTCCACGCTCCTCTACGATTTAGCTATTCATCCGGGGAAAGGGCTCAATCGAGCCAAAGAGGATAAACCCTGGATTTTTGTGGTAGCTGTCGTTATTTTATCAGAAATTAGTATTGCCACCGGAGCCACTTTATTTGTTTCAAGATTCACTGGAGTGGCGAGAATCACCTTCTTTTTGAATCTCCTTTTCATTATCATTCTCCTCACCTTCTTCTGGATAATTAATGCGGGAATTCTCCATTTCTTTGCTGAAGTGTGGGGGAAAAGGGGCAGCATAATCGACCTTTTCATTACTCTCGGATTGGCAATGTTCCCCTTTCTTTTTGTTAGCCCGCTATCCTTAATAGTAGAAGGTTTAGGTAGAGGTAGAATCTTGTTTCAGTCTATTTTTGTCACCGCTGTCCTCCTCTGGTTTTTTTCCCTTGCGCTGGCTGCTGTTAGAGAAGTCTATTCTTCTTCCGCTTTTGAAGCCCTTTTGATACTTTTGGCACCAATCCTCCTGTTCACGATACTTTTTATGTTTTTCTCTCTGGGCTGTATTCTTTTAACAGTACTTTCCCTTTCTTTATGAAGGGAGAGGCTTTCCGAAGTTGTATCTGGGGTGCAAAAGAAAGCCGGACAATCCTTAAGAATTGGAGGAAATTTGATGATAAGAGTAAGTATTGTGGGAGCCAGTGGTTATACAGGAAGGGAATTAATAAAGATTCTCCTTAAGCATCCCAAGGTGAAAATTGCTCATTTGACTTCCGAGACATACAAGGGAAAGAGAATTTCAGCGGTGCACAAGAGGCTTGCTGGCTTTATAGATAAGAGCTTTGAGAGGTTGAATTTTGATAAGGTTGCTCAGGATTCAGACCTTATCTTTATTGCGCTTCCCCACGGTAAATCTCAGAAGCTGGTAGCAGAATTTTTGAAAAAAGGAAAGAAAGTCATAGACCTCTCAGCCGACTATAGATTAAATGACAAGTCCCTCTATAAGAGATGGTATGGGGTTGAACATTCTTATCCTCGGCTTCTCAAAAAAGCGGTTTATGGATTACCAGAAATTTACAAGGAAGAGATAGAGAAATCCCCTCTCGTAGCAAATCCGGGTTGCTATCCCACGGGAATAATCTTAGGGGTTGCTCCTCTTCTCGCTCATGGATTGGGCGATGGAAATTCCATAATTGCCGATGCTAAATCGGGAGTATCAGGTGCGGGAAGGAGATTGGATATTGCCTACCATTTCAGTGAGTGCCACGAAAATCTCACCGCCTATAGTGTCGGGAAACATCGACACATTCCAGAAATAGAACAGGAATTATCAAAGATTTCTAAAGAAAAGATAACCATTTCCTTTACTCCCCATTTAGTTCCAATGGACCGTGGGATTCTATCCACAATTTATCTTAACTTCAAGCGGAAAGTCTCACTCGATAAGATATGGTCTCTCTATAGAGACTACTATAGAAAAGCACCATTTGTCCGGATTCTACCAAAATATACTTTTCCGGAAGTAAGGGATGTCGTGGAAACAAATTTCTGTGAGATAGGTCTTACAGTTGATGAACGTACTAATCGGATAATTATTATTACTGCAATAGATAATTTGGTTAAAGGTGGTTCTGGACAGGCCGTACAGAATATGAACTTAATGTATGGATTTAGAGAAACAGAAGGATTACTTTAGAAAGGCGGAAAGTGGTGGCGTGATCCTGGCTCGTCCAGCGCAGGCGGGTTCAGGTCGGTCGCCCTTTAGGGTGACTGAAGCTCGGGACTAACTCCATGAAAGTGAGCAGATTATTTCTCCCCAAAGGTTTTTTTCTAAATGGAATTAACTCAGGGATAGCAGGTAGGAAAAAAAGAGATATAGCTCTCATCTATTCAGAAGTCCCCTGTGTGGCAGCTGGGCTCTTTACCAGAAATAGAGTAAAGGCAGCTCCAGTCACAATTTCTAAAAGACACTTGAGAAATGGTCGGGCGCAGGCGATTCTCGTCAATTCGGGTTGTGCAAATGCTTGCACTGGAAGAAGGGGAATGGAAGATGCGGAGACGATGGCTTATGATTTGGCTTGTCGACTGGGGATAAGAAAAGAAGATATTCTACTTGCCTCCACAGGGGTAATTGGTCGATTCCTCCCTATGAATCGAGTCAAAGAAGGTATTCGGAGGATAGCCGAAACTATAAAGAGCCCTTCTGAGCCTGAGTTTTTTGCTGAAGCAATTATGACCACTGATACTACTCGGAAGATAATCAGCAAGCAATTTTTGACTCTTAATCGTAAAAAAGCAGTCATCTGTGGATTGGCCAAAGGCGCAGGAATGATCCATCCTGACCTGGCCACTCTTCTCTGTTTTATAATTACTGATATAGCTATTGACAGGGGGTTGTTGCAAAGGTCGTTAATGACTTCGGCTGAAAGCTCGTTTAACTCACTCACTATTGACGGCGATACAAGCACCAACGATTCTGTTCTAATCCTGGCTAATGGTCGAGCAGGGAATAGACCAATAAATGGTCGAAATCGTGATTTTTTGAGGTTCCAGGACAATCTCGATTGCCTGATGTTAGGCCTGGCGGAGTTAATTGCCCGGGATGCAGAGGGAGCAACGAAATTGGTCAGGATAATAATTAGGAATGCAAAGACCGCTCTAAGTGCAAAAAAGATGGCAAGGCATATTGCTATCTCTCCCTTAGTTAAGACGGCCTTATATGGGTCTGATCCGAATTGGGGAAGGTTGATGGCAGCAATTGGCTCCTCCGGAATAAGAATTGACCCCCAAAGAATAGATATATATTTCGGCAAATTGCGAGTGGCCAAAAATGGTGAGCCAGCATCTTATTCGGAGAGAGAGGCTAAGCGAATATTGGAGAAAAGAGAAGTAGAGATAGTGATAGATTTAAAACAAGGAAGGGGTGGGGCTAAAGTTTATACCTGCGATTTGACTCCCGATTACGTAAAGATTAATGCTTGTTACAGCACATAGAATGTAGAAATGTCTGGAGTCCTCCCGAAAGGGAGGATATATCGGGAGAAAGCACAGGCTGGGTTCACAAAAGATAGTTTTTCATCGCTTGAGGAAGATATGCTCAGGATTTGGTTCGCTCGCTGACAATTTTTTGCTCTTCGAGCACCGCCAAAAATCTCAGGTTGTAGGGGTTCGATTTATCGAACCCGCTTTATCGGGCGCCATAAATGTCGCCCCTACAGTCTTCGATTTTTGGCTAAAAATTCTAATGCTCGCTACACCAAATCCCTTCGCATTAGCGGAATGTGTCGTCCTCGTTTTTTGGCTGAAATTCCAAAAGTTCTTCACAAACTATTTTCTAAATGTGAGGAAAGGAGGTCGGGCTGATTCACACAGATGGGGAAGATAATTAGGATTAATTCTCAGAAGCCCGAAGGAAAAAGAATTGAAGAGGCTGTTGATGTATTGAGAAGGGGAGGTCTTGTAATTTTTCCCACAGACACTGTTTATGGGCTGGGGGCAAGCATTCGCTTTCCCAAAACAATAAAGAAAATTTACCGGATAAAAAAGAGGTCTGGAAAAAAGCCTTTAGTCTTCCTGATCGGCTTCAAAAAAGACATAAGAAAGTTCATTAATAGGTTATCTGGTGAAGTGAAGGAACTTATAAGGGATTTCTGGCCAGGTCCTCTGACTTTAGTGTTCAGTTCAAAAAAATATAAGACGATTGCTTTGAGAATGCCAGACCACAGGATAACTCTTGGGCTGATTAGAGGTGCTGGACCGTTGGCTGTGACCAGTGCTAATCTCTCCGGGAGGAAGGAGAATGTATCACTTAAAGGAGTGGAGGACCGACTTTTAAAAGAGACCGATTTGTGTATCGACGGAGGCAGGGCTACTCTGGGAAGAGTCTCTACTGTTCTGGATGTGACCAATTATCCTTTCAGGGTGGTCAGGGAAGGATGCGTAAAAGAGAAAGAACTGAGAAAGGTCACAAGCGGTAAAGACAGATAAGCGAATATCTCTGATGTATATGAAGATTCTTTTTGTCTGTACTGGTAATACGTGTCGCAGCGTGATGGCGCAAGAACTATTCAAGAGGATGCTAAGGGAAGATGGAATAGAGAATGTGAAAGTGAGTTCTGCTGGAATTGCTGCGCTGCCTTCCTATGGTATTTTCGGTCTACTGGAAAAAGTGTTAAAAGATGAGGGCATCGAGCCTTCATCTCATAAGCCTACCCAAGTTAACCCTGAGATTCTTAGAGACGCCGATCTAATTCTGGTGATGGAGAGAAGACACAAAGAGGCCATTCTGGAGATGGCTCCGGAAGTAAAAAATAGGGTATTTCTATTGAAAGAGTTTGCTAATGAAGAAGAAAATTTAGATATCCCTGACCCTATTGGACAGCCGGAAGAGGTATATCGAAGCCGGCTCCGCGAGATTAAGGGATATTTGTTGAAAATACTGGAGAAAATCAAAGAAAATTGGAGTAAAAGATTGGAGTAGCCCCGATTTATCGGGGCGTGGATTGGAGTAGCAGGTTTTTGACAATACTTACATAATTTCAAGGAGAAGAAAAATGTCAAGTTTGAAAGAATTTGACCCAGAAGTTTACAGGGCAATCTATATGGAGACTGAGAGGCAAGCGGAAAATCTTGAGCTGATTGCTTCTGAAAACTTTGTCTCTGAAGCTGTTTTAGAGGCTCAAGGATCGGTGATGACCAACAAGTATGCAGAGGGTTATCCCAGCCATAGATTCTACGGCGGATGTGAATATTACGATGTGGTTGAATCTTTGGCCATTGAGCGCGCCAAAAAGTTGTTCGGTGCTGACCACGTTAACGTTCAAGCCCATTCCGGGACCCAGGCAAATATGGCGGTCTACTTTGCGGTTCTTGAACCAGGAGATACGATTATGGGGATGCATTTATCGCATGGAGGACACCTTTCCCACGGCCATCCTACAAGTTTCTCTGGCAAATATTTTAAGACTGTGCCCATAGGCGTATCTAAAAAAACAGGACTTATAGATTACCAGGAAATGAGAAGGCTTGCCATTAAGCATAGACCGAAATTAATTGTTGCTGGGACTTCCGCCTACTCCAGGATTATAGATTTTAGGAAGTTTCGAGAGGTCTGCGACAGGATAGGTGCCTACCTGATGGCCGATGTCGCCCATATAGCTGGACTGATTGCTGCTGACCTGCACCCTTCGCCCATTCCCTACGCCGACTTTGTAACCACCACAACGCATAAGACCCTTCGCGGGCCAAGGGGTGGAATGGTAATGTGTAAGAAGAGATATGCTTCGGTTATAGACAGAAATATCTTTCCTGGAATACAGGGAGGACCTCTCATGCACGTTATTGCTGCCAAAGCCGTGGCCTTTAAGGAGGCGCTTACGCCCGAATTTAGAAAATATCAGGCTCAGATAGTGAAAAATGCTAGGGCGCTGGCCGAAGGATTGATGAGGAGAGGCTTCAAGATCGTTTCTGGAGGTACAGATACACACCTGATGCTGGTAGATCTGAGGAATAAGAGATTGACAGGAGACGTGGCTGAAGAAGCTTTAGATAAGGCAGGTATTACGGTTAATAAGAATAGTATTCCCTACGATATAGAGAAACCCTTTGTGACCAGTGGGATTCGTTTGGGGACACCGGCCGTGACGACCAGGGGGATGAAGGAAGAAGATATGGAGAAAACTGCCGCGCTGATATCGGATGCCCTCGATCATCGTTACGATGAGGACTATCTTGCCAGTTTGAAAGAGAAAGTACGTAAACTAACCAAGAGATTTCCCTTATACATGAAGAGACTGAGAAAGGAATAATCGAACAGCTCATAGCGCGATTACTTTTTTCATTCCTGGTAGAAATTGGATGCTTACCTCTTACATTCTTGTCTTTCTCCTGTCTGGACTAATTTCTCTAGCGCTAACGCCCCTCATCCCTTTCCTAGCGAGAAAGTTTGGGGTAATGGATAGGCCAAGTGAGCGCAAAGTTCACCATAGAGTAGTTCCCTCTTGGGGCGGGTTGGCCATCTATGTTGCCTTTATTGGTTCCATAGCATTAATCTTTCTTTTCAATGGCGCCTTTCGTGTTCTACTTCGGTATCGCTATTTCATGGTTCAAAGGTACTTGGCGGGAATAGTTCTGGGAGCAACAATTATCACTATTTTAGGGTTAATTGACGATAAGAAAGGGCTAAGCCCGATCACTAAATTACTCGGTCAGATTATTGGAGCCATAGTTTTACTCTGGTATGGAATAAGAATAGTTGGAATAAACAATCCCTTCGGCAAGACATATCTTGAATTCTCGCTATACCTTAGTTTTTTGATTACAGTGATTTGGACAGTTACTTTCATTAATTCCATTAATTTGATCGATGGCCTCGATGGCCTAGCGGGAGGCATAGTTGCAATTGCTTCAGCTACCTTTTTTGTTATCACTCTTTTTCAAATCGATAAGCAGAGCAATGTAGCAATTACTAACAGGCTCGAATTGGTAGCTATTATGGCTATGGCACTGGTCGGGAGCACAAGCGGGTTTCTTCTCTACAATTTTCATCCAGCAAAAATCTTTATGGGCGACACTGGCAGTATGTTTCTGGGATTTATCCTGGGGACGATTACAATAATGGGAGCATTGAAGACTGTGGCAACAATTGCTCTATTTATTCCGATTATGGTAATAGGTCTTCCCTTATTCGACACTTTCCTCACTATTCTTCGACGCTTGAAGAGGAAAAAGCCCCTTCTCCAAGCTGACAGGGAGCACCTCCACCATCGCCTACTGAACTATGGGTGGGGCCAGAAAAGGACGGTTCTTTTAATGTATGGGATCTCTGGATTATTGGGTTTGGGAGCAATTCTTTTGACTCTACTTTAAAGAAAAGGTAGAGCTTTATGCCCGTAATTTGGATGAAGGGATAGTTTTCGGAGTCGCTCGGTAGTGTAGGGTTTTATGCCCGTATTTTATAATGGGTGATGGGTAATGGGTAACTGATAATGGTAATTTTTGATTTTTGATTTTTGATTTGTAGTGTAGGGGCTTGTCCCCGTAATTTGAAATTTGAAATTTGAAAAATGGTCGCTGTCCCTATTTTCTATTTTCCGGGTTTTATATGAAAAAGATAATTTGTATTTTTGGCACAAGGCCTGAAGCCATTAAGATGGCGCCTGTTCTGAGAGAATTACAGAAGAAGAGAGATATCTTTAGGACCGCCGTAGCACTTACAGCCCAACACAGAGAGATGCTTGACCAGGCCCTGAAACTCTTTAATCTCCAATCCAATTATGACTTAAATATAATGCAAGAGTCACAGACTCTCTATTATATCACTACCAGTTCGCTTTCGAGATTGGAGAAGGTAATTAAGAGTGAAAATCCAGATTTTATTCTTGTCCAGGGGGATACCACGACAACTTTTGCAGCTACGTTGGCTTCTTTTTATCAAAAAGTCCCCGTTGGTCATATTGAGGCAGGGCTCCGTTCTTACGATAAATTCAATCCCTATCCTGAAGAGGCAAATAGGCTCCTGACAGATGCTTTATGTGAGCTCCACTTCGCTCCCACCCCGATTGCGAAAAGAAACCTCCTTAAAGAGAACATAAAAAAAGAGTCCATTTTCGTGACTGGAAATACTGTGATCGATGCCCTCCATTTAGCCCTGAAAAAGCCACATCGGTTCAGGAACTCTATTTTGAAAAAAATCGATTTCACCAAGAGAAGAATAATCTTGGTTACTGCTCACCGCAGAGAAAATTGGGGAATTCCATTGCAGAATATTTGTTTAAGCATTAGACAACTTATTCAGAAATACGACGATTTGGAAATTGTCTATCCAGTGCATCTGAACCCTAATGTGAAGAATGTTGTCTATAGAATACTGAAAAACTCTCCTCGTATCCATCTTATTAAACCGTTAGATTATCTCGATTTTGTAAATCTGATGAATAAGTGCTTCTTGGTCCTTACCGATTCTGGTGGGCTGCAAGAGGAAGCGCCCTGTTTAGGCAAACCAGTTTTAGTGTTAAGAGAAGTTACCGAAAGGCCGGAAGGGATAGAGGCTGGTACTGTAAAGCTCGTTGGTTTGTCTAAAGAGAGCATATTTAGAGAGACCTGTAAGTTACTTGATAATAAAAGAACGTATGACAGGATGGCTACATCAGTTAACCCATATGGTGATGGAAAAGCATCCACAAGAATAGTTGATGCGATTCTATACTACTTTAAAATAGTAAACAGAAGACCGGAAGATTTCGCGCCACTCACCTCTTAGACTTACACGGGAAGGCTAATGATAGAATCCTACAGTTTTGGCAGGATAGTTGTTGACGGGAAGGAATATACCTCTGATGTCATAATCTATCCCGACCATGTTGACAGTACCTGGTGGAGAAAGGAAGGGCACCGACTGCAGGTAGTTGATATCGAGAAAGCTATAGCCGAGAAGCCCAAGATCTTAGTCATAGGTACCGGAGCCTCCGGGTTGATGGAAGTGCCCAAGGAAGTGGAAGATTATATAACTTCGAAACGGATTAGATTAGTGGTAGATACGACTAAAAATGCTTGCGATGCATATAACAGACTTTCTAAAACTGGTACCACTATTGCTGCCCTACATCTCACCTGTTAGGTTTTCCTACTCTACATCCTCTCCCCTTGGGGGAGAGGGTAGGGCCTGCCCGTGCCGCCTGCCCATTCTGGGCCACGGCCAGGGTGGCACGGGCCACGGCCAGGGGTGAGGGGAGGTTTCTTATGAAAATAGAACTATCAAACTGGTACAAGGTATTAGCCCCTAGGGCTGTGGTTCTGATTTCCACAGTAAATAAAGAGGGTATCTCTAATGCAGCACCTTTTAGCTTCGTAATGCCTGTTTCAGTGGAACCACCATTGATTGCATTTGCTTCGGACCCAGAACACCACACCATATCCAATATCAGGGAGACAGGTAATTTTGCAGTCAATATTCCCAGCGTTGACATGCTGAACCAGCTCTGGACCTGTGGCAGAGATTTTCCTAAGGGAGTCAGCGAGATCGAAAAAGCGCACCTTACTGAAAAGAAATCGAAAAAGATAAAATCACCAAAAGTGGCCGAAGCACTGGCTCAATTAGAATGCGAGCTACAAGCAATGTATGAAACGGGAGACCACATAATTGTGGTGGGAAGAATCATGGATGTAGAGTTGAAAAGTGGACTTCTAGTGAAGGGGAAGTATGACCCTTTAAAGGCAAGACCGCTCTTGCATGTAGGGGGTAATGAATTTACCATACCAGAAAAAATTATCAGGGCGAGAGAAGTTCATAGTTCGTAGCTCATACCTGTTATCGATGGAATCGATGGAATCTAAGAACTATGAGCTACTGATTATGAACTAGGTCGAAGAAAAATGATAGTTTTTCAGAGTCTTTTTCTTATTTACTTGACAATCAAAAAATTAATTTATAGAATTCATCTTTGATAGTTTTGCTTATTTTTTAAGAAAGCACTTGTGAAAATTTTCACAAAATTTCTGAGCGAATTGATAGATTTGGGTTTAAGGAATGAAGATAGGAATTGTGGGTGCTGGAGCGATGGGTGGCTTATTTGGTGGTATGCTTACCAGAGCAGGGCAGGATGTTTGGCTAATTGACAATCGTAAAGAAAGAGCGGAAAAGATAAACAGAGAAGGACTGATTATAGAATCAAGTAGAGCCCTTCAGCCCGGGGGACCTAAACAGTACGTAATAAGAATGAAGGCAACAACAGAGCCTCGAGAGGTAGGGCACTGCGATTTGGTTATACTTTTCGTTAAAGCTTATGATACGGAAGAAGCCACCAGGAATTCTTTAGCTCTAACTGGAAGCAGGACAGTCTGGCTTACCCTGCAAAATGGGCTTGGAAACATTGAGAAGATTAGTAAAATCGTAGGCGGAGCCGGAGTGGTTGGTGGTATAACTTATCAAGGTGCTACCGTCCTGGAAATAGGGAGAATAAGGCATGCAGGTTTTGGAAAAACGGTGATTGGAGAAATTGATAGCAAGGAAAGTGGAAGAACTACATATATTTCAGATATTTTCAATCAGGCTGGCATAGACACGGAGATTTCTGATAACATAGAGGGTGTTTTGTGGGGCAAACTATTAATTAATGCGGTGATAAATCCTTTAACAGCCATTACAGGATTGAAGAATGGTCAATTGCTCGAATCTCTTCCTATGAGAGAGACAATGAAACTGATAGTGGAAGAAGCTGTCCGGGTCCCTGTAAAGAAGGGAATCAGGCTACCTTACCAGAAAATCTTTGAGAAAGTGGAAGAGCAATGTCAGGCTTCGAGGGACAACATTTCTTCTATGTTGCAAGATATATTGAGAAAGAAGAGAACAGAGGTAGATTTCATCAATGGAGCAATAGTTTCAGAAGGTGAGAAAATAGGCATAGCGACGCCGGTGAATAAGACCTTTTGGAATCTGGTTAAGTTCTTAGAAGGGAGGGGAGAAGATGTTAAGTGATTTAGAGATTGCCCAGAGAGCAAAGATGAAGCCTATTGTGGAAATTGCCAATGCCCTCGGCATTAAAGAGGACGAAATTGAGCCTTACGGAAAGTATATGGCTAAAGTTTCCTTGGAAATCCTGGAGAGGTTGAAAGACAGGCCCAGTGGTAAATTTATTACGGTAACAGCGATTACTCCTACTCCCTTAGGAGAAGGAAAGACAGTGACTGCTTTTGGATTAGGGATGGCATTAGCCAAGATAGGAAAGAAAGTCTGTAACACCTGTCGCCAGCCTTCAAAAGGTCCTACTTTTGGTATTAAGGGCGGTGCCACAGGCGGAGGATACTCTCAGGTTCTTCCCATGGAGAACATTAATTTGCACTTTACTGGAGATGTCCACGCTGTAGAGACAGCTCACAATCTCTTAGCCGCGGCAATAGATACCAGCATACTTCACGGAAATAAGCTGAACATTGACCCTCTCAGTGTTACCTGGCGAAGGTGCGTTGATATAAGCGATAGGGCATTGCGAGATATAATTATTGGACTGGGTGGTAAGGCTAATGGTTATCCACGGGAGACAGGTTATGATATCACAGTGGCCACTGAGACTATGGCTATTCTTGCACTCACCACAGGGCTCTTCGACCTGAGAAAAAGGTTGGGCAGGATAGTGGTGGGTTATACTTACAATGGCAAACCGGTAACTGCTGAACACCTCAAGATTGCCGGAGCGATGACGGTGTTAATGAAGGATGCCCTTAAGCCCAATCTCGTGCAGACAATAGAAAATACACCTGTTTTCGACCACGCTGGACCTTTCGCCAATGTTGCTCATGGGAATAACTCGGCACTCGCTGATATGGTAGCTCTTAAGCTGGCCGATTATGTGGTCACAGAGAGTGGCTTTGGCGTGGACTGTGGTTTCGAAAAATTAGTCAACGTCAAGTGCCGGCAAAGCGGTTTAAAAGTTGATTGTGCTGTGGTGGTTGCTTCGATTAGGGCATTGAAAATGCACGGTGGAGCATTCAATGTGCGGCCAGGAGTACCCATAGATGAGAAGTTGGTGACTAAAGAGAATATGAAAGCTCTGGAAAAGGGATGCGAAAATCTTGCCAAACAGATAGAAAACGTCCACATTCATGGACTTCCTGCAGTAGTGGCTGTTAACAGATTTACCTCAGATACTGACAGGGAGATAGAATTGGTGAGGAAAAAAGCTCTGGAAGCAGGAGCGGAAGATGCTGTCGCTGTAGATTGTTGGGCTAAAGGGGGTGTAGGTGCCGTTCAGTTGGCCAAAGCAGTGGTGGCAGCAGTCGATAAGCCAAACCAGATGCGCTTCCTCTATCCGGATGCCGCAACTATCAAAGAGAAGATTGAGACAATAGCAACGAAGATATACGGAGCAGATGGGGTAGATTATGCTCCTCTGGCCGAAGAGAGGATCAAATTGTATACGGAGCTGGGTTATGGTAAAATGCCTATCAACATGGCAAAGACTCATCTATCTCTTTCCCACGACCCAAATTTAAAGGGTGTTCCACGCCACTACCGGATACCCATTCGAGATATCCGGGCATCAGTGGGCGCTGGGTTCCTTTACCCTCTCTTAGGTGCTATGAGCACTATGCCTGGGCTTCCCTCAATTCCAGCTGCCACCAAAGTCGACATCGATGAGACAGGAAAGACAGTGGGATTGTTCTAAGCAAAAAATGGGGTCAACTCTATTTTTGGCCCTATCACAACTCTATTTAATTATTTTAATAAATCAAAAATAGAGTTGACCCCATTTTTTCATCACACCTGGGGAGATTACTCATTGGAGGGATGATAATGAAAGAGGTAATTTTGCCAGATATGGGTGAGGAGGTAGAGGAAGCAACTGTCTCCTTCTGGCATCACGAGGAGGGAGACAGGGTAACCAAAGGAGAAGATTTGGTAGAGATTACCACCGAGAAAGCCAGTTTCCAAGTCGAGGCCCCTGCTTCTGGGATCTTAAGCAAAATTTCTGCTGGCGAGGGCGAAGTAGTAAAATCTGGACAGGTCCTTGGAATTATCGAAGAACAGTAGATGAGATAGGATGAAGGGATAGTTTTCGGAGTCGCTCGGTCAGAGAAACCTCGCTCTAAATCCGCCAGCGCTCATGCAAAACCTGGCGGATTTGAAGCTCCTATAACTATCCCTTCATCCTTGGGGCGAAAATATAATTAGTGTAGGGGTTCGATTCATCGAACCCGTGATTGAAGGTAGTGACGGAGTCACAAATGTCTGTTAGAAAGGAGTAAGGAATGGTAATAATGGAGCAGAAACCATTGGAGGAAATCCTTCCATTTTTGAAAGACGAAAAGAGCATATTTATTGTGGGTTGTGCACAGTGCGCGACTGTATGCAAAGTTGGCGGTGAAGAAGAAGTTAAAGCAATGAAAGAGAGGCTGGAGAGTCAAGGCAAGAAGGTGAGCGGTTGGTCAGTCATAGATCCAGCCTGCCAGAGCGTTGAGGTAAAGAAGAGTTTCCAAGCAAATAAAGATAAGATTGCCTCAAGTGATGCCATTTTGGTAATGGCTTGCGGTAACGGGGTACAGTCTATAAAGGAAAGCATAGAGAGGATAAAGATGGCAAGACCGGTCCATCCGGGATGCAACACGCTCTTCCTCGGAGAAGTGGTAAGGGCAGGCTATTTCGAGGAGAAGTGCAGTCTTTGTGGAGATTGTCTTTTAGAAGTAACGGGTGGAATCTGTCCTTTTACGCGCTGCTCAAAGGGATTGCTCAACGGTCCTTGCGGCGGGAGTTCTGAAGGGAAATGCGAGGTCGACCCTGAGCGTGATTGTGGGTGGGCACTCATTTATGAAGAGTTGAAGAAGAGAGGAAACCTCGATAGGATGAAAGCTATGCAACCGGCAAAGGACTATTCAAAACTTATAAAGCCCCGTACCTTGAAACTGGGTTAAGAGAAAAAAGGGTCAGAGTCATTTTTTGCCCAGGATGTTCGTCCTGGGATGGTTGGTCGCCCTTTACCCCGTTAGAAATTCCCCCAAGAGAATTTCTAATATCCATTTCTAACGGGGTTTAGGGTGACGAGCCCAGTGGAAGCTATGTGCTTTAGCACATAGAGGAATCACATCACAGCCTAAGCTCCCGCTTTAGCGGGAGTATCGGCACTCTGAAGAGTGCCCGACCGCGCGTAGGGGCGACCCTTGCGGTCGCCCAATTGCAAAAGTAGAAAGGGAGAAGGGATGGACTTACCAAAAAATTATGATATCGCTATAATTGGTGCTGGACCAGGCGGCTATGTAGCGGCAATCAGAGCTTCCCAGATGGGGGGCAAAGTAGTGGTAATTGAAAAGGACGAACTGGGAGGAACCTGTCTTAATAGAGGGTGTATCCCCACTAAGGCGCTTCTGGCAAGTGCGCGCCTTCTGAATTCGGTTAAGAAGGGAAGCGAGTTTGGAATCAAATCAGGAGAATTCAGTGTAGATTTCTCTATTATGACTAAAAGAAAGGAAAGGATAGTTAAACAACTTGTTAATGGAATAGCTCAATTATTCAAAAGCTATGGCATTGAGTTAATAAAAGGAGAAGGGAGGTTAACTGAAAGAATCAAAGATAAATTGATTGAGATAGAAGTAGAGAAGGATGATGGTTCGGTAGAAAAAGTTATAGCTAAGAAGTTAATCGTTGCCACAGGTTCTGTCCCTGCCCATATTCCGGGAATCTCCATAGACGAACGCGATGTAATAACCAGCGACCAGGCTCTGGAATTGGAGGAAATTCCTTCTTCCCTCATTATTGTGGGAGGCGGGGTTATCGGAGTTGAATTTGCTTCCATATTCAACAGCTTAGGGAGTAAGGTCACAATTGTTGAACTTTTGCCGCGGATTATTCCCACTGAAGACGGAGAGATATCCGAGCAACTGAAGAAATTTTTGGTCAGGTCTGGAGTAGAAATAAATACAGGAGTCAAAGTTAGAGACATCGTATCCGACAATGGCAAGCAGAAGGTTATAATGGAGACGGCCGGAGGAAGAGAGGAGAAAGTTGCCCAAAAGGTGCTGATTGCTACAGGAAGAAGGCCTTATACGGAAGGGCTCGGTCTGGAGAAGACAGGAATTAGGTTAGAAAAGGGAAGGATTTTGGTAAACGAGAGGATGGAAACAAATCTTCCAGGAATATTTGCGATTGGAGATGTAGTGGGTGGGGTTCTTCTTGCCCATGTCGCTTCAGCTGAGGGTATTGTGGCTAGTGAAAATGCGATGGGTAATCAATTGAAAATTGACTACAGGGTTATTCCAAATTGTATCTATTCTATCCCTGAAGTTGCCAGTGTTGGTCTCAGTGAGGAGAGAGCAAGAGAGATGGGTTATGAAGTGAGCGTGGGAAGATTTCCCTTCTTGGCCAGTGCTAAGGCAACTATTCTGGGAGAGAGGATAGGTATGGTGAAAATAGTAGCAGATAGAAGAACTGATGAAATATTAGGGATACATATAGTTGGTCCGGATGCTACTGAATTGATAGGTGAGGCGAGCCTCGCTATTAAAGCGAGAGTTACCACTAAGGATTTGGAAAGGATGATTCACGCCCATCCCACTTTGAGTGAGGCAATATTTGAAGCAGCTCACGATGTCCATGGAGAGGCTATAGATTTGAGTAAGAAATAGTGGAGACGAGAATCGTAGAAAAGATGGTTAAATGTAGAGTTCTAAACCTGGGATTGGTTGGTTATGATAAGGCTTACGATTTACAGAGGAAACTCCATAATTTTCGGAGAAAGGGAAGAATTGATGATATTTTGATTCTATTGGAGCACGAGCCAGTTGTAACTATTGGAAGGAGAGGTAAAAAAGATAATATCTTAGTTTCAGAAGAGTTCCTCCAAAGTAAAGGAATTAAAGTTTTCGAAATCGACCGGGGAGGTGATGTTACTCTCCATTGTCCAGGACAACTCGTAGGCTATCCGATTCTCGATCTAAAGTTTCACGGGGAAAATATACACAGGTATTTGAGAAATCTTGAAGAAGTAATCATCCGTTCATTGAAAGTTTA
>Ga0315289_10004120_pt1 | contig 21773 bp, 29 predicted proteins | sample YL17G11_40_MG_FD_203452 | JGI IMG/M metagenome (GOLD analysis project Ga0315289, IMG submission 203452) | Sediment microbial communities from Yellowstone Lake, YNP, Wyoming, USA - YL17G11_40 | ecosystem: Environmental > Aquatic > Freshwater > Lake > Sediment | place: USA: Wyoming | collected... | reverse complement strand
TCTTACTCCAAGTTCATTTATTTCCTGTATAACTACACAAATATTATGAGCCAAAACCTTAATCAACATTTCATTAAATTGGGCTATCTGCTTTTTGCTCTTAATATCAGAGCCAAACTTTGTTTTTATCATATAAAAAATTGTTTCTGAATTTGAACGCTTATGATAATGCTCTAAAAATTCATCGTGCTTATACATAAAGAAATGATACATCTTCCCCCAAATTTCCAATCCCCTTTTTCCTGTTGTATTTTTCTTGAAAGGAATAAAAGGGATTGCACCAACGCTGTTAATTACTTCAAAATTTTCTCTGCTATTATATGCCTTATCTCCTGAAACTTCTTTAAGATTAAAATTCTCTGCTGTCTTTCTTACAAGTTCTGAAAGTTGAGGGCAATCATTCTCGTGTCCTTCTGTAATTTTACAGGCAGTTATGATATTGGTTTTTGTTCCCGAACACAAATGGGCTTTCAACCATATTTTAATTTTTCTTTCCTTCCCCCATTTGTAATCAAACCATCTTCCAAAACGAGAAGTTGAAAATCCAGAACTATCAACAGCAAAATCTTTTTCAACTTCTCTCAAAGGTAAAGAAGTAATTGTTATCAGATTTTCTAAAATTGGTTTTATTTCTTCTCTATTCATAAAATTAGATAATGAAGAATAGCACGGCACACTTTCAACTAAACCAAACTCCCTCGCTATTTTCATATCAGACATAAATCTCCTTAAAGAAAATCCTATATAAACTTTCATTACAGAGCCGAAAAGCATATCTGCAAAAGGCAGAGTAGGACGCCCAAACTTATATTCTGGTTGCTCAATATTTTCGCACAAGTCCTTTAACAATTTCATAAAAATTAATTTCTCGTTTGTCTGTGATTTATTATAAGCACTCCACTTTTGAGCATAAGTAATCTTGACGCCTTTTGTTTCTGTAATTTTTCCTTCTTCGTCAATTTGTTTTTTAATGTAAAATTCAACTGCGTAAATGTGTTTGCATTTTCCTTTTCTTAATTGACAATCAGGACAGGTGCAAGTTGGCTCGTGTCCGTTGAATTTAACTTTGTATGCCTTGAAAGAACTTTGAGAGCCGACAATCCAAAAGTTATTCTGCTTTCTTATCCTGCCTGATTGAAAGATTAATTTGCCCCGTTCTTCTCGGTTAAGTTTTCTCCAATCATTTTGTAATAATTGTTTTTCCATATAATACTATAATACTTATAGTATTTAAATATTGTGGTAGTAGAGTAGTATATACTACATCACAATAATCCTTATAAAGCAATAATACTATAATTCTTTATGGAAAGAAAAACCACGAGTATTAAAATTAATCCTGATTTGTGGGAAGAGGTTAAGATTTATTGCATTAAACAAAAAACAGATATTTCTACTTGGCTTGAAAATTTGATAAGAAAGGAACTGAAAAAGAAATAAATTTTTTCAAGGACTTTTTAAACAGCGACTACTTATTAAACAAAGCCTTACCAACATAAATCTTTAAAAACATCTTCCTATTTTTTTAAAAATGACTCCTGAAAACCAGTTCAAAAGAAATGTTGCATATAAATTAAGGATAGGTGATGTTTTAGTTGGAAAGCCGATTTTCGACGAAGAAAGATTTTCTTTTTTAGAATTAGGGGATAAAAAAATTGTGCGAGTAAATGTTATCGGGAATGTTGTTGAAAAATATGAAAGTTCTGGGGAAAAACAATATTCTTTTTTGACAATTGACGACGGTTCTGGGCAGATAAAAGTCAAAGCATTTGGAGATGATATAAAAAAATTAAATCCTCTTAGCCAAGGGCAGACAATTTTGTTGATAGGGGTTTTAAGGCATTTTAATAATGAGGTTTATATTTCTCCTGAAATAGCGAGGGTTTTACAGCCAGAATATCTTCTTGTAAGAAAATTAGAAGTAGATAAAGAAAGGGTGGTGCATTCTGTTCCTGTTGAAAGGGAAAAAATAATTGCTGTAAAAGATGCTCTTTTGAAAAAGATAAGAGATGCCGAGGCTGATGATGGCATTGAAATAGAAAAAATAATTATGGGTTTTAGGGAAATTTCTCCAGATATGATTAATCAGGAAATTCAGAAACTTCTTGAAGAAGGAATTATTTTTGAACCCCGTCCTGGAAAATTAAGATGGCTGGGGTGAATATAATTTTATGTTAATTGCAATTTAGAATTACCACAAACTTTATATTCATTTCAATTTTAATAAATGTATTATGGAATTCATATTAACAATTATTGCCTTTCTTTATGCGAGTACGGGAATTATTGCAACGATAGGATACTTTCCAACAATAAGAGATTTAATGAAAAAAATAGCAAGTGCAAATATCAATTCTTACATCATTTGGACTTTTTGTAGTCTTATTACTTTTCTTTATGCACTTTTAGTAATCTCTGATTTATTGTTGGAAATTGTTACAGGATTAAATTTTGTATCTTGTGCAATAATTCTAATTTTAGCATTAAAATTGAAATATAAAAAACGATAGTGTGGTAATTCTAAACTCAAGGGGACGTTGCACTCTCGGACTTCGTCCTCGCATCGTATAACAGCGATTAAGCGATGTAAAAGAAAATATTAAATGAATGCCCTCGCTGGCGCTCGGTTATTAATATAAAACTGCTATACAAAATTTAACTTCATAATTCTTATATCTAATTTCAACAACTCACTAAATAAAATATATTTATTTTCTTTTTTTAGTCATTAGATATGCAAGATAAATTAAGATTACTAACCCGACAGCAGATAAACTAAATTTCAGCCAGTCTTGTGCAAATCTCCAAAAACCTCCGACGCCATAGACAATTATTCCGACGCCACCAAACATTAATCCTGCTCCGACAAATTCCAGTCCAAATACCAAGGCACCAATTGCAATAATAATTATTCCCAGGGGCAATGCAATAAAGAAAGTTGTTTTCCAATGTTTCTCGTCAGCAATATCAAAATTTTTCTGGCATTTCCAGAATAAATCACAATATCCGTCGATAGGAGATGAATAAACTTAATCTCCAAGAAAATTTAATTAATAAATACCATACTTTTGTAAAAGTTTTTTAGCTTCTTTAAATTCTTCGCTTGATTTCTTCAGATTATGACTACTATGAAAAGAATAAATTTCAAGAGATAAAGGAACTTCACTAATAACTTTTGCATTATAACTAAAATCTCCAAAAGTGATATCAGAATCTCCATCATAAAGTGGTTGTTCTTTATGATAAAATTTTGCTCTATTATTATCTTCATCCCTTACAAGCTTTGGTTTTCTATCACAAACCAAGACGCCAAAACAAATCTGTCCTAAGTTATTTCCATAAGTACCATGATTAGAACGAGAACCATCATTTAAAGACATCATATTTCTTACAAAAGCAACAAATTCATGTTTACCAGATGAAATATAATCTCCAAGAGTTTTTTTTTCTGCCATGCAAAATTCATTAATTTACCCTTTATAAAAATTTATATACTTATATTTCACAATTAATTTATGACATATGAGGAATTATTAGACAAAGCATACAAAGAAGTAAAGCAATCTGATGTTTCTGGCGAGAGATTTGAAATTCCAAAAATAGAAGGACATATCGAGGGTAAAAGAACTATTTTGACGAATTTTTCGCAGATTGTATCTTATCTTAGAAGAAGTTCTGAGCATTTTCAGAAATTTTTGCTGAAAGAACTCGCGAGTTCTGGACAAATGGAAGGGGATAGATTAATAATAAATAATAAAATTCCTTCTTCAAAAATAAATCAGAAGATAGAGCAATACGTCGGAGAATTTGTTTTGTGCAAGGAATGTAAGAAGCCGGACACAGAATTAATCAAACAAGACAGGTTGAATTTTCTTCATTGTCTTGCGTGCGGGGCAAAACATAGTGTTCGGGCTAAAATATAAACATTTAAAAATAAATTTTATCTTATGAAGATATTCAATTAAATTGGAGGTAAAAATGGTACAAGGATATTGTGTAAAATGCAAGAAAAAGGTTGAAATAAAAAACCCAGTTGAAAGCAAAACTGTAAAGGGCACAAAAATTGCAAAAGGAAAATGCCCTCATTGCGGAACAACTGTTTGTAGAATGGGCGGAATAAAATAAATTTATTTATGATGTTTTTTAAAATTCACAGAAGTTACAGAGATGTCGTTGCTATTTGTGATAAAAATTTAATTGGAAAATATTTTGAAGAAGGGCAATTTCAGCTTGATGTAAAGGAGAATTTTTTTAAAGGAGAGGAAATTTCTGAAGAAGAGGCAATTGATTTAATGCAGGATTTTTCAAAAGAGGACGCCACATTTAATATTATCGGGGAGAAATCTGTGAATTGTGCATTGGACGCAGGAATTATTTCAAAAGAAGGGATAAAAGAAATCATAGGCATACCTTTTTCTCTTGTTCTTGGTTAAATATATTTATAAGTGAAACTTTGTTAAAAATAAAATGGATAAAAAAACTGGAGAGGAACCGCAAGTTTTGAGGGTGAAACTCCCTCGGGGAAAAGAAATTATCGGAGTTATTGAACAGCGACTTGGAGGAAACAGAATGTCTGTAGCATGTTTTGATAAAATAGAAAGAAATTGCAGAGTGCCTGGAAGGTTAAAAAGAAAATTGTGGATTCGCCCAGGAGATGTGGTTATTATTGAGCCATGGGAATTTGACAATAAAAAAGGAGATATATTATTCAAGTATAATCCGACGCAGATTGACTGGCTGAAGAAAAAAGGTTTTTTGAAAGACGATAAATTGGAATTTTAATTGATTAGATTTTTAAATAATAAAAGATTAGATTAGTTATGGGATTGTGGAATTGGTTTAAATCAAAACCTGCTTGGCTGAAGGGAGGAGTGATATTTGTAATATTAATTATTTTGCTTATGTTAATTTGTTATATTTATGCTCCTCTTCATCCTGGTTTTTGTGTAAGGGATGATCTATCAGGGTGTGGTTTATGTACCTTTATGATTCTTCCATTAATCATTGTAGTTTTCTCCCCACTTCCCTTTTTTATTAGGGATTCATGGTTTTTTAGCAATTTAATAGTGGTTTTTCTTTATTTTATTTCAGGAGCTCTTATAGGTTTTATCGTCGGAAAAATCAAAAAGAAATAATTAATCACTTCTCATAATTCTTCAAGGCAATTTTTATGTTTTTGGACAATTGAGTCATGCTGTCTTCCAACTGCTGTTTGTTTTTTGTTCCTGTGCAAACAAGTTTTCCGTTGCTAAAAAGCAAAAAAGTCGCGTTCGGTTCTATTAATTTGTAAACCAATCCTGGAAATTGCTCTGGTTCATATTCAGTGTTTTCCAATTCCAAGGCAAGAAAGTTCAAATTTAATTTCAAGTTAATTGTTCCTGAAGCAACAATATTCTGGACAGTTATTTTTGGAACTATAGTTATTTTAACGTTTATTTTTTTCAGCTGTTTGATTACAGCGTCGATAACTTTTCTGACTTGAGTAGTTGATTTTGTTCCTGTGCAGACTAAATTTCCAGACGAGAAAACCAAGACAGCAGATTTTGGCTCTTTAATTCTAAGAACAAGTCCTGGAAAAGTTTCTGGATTATATTCTGTGTTTGGCTGAGTTCTTGCGAGTTTTGTCAGTGGAATGGGTTTTTCCAAAGACGCTGTAGCGACGATGTTTTGAACTTTGTAGTCATTTTTTGCTTCAGTCATTTTATAAATATTGGAGGTTTTGGTTTATAAAGGTTTATTTTCTTCTTTTATTTGATTTTCCTCGCTCGTTTCATTCGCGAGGATTGATGTTAACTTCGAAATCGCTTTGCAGATTTCTTGTTGATAAATAATTATTGCGTTAATTAATTTCTGATCGAACAATTTGGTAGAGCCAATTGTGAGTATATTAATGAGCGAACGACGAAGGAGTGAGCGTAATTATTGAGAAGAATGTTTTGTGACGAAACATATATAAATATTATTATTATTATTATAATATGAAAAAGGGTGGTGGCTTTGTTGTTTCTAATTCTTGTAAATCAAAAGATTTAAAACTCTATAATCCCACTAATTTATGTTGTAATTTTTTAGTTACAAATTTATTTTCACCGATCAGAACTTTCGCGAAGGTGAAAAAATAAACGCCGACGCCGGGAATTGAACCCGGGAGTCCTTTTCGGACAATGGGCTGGGGCCATTTGCTGTACCTCTGAGCCACGTCGGCAAAAACTCGCAGTTGCAGTAATTTACCTCGTGAGGAAACGAGATTACTGCAACTGGAGATCTTACTTCTAAAGATTCACCGCACTACATTGGGTTGTAAAATGCTCCACTTTATTTTCGGATTATAATAATTATTTTTTTCCATCACCATCACCTTCTTTTTTATTGTATGATACAAAAAGTAAAACCTTATCGTGATCATTACCTTTCATACCAGCACCAATAGCCCCTAAATTTATTATTTTATTTTTTAATATTTCTGTTATTTTTTTTAGAATTTCATTAACTTTATTTAATTGTTCTCCTTTAGTTGTAATATGTATAAACACCCCATAAAGATTGATTTTATTAAGATTTTCTATTCTATCAACGAGAGTATCTAAAGATTCTTCAAATAAAAAAACTTGTTTATCTTTGATTGTTTCTATAATTTGTTTGCATATTAGTGCTGGGCATTCAATAGGTATTTCACTTTTTATTTTATCTATACTTACTTTTAAGGAAGGTATTGTATCAATTACCTTTAATAAATCATCAAAAGTATATTCTTGTTCTATCAAAAATTTTTCAAGTGCCTCATTAGTTATAGCAGTTAGAGTTTGTTTTCTTTTATTTGCTAAATGAACAAGTCTATCTCTATAATCTTTTCTTGCTCTCATAACTGTTAATTCTTCTTTTTTTGTCATAGAATATAGACTTATATCTCTTTTATAAATGTTTTGTATATAGGTTGATATTCAACCATACTTCCAATTTCTTTTTTTGATTTTTCGCTCGAGATTCCCAACCCTTCCCGCCCGTCGACGCGGTTGTTAATTTGTTCTCGTGAAATATCTTATCCGTATCGATAGTTTCTTTTCTGATTTGCAAAATCTTTTTCAATTTCTTTGAGAGTTGTTATTTCTGAAAGAGGTTTGTCTGGGCGAAGAGCAGTAAATCGAGGAAATCTCAATGCAAAACCAGAATTATAGTTCGGAGATTTCTGGATTTCCTGGTAAGTAACAGCGACGACAATTTTAGGTTTTATCTTAACCGACTTTCCTTTTTCTTCTATTATAAGAGGTTTTATTTTTTTTGTCAGCTCGTCAAAAGAAACTCCTCCAACTTCTTCAACAGATTTTTCTTTTATTCCTGTTCCCATTTTTCCAATTTCAAGATATTTGTCTTTTTCATTTCCTTTGCATGAAAGTATAAAGCTTGAAAGCCAGCCACTTCTTTTTCCTTTTCCATATTCTGCACCTGTAATTACCAAATCCAAATCTTTTTCCTCTGGTTTTATTTTAAGCATGTGCCCGACTCTTCTTCCGGGCTTGTATTCTGCTTTCAGGTTTTTTATCATAATTCCTTCTTGATTATCTTTTAATGCTTTTTTATAAAACTCTTCTGCTTGTTTAACGTCGCTGGTAATTATTTGCTTGGACGCGATTATTTTATATGGGTGATTTTTTATTATTTTTCTTAATAGTTCTGCTCTTTTTTCAAAAGGTTCTTCTATAAGATTTTTTCCGTTATAATAAATTATATCAAAAACATTGACTTCTACTGGCAATTCTTTTTGCAATTTTTCAATGTCGTGTTTTCTTTTAATTCTCTGGCTTATGCTCTGGAAAGGAGTGTATTCTTTTGTTTTTTTGTTAAAGCCGACTGCTTCTGAATCTATTATGAACGAGTTTCCTCTGGCATATTCTTTTATATATTCAACGACATCAGGAAATTGCTTTGTGACATTTTCAAGAGTTCGCGTGAAAAGAATAATTTTATTTTTGTCTTTGTGTATTAATAATCTGAATCCGTCGTATTTGTATTCTATTGCACATGGTTTTCCGAGGGCTTTGAATCCTTCTTCAATTGAATTTACTTTTTGGGCCAACATTGCTTTGATTGGCTTTCCGACTTGCACAGAAATTTTATCAAAATCTTTTAGCTTCCCTTTTTTTGCAATATCAAAAACAGCGACTAAATCATTTGTTTTGTCCAATGCTGTTTCAATTATTTCTGATGCTTCTTTGTTTCCCTCAAAAAAAGCAGAAACTATCGCCTCTCTTATTGTGCTTTCTTTTATTCCAATTCTTAAATCACCGATTAAAGTTCGCACAAGATAAAGAGCTTCTTTTGGCGACGCTGAAGTTAATAATTCTGTGATTAGCGATAATTTTTTTTCAACAGTTCCTTTTCCCTCGAGTTCTGGAAGTTTTCTTAAGTTCGCCAGAACTTTTTCAGTTGTCAGAATATGGCTGTTTAAAGTTGATTGTTTTTTATGCAAGGTGAATTTTTCAGCGACTTGCCCTATATCTCCAATGATTTTCCATTCATGAATTATTTTTTTTGTATCAACTCCAGTTGCTTTTGAAATTGCTTTTATTGCAAGTTGGTTGCTAATTCCAATTTTTCTTTCATCATAGTCAGGATAAATATTTCCCATTAAAAGATAAAATATATCTTTATCGTCGTCTGAAAGTAATCTTAAAAATTCAGAAAGAATTTTTGTTTTTTCCAGTCTTTTTGTTGTAGAAGAAAGTGCCTCATACACCTCTGTTAATTTTGAATATCTCATATTTAAATTAAAGAAGTGGTATATTTAAGATTATTCTTTGTTTTTCCAGAATTTTTTTGCTTGTTCTTCCATTTTGTCGAGCCTGGTATAATAATCTGAAAATTCATTAAGATGTGCCAGAGCAATTTTTCCTGTCATTAAAGAATTATCGTCGGTGATATTTGTGCTCGGAGAAATTTTTCCGTGTTCAAGTTCAACATTCAGACCCATTTGGAATTGCTCAACGTCGAATTTATCCCAAGTTATTCCTAATTTTTCACCGATTTTTCCAGCCTCTTCTTTTGTAAAATTTTTTCTGTGCTTCATTATTTTTCTCTTCGTTTAACACCTGCTCTTACCGACGGGCGGGTTTTTGAAGTAGGAGATTTGTCTCTTAATCCTCTTGATTTTTTACCAGCACTTGTCAAACCTCGTAAAACTCTTTTTCTGTTTCCTGGTTTGCAAATCCAGTTTATTGTTTTATCATTTTTTATTTCGGGCTTTGAAGTATCGACACAGATAACTTCGTAAAAATAATGAACTCCGTCTTTTCCAATTTGGTAAGAATTTAAAACTTCGAGATTTTTATATTTGTTTGCAACTCTTTGTTCTGCAATCCATCTGTAGTTCATAGAAAGTGTTTTTCTTGTATGCATTCTTTTGCTTCGTCTTCCTTTGTTTGGGCGAGTTCTTTTGTGCCCCCCTCTTTTTATTCTTATTCTTATAACGACAAATCCTTTTTTGTCTTTATATCCTAATGCTCTTGCTCTGTCTAATCTTAAAGGTTTATCAACTTTTGTAAGAACGTCTGCCTTTCTCCATTCAACCATTCTTTCTCTGAGAATTTTTTTGTCTGGTTTTTTCCATGCTTGTTTTAAATAATAATAAAATCCTTTTGTCATTGATTTATTTGGAAAATTTGACTTTTAAAGCTTTTGAATAATTTTTAAATTATTTTTGAATGCTTATGTTATGTTTAAACAACTAAAGCAAGGCAATTTTAATTTTCACAACTTTTATAAATCTCTTAAGTTTGTTTTTTTTATGAGGCTGTAGCTCACAAGGGGACACCCCTTATGTTAATCCCGATTTAAGGCGGTTATTCGCTACATCCTTAAACAATGCGAGGCTGTAGCTCAGCTTGGTTAGAGCACTGCTCTGATAATTTTTGATTAGAAAGGCAGGGGTCCACAGTTCAAATCTGTGCAGCCTCATTTTAGTTTTTAGCATTTAATTCAAGAACAAGTTTTTCGTCTGAAAAATCATAATTTATTATAGGCAAATTTATATTAATCATTTTAAAATATGACTTGTCTTTTGCTATTGCTTTTATCTCGATGCTGTTTTCAAGTTGGGCAATAGAAATGTCTTTTTTTGATTTTACTTCGGGCATATCAATTTCATACACTATTTTATCAGACAATCTTCTAACTTTTGCAGAAGGTTCTTTTCTTGGAAGAGTTGAAAATTTTTTAATCTGCTCTTTTGAAAAACTATTTGGCTGTATTTTTTTTATTTTCTCTTTTTTTTCTGGAACTCTTTCCATATTGTTCAAGTTTATTTTTTTGCCATTTATGAAAAGCTGGAAATTTGTCTTTGGCTTAACTTCGTTGTTTTTCATTTCTTTTTGCATCTCTTTTTCCAAAACCTTTATTGCATTACCCAGCATTTTGTTTATCATACTTCCTCCAAAACCTCCTCTGAAAAAAGAGTTTGAAAATTGCCCAAATTCATTTTCAATATTATCCCTTTTTCCAAGCATTCCAAAATCTTTCTCGTTCTCTTTAAGAGGGTATCCACAATAAGGGCAGAAATCATATTCTTTGTTTATTTTTTCTTTGCATCTTTGACACTTTTTCTTATTGAACATCCTTATTTGTATCTCGTTTTATTTATATATTTTTTGATTACAATAATTAATATATAGTCTTTTTTATTTTAAAATCTATGAATAAAGAAAGGCAAATTAGATATAATTGGAGAAGATCTAAAAATAACCAAGAATGTAATGAATGGTGGATTTTGATAATTAATCAAAATAGAGAAATAGAAGAATTACAACCAAAGATTTACAATTTATTTTCACCAATAGAAGAAGAATTAGAAATTATTGAAGGAGTTGTTAAGAAAACTGGTTTAAGGTATAAATTGCTTAACTTTGAATCAAGAAAAAAAGTAGAAAGGTCTCAATTAAAGAAGATATATAAAAAAGTGGTAAAAGATATAAAGATTTATACTCGAGAAAATTCTGACGGATTAGCCAATTATCTAATAGGACAATTTGAAAGTTAAGTTTTTATATTTGCTTTTTCTTATTAAAACATGGCAAAGAAAAAATTTTATGTCACAACAGCGATTGATTATGTAAATGCAGAACCGCATATCGGGCACGCTTACCAGAAAATTGTAGCAGATGTTCTAGCAAGATTTCACAAACAAAAAGGGGAAGATGTTTTCTTTTTGACTGGAACAGACGAGCATGGGCAAAAAATTTCAAGAAGTGCAGAAGAATCAGGTAAAACTCCAAAAGAGTTTGTAGATTTAATCGCTCCAAAATTTGAAAATGCTTGGAGAGCATTAAATATTCATTTTGACAAATTTATCCGAACTACAGATAAAGATCATGAAAAAAAAGTCCAGGAATTTATTAAATTAATGGAAAAGAAAGGAGATATTTACAAGGGAGAATATTGTGGAGCATATTGCGAGGGTTGCGAGGCTTATGTAACTGAAAAAGATTTAGTTAATGAAAGATGCCCATTTCATCCAAATAAGGAACTAAAGGAAGTTAGAGAAGAAGATTATTTTTTCAGATTGAGCAAATATGAAAAGAGACTTTTGAAATTATATGAAAAAAATAAAAAATATATTCTGCCTCTTTTTAGGAGAAAAGAAGTTCTTAACAGGGTTAAAGAAGGTTTGAAGGATTTGAACATAACAAGATTAAAAAAGAATATGCCTTGGGGAATTAAGTTTCCATTAGACGATAAATATGTTGTTTATGTATGGTATGAAGCTTTGTTAAATTATATTACTGGAATTGGCTGGCCCGACGACAAAAAATTCAAAAAATTCTGGCCAGCAGAGGTTGAACTACTTGGAATTGATAATGGGTGGTTTCATTGTGTAATTTGGCCAGCAATGCTATATTCTGCAGGAATTGAACCTGCAAAAACAATCTTAATCAACGGATTTTTAACTTTTAATGGGCAGAAAATTTCCAAATCGTTGGGAAATACAATCTCTCCTATAAATTTAGTGAAAAAATACACTGCAGACAGCGTGAGATATTTTTGCTTGAGACATTTTCCTTTTGGCGAGGACGGAGATTTCGACGAAAAAGCCCTTGTCAACAGGCACAACAACGAACTTGCAAATAAATTGGGAAATTTGGTTTCAAGAGTTTCTGCTTTGGCTGAAAAATACAGAATTGAAAAATGCGAGAATAAATTAATTAAAAAATTAGATACCCGGAAAATAGAAAAGTTGTTTTACAATTATGAATTTGATAAAGTTTTGAACGAAATTTTCGGGTTCATTGATATTTGCAATGAATATATTCAAAAGAAAAAACCTTGGGAAAATGGAGATAAAAAAGTTCTTTATGAATTAGTTGAAAGCATAAAGGAAATTGCGAAATTGCTTTGGCCTTTTATTCCAACAGCGTCGGAGAAAATTAGTGAGCAGTTCAAGAGCGATAAAATTAAGAAGGGAGAAATTTTATTTAGAAAAATAGAATGGAAGGATTAATTGAATTTAAAGACTGGCAAAAAATCGATTTACGAGTTGGAGAAATTTTGAAGGTTGAAGAGGTTAAAGGTGCTGATAAACTTTACAAACTAACAATTGATATTGGCGACGAGAAAAGAACAATTTGTGCAGGAATTAAAGAGTATTATTCTAAGGAAGAATTAAAAGGGAAAAAAATAATTGTATTTGTTAATTTAGCTCCAAGAAAAATGCGAGGAATTGAAAGTTGCGGAATGATTTTAGCTGCTGTCAGCGAGGATGAAAAAGAAGTTAAGCTTTTGGAACCAGATGGGGAAATTAAGGTTGGAAGTAGAGTTTGTTAGAATTATTTTGCTAGAAATTCTTTGGTTGTGCTTATAAATTTTTCCAGGAGTTCTGCATATTCTTTTAATTTTTCTAAGTTCACATTTATTTCTTTTCCTTGATACAAAATCTTTAAATTTACATTTTTTCTGAATTCCCCTATTCGCTCTTTTTTTAATTCTTCAATTTTTCTGAACATTTCGTACATGCCTATAACTTCCAAGAAATCTTTGTCTTTTTTAAATAATATTTTTATTGCATCTATTTTTCCTATTGGATTTAAAGGTATTAAAGAGATTTTCTTCTTCTTCTTTGCTTGTATTAAAATTTCTTCAATACAGATATCAAGCATTTTTCTCCATCTGATAAGTAAATTGATAATGACGTCGCAAGTTTTTGTATATTTCAAACTAACATAGAGCAAATGGTCTGCACTTATTTTCTCTTTTATTATTTTTTCCATTTTATCTTTTGCTATCTTCTTCATTTTATCTGAATAGAATTATAAATTAATAAGGAAAAGTAGTTTTTATATTTATCTAAGATTTTTTAATAATTATTGTTAAGAACTCAACTCTAAAATAGCTTCTGCGAGGTCGCCTGTTTGTTCAAGCATTTTTTTTGCCTGTTCTTTTGTGCAGGAAGTTTTTTTTATTATTGTTTGAATGTCTTCTTCAGAGAATTTTTCTTCCTCTTCTTTTGCTTCTCCTGTTATTTGAAAACTTTCTTGCCCCTGCATTTTTATTTTTATAACAGAAGGATTTTCAACGACTATTTTACTTTTATCTGTTTTTTCAATTATTACCCTTGAAGCAGAAATTTCTTCTTGAGATAGTCCCATTTGTTTCATAACTTCTTTCATTTTTTTTGGGTCTAAATTAAACATTTTAAATTAAAAAACAGGGAGTATAACCCTAAATATCAAAATTAGAATTATAAAAATTATTATGTGTAAGGGTTTTAAATTGAATTTGCTTGAATATTCTTCAGAATATCTCGTTAATCCTCCAAACCCTCCAGGAAGGCTTATTTTATTGTCTGCCATGATTTACAGAGAAAGATAAGGTATTTAAAAGTTTCTTGTTTATCTTAAATATGGAAAGAGAAATCGAGAAAGAAATAATTTCTTCTCAAAATTTTTTGGAAAATGAATTGAAAATTTTAAAATTTTGGGAAAGAGAAAAAATTTTCAAGACAAATTTGAAATCAAAAAAAATTTATTCAATTGATACGCCTCCACCGACGGTTTCAGGAGCTATGCATATTGGGCATGCATTTTCTTACAGCCAGCAGGATTTTATTGCAAGATTCAGGAGGATGAAACAAGGGGTTTTTTATCCTTTTGGAACCGACGATAACGGACTGCCAACAGAAAGATTAGTTGAAAAATTAAATGGAATTAAAAGCAAAGATATACCGAGAACAGAATTTATTGAATTATGCCTTAAAACTTTAAAAAAAATAACTCCTAAATTTATTCAGTCGTGGAAAAATATTGGGATAAGTGCAGATTACGATGTTTCCTATTCCACTATTGATAAAAATTCGCAGAAAATTTCCCAGCAATCATTCATTGATTTATATAAAAAAGGAGAAATTTACAAAAAAGATTTTCCGACGATTTGGTGTCCTGAATGTCAGACATCAATTGCACAGGCAGAATTAGAAGATAAAGAGCAAGCAAGTTTATTTTCAACTTTGAAATTTTTCTGCGAGGGAAAAGATTTATTTATTGCAACAACAAGGCCTGAACTTTTAGGAGCTTGCGTCGCTGTTTTTATAAATCCTGAAGATAAAAGATATAAAAACCTCGTCGGAAAAAGGGCAAAAGTTCCTTTGTTTGGTTTTGAAGTTCCGATTATTGCAGATAAATCTGCCGATATGGAAAAAGGAACAGGTGTTTTGATGATTTGTTCATATGGTGACAAATTTGATGTAGATACAATCAATAGGCATAAATTAAAACCAAAAATTGTTCTAAACACCGACGGAACTTTGAATGTTCCAGATTATGCAGGTATGAAAGTTAGGGAAGCTAGAGAAAAAATACTAACAGATTTAAAAAAAGTAGGATTAATAAAAGAACAGAAAAAAATTTCCCATATAGTAAATGTTCATGACAAATGCGGAACTGAAATTGAATTTTTGCCGACAGAACAATGGTTTGTAAAAATTCTCGATAAAAAAAAGAAATTAATCAGACAGGGGAAAAAAATTAAATGGCATCCTGATTATATGTTTAAAAGATATGAGAATTGGATTAAAGGACTTGAGTGGGACTGGAATATTTCCAGAGACAGATATTTTGGAATTCCGATTCCTGTTTGGCATTGTAAGATTTGTGATAAAATAATTTTACCAGACGAAAAAGAGCTTCCAGTTGACCCTTTACAAATTGAAAAAAAATGTCCTGTGTGCAAAAAAAATGCAGAGCCAGAAAAAAAAGTTTTAGATACATGGGCAACATCGTCGCTGACACCTCAAATTGCATCGTTGCTGATTAAAAATAAAATTAAAATTCCCTATTCCCTTCGTCCACAGGCACACGATATTATTCGAACTTGGGCGTTTTACACAATTGTTAAATCTTATCTGCATGAAAAAAAAATTCCATGGAAAGAAATAGTTATTTCAGGGGTTGCTACCCTTGGCAAAGAAAAAATGTCAAAGAGCAAAGGTAATGTCATTAATCCAAAAGAAGTTCTTGAAAAATATGGAGCAGATGCACTCAGGTTTTGGGCAGCAGGCTCTAAACTTGGAGGAGATTTGGATTATCAGGAAAAAGACGTGGTTGCAGGAAAAAAGTTTGTGACAAAATTAAGAAATGCCTCAAGATTTGTTTTCATGAATCTTGGAGATTATCGACGAGGAAAACCTAAAAGATTAGAAAAATTAGATGAAAAGTTCTTAAATAAATTAAATTTTCTTGTTAAAAATTCTACTGAAAATTTTTTGAATTATGAGTATTCAAAAGTTAAGCAAGATGTCGAACAATTTTTTTGGAGTGATCTTTGTGATTATTATTTAGAATTTATTAAGAAAAGAATTTATCAGGGAGAAGGAGATAAAAAATTATCTGCACAATATACTCTATATAACTCTTTATTAACAATTTTGAAATTAATTGCACCAATAATACCTTTTATCACAGAAGAGATTTATCAACAATATTATAGAGAAAAAGAGAAAATAAAAAGTATTCATCTTTCTAATTGGTCAGAAAGTCATAATCTGAAAGATTTTTCAGAATTCGATATTTTAAAAGATAATTTGTCATTTATTAGACAAAAGAAAAGTCAAAATAAATTACCTTTAAATTATCCTGTAGAAAAATTTATCACACCTAATTATGATATTATAAATAATTATGAAAATGATTTTAAGTCTGTATCTGGAGCTCATTGTTTATTAAAAGGCAAAGAACCCAAAGTAGAATTTCCTAAAGCAGGAACAGAGGTGAAATTTTAATATGGACGAAGAAAAGAAACAGGAGATTGAAGAATTAATCGAGAAATTAGGAGGAATTAAAGGCAGTCATACAGAATTAATTACTGTTTACATTCCTGCTGATTATAATGTGAATGTTACGCAAAAACAGATCGAGGCTGAAAAGTCAACTGCTAAAAATATTAAATCCACGTCGACGAGAAATAATGTTATAGATGCTTTGGAAAAAATTGTAAGGTTTTTGAAAGATTTTAAAAAAACTCCTGAAAACGGGCTTGCTATTTTTTGCGGAAATGTTTCTCAATCAGAAGGTCAGCAGGATTTGCAACTTTGGAGTGTAGAGCCTCTTTTGCCTTTGAAGACGAGATTATACAGGTGTGATAAGGAATTTGTTTTGGATGCCTTGAAAGAAATGCTTGAAGTCGACGAGGTTTTTGGTTTACTGGTTATGGACAGGAAAGAAGCTGCAATAGGAATGTTGGAAGGCAAAAGAATAGAAGTTTTTCAAAAGATGACGTCAGGAGTTCCAAGCAAGGTTCGTGCTGGAGGGCAGAGTTCTCAGAGATTTCACAGAATTACCGAGGGGCTGACAAAAGAATTTTACAAAAGAATTGCAGAGGAAATGAAAAAGATTTTTTTTGAAATGAAAAAATGCAAAGGGATTTTAGTTGGAGGGCCGATTCCAACAAAAGATGAATTTTTAGACGGGAAATATTTGGCAACAAAACTTCAGGAAAAAGTAATTGGAGTCAGAGATATTGGAGATGCAGATGAATCTGGTCTTAAAGAACTTGTTTCAAAATCGCAGGATATTCTTTCAGAACAGGAAAGCATTAAAGAGAGAAAATTATTGGAGAAATTTTTTGAAACTTTGGGAGAAAATCCAGATAAAGTTGCATACAAATACGACGATGTTAAAAAAGCCCTTGAGTTCGGCGCTGTTGAAATTCTTCTTTTGTCAAAAGACTATGATAAAAAAACTTCAAAAGAACTGAAAAAAATGGCTGAAAATATTTCATCTAAAGTTGAGATAATTTCAACAGAAACAGAAGAAGGAAAGCAATTTAAGAATTTATCAGGAGTTGGAGCATTGTTGAGATTTAGAGTTTAATAAAAATATTTAAAATATGAATTTTTTAAAGATAATAGGAGCATTAATTGTAGCATTTTTTATAGAAGAACCAATAGTTAATACTTTGGGACTTGCTATTTGTGAAACTGGTGGAACTTTCTGGTGTCTTTTTATTCGTGTAATAATTTTGGTTATTTTATTTTCTATAATATATGGTATAATTAATTCAATTTTCCCAGACGAAAATCATCATTAATTTTTAAACAAGAACTACTTATTACACAAAGCCTTTAATTCCAAAACTTTTAAAACTCTTCACATTTCTTTAATCTATGAAAATAACTTCTAAAACATCTGACGAAATTGACGAAGGAGGAGAACCGGAAAATCTTAAAAAATTAGAGGCAATTTTTTTTGTGTCAGGAAGATTTTTGAGTATGCAGGATTTAATTTCTTATACTAATTTAAATCCTATAATAATCAAGGAGTTAATTGAAAAATTAAAAGAAAAATATGACAAAGCAGATTCTTCAATAGAAATCGTCGAGAAAAAGGCACAGAAATCAGAGATTTCTGATGCCACAAAATCTAGGGCTGTGCCTACGCACAGAACTGGTGAAGATTTTGTTGGTTTGTGGAAAATGGATGTAAGAGGAGAATATACTTCTATTATCAATCAATTTGCAACAGGCTCGAGCGAATTTTCAAAAGCAGAGAAAGAAACATTGGCAATTATTGCATACAAACAACCGATTAAGCAATCTGTTGTGATAAAAATCCGAGGGAATAAAGCGTACGAGCATATTAAAAAATTCCTTGATTTGAATTTGCTGAAAAAGAAAAAGCAGGGGCATACTCACGAGTTGAGTTTGACACAGGAATTTCATGATTATTTTAATATATCCCATGATAATAATGCTTTAAAATAAGAATTTATTTGTAGTTAAATGGATAAAATAATCATACTTTATAGTGTTATGTTTTTTTTTGGAATTTATTTTTTGCTTATCTTTATTATTTTAAAATTTAGAAATGGAAAAACCATTTATGATTATCCAGAAGCAAAAAAATTTCCTTCAATTACATTAATAACTCCAGCATATAATGAAGAAGATTCAATTGCAGATACTATAAAAGCATTGCTTGATATAGATTATCCCAAGGGAAAAAAAGAGATAATTTTGGTTAATGATGGAAGTACTGACAAAACCCTCGTGATAATGAAAAAATTTGCAAAGAATCACAAGGAAATAAAAATTTTAGACAAGAAAAATTCAGGAAAATCAGATTCTTTAAACCAGGCAATAAAAATTGCCAAGGGAGAATTAATTGCTATAGTTGATGCTGATTCTTATCCCACAAAAGATGCACTTAAAAAAATGGTGGGTTATTTTGAACAGGATAAAGATATGGCTGCAGTAACATCAAAAGTTTTTGTGAAAAATAAGAAAAATTTTATTGAAAAATTTCAGGACATAGATTATAGAGTTATTGCATGGAGCAGAAAAATTCTTGATTATATAGATTGTGTTTATGTAACTAACGGGCCTTTAAGCGTTTACAGGAAAGAAGTTGTAAAAAAAGTAGGGGGGTTTAACACTAAAATAGTAACAGAGGATATTGAACTAACTTGGAATTTAATGAGCAAAGGATATAAAACAAAAATGTCCTATTCTGCAATAGCATACACCTCCATACCAAAAACTTTAAGGGCATGGATAAAGCAGAGAGTAAGATGGAATGTTGGTGGTTTTCAGGTATTAAGTAAATATAGGAATTATTTTTTAAGAGAAAATCTTTTTGGTTATTTCGTCATAAGCTATGTTTCTTTATCATTTATCCTCTCATTTCTTGGAATTTTTCTTCTTTTAAGATTTTTTTACTACACAATTTTCAAATACCTTTTTACAATTCCCTATATAATGCAAGGATACAATCCCTTTATATTTATGGAAATCAAATTTAATTTGACTATTATGCTTATTTTAGGAATGGTTTTTTTACTATTCAGTCTTTTTTATCACAAGATGGCCTTGCATGAAGCAAAAAATAATAATATCCCAACAATCTTTAAATACATCTTTTTGTATCGTCCTCTATATATAATACCTTTAGTGATTGCATTATATAAAATGGCTAGGAAGGATGTAGGATGGTACACGAAATAGTAACAAGTAAATACAGAATTTTTATTGAGACGCTGTTTTTCACATTGCTAATTTTATTAATTGGTTTTTTGATGGGCTTTCTTGTGGAATATGGAAGAACCAATAAAATAGTGGAGTATTATCGTGAATTTGAAGTTGATGCTCTTGACATTACATTGCAAAATTATTACTACCAGTCTATGGATGAATCTACATGCAAAGAAACAATAAAACAGAATTTTATATTTGCAGATGAAATATATAATAAAGGGCTTCTTCTTGAAAAATATGAAGATGCTAATGAGTTGTCAGATGCTATTTTGCTCGAAAAAAAGAAATATGTTCTCTTAAAAACCGAGCTTTGGTTAAACAGTGTTTTATTAAAACAAAAATGTGAGCAACCATTTCATACATTAGTCTATCTTTATTCCCAAACAGATGATTTAATCAAAGAAGCAGAACAAAATTCTATAGCTGATATTTTAAGAAAAATTAAAGAAGAAAAAGGCAATGAGATAATCTTGCTCCCTATTGCAGGGGATCTTGACCTTGATATTATTAATTTACAAAAAAGAATTTATAATATTACTTATCTGCCTTCAATAATAATTGATGAAAAAATTGTTTTGAAAGGTTATCAAAAAGAAGAAGAGATAAAAAAATATCTTGATTAAGAGTATATAAATCCTTAAAAATAAACTTAATCTTTTATTTTTATGGACGAATGTTTTATCTGCGGAGTTTCAGGGGATAGGAAGAAATTGTTTGATGTGATTTCTAAAGAAGGAATTGTTAAAATTTGCGAAAATTGTTTAGATGAACAGGATATGCCTATTGTAAAAAGACCCACTACTTTTCAATTAAAAGCTTCGGAAAAAGAAGGAAAAAGTTTTCATGAAAGAGCTGATGATTTTTCGAAACAGATAAAAGAAAGAGAAAGGAGAAGGGAATTGGCAGAAAAACAAAATACCACTCTTAAAGACATTATTGAAAAAAATATAAGGATGAAGTTTTCACAGCAAAAACAAGAGAAGCCGAGATTAAATCTTATTGATAATTTTCATTGGGTTATTATGAGAGCAAGAAGGAAAAAGCACTTGACTCAAAAACAACTTGCGGAAAATATAAAAGAAGCAGAAACGACGATAAAAATGGTTGAGAGAGGGATTTTGCCTGAAGATGATTATAGAATTATAAATAAACTTGAAAATTTTCTTGGAATTAAAATAACTCCTCCTGATTTTCAGCCAGCTTCTTTTTTTGAGAAAAAAAAAGAATTACCAAAAATTTTGGATTTTGAAAAAGGAGATTTGGGAAATTTGACAATAGAAGATTTAAGAAAAATGAAAGAAGAAAAAGAATTAGGAAAAGAGAAATTTAATTAACAGGGCCATTCTTTAAAATAATTATTACGATTAATCATTTTTGCTATATTTTTCCAGGGGATTTTTTTAATCCTATATGTCCCTTCTTTTATTACAGGAGAGTTATAAGGAGGGTTAAATATTTCTGTTGTTTTTTTAAGAGGTTTAAAATACGTTGGTGTTTTTTCCTCATTGTTTAATTGTTGTGATTCTTCATTTAGGTTTAAAAATTGTTCATAAAATTCATCTTTTGGAGGGCTTTCTCTTTCTTTTTTTTTCATAAATCCTTTTAGGACTTCGTCTATTTCTTCGTGGTTCATGCCGGGTTTTGTAAATGTAGCTACCATAATCTTTTATAAATTGGGCATTTAAAATAATTTCTATTTATGCACAAAGAAACCTTTATAAATAATGTTTAAGGTTTTTTAGTATGGAAATTAATGTTCTTGAAGAAGCAAAAGACGAGATTAAACTAGAGTTGGGTAATTTGACAATAGCAGAAATTTTAAGAGTTTATTTGAATAAAGACCCTTCTGTAACTTTTGTTGCCTGGAATAGGGAACATCTTGAAAAAAATCCGGTTCTTTTAGTAAAGACAAAGGGCAAGACAGCCAAGAAAGCAATTGTCGACGCTGTTGAACATATTGAAAAAGATTTAGATAAATTAGAGGATGATTTCAAAAAATTAAAATAGATACTATACTTTATATTATAATAATATTTATTAAGTTATAAGATTTTTTTATATGATGACTAACCAAACTTATCAGGAACTTTCAAGAATTATTGAGGGGGATTTAAAGCGATTAAAAAAAAGGGGTGTTAAGACTTTGGATGAGATTGATGTTCATAACTATTTTTTTGAGAGGAAAAAGAGACATCCAGAAAAATATGAAAGATTACTTTTTGATACAAATGGGCATAAACCTTTTTCTGAAGATTTACAAAATATT
>Ga0315289_10004119_pt1 | contig 21777 bp, 25 predicted proteins | sample YL17G11_40_MG_FD_203452 | JGI IMG/M metagenome (GOLD analysis project Ga0315289, IMG submission 203452) | Sediment microbial communities from Yellowstone Lake, YNP, Wyoming, USA - YL17G11_40 | ecosystem: Environmental > Aquatic > Freshwater > Lake > Sediment | place: USA: Wyoming | collected... | reverse complement strand
CCAGCAGGAACAAAGTTTGTAGAAGAACTTGTCTTTCGGTTCTTGCTCACTCGAGGAGATACGCTTGGTGGATCAATGCGAAATATTGGAGGAGCATTGGCTCAAAGGAAACTGACTCGTGCAATTATATCTACTCTGAAAATAGCCGGAACTAGGTGTCAATGGCAACACAACAAAACCCGGAAATGGCTAGAAATGAGTGACGATGACAACAGCATAGAATTGTCTTTGCGTGGTCTAAGTTGGGAAGCCCAAAACGGAACTCGAACACTTATTTACAACTTAAATGTCCCGCTTGTCAAGAACAATGTAGATTTATGCTTGTTTAACCTTGCGCCTGATGACTTGGAAGAAAGCGAATATAATATTGCAAAGTCTTATATCGCTCTCGGTGAACTCAAAGGCGGGATAGACCCCGCAGGAGCAGATGAACACTGGAAAACCGCAAGAACTTCACTGGTCCGTATTCGTGAAGCTTTTTCCAAAGTTGGTGCGTCGCCATCTACTTTTTTTGTAGGTGCAGCAATCGAGAAAAAAATGGCAGGTGAAATTTGGAGTCAGCTAAAGAAGGGCACACTAAGTAACGCCGCAAATTTGAATGAAGAGAACCAAGTTGTATCAATATCTAATTGGCTGTGTAACCTGTAAGCAGGGCAAAAAGCAAAGAAACACAATAGTAGATCAGGTGCCCCGTGCTCCTGACACCATTCAGTAGTCAGGTGCGCAGGGCACCTGGGCTACGAGGCTATTTAACTGAATAAAATACGCTGGGTTACGTATTATCAGAAAGGTTTTGAACTAATATACTTAGGAGGTAGACAATGCTAAAAATCCATAAAAATATTGTCCTGGATCAAAGTCAAAAGCCGGTTGCAGTCCAAATCCCCATAGAAGAATTTGAGCGTTTGGAGGATATAATAGAAAATTATGGATTAGCAAAATTGATGGACGAAGTAAAAGACGATGAACGGCTTTCAGGTCAGGATGCCAAAAAATATTATAAATCATTGAAATAGAATGTGGAAAGTTGAGTATACAAAACGCTTTCTAAAAGAACTCTACAAGCTACCTAAGGAAATTAAAGCTCAAGCCGAAAAAATAGTTTTTGAGGAGCTATTGTCTTCTAATCCCTTTGAGCTCGGATATCTCGAACATATGATTAGGTTATCCGAATAAGTACAAAATTCGAATCGGAGAATACAGAATGGGTATCACGATGAATAAATCCAAAAAATTGTTGATTTGCCAACGCGTTGCGCATCGAAAAGACATCTACAGAATATTTCCCTAATCAATGCTAAACCCACGTAACCAGGCGCATCACTTGGCCCCTATTCCGCTGCACTTCATAGCAGCAGGTGAGCTTGGTAGTAAGTTAGGAGTCCCGTGTTCCTGATATTATTCCCGAGGTGTCAGAACCCCGTTCGGGCACTTTTTTTGAGTTGTCCCGTCAGAATTTGCGCCCGGCATATCCGCCTAACTCATTGAATCTCAGTTGAGTTCCTATGGATTCAAATGAACAAATGACCGTTGAAAGCTCTCTCCAGCAGTTAGCAAAAAGACCATCACTTTGATTTATGGTGAGCGACCTGTCCTGACTTCGTCCTGAGGACCCAGTCCGAAGGAGCGAAGTCGAAGGACTCGTCCTGAAGGCTCGTCCTGAAGGAAGTCGAACCATTTATGGTGAGCCAAGTCGAACCATGGTGATGCGGATAGGGGACACGTTAGTAGAGAACTCAATTGGAGTGTCCCGCTTTAGCGGGACCAGTCTTACAAAAACAATAGAACTTTGATGGTGATGCGGATACCCCGCATGTTTATGGGAGAACAAATATGAACTGTGCTTGTAGGGCGTATACTCGAACTATTTATGGTGAGTGTAAACGAACCATTTATCTTGAGCGCAGTCGAAGGAGTTGGGGTGACCACGATGTAAAAAAATAAAAAATTTGTGAAAAAAAACACAAGAAAGGCACGAAACACAAGAAACACATGTAGCCAATTTTTATATCCCCTTGTTTTCTTTTACCTTAAGAAAAGAAAGAGGAGAAAATGAAAAAAATTTCAAAACACAAGAAAGGCGCGAAACACACGAAACACACAAGACGCCAGTTATTAGTCTTTGCACCCCGTTTTTGGGGCAGGGGCGGAGCTTTACTTCAAATATATTTCTCGGAGTGCAATGCCATTCAATAGTTCCTCTTGTCCAACGACTAAGCCGAGAAATGCGTAACAAAATTGGTCATTTAAAGATTCGTTTAAAAGATGAAACAGATAACTATTCTTTTCATATTGTTGATTACGCCTCTTTTCGTCTTTGTCTGCACCAAGGATAAACCGGTTGTTCCCCCCTGGCGTGAAGACCCGGCTTATTATTATCCCAGGCAAAAAGACTATAGCTGGAGATACATTTACCTGGGTAAAGGATGTACTGCCAGTGGAATTGCCGATAGCTTCGACCTCACTATACTTGGCGCAAACACAAGACACGGTGATGTAGGCTATGATCGTTATAGGGGGGCGGACACCAACAGCATTACCTTTATATTCAGAAAAGTAGATACCCTTTTCGCCGAACAGGTAGGACAAACTGTGCCGCTTGACAAAATATTGGTGGGACCAATAAAAGCGGGAACATTTTGGAGGGATTCCCATTTCGAGTATCTAATCCAGGGATTTGAGAACGTTACCTTAAATATTAACGGTGAGACTTATAAACGCTGTGCCAAAATACTGAAGACAAATCGTAACCATCCCGAATATAATAAATTTATTGAATGGTGGGCGCCACAGTATGGAAAGGTAAAAAAAATAGAGGTAGATACACTCGGCGTCTGCCAATCCGCAGAAGAATTACGATATTTTACCAAAACCGGCGAATTTCCGTAACCGCCTTACTGCCTACTGCAAGTCCCGCAAAATAGTTTGGTTCTGTCTTAATATCAGAAGCATTTGAATGGTTTGATAAGAACGAAGAATATTTTTTTATTTAATAAAATTCACTGCGGTATTCTTCAATTTAAAATCATTAAATTGAATTGGCTATAATAAAATCCTTACGGATTCATCCTGAACGGATTCACCGTGAACGGATTAATTCCTTGCCTCATGGAGTTCAGGCGTAAGCCTTTTAACGCGACTTTCTTTCTGGACAATCTTAGTATGTAGATTTTATAGCAATCAATATTTTTTCCTCCGCTCCACAAAGTAATTGGAGCCGGGAAGGCTTTTGGTATATTTTTTCAAATCGGCGATCATGTGAGATATTTCACCCTGGTGTTTAAACATCCTCTCCTGATTCACCAGCACTGCTATGGATAAGGTCATTATGGGAAAAGTATCCTTTTCTCCTTTTCTATTTTCTGTGACGATATAACCTCTGGCTACATCCTCCTTTTTATATCGACCTACAATCATTCTATCGAAAATTTTGATGATCTTGCCACAGACTGAGTCTATCTTCTCCGGGGGAATAATAAAGACGTAATCGTCTCCCCCGATATGCCCGACAAAACTATTGGGGGTGGAGCTATAAACTGAGTCTCTTATTATCTCAGAGGCCATCTTTATGAGCCTGTCCCCATAATGATAACCATAATAATCATTATAAGCTTTAAAGTCGTCCAAATCCACGTAGCAGGCGGCAAATTTTTCTCCCTTTTTAATCCTTCGGGCGATCTCCCTTTCAATTGTACTGGTGCCCGGAAGTCTGGTAGTGGGATTGACCCCTAAATCCCGACAGCTCCTTCTTACGATCATATTAAGTTTTGCCGCGAAAAGCTTGGTATCCCATCGGGAGTAAAAAAAATCGTCTGCGCCTAAGTTCAATCCCGCTAAAAGAGTTTTAATGCTGGGATGAGGATGATATAAAACCAAAGGAGCTAAGGACAAGATGGGATGGCTTTTTATCTGTTTGATCAAGCTCAATTCAGCCTGAAACGGATCTATGCCGGCGATGAAGATTAAATCCAATATGTAAGTTTGAATAAGCTCCTCCAGGTCGGAAAATCTCCTGAAGCGGTGAAAGTTGGCTTTTTTGATCCTGCTTATGGATTTTGCGGACAAAGCTTTCCTTAAATTATCCTCAATTCTTATACCTTGCTGATAAAGAGCGCAATGAAACATAAGCATTCCCGATCAAAAGAAAAACACGGAGACCCGTCTGGGAAAACCGAAAACAAAGATTTTCGGCTTCTCTTTTTTGGTATCGGCAGAAGTCTTTTAAAAATTCAACTCTTGCAAGGAAACTTGTAGTGCCAGCTTTTGGGGGACAAATAAATCTTTTTTGGTCCCGCTAAAGCGGGACACTCCACCCTTTAGATTTTCATCTTCCCGCGAGGATGAAAAGTTCGGTGAACCTCCTTTAGGTATTCTCGGTCTAAGTGAGTATATATCTGCGTAGTAGATATATCGGCATGTCCGAGCATCTCCTGAACTGCACGCAGGTCTGCCCCTCCTTCCAAAAGATGGGTGGCAAAGGAGTGCCTTATGGTATGAGGGCTTACCTTCTTTTTTATTCCCGCTTTATTTACATATTTTCTCAATATTTTCCACACTCCCATTCGAGAAAAATGACCTCCCCTTCGATTCAAAAAAAGCACATCCTGTGAATTTTGATTAGCCAAATGCGGGCGTGATTCTGAAAGGTATTTTTCCACCGATTTTATTGCCTTTTCCCCAATGGGGACCACTCGCTCTTTTTGCCCTTTCCCTATCACCCTGACCAGCCCCACCTCCAAAAGCAAATTTTTTCTTTTTACGCCAATAAGCTCAGAGATTCTAACTCCGGTGGCATATAAGAACTCCAACATAGCCTTGTCTCGTATGCTGAGATCGTTTTCCTCCATGGGCTGATCCAGTAGTTTTTCCATCTCATGCTGATCTAAAACCACTGGCAGTTTTCTCCACAATTTAGGAGATTCCAAAGCGCCTGCGGGATCGGATTCGGCGTAACCCTCCCTTACCAAAAATTTATGAAAGCTTTTGATCGCGGCCAGATTCCGGGCAATGCTGGTCGCCTTCAGTCCCAATAGAGAAAGCTGTCTAATTAGTTTAGTTATATGATCCTCTTTTATTTCTTCAAGGAAGGAGACTTTTTCTTCTCTTAAGAAATTGATGTATCTTTTAAGATCGATTCTGTATGAATCGGTGGTATTGGATGATAAACCGCGTTCGAGCGAAAGATGATTTAAAAAGTCGCTGACGGACTTTTCCATAAAACAACCAATTCAAAAAAAATCAATTGGACTACAATGTAGCGGAGACCTTATGGTCATCAACTCTTTAACTTGATATCCCTTGCGACTACATATTGTTCTAACTGACTTTAGTCAGGTTTAGGTGCTAACGCCACTAAAGTGGCTGAGAACACCTTTAGGTCCCCAATATAAGTGGAAGGCTAAAGCTCATTTGAGTCAACTGACCTTCCGCTACATCTGTTTTTCCATAAAATTCTTTTGGCAAGGCTTGGGTTCATCTTAAAGTAGGATAATCGTAATGGAAACGAGCTTTATAGTACCATCTCGTCCCTAAAAATCCTAAAATCAATAGGGCAAAATACCAGGGATAGAAAAATCCAGCGGCGATGGACAAAAACAATATGGATAATTTGGTCGACAAAACTATATGATTATTTTTCTTAGTTAAAGCGCTAAAGAGAAAAAAAGGAAAGGACAAAGTGGCGGCGACAAAAAAAGGCATATCTTTTATGAAGAAAGACAAAGAAGTTGCGGTTAAAACTAAAATGAAGGCAAGAATAACAACCTTTCCTTTCCCCCACCTTACGGCCAGGGTGATCTTTCCCGATCTTTTATCACCTTCCATATCGGGAATAGTGGTATTCAGATAAACTGCTCCTACTGCCAACATATAGGGCAGAGAGAAAAGGAGCGACTTTCCCGAAAGAGTTTGGTTCATAGACCAACCCATCAAAAAGGTTAAGTTTCCATGTGCTAAAATATTACATAAAAACCCGCCAATTGGTCTCCCCTTGAAAGAAAAAGGGGGGGCGGAGTAAAAGAAGCCGAACAAAAAGCCGAGGGTAAAGAGAAATCCTAAGTTCAGTGAAATGAAATAGGCGGGAATTATGCTTATTAGATTAAGAAGAATGGTCTGGAAAATGGCGTTTTTTGGGGGGATATAGCCCTCTGTCAAAAAAAATAATTTCTTATTGAGCTTGTCGGATTCTACATCATATATCTGATTTAGAAGATATACTGCCCCTACCAGAAAAGTAACCAAAATAAGAATCAAGCCCGGCAAATTGCTTTCCCCAGAGAGGACCGCACTACGATGGTGTCCCAAAAGAAGAATGGTCCATACCGGAACCATTAGGACTGGTCTGGTTACAAAAAGATAATCTAAATATTTTATCATGGTTGATGACGAATGATTAATGACGGATGACGAATACTACCGCTCTCCAGTAGCCTTTCATCACTTTTATCTGTTTAATCTGTTGGGAAATTCATCTATACACCACAAATTTCAAATAATAATAGACTATCGGGGAAACGAAAAGGAGGCTATCAAAACGATCCAATATCCCACCGTGGCCTGGAATGATATGGGAGGTATCCTTGAATTGCGCATCCCTTTTGAAAAGCGACTCGGTCAAATCACCCACCTGTCCAACCAAAGCCACGATGGCGGAGATAATCAAAAGGTCTTTTAACTGTGCCGAGGAGAAAAAAACAAAATGCGAGAAGAAGGCGGCTGCAATTGCCCCCAAAATCCCTCCTCCGAATCCCTCTACCGTCTTTCTTGGACTAACCTTGGGAGAAAGCGGGTGTTTACCCAGAGGTGCTCCGATAAAATAAGCAAAAGTATCACAAGACCAGATGCAGACCAAAAGATAAACAATCCACAATCCTCCCATTTTGTAGCTTGTAGTGAGCGAAGCGAATCTATTGGAGATACTTTCAGGAGACATCTCCCTTAAAAGGATTAAGTAGCTGAAAAGTCCAGCTACATAAAAAAATCCCAAAAGAGATAGAGCTAAATTAGAAGTGGCTCCTTCTGTTTTACCTTTGATCACCAAAAGCAAAGCGGAGCAATATAATATAGCTAAGAGAAAAAAGAGGAAGACTCCTTCTCCCCACAGGTAGGCAGACAGACCTAAAAAAACGCCTAAGGTTATTAAAGGGATTTGGGGAATTTCGGAATTCTTGGTTTGACATAGACGGGAAAATTCCCTTAGACCTAAGAGGATTAGAATTTCAATGAAAATTAAAAATGGAAGTTTGCCCAGGAGGGTTATATAAATTATGAGAGGGGCGAAGACGAAGGCAACGACCACTCTGGTCAGAAGATTGTTTTTCATCGGGTGGAGTTGGACCTTTAAAATTCCCTCTCCCCTTGTGGGAGATTGAACGAAGTGAAATCCGTAGGAGGCTTAGGGAGAGGGGTAAGTAAACTTACGCTTACCATTCATCGGAGGTGTGGTTGCATTCTCTTCTTTGCATCAAGAATTTTATACTTTTTTTTAATCTCCTCCAACTCTTCCGTTTCTAATTCTGGATTTTTCAGATACCTCTCCATCATTTTATCTCTTATCTCCCGCATCATCTTCACCGCATCAAACTTCTTCATGAAGCACCTCCTTAGGACTTCTTATCTCTAATAAGGGATAACCTCTCATAAGGTTTACCCCATTATAGAGACGAATTTTGCCTAAATTGACTATTTGTTTAAAGTTCCAACTCACCAGAACATCTACTCTTTCTATTGTAGCTATTGCTATATGTTGAGCATCTATCAGACATTTCTTATTTACGACTCCTTCCTCAATATAAGAAAGAGCCAATCTCTTTGCCTCTTCTCCTAATGAGACATATTCTCTATTCTCTTCAGGAATTCTTTTAAGCAGTTCTCTGACAAAAGCTGGAGCATCTTCCAACTCCCTTAAAGTAATATCTGATATTACAGCGGTATTTAATCCTTCTTCAAATTCTACGAAGAGCTTTTTCGACCACTTTGCAAATTCTTTGTCGAAATAACCGCCGAATACTGAAGTGTCTGTATATATCCTCATTTTTTATCTCTTAATAACTGCTGATTTCATCTAACGTTCTGCGTGTTTGCGAAGTGCCGAAGGCATTTTGGTGACCGAAGCGAACCGCAAACATGCTGTTATACGCTCTTGCCCACATTATTCTTCATCTTCTTTGTTTGATTCTTTCCAACCCTCAAATCCTTCTCTAAATAAAAATATTACTATTATTATACCGACTATAGGATCCGCTTGCCAGAAACCAAACAAATAGTTTGATCCCAGTCCCAAAAGTAACGCTAAAGAAAGAAAAGCACATGCAAGCGTTTCTTTCGAATCGGCAATTAACGCTCTACTATTGATTTGCTTACCTACATTGTACTTACGCAATGTCAATACAGGCATTATGATAATCGAAACAATCGCTATTACTATTCCGGGCAAGGAAGGTTCAGGGATTTCCATAAACATTAACGTCTTTATAGATTTGAATAAAACATAGGCACCCAGCACGAAGAAAGTTATAGCAACAAATTTCATTGCTCTTTTTTCTACTTTTTCCTCTGTGTCTTTGGATATTTTTCCGTGTTGACTCAAACGCCAAATCAAGACAAATCCAGAAAGTGATTCAACAATACTGTCAAGTCCGAAACCAACCAGAGCAATACTGCTAGCAAGGATCCCAAAACCGATTGATAAAACTGCCTCTACAATATTATATCCAACAGTAAAATATTCAAGGTGAAGACCTTTTTTGTATAATTTGTTCATGTATCTAGTTCGAGCGGGGGTTGAACCCCCGCCCGATCAAAGAGTCAAGTATATGGTTAAATTCTTCCAAATCTTCTTTCTCGATTGGCTCATGTTCCTGCCTTCAAATCATCTAAGATCTTCTTAATTGAAGGCTTAACTTTTGGTATCTCCTTTTTTATCGTTTCCCAAACAAGCTCGTATTTTATTCCAAAATAAAAATGAATTAGCCTATCTCTCATCCCGGACATATCTTTCCAAGGAATAGCAGGGTATTTCCGTTTAATCTCTTCCGGTATGTTTTTTGTTGCCTCACCAATAATTTCAAATTTTCTTATCACGGCACTGGACTTCATATCGTCATTTTTAAAATTCTCAAGCTCCACCCCTTCCACAAATTGTTCGATTGCGTCCATTGCCGCTAAAATATCTTTTAGATACAGTTTAGGGTCTCTCATAAATAAACAGCTTCCTTTAAGATATTTTCTTTAATTTCTTCTCTGATCGTGTCAATAGGAACAATATCTACCTTAAGGTTGAGTTTTGTCTCCACATAATCTGCTAAGCCGACAAAGTCAAAGAGGGTTGCCCCTTCAAAAAACACTACAAGAACATCTACATCGCTTTGTTCTTTTTGTTCTCCTCTCACATAAGAGCCAAAAATTCCTTTGATTTCTGCTCTATACTTTCGCCTTATCTCATCCTTCAGTTCTTTCAAAACCTCTATAATCTCTTGTTTAACCATATGTAATCCTCCACGCCGCCATTTCGCTCAACTCCTTCACAGACGAATGCTTCGCTTTTTATACCACATTTGGGACGATAAACGAGCAGTGGATGTATTTTCTATTCAAGTCCCCTTTTAAGCCTAAACCATGATTTTCGATTACACTCTCCCAAATCTTCTCTCGCGATTTTGATAATCCCAGATGGCTTCATAAAAGTCTTTAACTGAGAAATTGGGCCATAGGACATCGGTTATGTAAAGCTCGGTGTAAGAGGTCTGCCACAAAAGGAAGTTGGAAATGCGCATCTCTCCTGAGGTTCGGATCAAAAGATCCGGATCAGGGAGGTCTTTGGTATAAAGATATTGGGAGAAGGTTTCTTCATTCAAATCGCTGGGCTCGAGTTTCTCCTCTTTCACGTCTTGGGCAAATTTTTTCACCGCATCTAAAATCTCGGTTCTTCCTCCATAGTTCAAAGCCAAGTTTAGGATCAACCCGGTATTGTCCTTAGTCTGATTTTTTGCCCTTTCCAAAATCTCTCTTTTTTCTGGAGGAAGTTCCTCGATTCTTCCGGTAGTGATCAGCTTTACGTTGTTTTCATCCAGCTCGTTTATCTCCCTTTTAGTGGTCTCATACAAAAGTTTCATTATAGCGGAGACTTCATTCTTGGGTCTTTTCCAGTTCTCCCGAGAGAAGGTGAAGAGGGTCAAAACGGGGAGGCCCAGATCACCTGCGGCCCTCACGATCTTTTTAACCGTTTTCACTCCGGCTTTATGTCCAGCAATTCGGGGCAGGCCTCTTCTTTTTGCCCATCTCCCGTTGCCGTCCATGATGATGGCTATGTGAGTAGGCAGGTTTTTCTTCTTTAAGATTTTTTCCTTTAGCTCTAAGCTATCCTTAGACAACCCTTTTACCTCACATAAGGGATGATTTTTTGGAGTGTCCATATGGACCATGTAAAAACTCTTTACATTTTAAAATATTTTCAGGTCAAGCTAAAGCTTGACACTCCAGTAAAACCTTTATCCATCTAACTTTTTCGGAGCCTTAATGAGGAATGACAAATAACCATTCTGGAGTTTGAAGTGCTACTTAAACTTCCATCACTTCCGCTTCCTTTTTCTTGGTCAGCTCATCTATAAGTTCTATGTATTTATTGGTTATCTCCTGCACGTGCTCTTGAGCTTTTCTGGACTCGTCTTCCGAAATTTCTTTATCTTTTTCTTCTTTTTTCAATGCCTCATTAGAGTCCCGCCTTAAATTTCTTAGTGCCACCTTGCCTTCCTCTGTTAATTTCCTGACAAGTTTGACTAAGTCCTTTCTCCTTTCCTCAGTCAAGGTGGGAATGGGAAGCCTAATCACGTTGGCATCACTTTGAGGATTTAGCCCCAGATCGGATTTTTGAATGGCTTTAACTATATCCGGGATCAATCTTTTCTCCCAGGGTTGGATCACCAGAAGCCTGGGATCCGGCACAGAAATATTAGCTACTTGAGATAAGGGGGTCAGCGTGTCGTAATATGCCACCTTGATCCCATCCAAAAGGGCCGTGGTGGCTTTGCCGGTTCGAATTGAGGCAAGCTCCCTTCGGACCGACTCCACGGCTTTTTTCATTTTATCCTCTGTCTCAGCATAGACTTTTTTTATCATGTTTTCCCTTTCTTTTACGCTCAGATTTTATGAATGCATACGCAAATTTCTTTTCTTTGATATGGTCTTATGGGGTGAAATCAAATTCAGGAATTTTCGATTGCGGGCAAAGGTCAATTGATTACCTTTCAGTCTTGAACTACCGTGCCCAGCTTTTCACCTAAGAGAATTTTTTTAAAATTTCCTTCTCTTTGTAGATTGAAAACTATGATAGGGAGTTTATTGTCCATGCACAAAGAGACGGCGGTGGTGTCCATAACTTTTAGTTTTCGATTCAGCACCTCCAGATAAGTTAAGGCATCAAACATCTTAGCGGATGGGTTTTTTAGCGGATCATCATCATACACCCCATCCACCTTGGTTCCTTTCATCACCACCTCTGCCCCAATCTCAATAGCTCTTAAAGCGGCTGCGGTATCGGTAGTAAAGTAGGGATTGCCCGTTCCCCCAGCCAAGATTACGACTCTCCCCTTTTCCATGTGTCTTATGGCTCTTCTTCGGATGTAAGGTTCTGCCACTGCTTCCGTGCGGATGGCGGTCATAACCCTGGTGAAAACTCCCAATTTTTCCAAATTATCTTGGAGAGCTAAGGCGTTTATTAACGTGGCCAGCATCCCCATATAATCCGCGGATACTCTATCCATCCCTCCTTCACCGGATGAGTCCTTTATGCTGGCAGAAAGTCCCCGGAATATGTTCCCCCCTCCCACCACTAAAGCCACATCCACCCCTAAGTCTTTAACCTCTTTGACCTGTTGGGCGATGGAGCTTCTCATCTGGGGATCTATGCCAAATCCCTTGTCCCCGACCAGCGATTCACCGGAAATCTTAAGGAGTATTCTTTGATAAACAGGTTTGATCATGATTTGCACATAATAAGAGGTTGTTGCCGAACTCTTTTTCTTATTGGTTTCGCTGTAAAAAGGTTTGGGTTTGGGTTATTTATCGTTTATCGTAATTGGTTGTGGTTTTCTGCCAGAGGCAGATCCGCCTTTGGCGGAAAGATTTCCAAACGAAAGACGAAACCCTCAAGACCATTTACGATACGTAGCCGACTTGTAGTGAGCTTGTCGAACTAAACCCCAACCGATAGACGACTCGTCCCGCAAAGTGCGGGACGCATAAACAGACTTAAGCAACACCCCCTCTTTTAGTGTGTTTGCGATTGGAAATCCTAATCAAATTTATTACTCTAAGAATTTATTGCTAACCACAGAAAACTGTTAACCGGTTTCATCTCCCAATCTAAACCGGACGAACCTTTTTACGGCAATATTTTCTCCTAATTTAGCGATGGTCTCGTTTATCCGGTCCTTAACCGTTCGGTCCTGGTCTTTTACAAAAGGCTGTTCCAAAAGGCAGACCTCTTGAAAGTATTTCTCTAATTTCCCTTCCACCATCCGCTCGATGATCTTTTCCGGCTTTCCTTCATTTATGGCTTGGGTTCTGTATATTTCCTTTTCTTTCTCCAGGATCTCCGGTCTGAGATCGGATCTGCTTACCACTAAAGGATTGGTGGCGGCAATCTGCATGGCAATATCTTTGGCTAAGAGTTTGAAATCTTCGGTCCGCGCCACAAAGTCCGTCTCACAATTAAGCTCCAACAATACCCCCAATTTATCTCCCGGGTGAATATATGAGTAGATTAAACCCTCCTTGGCGATTCTTGAAGCTTTCTTGGCGGCTTGAGTCAGACCCTGTTCCCTTAGATAATCGGTGGCTTTATTCATGTCACCACCTGATTTTTCCAAGGCTTTCTTACAATCCATCATCCCCGCCCCTGTCTTCTCCCTTAGCTTTTTAACTGTTTCGGCACTTACGGACATAGATCTAAACCTCCAGACTTTTACTTTTTTTTCTGAATTTATAAAAGTATCATAATTCTATCGGGGTGACTCACTCATCTCTTAAGGTTTACCCCGAAGGGTGGTTTGACAATCTTTTGACATGCACTCTTTAAGCTTACTTCGAACATACGTAATCTACCAGATCTAAAAATGGACAAAATGACCTAACCATGTGATTAAGCCGATTGCAGCCACGTGCAAAATCCACCACCCCATTCGCCCTCGAATAAAATGTTTCAATATCTCTTTATCTCCACAAAAAATGTCCTAAAGAATACACTATGGAAAGATAGCAAAAATGTCTAATCCACCAACTGGGCGTAAACATCCGACCCAACCCAGTGTGATAAAAATGTAATAAAACCATCTGTCCGATGAACAGTTTTGAAAACAGAATCAGAATATCGGCTAAGGTGGTTTTAAATATTATACTAGTGAAAGTCAACGGATCAGGCAAAGCAGAAAGACTGAATGTGGCCATAGCAATGGCACCAATTATCACCCCCAAGCCATTAATTAAGTAAGCCATGATGACCGTTTCTTTATAGTTGAACAATAATGGGGTGATAACGATGTCAATTATACCTAAGATAAATGGAACAAAATTGGAAGGATTGCCGGATATGGGATGAATTCTAAAATGAAGCATCCATCCCCCCAGTGAGAGAAGGAGTAATGCAAGGATTGGTTTTCTAATTTCTTTTTTGAATATCATAAATCAAATTGGGTTATGGTTTAATTCAGAAGCACTCGCTTATTCAAAGGTTTTATTGTTGGTAGATTTATCAATCGAGGAATAAAGAAATTCGGTATTTGAAAACTGATCATCTGTTACTTTTTGGTCTTTTCCTTGTCTTCTTTTGGGGCTGATATTTTTTCTTTTTCGGCAACAGGCTCTTTTAGACTAAAAATCCAATCCTCAATAGCTTTAATTTCTTCTTTTTTCAAAGGGGGTGCGTCATCGGGCATGCGCGCTCCCTTGATTCCTTTATCCCCTTTGATCTTCATTAAGAGATAGCTTTTCTCCGGATTTTGCGTATCCACCCGTTTTAAGGAGCCAATTTCCTTACTGGGGACATTTAACACCGACTCCAAAAATTTATCCGTCTCCAGATTCAATTTCTTTTTAGGATACGATCCCCTATGGCATCCTGCGGTGCTGCAATTTGCTTTTAATATAGCTACCACCTCGTTCTGTAAATTCACTTTTGCAGAATCCTCAGTCGAATCTTTTAGTACAGTTTGAGCCTGGGGATGATTGTTGGAAAAAGCATAACCGATGGCTATAATGAAAATAAGAAGAACTATAAATAATCTGGTTCCCAAAATTCACCTCCCAAAAAGAATATATTGTAAGCTCAATTATTGTGACCTTTTTATTTATCGATCTCGTAGCTCAATCATCCCGAAGATCAAAATTTGAATCCAGAGGAGTGATTGATGACTCTTTCTATCTAACTGTTCTCACACCAGGAGTCTGTGAAGAGGTATACATGACCCAAAACTTAATTTATAAAAATCTCATACTTATATGCACGTATTCGTCCGAATCTGTGGGGGCAGATTAAATGGTTGGATTTGGAATAGATTAAGTTTTTGGCTTAAGTTTCTACCTTTGTTTGGGTTTCTTTTGTTTCCTCCCCCAGCTTTTGCGTCTCCCAGGCGGCTTCAGCTATCTGATGGGTGATCACCTTTATGGATTTGATGGCGTCGTCGTTGGCGGCAATGGGAAAATCTATGGGGTCTGGGTCGGAGTTGGTGTCGATTATGGCAATGACCGGAATACCCAATTTGTGAGCTTCAGACACTGCGATTCTTTCTTTTTTAATATCCACCACAAATAAAAGTCCGGGCAGGCGGCTCATCTCTTTTATACCACCCAAGATCTTCTCTAGTTTCGCCATCTCCCTCTCTAATTTCAACACTTCTTTTTTGGTGAGCTTGTCGAAGATCCCATCCTCTTTCATCCTCTCCAAATCTTTCAACCGTTTCACGTTCAGCCTTATGGTTTGGAAGTTGGTCAGCATCCCTCCCAACCACCTCTCCGTAACATAAAAGGCTTTGCATCTTAAGGCTTCCTCCCGGACTACCTCCTGGGCTTGTTTTTTGGTCCCCACGAAAAGGAGGCTTTGATGCGCCGCCACTGCCTCCCTCACCTTCTGGCAGGCTATCTCAATACATTGGAGAGTCTTTTGTAGATCGATTATGTATATCCCGCTTCGAGCGGTGAAGATGAATTTCTTCATCTTGGGATTCCATCTCTTGGTCTGGTGACCGAAATGAGCCCCGGCTTCCAGTAAATCTTTAATGGTAACCATCATCTATCATCCCTCATTTTGGGTTGAATCCTCCACCCGCATCAGCTCTCCGCAGGTATGAACCATATGGTTCATACCGCAGAACCATCCCCAGATGGGGAGGACCCTCTGCGAGATCAACAGGTGTGTGTATTTTAGTTTTTTAAAATGCCCACCTATCTCTTTGAATATTGGAATCTTTTTCGGGCTTTTATCTGTCCATATTTCTTTCTTTCCACCATTCGAGGATCCCTGGAGAGAAACCCCGCCTTCTTTAAAGCTTTTCTAAAATCCTCATTCATCTTCAGAAGAGCTCTGGCGATACCCAATCTAACGGCACCGGCTTGTCCAGAAAGGCCGCCTCCTCTGGCCGTGCAGATCACATCCAATTTGCCCAGCATCCCGGTCAACTCCAAGGGCTTTTGCACCAAGGTCATTAAACTCTCTTTAGTCAGATATTCGCGGACCGGACGCCCATTGACCATCATCTTTCCTGCGCCCAGAAATAGGCGGACGTTCGCCACGGCAGTCTTCCTTCTCCCGGTGGCTTGATAAGCAACACTTGCCAAATTTACCTCCTTAATATTAAAACCAAACAATATAAACGCACAAAAATTGTTCTATATTCTATTTGATTTTCCCTCTTGGCTTTTTGTAGGTTTCGTTAAAAAGTTTTCGTTTGCGGTTACGTATCGTTTATCGTAATTCGTTATCGTTCAAGGTGTCAAGACGAAACACAAAACCCAGAGACGACTTACGATACATAACCGACTTGTAGTGAGCTTGTCGAAACTAAACCTCAACCGATAAACGACTCGTATGAGTGCATATGCATAAACCGACTTAAGCGACAGACTCACTATGTTTGTAAAAGAGGGAATCTGCTTCCTGGAATTTTTCTCCTTTATCTTAAACCTTTAAAGCCTCCGGCTTTTGAGCCTGATGCGGATGTTTATCACCCTTATACACAAAAAGTTTGGAGAGCATCTTTCTCCCTAGTCGATTGTGGGGGAGCATTCCCTTAACTGCATGGATGAAAAGCTCCTCCGGTTTCTCCTTTAAATATTTAGAGAAAACAACCGCTTTGAGTCCACCCGGATAGCCACTATATCGGTAATAGGTTTTGATGTTTTGTTTTTTTCCTGAAAGGATGACCCTATCCGCATTTATCACTATAACATAATCTCCCACATCTAAGTGCGGAGTGAATAGGGGCTTGCGTTTTCCCATCAGAATGGTTGCCACCTTTGTGGCTAATCTTCCCAAAATTTTATTCTTAGCATCGACCACAAACCATCTTTTCTTCACTTCCGACATTTTGGGTGTATAAGTCTTCATCTTAGCTCCTTTGCCAAAACCTTTAATATAATCCCCAATTCCTCTTTGTCAAGCCCAAAAAAGCACTAATTTACCGTAATACGCAAAAAAGCTAAAACATGGAAAACAAGATTTTAGACATTTTTTCCGCACCCATATAGTTTTTACTCAAAAAAAACCTGCACCCTTATGGATTGATGTTCTCTCTGGCAATCAGTCCGATCTGGGAATGTCCCCATAAAGGAGCAAATATAATGACGACCCATTCCTTTGGATCGAGCCCCTTAGGACATGGTCGGGATGAACTTCAAGACCGGGTTTTACTTGCTCATCGTAGGAGTAATGATTTTCTCCAGGCTACCCGTATGAATGTATACGCATAAGTTAAAGTTTCGATTCAGATTTCCGAAAATCATAATGCTTTATGCTGGATTCTATGAGAAGGAGGTAAGAAGCGTTACCCGTTCAAAGATCGAATCAGAATCGAAGATTGGGATCAATCTCAAAGCTTCCTTCAACGTAAGAAGGTATTCCATTGTGATACAAATGTTTATGGAAATCATGCAGGCTAAAGAATTTTCATGTAAAATTTAAAAATTCACTTGACAGCGAAAAGACGGTTTTTATATTGATTTTTCACAAAAATCGGCAATACTAAAGGGTTGTACGAATGTTTCTTATCTGGAAAAAAGATTAAAAGCTTTTCACGTCAAAGACGTATCTGTTTGAATCCATAAGTTTATGTCTATGACAGAAAGAAGCCGTAGTCAAAAGTTAGGTAATAAGAGGTGAGAAAATGAGGTGTGTAAACTGCGGAGAAGTAATTGCCGGGGAGCCGGTTTGGGTGGAGGGTGAACCTTATTGCTGTCATGAATGTGCAGATGAGATGTTGTTAGAGGACGAGGAATCCGAAGAGGATTATGAAGGGGAATATGAAGAAGAACGTTAGGATCTCGCCAAAGCTTGACTGGATATTTTCTTCGAGATCGCAAGAGCGCGCATCGGTTGAGTCGAAAAGCCAGGGAGATTAAGGAAATCCCAATATTTCAAAAACGGAGCAATTTAGCTGGTTTTTTCAAAAATACGAAAGAGAATACCCCATCCTCTTTCAGTGTCCAAACCAGCGGATAGCTGTTAAAATAAAAAGCCAGAGAAAATAAAAACCCTTGAGCATCAAACTCAAGGGTTTTTATCTTTCCAGATCTCTGAGCGAAGCTTTACAAACTAAAATTAAGGGTGAAGCCGCTGTAAATAAAATATCGGTTAATAGAGAGTTTTGTTTTTGACCCCTCTTCGCCGGACTCAGTGGAAGAGAAAAGGAGTCTGAGCCCTACTTCTCCTCCAAGTCCAAAGCTGTCGCTGAAATAGTATTCAGCGCCAAAACCACCCACGATGCCGAATGGGCTCAGCAGATCCTTAATTGGTTTCTCAAGTCCTCCTCCTTCTATGCCTAAGGTGTCGAGACTTAACTCCCCTAAGTCCACGGTAGCAAATGACTTTACCACCTCTCCTAAGATATATGGACTCACCTTACCCTCTTCTTTTGGTCTCAGATAAAGCTTTAGTCCGCCATGGGGCATTATATAGCTGAAGGACATCTCCTGTTTTGTAGTAAGCAGTCCACCAGAAAGCTCTAAAGTCAGACCCAGCCGTCCATAGTCCAATCCTCCCAGAATAACCGCATTCCGCCCAATGCTCGCTCCGAAGTAACTTCCCAGCGATTGATCCAATGGGATAAGACTGCTATGCATAGTCAAAGACTTCACCCCGAAGTTGATTTCCGCTTTAGATTCTACATTTGCAAAAATGAGCAAAAGAGAACCTATAAGGATTGTTAAAAATACTTTTTTCATTTTAGCCTCCTCTCAAAATGCTTATAGGGTTAAAGGTTACAAATCAAAAAGGTCTGTTGCTTAAATCTGTTTATCGTTTTCGGTTTGGGCTCAGATTCGACAAGCTCACTACAAGTCGGCCACGTATCGGTTTCGGATGTCGGTTTGGTGTTTAGTCTTAATACAATTAACGACAAACACTTCATGATAAACGATACGTAACCGCCCAGACGCAACCGAAAACTTTTTTCATGGAACCCGTAAGATAAATACTTGGGCAACAGCCCCAAAAATTAAACTATCTCTCGATCGACATCACCTCCTTCGGTTAGAAGAAATTGAATACTCTAAAACTCTGTTTTACCGGTGAATTTAAAGTTCTTTACGAGCATGGCTGGAGCAACCACACAGCCAACATCTCCCCACCAAGAATTAATGATTTTTCTATCCTGAGAGATTTGCGCCACATTGGAGAAGGCTTTGAGCATGCTTTCGGTGAAGCGCAAATTCTTAACCCCGTGTTTGACCTTACCATTCTCGATCCAAAAAGTCCCATCCCGAGTCATACCGGTTAGAAGGGCATTGGTCGTGTCCAGAAGCCCATTTATATAATGAAATCGGGTGATCAAAAGTCCCCGCTCCACTGACCCGATCATCTTATCCAAAGATGCGCCTCCGGCTTGGACAAAAATATTCAATGCCAAAGCCCCATCCGCACTATCCGGGGTTAAGGCATGTCCAGTCGATTTTACCTTATCCTTGTGGGCCGAGATAGAATCGTAGACCACTCCCTTAGCCACTCCCTTCTCTATCAAGGTAACCTTTTGTTTAGGCACTCCCTCAAAGTCGAAGGGGAAGGCGATAGCGGTTTGGTCGTTTCCATCATCGTAAATGGTGACGTTTTCCCCCATGATCTTTTGCCCAATACGGTTGGACAAAAAACTGGTTCCCTCCTGGAAAGGCTTTGATCCAAAGCCGATATAGTTCATCCACTCCAAAAGAGCGGCTACCGCGGACGGCTCCAGAACCACATCGTATTCACCCGGCTCAAGTCCCTTTGGATCTTTGCTATCCAGGCATTTTTGGATGGCAATCTGAGTTAGCTGGTCCACTTTAATATCATCCACATCTCTGGAGAGACAATCTGCATAACCAGAACTATTATCTCCCATCACTACGATATTGATGAAAGAAGAAGTCAAAGGTTGATAGCAAGCCACCCCAAAAGTATTGACCACCGCGATCTCCGCTTCACCGGTGGAGAAAGAACCGGCGACGGTAAGGTTGTGGACTTTAGCCTGATCAAAGATTTTCTTGACTTCCTCTGCTCTTTGAATGGGGGTAAACTCGGCAGTCTTTTTAAAATAAGTATTCGGGTTTAAAACCTTGCTTTTCGCGGGGAGACCAGGAAAATACGGATTTTCCTTCTGATTTCTTGCAATCTCGATGGCATCGGAAAGCGCCTTTTTGAGATCGTTTTTGGTAAAAGAATTGGTCACCGCCACCCCGATCTTTTTTCCCAGTGCGGCTCGGAAATATACTCTACTATTCACCTCAAAAACATTTTGATGAATGGTGGAGTTGGCGAAACGGGTAAGCCCGCTTTCGCCCCCGAGATAGACCGCCTCGGCTTGGTCTGCTTTTGACTTCTTCAGAATAGAGTCCAATGTGTTAAGTATTTTCTCTTTTCCGATCATTTGCTCACTCCTACCTTGATATTGCGAAACCTTGTAGGTGAAGTCCCATGAGCCACACGCATAATCTGCATAGGTTCACCCTTTCCACAGTTGGGCACTCCCCAAATGTGCCAATGTCTTCGGTTGCAGACGGCATCGCAGTTGTTCCAGAACTCTGGCGTGATCCCTGTATAAATAGCATTTTTGAACATCTTACCTTTTTTGCCATCTTTGATCTCCCAGCAAGCCTCCACCCCAAATTGGAAATTCAGCCTTTTATCATCGATGCTCCAGCTTTTGTTCATGTCCAAAAAAAGCCCGGATTTAGTATCTTTTATTAAATCCTCCAATTCCCACTCACCCGGTTCTAAGTTTATATTGGTCATGCGAATTAAGGGAATTCTGTTCCATCCGTCCGCCCGCATGGTGCCATTGCTTTTCTGGTTTAAAACTAAAGCTGTCTCACGAGAGGTCTGGTAGCCCACGAATAGACCATTCTTCACTAAATCCACCCTTTGAGCTTTAATCCCCTCATCATCATATCCGAAGCTTCCTAATCCTCCGGCAAGGGTGGCATCGGCAGTGATGGTGACCTTTTCTGAACCATATCTCAGCTTATTAAGCTTATCCAAACTCAAAAAGCTTCCTCCCGCCAAGCTTATCTCGGTGCCCAAAACTCGGTCCAGTTCAGTGGGATGACCGCAGGACTCATGCACTTGAAGAGCCATCTGGTTGCCGGAGATGATGATGGTCGTCTCCATTTCGGGAAGAGGCTCGGCAGAAAGAAGTTGGACCGCTTCTTCTCGGATCCTCTCCGCATTCTCCAAAAGATTCATCTCCTCCACAAACTCATAACCTCTGGAGGCATAATCGCCGCGATGGGAGTTGGGATAGGAACGTCTTTGTGCTTCTGCGCCGTCCACAGCAGTAGCCGTAATCCCCGCTCCGCTCTCCAAAATCGACTGTTTAATCAACGCCCCTTCAGTGGAGGCGAAGATTTTGTCCGTTTTGAAAAACTCCATGGAACCTTCTGCCACCTTGATCTTCTGGTTCTTGATCATAATCTCGCAAGCGTTAAGCAGAAGCCCTATCTTCTTGTCTATGGGAACTCCAAAAGGATCCATAGAATATTGACTTTCGTATTTACCCTGGTGCACCTCGGTTTCAGACAATTTCACATTTTCTTTTTTGGTTAAAGCGCTGGCTTGGGCGATCTGGATGGCTTGACGAGCCACCCTTTTCATTTCTGCTTGCGTGCAAATGGAGCTTGCCGCAAATCCCCAGGCTCCGTTTGCAATCACCCTTACCCCGAATCCTTGATCATCCCGACGAGACAAAGCCTCCACGTTCCCATTTTTCACCTTGATGTCTTCAACGTTGGTCTTCTGGTGTCTTAAGTCTGCATAATCCACCTTCTTTTTCTTCAAGTAGTCGATGGTCTCCTTGATCTTATCTTCCAAACTATCCTCCTTTCATAAATAAAGCGTCTATTCAATTACCTCCAAAACACAATTGGAGTTTGAATTTACACAAACGCGTTTGTTTTGTCAAGATTTTATTTAGTGGTGTCAACGCAAATAGAAAATGTCATGTTTTTTGCAAATAGAAAATGTCAGTAATTTATGGTTATGAGTTCATTTTCTTTTTCATTGATAAAGGATTGGAAGAGTTTCATTTTTTCCTTTGATATGGG
>Ga0315289_10004118_pt1 | contig 21778 bp, 25 predicted proteins | sample YL17G11_40_MG_FD_203452 | JGI IMG/M metagenome (GOLD analysis project Ga0315289, IMG submission 203452) | Sediment microbial communities from Yellowstone Lake, YNP, Wyoming, USA - YL17G11_40 | ecosystem: Environmental > Aquatic > Freshwater > Lake > Sediment | place: USA: Wyoming | collected... | reverse complement strand
TAAAAATAACTCCCTCATTCCTTCTTCCCGGGTATTCTGGGCAGGTTTTTGCTTGAAGTATTCTTCTGTCTGCTCGTAAGTCCAGTTGTTCGGGTCGGCTTTGGCTTTCTGCTGGAGCATGCGCTGGTAGGTCTGTATCTGCGCGGCTTTGGCTTTCTGCTCCTGCTCCTGCTTCATAGCCAGTTCGTAGTCGTTGTAACTATCATCTAAAGTTACATATTTTATAGGCATAATTACCTCTATTTTTGTTTTACCAGACCTTGAGTTATCAGGTCGTTTATCTCTTTTGCATAATAATTCTGAAGCGCCTCCACATTTACCCCATTTTGTTCTAACGCATCGGCATTCTTAATAAAGCCTAAGAGGTCTTGATTCGTCTTTATTTTATTTACTACGGCTTGGGTATCAGGTGTCATGTGAGCATATTCGGGTTTAGTTCTGGCTATTAAATTAAATGCACCGACTTGTTTGATAGGTTGTTTGGTTAGTGGTTGTTTTAATATACCTGCTGCTTCATATTGTTTTTTCCTTTTTTCTATTGTATCCGTCCTGTCCGGCCAGTCTTGTTGTAAATCTTCCCAATCTTTCTTACCCTGAATTACACCCTGTAAGTCTTTCCTGAATTTTTCACTATCACTCATTTTTGGTTCTATTATTTCTTTATTTATTTTAGTAGTTTGTGCCTGTGTTTTTTCTATTGTCGCCTGTGCCTGTTGTTCTTTTAATGTGGTGGTTCCTCCTGTCGGTTCAGGCACACCGTATTTCTTTAGTTCTACCGCATCATACGCCGACTTTGAGTCATACCCAGACTGGCGCAAGGTCTTATACATATCGAACCTCTCGCTCAGCTCCTTCTGCTTCTTCTGGCGCTCGGCTTCCTGATACTGCATATACCTGCCCATCTTTTGCAGGAAACTTCCGCCGCCCTTAGGGCGATAGCCCATCTCCGCTAATACCGCTTCAATACCCATATTGTCCTCCGTAGTTTATTGTGTTTGATACTTATTCCATCCCATAGACTTAAGAATAGCCTCTAAATTACCGCCACCTTCTCCGCCTCCAGTTGAACCAGATCCACTCATCCACTTAGAAAATGCTCCGCCCGGTTGGAAGAAACTTGACACTCCCTGCCCTATTGCAGTCCCCATATAGTTAGGTTGCGACCAGTCTTTTATCCCCCATTGAGGATTACCGCTATACGCCCCGCCTAACAGGCTTGGGATAGCACTTAGTTGGCTCTGTTGCCTACCGAACTCGCTGTATTGCCTCTCTAAGTCCGCTTGGTTAAGCAGTCTCTCTAAGCTTCCGTATTGCTGTCCTGCACCTATCTGCGCCAGAGGAAGACCTGTGGTCTCGTATTCTGACATCTGGTTAGCATAGGGTATCATATTCAGTTGGTTCTGGCGCTCCTGTTGCAGTAAGTTCCCTATGTCGGTATTAAGGCCTGCGCCCAGTCTTTCCGCAAGGCGTCCGTGCTGTGCGCCGGTCTGGGAGCTGAAGTAGTCCCCTGATGCCCCGCGCTTGGCGTTAAGTGCGTCTAACTGGTCTCTTAAGGTAAGCGCTCCGCTTGCCCTCATCGCCTTAGCCAGAGGAGAGGTCTCTACATCAAGATACTTGCCTGATAAGGTATCCCCTGCTACCCCTTTTGCCTGATTGAATAATCCCCCCGGCTGTGCTTGCAGGAGTTTCTTCAGTATGCCGAGAGTGTCGCTTTCCATGCCTGTCATCGGCGCTGAGAGTTGGCCTCCGTATGCTGCACCCGGATTGTATTTGGATAGATTAGTGCCTAAGAAGTTAGCCAGCAGTTTATCTATCTGCTTCTGCTCGTCAGAACGCATGTCCTGTTGACTGACTTCTTCGTCTCCGAATAAGCCACCTAATAAACCACCAATTCCTCCTGCTGCACTTCCGGCACTTCCTACTCCACTCCAAAATGCTGGATTTGCTAAAAATGCTAATGCTGGTAACATATTATCCTCCTTTTATGCGCTTGTTATTTCTTCCCAACCTGCTCCAGTATAGAAGTTAAGTTTAGATGTATCCGTATTTACTATAATCAAGCCCTGCTGCGGGCTTGTGATAAGGTCTCGCTCTGCCTCGGTCATCCTCGGAGGGACTGTCCCCTTGCCGACTAAGTTGAAGATTTTCATGGTATATCGCATCAGCTCCGTAGTCAAGACTTTATCAAAGTTGCTCTCAGGGGTTTCCAAGTTAAGCTGTTTAGGTAATTGTTCCATCTTCCTCCTCTTCCTCTTCCATAGTGCTTAACTGCCAGATTATCATCCTTAACAGGCAGACTATGTCTTCGGTCTCGGTATGCTTATGCGTGCATACCCACTCCGGAGTGCCGTCTAACTGTTCAAGCGCGCCGGTTTCTTTGCGGTTAGGGCATTCCTTGCAATTCATAGCTTGCCTAAGTCCCCGAGTTCGCGCATTATCCCCTGCTCTACGGGATAGGATATGCCTATCTTGCCTACGCCTTTTGGGGCGATACCGTAGCAGTCGATGCGCTGGATTTTCTTTTTTTTCTTTTTATCTTTAGCCATTTCTCCAATACCTTTGATACCGCGTCAAAGCAGGAAGCCGCCTCTGCGGTTATGTTATATTTATCGCAATGGTGCGCTTTGCTCCCCCTCAAATCCTTGATGAGCTGGCGTATGCTTCTCTTGCCCTGAAATGTAGCCATCTTGGCAAGGCCGTCTCTGGTAGTCAGGGGGCAGTAAAACTTGCTGTTCCTCGGTATAAAAAGACGCTTGAAACGGCGTTTCTCATCATGGCAGATTACGATGTATAAGTTACCGCATCCCACCTTGATCTTAAACGCTGAATTCGGAACAGCTTCCCACCCTGAATTATCCGTCATCTATACTCCTTGCCTAAAGCAGTAAATTTTCTCTTAATAATCGGACATTGATGCACCTCAAACCTGTCCGGATAGTAGTAGATATAGGAAAATCCGGCTTGCCAGTTCACCATCCCCATACGCCATTCTTTAGCTAACTTGAAGTCGCAGAGGCAGAAGTTCTCCCATGCTCCGCGCGTGCCTAAGAGGTCGGTGATATAAGTCGAGCCTCCCCTGTGCGTATGGCCGTGTATTACCGACAGACCGTATTTCTTCAGCATCCTACGGGCTGTAAGGGCGCTATCTTGGCTCACTACTGTGCCATGTGTAACACATAAGTTACCGCGTTGCCGGAAACCACCCTCATCTGCGATATAGCTTATGTTCAGCTTGTCTAACCCCATCAGGAACTCAACGCTTAAAGAACGCAGGCACTCAAGCTCTGAGGCATTACGCCAGATATACTTGCGAAGCCTGTCGCCGTGATTGCCGGCGTGCAGTTCTATCTCCGCGTTAGGCACTATCTCGCGCAAGGTTTTAAGGTATTCGTGCGCCTTGTCTATGTCCGCCTGTAAGGTATGCTTGCGCTTTGGGTCTTTGTCGAAATGGCTCATCTGCCAGAAATCTATCAGGTCGCCGGGTATGTCTATGATGTCTGGCTGGAAGTCCTTGATAAACTCAAAGACCAGTTCGTTAGTCTTTATGTCTTGGTATGGGATATGCTGGTCGTTTATCACGGCCGACTTTTTATACATTAGATTACTAATATAGGCACTGTGGCTATAATTAACGCCCCTCTAAAAAATTCTTCCACAAATACATCATTACTTAATTCACTTACCGCCATCGTTGTAAGACCTAACACTACCGCCCTTATGCAAATTGCATACCAAGATATGCCGACAGCCAATAATGGAATTGCCGTTATGCCGTTCATAAACCCATGCATAAACCAATTATTCCAGCGTGCAGGTTCGCCCTTTTTCTTCCAGTAGGTCGTGAGTGTGCCGAACAATGCCCCAAAGCATAATAGATATATAATAATGTTAACTATTCCGCTTTTACACCACAAACCGAAGATACAGTAAGAAAGTAGTGTAAAAGCCGAACAGCCGAAATCACGCCATTTGGTTTCCCACGACCCCCCAAGTCTGTAACATATTCCGCTTACAACTGTAAGCAAAACGAGTAACAGCCGTCTCATCAGAATTCAAACCTCAACCCTGCCCGAAGGTAGGTATCGAAGTCCCTTTTACTATTGGTATTTTTCTCCACTCCGCCTTCTACGAAAGGGATAAATGACCTTTTGCTATTCTGGATTATACTTACCTTACCTACCGCCCCAGAAAAAGTTGTATTTTGTGTTTGGGGTTTGAATTTAAGGTAAATAAACAGAGCGACACCAAGAATAAGTGCCGCCCCGATACAATAGCGAATAGTCTTTACCCACGGTAGAACTTGGAAGAAACTACCAAAAAATTTCCCAAGATTGAATTTCTCTATCTCTGCCATTTATATCTTCCCCAATTTAATTAAATACTGAACCCCTAATACTATTGCTGCCCCGATAATTGCTCCAATAATCATCCCCATTTTTTCACCTCCTTCTTCAGGTTTTGTTCTCTGTCTCTATGCGAACTCTCTGCGTATTCCTTCTGACATATCTCGCAGGGAAGGTGTTTTTCCTGTTGCCCGCTTGTTAATAACCTTCGTTTGCATTTGCACCATTGTATCCAAATCATTTATGATTTAAAAAATAAAGTATTATCGTTACCAAAAATCCCCCCCCTAACGCATACTTGATGCCTTGTGCGATAAACCAAAGTATTGTGATACGGTAACGGTGGACTTTGCTTTCCTTCTCGTGTTCCTTAAATTGTTGAAAGGTAGCCTGGACATCTCCATTGATGGTTTTGACTATCTGTTTTACCTCGGCAATATCTTCCGACATCGTGATAATACGGTTTTCAAATTTACAGGGTTCCATCTCTAACTCCTCTTTTCTTCCCTGCTTAAGTAGTAGGGCATGAACTGGCGCAGGGTGAATATCTCGCCTGACTGCGCGTTCCTAATCCTGAACCTAACATGCTCGGCTACCTTGTCAAACCAGAACTCGTATTTCTCGCAGGACTCGGTCAGGGTAGCGTATGCGGTTGACGATGTGTAGGGTATGTTTGTCCAGTTCAGTCCGTAGTCGGTAGAGTAGTCAACATATAACCTTGCGCCGTATGTCCCCGACGCCCAGACATCGAACTGCTCCCAACGGGAATATCTCTCAAAGGTCTCTCCTGTGAAGTCTTTTGACTCAAACCAACCCTCTACGGCAGTCCCGGAGTCGTTGGCTAATGCCGGGTCAAAGCTCCGGCAGTATCCGTATTTGTCCCCGAAGACTAAAGTATCCGACTCCGCGTTCTGCGTTGAGTCGTCCCACCTGTCTATTGCCTCATCCCAAGTCCCGACATCCGCGTCCCAAGTCCCTGCGGTAGTCCTCTGCCATATCGCCATAGCGGTTATCTGGTCGCAGGTGTCGTAATACCAGAAGTTATTTTCATAGTTATGCTTCCATATCTCCGTCGGCCATTCGTTGCCGGAGGTGACGATAAAGAACCATACCTCTTTGTATTGCCTGACATGAACCGCAAAGCACCTGTTAATCTTCTCGGTGTTAAGTTTCCTGAATACTTCGTCCCTTATTGATGCGCCTATTGACTGCGGCTGGCTTCCGTTCCATTGGTAGAAGTCGTTTAAGCCCATGAACTCATGAATTCCGCCTATGTCCGCAAAAGCCCTTGAGGCCGCAAGTCCTATCCCGGTCTTTACAGGGTCGGCGGTGAAGATATCGTATTCGTTAGGCCTTAACAGATACAGGGAATTTCTCTTGTAGACTACCCCGAAGTCGTTCATCACTGCGATGTTCTTTATCGGGGAAGGCTCTACAGAGCATAACAAAGCCCCGGAGTTTCCTGTCGTCCAGTCTGTCGGGTCTGCGGTGTCCGGCCATTGCACCTTCCACGGGCTGACATTCACCCCGTCGTTGATATAGGCTAATACTGGATATGGCGAGATATAGGCGATGTATTTAGCAAAAGGCTCTCCTGCCCCGAAAGCGCTTACTCCGCCTGCTCCTGTCCACTTGCGGATAGAGTCTATCCAGTTGGTGATGAGTATGTAGCCCCACTCGGTGCAGTTAGCCGTATTCACTAAGTCGTCGTCTCCTCCGGTAAGCGCTACATTGGCTATGCTTACCCAGTCCCCTGTGGCGGTGTCGTATTTCTCTATCTTCGCCTTTGAGGCGCGCACAAGATACTTAAGCCCGGCGTTTGTCTCAAGCGTTCCCATACCCATTATCTGCGTTGAGTCTCCCACTATGGTCGCTCCGTATAGGGCAGAGCCTTCGCGCTTGCGCATCTCGCCTTTATACAAACGCATGTTCTTCGGGAAGCCCTGACGGTCATTGATTACTGTCGCCGGGACGGAGAAGTCCTGCCCTTCTACCGGTAGTAATACCCCTTTTCTTAATAAAGGCATATCTCCTCCTTATACTCCGAGTGGTATCCAATAGACTGTGCCTGATGTCCCGACCACTTTCCAATAATCGCTTTTTTTAACTGGAAACATAATAGAACAATCTCCTCTTGTTTCATCACTATTCAAATCACAAGCTACCATTGTTGTCGGCGGGTTAGCACTATCTGTATAGCCCTGTAAATTTCCAATCCCTATCGCGTAGTAAAATGCTACAGCAAATCCGTCTGTTGTGGCTTGATAAACAGTAGATAGTATTTTAGCAGTCCAAGTCCCTAAAGGCTTAAGGTCGGTTGAGGTAGCCTGTATTCCGTCTACGGTATCGCTGTCTGCGACTTGTCCGTCTTTGATAAGGCATCCGTCTATGGTCACGCCTGCGGTAGGTGTTTTCTCATCTATCGCATCCATTAAAGGCGTGCTTGAAAAACTCTTTACCCCTGCGACAGTCTGGTCGCCTGTCAAGAGAACCGCCTCTGTGGCGGCTATATTCAGTTTGCCTGCGGTGGTAAGTTGTTTCTCGTTCCCTGCCTCGTCGGTGTAAAAGAGTTCTGTCGTCCCTGTGACATCCTTGCAGTAGAGTTGCCCGATATCAGCAAGTTTTGTCGGAGATGACTGCTGGGTAAAATGCACTACGGTGTGGTAGCCGACATAACTATGCCCTGCCTCGTCGGCATACGCCTCGTGGTCTATCGCCAAGCGCTCCCTGATAGCGTATTTTAACTCCCTTATCCTGTCGTCTCCGAGTGAGCGCGCCTCGCTTCCGTCAGGTATTGCCTCGCCCCAAGTCTTTACAAAAGCCATGTTTCCTCCTTATAAGTTATTTGATTTTACCTGTCCGAGATGATGTCCTTCTATATCGGCTTCTTTAGCTAATAAACGCTTAAACTGCCCGATGGGGTTGCCTGCCCCGTCCTCATACTGCGACCTCCAGAAACTCGCCTCGTCATACTGGCCAAGCCCGGAGTATAGGCGGTAGAGGATCATCTGCTTAAGTATCTCCTCCCACTCCCTGCCTAAAGAGGGCGTGTCTATATCTGCCGATAAAGCGGTAGGAAGCACGCTCCAGTCTACCTCTAACAAGTAGTCTGCGGAGTCCGGTATAGGCCCAAGCAATATGGAACGGCTGTATATGCAGTAGTCCTCCGGATACCCTGTCGTAGGGCTTGTCCTGTTCGGGTTAGGATACCTCTCGTCGTATTTCTGTTTGGTAAGGCGGTTAAGTTCCCCTCCGCTATCCGTTGAGTCAGAGCCGTCAAGTATCCTTATCGGATGTATCAGATGGTTCATGGTCGAAGGAAGTGGATAGTCTTCCTGCCCTACCACAGTCGCCAGATATGACTGATACTTATAATTCCCGTAAGGCATGAGGCTGGCGACATACATGATAGAGTCATTATACGCCTGCACCAGCTCGGTATCTTTATCCTCGCGCTTGAAGTCGTATTTTACATACTGCTTAAAATTAGATAACTGCATATTTACCTCCCTTTATGGAACACCCCCGTTATACAATATATCAGCGTCCGCGTAAGTTATAGCGACATTCCCGTAGATATATTCTGCTCCGGGAACTGACGAAGAAGAAGAGCTTGAGCTGGATTTTGAGCTTGACGAACTTGACCTTGAGCTTGACGAATAAGACAATGAAGACGAAGAAGAACTTGAGTTTGACCTTGAACTTGACGAAGAAGACTTTGACGAAGAAGACGAATAACTTGAAGAAGAGCTTTGTGAGTTGCGCGGGTTTACCTCGTATTCGCCTCTGTCCGACCAAACCGCGTTATGTTCTCCTATGTCCGTCCACGCGCCTGCGTGTTCTGTCCTGTCCGACCAACTTCCCGTATGTTCTGTCCTGTCCGACCAAGTTGCGCTATGCTCCGACCTGTCAAGCCATTCCTTAGTATGCTCCGCCCTATCTGCCCATCCCCTTGCGCTGCTTGATGAGGAACTGCTGCTCTTTGAAGATGAAGACGACCTGCTTGAACTTGATGACTTACTTGATGAAGAGGAAGAACTGGACTTACTACTTGAGCTACTGGACGAGCTGCTTAGGCTGCTTGAACTGCTCGATGACGAAGAGGAGCGGCAGGAACTGCTGCTTGAAGAACTCAGGCAACTGGACGAAGACGATGAACTCAGGCAACTGCTGGATGAGGAACTCTTTGATGAACTGCTGCTTGACGAAGATTCTCTTGATGATGACGAAGAGGAACTCTTGGAACTGGACGAAGAGGAGCTTTTTGAACTTGACGATGAAGACAAAATACTCGAACTTGAAGAAGACGATTTAGACGAACTGCTCGAAGAAGACTTGCAACTTGAGCTGCTGGAACTTTTAGAACTTGAAGAGCTTGAGCTTTTGCTGGACGATGAAGAAGAACTGCTCAAAGAAGAACTGCTCGAGCTGCTGCTTAGCGATGAGCTGCTGCTTGAAGATGAACGACAACTTGAGCTTGAGGAACTTTTAGAACTGGAAGATGACGAGCTTTTTGAGGAACTCGAACTGCTTGAACTTAAGCAGGAAGAACTGCTTGAGCTTCGGCTGGATGAAGACGAAGAAGACTTTGAACTGCTTGATGAAGACGAACTCTTTGAGCTGCTGCTGGAGGAACTTTTAGAAGATGAAGAACTGGAACTTCTGCTTGAAGAACTTGATGAGGAGCTGCTCCGGCAAGAACTTGACGAGGAAGAACGGCTTGACGATGAAGAACTGCTTCGGCAAGAGCTACTGGATGATGAGCGGCAACTCGAAGATGAGGAACTTCTGCAACTGCTTGATGAGGAACTGCTCCGACAGGAACTGCTACTTGAGGAACTACTTTTGCTACTACTTGAGGAGCTGCTCCGGGAAGAGCTGGAACTTAAACAACTTGACGAGCTACTGCTTTTTGAACTGCTGGAGGAAGACGATTTAGACGAACTTGAGCTTAAGCAGGAACTTGAAGAACTGCTTTTTGAACTGCTGGAGGAACTGCTTAAACTTGACGAAGAACTGCTTGAGCTTAAACAAGACGATGAAGAGGAACTCTTGCTGGATGACGACGAGCTTGACTTGCTGCTGGAAGAAGAACTTCTACTTGAGGAACTGGAAGACGACTTGGATGAACTCGAAGAACTGCTCTTTGAAGAGCTACTGCTTGATGAACTGCGCGATGAGGAACTGGAAGAACTTGATACGCCTGTGCCTCCGCCATATAGCAATACCGCGTCTGCGTAATCGTAGTCTGAGTTATTATAAGTATAGCCGGAATATATGTTAGAAGAACTTGAAGATGAAGACGATGACCTGCTGCTGGAACTGCTTTTTGAAGAACTTGAAGAACTGCTTAAAGAACTTGAAGAAGAGGACGATTTGCTTGAAGACGAACTCTTACTGGATGAGGAAGAACTGCTTACGGAGCTGCTCGATGAACTGCTTTTGCTTGAGGAAGAAGAACTTGAACTCTTCGAAGAGCTTGAGGAACTGCTTTTACTGGATGAGGAACTTATAGAACTACTGCTGGAGCTGCTGCTTCTTGACGAAGAAGAACTCAGGCAGGAGGAACTGCTGGAACTCCGGCAAGAACTTGATGAGGAGCTGCTCCGGCAAGAACTTGACGAGGAAGAACGGCTTGACGATGAAGAACTGCTTCGGCAAGAGCTACTGGATGATGAGCGGCAACTCGAGGAAGAAGAACTGCTCAGACAGGAACTGGACGAACTTGAACGGCAACTACTCGAAGAAGACGACTTGCTCGAACTGCTTGAGCTGGAGCGACAACTTGAAGACGAAGAACTTCTGCAGCTGCTTGACGAAGAACTGCTCAGACAGGAACTGGATGAGGAACTTTGCGTTTCTTCACTCCCAGCTGTATTATATGCCGGGTCAGTAGCGACTATTTTTCTTACTTTGAAGTTATCATAAAACGGTTCTGAGTTAGTTGAGTATCCAACAAAAGCACATACATCACCACTTTCAGGGGTATAAGTTGCATCAGTTCCTTGGTCAACATAATCTAATGCTATTGTTGCCGACCCAGAAAATAATTTCAAAGAAATAGTATGCCAATTTGTATCATCATCCCACGCAGTAGTTATATGGTCTGTTCCTACAATATCAGTAAAATCTGCCATTCTTATACTACCCGTAGAGTAGTTAAGTAATCTAACAACTACATCTGTTGTCGCCCCCCTTACTCCAATTCCTGCCTGTTCATTAGTCGTAGTGTCATTTAACTTTACATTTGCTTCTATACAATATCCGGCGCCATAACTTGCACCAGACCGATACCATAGATGATGCCCACTTGAAGTTGTCTGTTGTAACTCAACCCATTTATTTGTTCCATCATAAGTTACGGCAAGGCTACCCCCTCCTTGTTGCCTGTTGGCTACTGAAGTATAATTTGCTGTTGTATCTGTAGCAAAGTCATCAAAATAATTAAAGGTATTTGCCCCGCTACTTACATTTGTTGTTGTCCCGCCATAATAGCAATAAATATCAACATTACTTTCAAGACTATCCTTAACTTCTACCCAGATAGTAGCTAACCTGTTCGGAGTAGTCCCCGTAACACTTTCTACCCAGAAGTCAAGTAAAGTTGTGCCGTCATTATCAGTAAATCTTAAGTCGCCACTTACATTCTCTGCTGAAGGAAAACTTGCAGAGTGTTCTGCGACATCAAAGTGTTCTCCAGTCGCACCAGAGCTTTCACCGACTAAGAGCTTAACCTGATAATTAGTCCCAGCTCCAGTCTGTCCCGTAACTGTTATTGCTTTCCTATATGTCCAATCAGTAAGCCAAGCCATTATCCGCCTACCGCCATATTTTATTCTGACTATTATAAGTTTGTATACTCATTTTTAAGTTTGTGTAAGCATTATGTAATAAAGTGCACCATCTAAATAAACGGGTATCTTATGGGAAAATTTGGTCTCATCTACTTCTGCCGCAATAGTCCCGCCTCTCGGGAGTGGCTTATCCGCAAAGGCAAACGCACTCTCGCCTTCTACACACATTGCACCGTCAAAGTAGGCGGCGGTGTCATCTGAAGTTATCTTACAATAGAGGTCAATAGTATTTGCTGAAGCATCTATTGTTCTTGTAACACTTAACCATTGCCAAGTGCTATTGCCTGTATGGTAAGAACTGGCAGAATCACCAATATTATCTGAAATATTCACCAATGCCCTGCTTGCCACTGTTGCATAAACCCAACATCCAAAAGTTATTTTTCTCCCTTTCCAGTATTCTATACCCCTTGTAGAATGAACCGATTGATATATTGTAGTGTCATTTGTTACTCTTGTAAGTTTAGCTGAATAAGTTCCTAATTTAATTATAGTTCCTTCTCTTGCTATGCTTGAACCTACGCCAGTCTTAGTCCACCCATCAGGAGCAACAGTAGTCCCTGCTGACCAGTTTTCAAAGTCGCCGTTTGACAAGAGATTGGTGGGGTTGGTATTCTGTAAGCAAGTCCCCGCCAAGTTCCCGCTTGCGGGTATGGTTAGTGATTGTGCAGGTGCTGCTACATCTGCTGCGATTATTCTGTGTAATGCCGAGTGGTCTGGTGAATTTAGCGGGTCTGTTGAAATCGGTTGTGCTATTGCCATTTTATCTTCTCCTTTGTTTTATATATGTAACCGAAATTATTCTTTAGCATACCAATCTTCAAGTAATTTTATGTCTCCAGTTTCTTCATATAATTTTGCAGCTCTTATATCATTTTCAGAAGTAAATCTCTCATCTAAATATTTTGAAGGCGGCGGAGTTCCTTTATTTCGATAAGCAAAATTCAATTCGCTGTGTATATGCCTGAAGCCTATCAGGTCATACCAAGTGCCTGCCTGCTTGCGTTTAGCAGGGTTGTGCCTGAACATATCGTCAGGCTCTCCGTCCTCTCCTATCGGCGCAAGAACGGTTGCTTTCTTTAAGCCCAAATCCCTTATCGCCGCACCGAACCTGCCTTCCGCGTTTCCTATCTGCTGGGTGTATTTCTCGTAGACCTCAAAGGGTATGAAGTGTTCCTGCCAATGCCTGAATATCGCCTTGAGTGCTTTTGATTTGGCGATGAAGCCTGCGGTGTTGGCGGCACTATCGTAGTCAGGCCCCGAAGTCATGATGTCGGCATCTCCCAATAGAGAGAACAATTCCTCAAAACCTTCCGGTTTGTCCAAGACAAAATCGCCGTTTGTGCAGTAGATATACTCAAATTGTTGCATCGCATCCACTCCCCATTTCAGTTGCCAGAAATAAGGATACAAGACCCCGCCCCATACCTGATAGTGCGGCATGAAGAACATATCCACCATATCCATAGTTTCCCTGCCCGGCATATTCTTGTCATGGCTGATTTCTAAGTCCTGCGGATGAAGGTAGTTGTCATAGGCAAGTGTTATCCAGTAGCCGAGCTTGGCGTGCGACTCAATACAGGCGCGCAGGTATGGTCGGTTCGCCTGATGACTAGTCAATAAAATGCCAATTTTACGAAAGATTTTTTGAGCCCAAATATCATTAGACGAAGTTCTATCTATCCATTCCTTGCGGCTGGCATATTCTTCCGGGCTTAAGTCAGGCGTTAAGTCTGCGCGCGTCAGTCCCATTTCTTCCTCTTGTCTATCTCGTCAAAAACATAGTCCATTCTGGCTCTGGTTGAGTGGTATAGCCTCCCATGCTCGAAGCCGGCTTGTGCTATTGCCTGCCGTTCCTCGTTATTGCTCAATAAGTCCTGCGCCTTCTTGAAAGTTCCGGGCAGGTCTTTCATGTCTATCTTTATGAAATGCTTGCCTTCCTCGAAAGGATGCGGCATAGGGACATCAAAGAAATCTATGAATACCAGAGCGCCGCTTGACATCGACTCCCATTGCCGGACATCGCATACTGCGGAGTGACTGGCGGCGGTGAATATAACCTGTGACCTGCGTAAGAAGTGCATGTAGATATACCACCAGTTGACCTCCGGATAGGGCATCTGTATTGGATGCCTATACCATGTCCCCATAGACGAATAGAGCCAGCCGCCTGTATAGACTAAAGTAAGCTGTATGTTATGGCTTCCGTGTTCGGGGCTTGTGCGCCCCCAAGCGTAGTTCTTTACCGCATGTGCAAGTATATCTCTGGGAACTCCCCGATAGCATTGCGGAAGGGTGCATGTTACCTGCATGTCCCTGCCTTGCGGAGAATATGTCTTGTGATTATGGGCAGGATAGAAACTTAACGGGATGCAGTTGTAGTAGGAGTCCATGATAGAGTAAGCCAGAGGGACTGTCCTTGATAAATCTTTAGGCAGGAACTCCGTATCCCATGACCGCTTCAGGCAAAGTAGACACTTTGGTGTATACTTCTCTTCGACATGCTGGTCGTCCTTGCAGTCGTTTATCACTACCCTGTCCCATAAGCCTAACTTATCAAATAACGCCTCGCGCTCGTCCCCTATCTCGTCTGACTTTACGAAGATAATATCGTATTTGGTGATGTTGTCTATGATCTCTTCTGCCGGGGTAGGCTCAAAAGGCATCTTTCCGAAGCGCTCAAATACACACTCAAAGTTAACCTTGTTCACTCTGGGGTGGTTAGACAGCCCGTCTTGGAACATATCGTTTATTATCCCGCCTGCCGAGTCTCCGCCTAAGAAAGCTATATCAAGTTTGTCTTTCAAAAATACCCCCTGTCGTTAACATCGGTTATCGGCTCTTTGCCGTAGAACTCTATGGGATAGAACATCCGGTTATAGTCGGAGTCTTCCCCCCTGTCCCAGAACTGGAAGAGATAGCGCCTGTCGCCGGTATCGTAATACCTGCAGATAGTCTCCTGTTCGCCTGCGTTAAAATAAAGCCAGTTGTGGAAGTTATCGACATACTCTTTTGAGATAGGCTCTAATGCCCTGTTCTCGCGGTATTCCTGCTCCGCCGATAAGTTCCTGAAGCCGACTGCTTCCTTGAAAGTCGAGTCTCCGCCCTTGCCGCAGTAGAAGTCAAGGTCTCCGTTATCATCTAACGGCTGTTTGGGCGCATATGTCTCTTTGAGTTTATGCACATTAACCGCGTCCCTTAACAGGCACTCCGCGCTCGTTGAGCCTATCACCGGGACTTTCATGCGGTATGCCATGTAGTTTATGACCTTGTTAAATGCCTCTTTTGTGTAGAGAATATCTGCGGTATGAATAGTCTTGTCCGGCTGACTCTGCCCTGACATCAGGTCGCCGTCCCCTAAAATGCTTATTAACTCGCCTATCCCTTCGGGTTTTTCCCATATGCAGTCTCCGTTTGTGCAGTAGACATACTTTATGTTAGGATATAAGTTAACTATTCCTTGAGCGTATCTTAAGTTCCAGAAGTGCGATGTGCGCTTGTCCGCGTCGTAGGTCTTGTGCTTAAAGACGGTGGAGTGCGCTGTCAGATAGTGTATCGGGCGCGGCATAGACATCGAAATATACTGCTCTGCGTCAAGCGCCCTATCCCAGATATAGTTCTGCGATAAGTCAAAAGAGAGGATGACAAACTGCCCTGTCCTGCGGTATGAAGCAAGGGTTGACTTCAGGTATTTGAGGTGTCCCGACCAAGAGATTACTATTATCGCGGTATCGACATCGCAAGGCAGGGAGTTAAGGTTAAAGACCAAGTCGTTCCAAGTGAACTCAGTCTCAAGGCGCGTGTTCGTCCCGCCTCCGAATATCTGCTCCCACGGCTTGTCGCCTATTTCTCTTAATATAAGTTCCCGTATCTCTTTGTTCATGATTTATAATACGGTTCTGTTTGCGGCCTTATCCTGACTATCGTCAGGCCTACGCCCATAGCCGTGCCTCTTACTAAGGTTATGCAGTCAAATCTTGGGTCTTTCTCTACCTCCTGCCGCAGTTGGTATACCGTCCCGCAGCAGTTATCGGCAAGGTATTCCTCTGTGGGAGGGTAGGTATCATGCAACAGGATAAAGCCGTTCTCTACCATGTGCGGGACAAGGTTGTCGAAGTCCCTCTTTACCTGCGGATAGTTATGGTCTCCGTCTATAAAAGCAAAAGCAATAGGGGTAAGTTTAACTTTCCTGAAGAAATCATCGGAGGCCATCCTTGTGGCAAAGGCGCGCTTTGAGGGCTCATATTCCTGTATCTTCGGGTTGTCGTCTAAGAACTCTATGTCGTCGCTTAGGTATCCTGAGATGCTCATCGGGTTGATTATCTTGCCGTATTCTATGTCGCAATGGTATATCCTGCGCCCGTATTTCTTGGCGATGAAGGTAAGGTAGATTGAACTCTCGCCCGCGCCTATCTCGACTATATCCCCGTGCAGGCAGGATAACACATAGTCCCCGAATATGCCGACCATCCCCATCCTGTCCCAGCGGTCTTTGTGGGAATGTGGGAGAGTAGGCGTTACCCACGAAGCGATGAAGTCGTATGTGTCTTGGCTCGGCTTATGTGGAGTTAAATCCATCTTCTAATAAGCGGATGATATCCGCTCCCTCTTGGAATTTCGGCAGTATCTCTTCTGCCTTTATTATGATATATTCCCTGCCCGGGAACATGGGGTTATTCTTCAGGCGGCAAGGTAAAGGGTCAAGTCTGTATGCAGGAGGCGTCCAATAGAGGCACTTTAATACCTCGATGATATACCAGTCCCGACACCACGGATACTTACCCTGCCAGATAGTCTTCTGCTGGTCGAAGGGCGTCGCTTTCTTCTGCACTTGGTCTATCAAGACTTTCAGGAGTTCTTTCTTTGTGTCAATCATCGTATCTGCCGCCCCAGCGCCTTAAGCACATCGTAAGCGCGGGATACTTAAAGTATGTGCCATAGATATAGTATTCGTTAAGTATGGGATTTGAGTTTATCTCTTTCTTTATTGACGGCATATTATACTTCGTCATCCACTCTATATTGTCGCGCTCTTCCGAGCCGCCCTCAAAGAATATCAAGCCCCTCACCCTCATCTTAGGATGCCATAACTCCATAACTTTCTTGACCGTGTCTCCGGTGTTTGAGATGTCCACATGCAGGAAGTCTATGGACTTGTCAGAGTAGTTAGTATACACTTCGTATGCGTTGCCCTTCTGCAGGTTGACATATTTGGCCAGCCCTGCCTCGTCTATGCGCGCCTGCACCTCCGCCTGATTTCCATGCTTATAGGCGTAGTCATCGAAGAGGTCGTAGGCGTCTACATGGGTGGCTATGCCGTAGAGTTCCTGCGCTTCTTTTAAGCCTTTGGCTATATGTATAGCTGAGTAGCCGTCTAATACCCCGAGTTCGACTAATGTTACCGGCCGCCAAGTGATGATGTTCTGCTTAAGCACTTCCCCGAAATCGTTCTCTATGTAGGAACTTCTCATTTTTTCTTTGCCACTATCATACCATCATAAAAAGCCATAGAATAAGCTGTGGCTAAAGCGCTGGTAAATTGTATATTCGGGTCTTCCGTATAGTTATTCACATCCGGAAACCGTTTACAGTATTCCACAAAAGTATCTTTCCTTAAGTATCCGCCTTCAAATCCTTGCCGGTAATTAGTGGCAATATCCTCGACACAGAAGTATCCGCTTGAAGAGATTAAAGGAAAAATTGCCTCAAAGGTTAACACCTGAGTCCATCCGATATGGCTTCCGTCATCTATAAATATATCTATCTTAGGAAGATAGGTTGCCACTTTAGCCAAATCCTCAGGCTTGGATTGGTCACAAATCATACATTTAATCCTATCTTCTTCATAGAACCTACCATCACTAAAATCCAACCCCCATATCTGTGCTTTAGAACCGAAGTATTCTCTCCACATCTGTAGACATCCGCCGTAGCCGATACCCATCTCTGCTACTATCACTTCTTTCCCTCTATATGGAGAAAACAATTCATCATAAATCCGGGCAAATCCAAATCCTTTGTGGAGAGTTTTTCCTTCGGTTGAATGATACTGTGCGAAAAATTTCTCTAAATCGTTAAGCATATCTCCGGCTGTATGACCTTGTATCCGTTTCTGATTATGCAGCGGCCGGACGCCTGCTCGTTCTCGGAGATGAGTATCTCGCGCATCTTCTCCCCCGGCCTGATACCGATATAGTTTATCTTTATGTCTTGGTCTGCTATCATTAACTTTGCTAAATCTATAATCTTTACCTCTCTGGCGTTGGTGACATATATCTCGCCGGCTCTGGCGTTGGCTAAGGCCTCTGTGAGCATATCGCAGATCTCTTCTACCTTGACAAAATACCTGACCATATCCTTGTGTGTCACGGTCACAGGCCCGCCTTTCTCTATCTGCTTGCGGAAGAGTTCTATCACCGAACCGTTAGAGGAGTCAAAGTTGGCGCAACGTAATACAATGTATTTCGTCTTGGAGTTGCCCTTGTTAGCCGCTATCATGATGCGTTCGCCTAATGCTTTGCTCATCCCCATGACGCCTATGGCATCGCAGGCCTTGTCTGTGCTTATGCCAACTACGGTCTTTACAGGGAAGGAATGCTCGGTTATCGCCCTGACTATGTTCATAGGGCCGATGATGTTGGTCAAGACCGCCTGCATGGGGTTATGCTCGCTTAGAGGCACTTGCTTTATCGCGGCGCAGTTTATCACTATGTGGGCGTCTTTTACGGCAAGGCAGACATCGGAGTAGTTGCGGATGTCGCCTATCTTAAAATCTATATTATCGTTCCCTGAGTATTCATGCTGCATCCAGTAGTGCTTCTCCTCGTCTCTGGACATCACCACTACCTTGTAGTCCATAGCCAAGAAGCGCGCGACTACTTCCTTGCCAAGAGTTCCTGTGCCGCCTATGACTAATACAGTATTTCGCTTATCCATCTCTCCGGGACGAACTCGTCTTTCGCTCTCTGCTTTGCGGCCTCGCCCTTCTGTTTCAGGTCTGCCACAGAGACATGCTTCATTATCGTCTGTTGCTCTTGTTTTGTATCGCATATCCATCCGCACTCAGGGGTCACCCTGTCAGGCGCTCCGCCCCAGTTGTCCGCTATCACAGGCAGGCCTGCCGCCATCGCCTCAAGGATAACCCGAGGCCCCATGTCGAAATATCCATCCGGCAGGGAATACCAGAACAGGTTGCCTAAACTTAAGAACTCCGGTATCGCAGGCGAGTTCTTGTGGTATTTCTTAAACCTGTCTGTCTCTTCTACGAAGCTCGGGCCGGGCATCATATGAAGCGTCGCATCTAGTCTAGCCGCCAATACCGCCTCAACCTCGGTCTTGAAGTCCTTGCTGAATTTGGTATCACCTTGCGAGTTGTGCCTCATCACGCGCAAGCCGGTGTTGTATTCGGGCTTCACATTTAAGAACTGCTCAAGCTCTGTGCAGGGGGGAAGAACCTTTGTCTTTACTCCGGGCAGAACTTTCAGTAGGTCTTTTTCTTGAGTAGAGTTTAAGAACATATATTTATCCCAGCCCTTAGTCCAGTCTATCTCGCCAACACCTCCCCTGCGGTAGTTTAGCATCATTATCTTCTTGGCGGCTTTTAAGGAACTGAAAGTCCCCGATATCTCCGGAGTGCCGAACTCCCAGACATAGTCATCGGCATACATAAAGAGCACATCGCAAGGGTCTGTCACAGTAGAATAATTTTCTGTCACAGTAATATCCGGATGCCCTTTTAAGAACTCCTTGAACTCGTTGCTTCCTACCCTGTTCCTGAAAGGTATGAACTCTACTCTATGCCCCTGCGCCACCAAGAACTTCATTATCGTAGTTATGCTTCTGGCACAACCTCCCCAACCTCGGGCTGTAGAGACCAGCTTAATGTATTTACCCGTTTGAGGGCAGGTTGTTGAACCTTGAGGCACTTCTGCCTTAATAACAGGCACTTTTACGGGCGGTGGCAACTTCACTATGTTCTTAAACTTGGGTTTTTCGGATACTTGCCCCTTTTTAAGCCTTCCGCCATCGTAATACATGTTCAGGGCGCGGGTCAAGTCCTCCGGTTTTATCAGGTCTACACAGCGCGGGATCTCGCCTACTTTGTCCTCGCACTTGGATATATTGCAATGCCAACAGGCAGGATATCCGCAGGGCAGAGCGCCGTCCGTAGCTAAGTAGCGATGCCCAGCATACTGGGTAAAGCTCACCGGCTCTCTTGCTCCCGCAACTACTATGCAGGGTTTTCCCGGAAAGGCGGCGGACAGGTGCATGTGGAAACTCACCAGACCGACAGACCCTTCGGCGTTCAGGAAGAGCTTAAATAAGTCCCTGATGCCAGTCTCCTTATCCTGCGTCTTTCCGACATAATCTATGACATTTTTTCCCTGCAACCGGGGCGGGTTATCTTCCATTGCTCCCAACTGATAAAATTTTATATCGTGGTTTTGGTCAACGAAGGCCTGCCACCGATCGAAGGGATACATTTTACAGCCCCATGATTTCTCTCCTGTTAGGGTAATAAGCCAGTATGGTTCGGGGTCTATGCGCGGGGCGTTATACTCTTCTTCGGTAAGGTAGATGTCGGGGTAGCTTTCGCCCTGCGGTATGTGTATGCCTAAGGCGTCCTCTATGGAGACGCGGTAGGCGTTGGAGAAATGCCAGTCTATCCTGTTAGATGAGTTAGTGAGTTTGCTCGGCCCTATCTTGTTATAGTCCTTATCTTCTTTCTTCAGGGTGCGGTCTATGTAGGGGTTGTGATCCCAGATATGCGATGCGGTTGAGACTACATTGACCCTGATGTCCGGGTAGGCGCGCTTGAAGTCCCTGACCGCGCAGGTGAACATCAGGATATCGCCTATGCGCTGGCGGTTATGGAAGACATACTCCTTCTTAAGCTGCGCTTTCTCCTTGTTCAGGATATAGCCTGTGCTTTCGGCAAGCGCCTCTATGATCTCCGGGGTATGCTCCTTATCCTCTAAGTCCCCGTGCGAATGGATGTGGCCGTCTTTTGTCCGCGTGCCGATGATGTGCGTCTTCGGGCCTTCCTGATCCCATTCTTTTATATCGTTCTTGCATATCTGGCATTTCATAAAAGCATGTTCTCTCTTATCTTCTTTATCTGTAGTTTATTCCAGCAGGGTTCACAGACAAAAGTCCTCGTCATCTTTTTCTTGCATACCTTGCACTTCCTGTTTTTACCAGCCCCTATCAATGCAGTCGCAGATAAACTCCACACCCTCAGGGCTTACATGCATGCCGATAGGAAGGGAGATATACCTGTCCTCTACGCTATCCATCACCGGAAGGTTTGCGCGCCTGCCTCCGAAGACAGGATAGATATCGTTTCTTACTTGGACTATGTTGGTCTCAATATCGTTTATAAAAAGCATCCGGGCAAAGTCGTCGCGCTTCTCGACTAACAGGGTCATCAGCCAGCAGACATTCTGCTCGCCGTCTATCACCTTTATCCCGGGTATGTCCTTGAGCCTTGACTTGTAGATCTCGAATAATTTCTGCCTGTGCCTTAATACTATGCCGTAATAACGCAAACCCTGTAAGCCCATCGCCGCAGACAAGTCGTTCATGTGGCGTTTCGAGCCGGGGAGTTCCACATCAAAGCTCATCATCCGCGTCTTGTAGGACGCCCAGCTGTTGTCTATCGGCTTGTCCCTGTCTATGCCATACCAACGCATGAGCTTGGCTTCCCTGTATTCTGCCTCGTCATTTACAATAAGCATTCCTCCGTCTGCGGTGGTGATGTGCTTTATGGCTTGGAAAGAACAGCAGGTATAATCTCCGGTAAATACTCCTAAGGCCTGACAGGCATCCGAGACAACAGGCAGATGGCTCTCTCCGACATCCGCCTTTACGCCTCCTAAGTGCACCTGCACTATCGCCTTTGTTCTTGATGTAAGTTTTTCTTTCACGCTTTTCGGGTCTATGCATAGGGTATCCTCCAGAATATCCGCCCAGACAATTTTTGCGCCCATCCTCAATAAAGGCAGGTTTGTGGCTACGCAGGTCAGGGGGGTTGTTATTACCTCGTCCCCTTTTTTTAAGCCTAACAGCTCATATGCTATCTCTAAGGCGGAAGTCCCGGAGTTAAGGGAGACCGCGTATTTTACATTGAAGTCCCGGCAGAAGCCTTCCTCAAACTGCTGGACGAGCTGCCCCTGAGTAAGCGTGCCTGAGTCAAGCACCTGCTTTATCGCAGGCAGCGTTCCTTTGGGTATGAAGGGTGCGAATAGTTTTACCATTCAAGCCACTTGGGGTTATCTACATACCATAGTATAGTTTTTGTCAAGCTGTCCTCAAAAGCCTTCGGGACAGCCCAGCCCATATCATGAAGTTTAGTTCCGTCTAATGCATAGCGGAGGTCATGACCCGGCCTTGAGGAGTGGAAATCTACCATCTCATACTTTAAGGGTTTGCCGAGTATCTTGGCGATGAACTTGGCCATCTCCAAGTTATCGACTTCCTTCTCGCCTACGATATTATACTTATCCCTGATATCCGAGTTCTCTAAGATGAACAGGACTGCCGATGCGATGTTCCTGCAATGGATATAGAATCTTGAGCCTA
>Ga0315289_10004117_pt1 | contig 21779 bp, 10 predicted proteins | sample YL17G11_40_MG_FD_203452 | JGI IMG/M metagenome (GOLD analysis project Ga0315289, IMG submission 203452) | Sediment microbial communities from Yellowstone Lake, YNP, Wyoming, USA - YL17G11_40 | ecosystem: Environmental > Aquatic > Freshwater > Lake > Sediment | place: USA: Wyoming | collected... | reverse complement strand
ATACGGCCACCTGGTGGGCGATGGCAAGCCAGGTGAGGTCACAAAGAAGCTTCTCGGCAAGATTCAAGAGGCAATGGTAAATCCGGCATTTGGATTGGATACTTCTGCGGACCGTGCGCAGGTCTATAGGTACATACGGAGCAAAAAGTGTCCTGTAAAGATCTAACAAACCTTGCTTGCTTTGAGGAGAGTTTCCCGTAGGTCAGTAGGCATCGTTGATGGCTTAGCATCGCGATCGGTACACACGTGAACTGTGTGGCCTCTGGCAAGCACTGAACTGTCCCGCAAAATCTCGTATTCAAACCTCACCGCTCTTGTTCTCACCTCGCCAATCCAGCATCGAATCTCCAGATTCTCGTCATAGTGAGCCGGCGTCATGTACTTGCAGTAGCATTCCGAGACAGGAAGGAATAATCCTGCCTTTTCCCATTCACTATAAGGAATTCCGTGTTGTCTCATGAGCTCGGTCCGCGCGACCTCAAACCATATGAAGTAATTTGAGTAATAGGCAACCCCCATCTGGTCGCTTTCTGCGTAACGGACTCTCAACGTCACGGTGAAACTCATCTGCTCGATCCCTTTTTTGCTAATCACGACAGAACAGCATAGCTTTTGGGCGCCACGTGAATTCGGGCATGATGGAACCGCGGCTGATTGTTAGCGTGAGACTCATCGCCCTGGTCCCGTCTCTTGTATTCTGACAAGCCCTACCTTTTCGAGGAACGAATAGTAGCTTTCCAAGAGGGCATCATCTCTTACCCCGCATTCCACCTCGACGAGCTCCGCGATCTCGGCGAGAGAGCGCTTGCCATTGACCCAGTACCAGGAAAGAGGCAGAAATGCACGAGGTGTCTTATCGTGTAGCCGGGAAAGCCGCCAGAGTCCCTCTCGGTCGTTCTTGCTTAGTTTGCTCCAGGAAGCCCTGGTTACCATTCCAAACCCCGAGGGCCCGCGGAGCACTCTTGATGGAAAGATGCTCTCAAGCTTCGCGCTCGCTCCCGCTTTCGGAGTGCCCTCCGACACACCCTTAGAGCGTCCAAGAAAGCTAAGGTAGGTCTTCTCAGCATCGGCAAACTCCCGTCTCACCCATTCGTTGGCTTCTTCCTTGAGCTCCTTTACATCCTCTGTTGCCATGCCAAGCCTTCGAAGATGCTCAAAAGAATCCTTGATTCTCTCCAGGCGATAGGAAAGCTTCTGCCTGAGACGAGCCAGTTCCTCTCTGGAAGTCGAGCCTTTCTCCATTGCAGAAGCCAACCTGTCTGTTATTTCTTTCGTAGTGAATTGCTTGAGCCCAGAGAGCATTTCCACGCCAAGCCATTTCGCCTCCTTCTCTCCCGCGTTTGCTGCAAACGCCACGTAACAGGCCGCAAGGGCTGCTGTAGCCGAGAGCATTGCGGGGTCTACCTTGTCTGGCGTGTCCATGCTTGTGTGGTAGAACTTGTCGGGCCACTGGCAAAGAGAGGGGCACGGTACGCCTATATCGGGGTCAGAGAAATTCATGTGATCGCTTCCTCCGGCGAACGGTTGAACGGCGATCTTTTCCCGCAAGAGTTTCCCTGTCCCGCCTGGCAAGCTCTCTTTCTTGAAGACTCGTTCGAGAATGATTGAGCCCAGCTCCGCCGAAAAACCACGGCAAGCGTCCGGCGGAGCTTCTACCAAGAGCGTACTGCCGCACAAGGTCTGATTCTCGCCCGCCATATCTACGTTGAGTGCACATACAAAGTCTCGGAGCCTTTCCTCGTGATCGGCAAGGTACGCTATCGAGCCCGTCATCTCTGCAAGTAAAAGAGCCCTGATTCCTCTCCTGGGCGATGGGATCTCTCCGCTCTCAATGCAAAACTTGAGAGCTCTCATCGCTTCGAGAACCGAAACGCATCCGGATGCGTTGTCATTTGCCGAAGGTTGAGGATGACAGAGATGCGATACGAGGACGACCTCTTCAAGGCTATTTCCAGGAATGAAGCAGGACACCACCTCCATGCTCCCATCGCGGAAAGCCGCGTCAACGCTGACTTTTGCCACGAGTGTGACTGGCGCGCCAGGTCTTGTGGAGCCGGCGCCTGGAGAGACAGCAAGCGACCTCAGCCATTCACCCTGGCGTGGTGTAAGAACGAAGCCGAAGCATTTCTTGTCGTTCGGTCTCCACCAGAATGAGGTGTACTCGCGGGCGTCCGGTAGGTCGAGGCGGCTTCGCACGGGTTTAACGTCTCGCATGCCGTCGTAAATGATTCCGAGAGCACCGAACTCCTCTACGGCAAGCTCATGCACCCTATCGACGCTCCCTCTGGTTAAAACGAGTTTTCCCGCGACGTCAACCATTCCGTACTCTTGCCGTTCGAGGCCGTCGTTAAGAATCACGATTTCGACAGAGTCGATTTGAGCCGGAGCACTTCTCTGAATTAGTGAGATCTTGCATTCGGAAAAATCGGCGAGCTTTACTCTCTGGGGTTCGATCAGCTCGAGCTTCGCGCCGAAAGCTTCCCACTCCCTCGGGATGGGACATCCCCAGTAGGATGTCTTTCCGTCTGCCTTAAAAGTGTGAATCTCGGTCTCGAGTCCCCAGCTTTTTGCGGCTTCGGCGCAGATGTGCGCGGCTTCCCTGAAGCCAGGGCTCGACTGAATCCGATGACACGACACGAGCTTGTTGAGAAGCGACATGGCGCGTTCGCCGGAGACCTCCTTCTGGATTGTTCTCAAAAGCGACTCAATCATAGAAGCGCCCCAATCATAGGGAAGATCCGATTATCCGCGGAAGTGTCTCAGTCTTAAAAGCGACTCGATCATAGAATGACCTAATCAGTAGCCGGGCTCGGTAACGTAACCCCACAACATTGGAGAAAACAGTATATTGGCCATCTACATGGAATTCAATCAAAAAGCTGTTGCCTGCAATGCATCCCTGCCTGTTGCGCAGCCATTGGCGGCTTGATATGCTGAGAGCCGCGCTTTACTTGGGGCAAAACGAGTGGGTGTATGCGAGGGTGCTGAAGCTATGGGAACACGCCCAGTTGCGGGCTCGCTGTTCTTAGCAACTTGACAGTGTCCGGCTGCTTGTTTTTTTCCTCCGGCTGGCGAGAGATAGCCGTTTCTGTCGGTCGACCGTGTTAACTGTTACTGTTAACGTACGAGTACCAGGCAGCATCTGGAGGAGGGCGGCGTTCTGGCTACAGGAAAGGATGACGATCAACTGAACAGCTGGGTATCAGTCCCTCTACCTACGCTGGGCGGATTTCTAAGCTAAAGAATCAAAGCCCGCTTTTCTACGCATCAAGCCAGGCAACACATTTTCTTCTTGACACTATCATAGCTTTGTGAGACGGTACATAGCGCACAACACAGGTAGACATCTGGCGATTTGGTTTCAGGTTTTCTTGAGACAGACGTCGGAGAGCAAGATTCCTCCTTTTTTGAACAGCCGACTTACTCTGACGGAAGTTAGAAAGCTCGTCCTTTTTGGACGAGGTTTTCTGTTGCTGGTAGATCGTCGCTTGCTCGAGCAACTCCGAGAGTTGTAGTCTGGAAGTGAAGGCTGAACTCGTTTTCGAATCGATTACTATGGGGCAAAACTGGGGTTGCTTTGGAATCACTCTGTCCAGAAGAACCCTTGCATCGTGAAGTTCTCGGTCGTGACGAATGTATCGCGCATGCCTACATATCCTTGATCTTCTGATTGTTTGACTACATGTCTGTGTTGGTCCTGATAAGAGGAGGGAGGAATGTTCCTAATGAGAATCAGATTGTATTGGCTTATGGGGCTTCTTTCATTCTTGTTGGTATCCGTCTCTGCGTTGGCAGATACAAGCCTTCAGGTTTCGATCCGGCAGGTCGACGCGAACAATTTCCCCTTCGTTTTCTCTTCCGTAACTGTTGACCCCTCTGGGGTCGGCGTTCCCCCACTGACTGTCAGCAACTTCAGAGCATATGAGGATGGTAGATTACAGTCTCAATACTTCGACGTTGTTCCACCAGACGTGGGGGCAGGGGTAAGATTAGTTGACTTCGTTTTTCTCATAGATAACAGCGGCAGTATGTCTGACAAGATTTCTGGAGTCAGAAACAATGTGAACGCATTTGCAGAGAGTCTTTCTGCTAGAGGAGTTGATTTTCGGTTGGGCGCAGTTAGATTGGGTCAAGATGCTGGAGGAGGAATGCCTCAAATCTTCAACAACGGCAATCTAACAGGTGACCTGGCAACCTTTCATTCTTGGATAAATCAAATGTATTCGAGTGGCGGGTACGAACCGGGCTTGCTCGCTGTTTACCAGGCGGCAACCACTTTCAATTTCAGACCAGGATCTCAGAGACATTTTCTCTTAATTACGGATGAAGAGAGCGATCAGGGAGATCTAACTCAAGCGATAACTGCTTGCAATGCAAACAACATTGTCGTCCACGTGGCTGTGGACTGCAATTACAGCTACCCCGAAGCTTACAATCACTACTGCAAGCCAGGGACAAGTATTAGTGGCGCAACAGGTGGAGTAGTATTCCAAGTGCTGGGCCCGTACGATGAGATTCTTGACCAGTTGGTGCCAGTAATCAGCAATACATACATTGTGCGGTATAAGACCGACAATCCTGCCTACGACGGCGCGCAGCGCACAGTAAAGATCGAGGTGAACGCATTCGGGCAGACCGATTTTGACATAGCCTTCTATACCCCCGGGGCTGGTCCTCGGATTACCAGAACACAAGAAACGATTGATCTTAGCTCGAACCCCCCAGTAGCGGGGACACCGATCGAAGTCTCGGCTCATATTGTGGACGATGTTCCTCCAGGGGTAGCTTCAGCGGCAGTCTATTGGAAGGCAATCGGGGATCCAGCCTCGGCCTACGTGAAACTACCGATGTCTCTAAGTACAGAAACCTTGTACGAGGCTACAATACCAGGCTCGGGAGTCGTCTACCCCGGGATAAATTACTATATTACTGCTACGGACGGACAACTAACTGCGACGAGTCCTTCTGTGGAACCTGGGAAGAATGCATACCATATTGCAGTACTTCCCAACCACGCTCCAGTTATACTCCATACTCCAGTACAAACGGCAGCGCTAGGCAGAGATGCCGCTATCTCCGCTTTAGTAATTGACTTAACTAATTACGTACAAGACGTGAAGCTCTGGTACCGGAAAATCGGTACCCTGATCTATGAGCATATGAACACGTCACAATCTCTCGGCGGTCTCTATACAGGCTATATACCGGCCGCGATCGTTACTGAGGATGGTGTTGAGTATTTCATCCAGGCTACGGACGACTTAGGTGTTTCTGCTATGCACGGTCCGCATCTCGTGAGAGTGAACACGCTCGACTTGGTTGTGACGGATATCAAGCCCGTGCAAGTGATATTTGATGCCAATGTGAATAATGACTCAAGAATTGACCTGGTTCTAGGCAAGTCAGCCGTAGTGCTCGTTTACTTGGACGCCGAGGGAAGCTGGGCATTACAGCACGATGTTCTGCTCGAGGTGCACTTTGGTGACATTCTTATGTCCAAGATTCTTACTCCTGATGAGTTTCGCAATATCGCTGCTGAGAAACCCATATTGAATTACGTGGCATTTGAGTTCGTGCCCGAACTTGCAGGAGATCACGAGATTCTTGTGCGGATCGATCCAGCAAATGAGATTATGGAAAGCGACGAGCAGAACAATTACCTGGGGGCCAGTGTTTCGGTGAAGGACACAGACGACTTGGCGCTCACTTTCATCCCGATAGATCGACCGCGAGGAGCCTCCGGCTACGGTCCCATAGACATGGCCGAGTATTCGAAAGCCGTCCAGAAGAGTAGTATGTTGATTCGAGCCACGTATCCGATAGCTGAATCTGAGCTCACAGTCTGGCAGACACCGACCATGTACGATGGACACCCCGCCCAGAATAAATACGGAATGATGAGGGATTGCCTTAGCGTTTGGAGCTGGGCTTGGTTAGGCCCAGGACACTTTGACAGAGCTATAGGAATCGTTCCTGCAGATTACTTCGCCTACCATGGTTACGGCGGCTCTGATGGAATAGCTTTTCCTCACATAGAAGGTGTGGTCGCGAGTGTAGACAAGTGGGACGCGGTTGCGCATGAAGTTGGGCACACCTATAAGCTGCCAGTTAGTGGGAGCGAAGAGTATGGGCCAGACTGTAAGCCAATAGGAAGTGCAACGACTGGCTTCTGGGTTGCAAAGAGCAAATTGATCGAGAATTCTTATTGCCTGATGGGTTGTGCGATGAAGGACGACCCAGAGAATCCAGATAACTACGAGTTAGATTTCGACCTAGGAAAACGGTGGATCTGCAAGCTCTGCTACGAGTCTCTGTTTGGAGATTTCAGGAAGAATCGCTCGGACCCCGATGTCATGCTGGTAAGCGGCGTGGTCTGGAACGATGGGAGAGTTGAACTTGAACCTTTCTACCTCCTTAAGAACAAGGTTCTCCACAACATACAGCCCGGAGAATTCTCTGTTGTTCTGACAGACTACTCTGGAAATGTCATCACGGAGACCCCGTTTGTTGTGCGATTTCAGATCAACATCGACCCAATTGGAGTCGTGAACACTGACATATCCGGTTTCGCTCTTGCGGTCCCCTATCCTGATAGTACCTGCACAATGCAAATCAGGCACGGGGACCGGGTATTAGTGCAGCTAACTCCAAGTACCAAGTTCCTGCATGACGCGATCGATGGACTTCCAAGCCGCGCGTTTCTGCTGAAGTCGGACGAGGGTGGCGCAATCGGGTTAGACCTTTCTGAGAACCGCCGGAAAACACTGCACAAGAAAGTAGACGCCCTGGAGAAAATACTCGAGACAGGCAACATCACAGGGGCTGTGGAGAAGTTGCGAAACGATATCCGGGATAAGCTACAAAAATGGTTGGCAGATGACTACGAGATAGACAATCCAACTCAGTTTTCGAAGCAGTCAATCATCGCCCTAGTGAATGAAATAATACGTCGACTTGAACTTCAGATAGGAGGATGACAGACACTCTCTTTCTCGTGGAATTCGCCTATGAGCGGCAAAGATGAATCGGTCCGGTTTAAGCGGGAACGGCAACCAAGGGAGATTGAGTGATACAAGACACAGGCCTGGACCGAGCGAAATATCAGGTGGATGCGTCAGGAGTATCTGAACGTGATTAAGATTGTCTCTAATCGCGAGTCAGTTTCATATCAAGGAGGGAAGGAATTATGATGTGCAAAAGGAGATCAGGGGGGAGAAGTCCGCTTGTTATTTTACTCATTATCACAAATTTCTTGTGTTGGCTGAGCTGCTTGGCTGATTGTGCAGTTGCTCCGGTCGAGAAGATCACGATCGAGTGTAGCAGCCATCAGTGTTTCATAGTGAGTGAACCACAGATACAGTCCCAGGAAGATCTGCAAACCTACATAGACGCGGCCACAGCAAGACTTCTTTCTGCCAATCGAGACCTTTCGTTACAAGCCATGGTTACATTTAGGCGGCCCCTGAGCTATCAAGCCGTCCAGAGAATTATCGGTAATCGTTTGACTCTTTCCGGCTCAATCAAATACGTTTCTACGGCGAACGAGGAGATGATATTCCGGTACCCAGTCGCGCCTGATGAGTTGACCGGGACTGGTCTACAACCTCAGGGGCAAGGATCACATGCCAGCTATGTGGCGGTATGTGCAGCTCTGCCAGTAGATGCTCTGAGACGATTAGTGTCTTCTCAAGAGGTATTGTGCGTGGATCCGGGTCCGATTGAGTTGTTAGGTAAGGTCAAACGATCCAGGATCGTGCTTACCAGCGACTTGTATTCGAAATACGTGCAGGTGTCAGGACTTGGGGCGCAGTCAACGTCTCTCGACCTGTTCTCCCCACAGAGGAATCGGCCGACTGAATTCTATCTCTCTGGAGGTCGTCCGAATCCTTTCAATCCAATGACGCAGATTGAATATGGCTTGACAAGAGATTGCTACGTGAGGGTCTCGATTTGTAACGCCCTTGGGCAGACGCTAAGAGTTCTAGTTGACGAATATCAGCTCGCTGGCAGAAGAACCGCGGTTTGGGACGGGAAGGACGAGAGTGGTAGGAGGGCAGCGAGCGGAGTTTACTTCTGCCGACTTAACGCAGGTGGTTATCTTGAAAACAAGAAGATGCTTTTGTTGAAATGATGAAGTCTGTTTTGAGGCTTAGCTTAACTCAAGTCGCAAACTCAACTGAGCGGCTGGCTCACCGTTGGCCCCTATTGCTTTGCTGATCGTACCCCCCGCTGGCTCTGCGTCGTAACACACTGTCCCATGACAGACTTGCTGTATTAAGCGTTCTCGGATCATCCTCCTTCAGGTAGTTCCTCCGGGTTTGACTTGGGGCAAAATGAGTGGGTGTATGCGAGAGCGCTGAGGCTGTAGCGGCTTAATCACTTGGGGATTGCCCGCTTTGAGGGGTCTGACAGACGTCAGGCCCCTTGCTATTTGCTACTGGACGCCACTACCAGAAACCTCTTGCTTCTCGTTCGATCTGGTGATATAATAACAGGTTAGAACAACGTGGAAGAGTGAGACTCCGTGTCCCGGATCTTTGACTATACATGGCGAGGCAGGGTAGATGCTTCTTGCGCTGCAACAGCTAAGTCGCCTCAAAGGTATTGAAGGCCTCATCGTGGTCCGATGAGGCCTTTTCTTTTTCCCGGATGCCTTGTGTTTGATAGGGTTTTGTTTCGACCGGCACTCATTGGGGTGCCTACGGCGAGCAGCCATGAACTGGTCTGGTTTCTTTCGTAGGTCTTGAATCAGAGGAGTATATGAAAGAGTATCACAGGAACTCCGTGCTTACTTCGGCGCTCAGTTTGCTTGTCCTTACTCCAATGCTTGGTCTGCTCTTGCTGGCCGCCTCCGCGCAAGCGCAGTGGCTCCAGGATGGAGCGGCAGTCTGCACAATTGCCGGCTATCAGGATGGTCCCAAGCTTGTCCAAGATGGAGCTGGAGGAGCTATTGTAACGTGGCACGACAACCGCAGCGGCAATTGGGACGTCTACGCCCAAAGGGTGAGCGAAAGCGGTTACATACAGTGGCCAGCAATTGGGGCGGCCGTGTGTACAACGGCCTCATATCAGTATCCCACCCAGCCTGTGTCAGACGGAGTAGGTGGTGCAATCATCGCCTGGGCCGAACCTGCGGTACCGTTTACAAACTGGAAGATCTGCGTCCAGCGAATCAAAACATCTGGCAACGTGCTCTGGGGGACAAGCGGATTGGCTCTGCGGACAGATCTGACCTGGGATGGCTATCCCTCGGCTGCCTCAGATGGAGCAGGTGGAGCAATTGTCGCTTGGCAGGACTATCCCAGCGGAAGCCCCGGTGAGATTCACGCCCAGAGAGTCGATGCTGATGGAAACGTTCTTTGGACAACCAGTGGAGTCATCATCTCAGCGGCACATGGATCTCCATATTATCCTCAGATTGAGTCAGACGGAGCAGGTGGAGCTATCGTCACGTGGCAGGAGTATCGTGGCACCTCGAATATCTATGCACAAAGGGTGAATGCAAATGGGAATGTACTGTGGACCACAGATGGTGTGGCCATCTGCACTGCCCCAGGGAATCAGTACAGCCCCAAGCTTGTCTCTGACGGAGACGGAGGCGCTATCGTCGCTTGGTTCGACGTGCGTAGTGATGGCAGTGAGGTATACGCTCAAAGGGTGGATGCAAACGGAAGCGTAAAATGGATAACAGACGGTGTGATCATTTGCGCCGCTCCAGGGGTTCCCGTCAGTCCTAGCCTCGTTAGTGATGGAGATGGAGGTGCTATCGTTACGTGGCAGGATTCACGCAGCGGTAGCGATTATGACATTTATGCGCAGCGGGTGCGTACAGATGGAAGTGTAAAGTGGACAACAAACGGCTCAGCCATATGCACCGCTTCAGGGGATCAGTATGTACCCCAGCTTACTTCGGACGTAGGGGGAGGAGCGATCATTACGTGGTCAGATTCCCGCGGGGCGAACCGAGACATATACGTTCAGAAGGTCGACTCAAGCGGGGCTGCTTTGTGGACCGCCGATGGGGTTGCTATATGCACGGCAACCGGAGATCAACTCGATGCCCAAATCGCCTCGGACGGGTCTGGCGGAGTGATTATTTCTTGGCAAGATGATCGTGGCGATGGTGACATCTACGCCCAGCGGATGGGACCCGATGGGAGTATTATCAGTGTAGCCGGACCGGTGGCACCACGAATATCCCCGGAGTTGTACCAGAACGTTCCCAATCCGTTTAACCCGATCACCTGCATCAAGTTTTCTATCAAGCAGCCGAGCCAAGTTCGCCTACGCGTATTTGATGCGACTGGTAAGCCTATGCGCACCCTTGTGGATAGCTGGCACGAGCCCGGCGTATACACTGAGGTTTGGGACGGTCGCAATGACGCTGGTAAGCAGCTGTCATCTGGCATCTACTTCTATCGCCTCGAAGCCGGCGACTTTGTGGCGATGCGGAAGCTCGTTTTGCTCCGATAGGGGCTCGCGTTTCAGCTGTGAACGCGATGCACAGTGGCGGGAACGCTGTTTGCACTACGACTAGACTTGGAGACACAACCGAGGGGCTGGCTACGTGCTGGCCCCTCTTGCTTTGTGATGGGCTGCAGACGATGGTTGAGGGAGCAACTAGCTGCGCAACAGTGAGGGCCTACAGGTACTCGCCAATTCCAAGGTGCTAGATATGTGACAGGCGTTTTCGCTTGCGCCAGCGATACTTTGGTGATATAATACGCGCTGCATCAGGCGAAAGCAACTGATGGCTCGTTCTTTCAAGTTGCGCAGTGCCAACTTAGTTCCAGATTCGACTACTGGCAGTCCTTCAACCTGAAAACGAATGCATAGTAACGACAAAGACAGACGTTATCGCCGCGCGAGGCTTATCGTCGCCTTGTACGATCAGTTCCAGGGTCTCAATCTCTGAGGAGGTGCACAATGGGGAAGACTCACGGGTCTCTTTGGGGGGCGCTGCTCTGTGCTTGGATGCTCACGGTGTGTGGTTCAAGTGCGACAGCGGCGTATAATCTTGGACTACTTGTAAAAAGCACCTCTTCGCTTGATACGGAAGAGCAAGCTGCTTACAACTTTGCTGCATCTAGGGGATTCAATGTTATTGCTTTGGATTCAGCTGCTATCGTTGCTAACCCAGCAGTTCTTGGAACCTGTAGCGGTTTTTGGGCGGCGAACAATTCGGAACCCAAGAGTTTCAACAATCCGACCATTATCTCAGCTCTGAGAGTCGAAATAGAGAATCATAATAAGGGGCTCTTGATTACATGGTATGGCAACTATATGGCGCAATACCTGGGGTTGGGCACCGCTTACCCGGGAGGCAGTTGGAGCCCTGCAGTCAGCGATCATGAGTACTGGATAGACAAGATCGATGCTCACCCTGTATTTGAGAACATCGCAAGTTGGATTCCTCCCGTAGGGCCTCCCGATGATCAGTCGAAACTGTTGTGGTACGCAACTCCCGGTTACATTCCAATAGGAAACATTAGCATCAACTGGTCTGTGCCCGTTTCTCACTACTATTTTGCCCACATTTGGGCGAGTTATGGTTGGTGCCACCAATCACCTGATCCCGTTCTCTGCGCAGAATATGGAATCACGTGCACGTGCGAGCGGGGCGTCTCTCGAGCCTGCATATATGAAGCGAGGGTCGGAACTGGATCTGTCATGATGGGGCCGAATTCAATGGCGGGCGCGGATCACTGGAATTGGGGTCCACTCGGATATCAGTTGCTGGAGAACATGATTGGATACGTGTGCGCAGTACCTCCACCTATCCAGGGTACTATCAGCGATGGCATCACCCATAATCCGTTAGAAGAGGCACTAGTCGAGGCACTCCGCGGAGGGGTGACCATCGACTCCGTTCAGACACTCCCAAATGGACAATACGCTTTCTACGACCTTCCGAGCGGAGACTATGTTATCAGAGCGAGGAAGTCAGGGTTTGAAACAGCAACAAGCGACTTGCTTCACTACTCTCGTACAAACACCGTGCTCGCCAACCTGTTTCTCTGGCCTCTGGCAAGCCAGACCGCACCCGACCTCTTTGTTTTGGAAAGTGACATTACTTGGACAGTGCTTCAGAGTGGTGCACTTACTGTCACGGCGATGGTACACAACGGTGGAATGACTGCTCAGAACGTAACGGTGCGTCTATTAGACGAAGATATGTCTTCAGGTAGATCTGTGACGACACAGATTGAGTCAGATCGCATTATCCCTTCGCTTGCAGCAGGCGGAGCAGAGTCTGTATCAGCTAGCTGGGTGCCGACCTCGAGTTATCACAGAATTCACGTAATCGTGGATCCAGACAATGCAGTTGCTGAAACGAATGAGGCAAATAACGCTGCGAGTCGACTCCTCGGAGCAGTGGGCCGCACACCGCCACGTGTTGTGTCTGTTCGGGCAAAGTGGGACGGTGATCCCAGGCAGGACGTGATGGGGCAGTTTCTGGCTGGTGTGGAGGGCGAGGGTAATACTTTCTATGCGGATGTGGAGGACGACGACCGCGATGTTGAGCGCGTTGAGTTCACATTTTGTAACACGACTCTTATAGACAGCACGGGCTCAGACGGATGGTCTGTAGACTTCGATACGGGTACACTCCCTGGCGAGGACGTCATTCTGATGATAGTGGCTCGTGATGCGGCTGGGCTGGTGTCAGGGCCCAGGCTTGCGACGATAGACATGGTTCCCAAGCCCGATTGGATGAACACGTATGTCAAGTTTGCCCCATGCGGTGTCGGCGGCGGAATTGGTTTCGAAAACGGGTACTTCAAGTTCATTGGAGAACTGAACCCTCCTGGTTCTGCCAATATCTGCACCATACTGTCATTTCAGCATTCCTTTCCTCCCGACATGTTTATGCTCGGCGGAAAGGAAAACAGCTTCAACGGGGCAATCGAGATTCAGCTATGGTGGCCACTATACAAAACGCTTGGTCCCAAGGCGAAGGGGTCTTTCACCATGGAACAGGAGTTCTTGCAAGGTCCACTCTGCGGGAGCGGCAGGCGCTATTGGGACGAATCCGTGCAGCAGTGTCGCGATGCTGTTACCGGATTGTTTCTTCCGAGTGATTGCTGCGGAGGGAACACAAAGACAATTGAGTTTGAGCTCACTCTGAATCCAGACTTGACGATTGAGGGTTTCCGCATAAGCGGGGAGTGGGAACAGAAGCTCCTTTCAGTAGAATACACGCAGCTCGTGCCAATCCAGCCTCCGGCGCTTTACGGGGTTCTTGGTATCGGACTTGACATCTTCGGCCGCCTAGGGCTGGCGCTTGGGGCTGAGAACGATCTCCAGGCCGTATATATTGAGCCTTCTATCGGGGCATCGGCTCAGATCAATGGAACTCTAGGCATTGATGTTGCTCTTCTTGCTAGATTCGAATTCATTTTCTCCCCGCGTCTGAATTTGGACTATTCCTTGCGCTTCGAATCACCCGGCGGCACCACAGGCGAAGGAACAGGGACCTGGGAAGTAAGGTGGACGATACAGGGCTGCATCCTATGGGGCACTATGTGTGGGGAGATAGCGAGTGGCGCCTACGGACCGTATGACCTTTCTCATGCATATCCTGCGCCTCTGCCAAACATTGCAGGTACACCGAAACTCGAGCTTACGTTGAAATTACCTGACCCTATCGCATTTCCTGCACTGCGAAAGGGTCCCTATAATCGCCTTGGGCTCGTGTGGATCAGGGACGTAGATCCGGATACTTCCCGTGTGGATACTGAGGTCTACTGGGCCTGGGCTGACTCGAGTGGAGTCTGGTCTGATGCCATACCCGTTACTGGAGGCGGAGGAAGCGATGGTTTGTTCCAGCTTAACCCGACTCTTGCATTTGAGCCTTCGGGCAAAGCGGTAGCAGTGTGGACACAGAACTCTCTCAGCGAAGGTGAAGCTGGTTCAGGCACACTCACGCTTTCACAGGTGCTGGATAGACAGGACATCTACTGGGCGCGATGGGATGGTACTTCTTGGTCCTCCCCGAGCCCTTTGATGGCTGATTCCACGGAGCCGTATAGGGCTGACGGATTACCTGCAATCGACATTGGTAATTATGGACAAGGCCTTGTTGTGTGGGACCGATGTGTTTCAGATTCTTCACTGGCTCAAGGCGATAGGGAGATTCTGTACGCTGTTTATGACAGTTCTAGTGGCACATTCGAAGAACCGGAAGTACCAGAAGATGCACAGATTACTCATAATGATGTGGACGATTACTCACCGGTGATTGCATATAGGTCTGACGGATACGCGGAAGCAGTATGGCTGAGAGATGTACCCGGTACTGGCCCTATGGGAGCCTGTGAGAATGAAGTCGTGGCCATGACGTGGGATGGGGATTCTTGGTCTGACTTCAGGGTACTCGCGAGCGGCTCTGGCATGTATCGCTCGCCCTCCGTCACATGTCTTCCATGGGGATATGCTCTGGCCACATGGGTCGTCCTTCAGGTTGCCGAAGAGGATTCGTCCGCCGTTTACACCATCGAAGCCGAGCAATGGTACTTTGGACCGGCCACGCCGCGGCCTGTACGACTAAGGGCGTTTCAATCACCTCAAGTTGTATATCGGTCTCCCTTCCAGATAGAAACACCGGTGGTTCAGGTTGACGCTCGCAACATTGCAGCTATTGTATGGCGCGGGCACAACGGGTTCGACGGTGATCTTTTTTGTTCCGTGAAGGATCTGGAGTCTTACGGAAATACATGGACAGAGCCAGACACGCTCACAAACGATGATCTCACCGATTGGATGCTCACAGCGGCCATCGATGATCAGAATAACCTGCACTTTGTTGACCTCAAGAGCGACCTGAGTGGTTCTCCGGGGCTTGCCAATAGGGGCACGTTCCTTGACGGTCTTTCCATTGGTTCGCGTGGCATTCAGTGTGACCTTACGTTGTCAGACGAACTTAACTTCGGCTTCCGACCGATGGCTGCGGATCTGAAAATTGTTGCTGACAGCTTCACCGTGTCCAGTCTCTACGCGGCTGAGGGCGATTCCGTCGTGGTAAGCGCGTTTGTGCGGAACATAGGTGATGCTACTACTCCCGGTTCTGATGTGCGTTTCTATGATGGGGACCCTGACTCAGGTGGCGTTGTGATCGGCGCGGATGTGAGCATTGGCGGTATTCCGCCTGGCACTGGCGTGAGGGCTTCTCATGTTTGGGTGGCATCTTCTGGGATTCACGAAATATATGCAATCGTCGATCCAACTAACTCTATCCCCGAGCAAAACAAGTCCAACAACAGCGGATTCATGATAACCTACTGTGTGCCTAACCTCAGCGTGGACACCGTACTCATCTCAGACAACTACCCATCGCCGGGTGCGGATGTCACGCTGCAAGCAATCGTCAGGAACGCACACGGGACTTCTTCCCCGGCCGATACGCTCGTGTTTTTCGTCGCTGACACGATTCTTGCGAAGCGAGGAGTAGAGCCTCTTGCAGTAGGCGCTCGTGACACGTGCGTTTTCACTTTAGCTGCTCCAGTCGGCAAAACTGTTCTTGCTGCATTCGTAGATTACGACAGTACGCTGCTTGAAAGCGACGAAACTGACAATGGCAAGCAGTTGATCTTACCTGTCATGCCAGACCTTGTGGTTTGTTCGGATTCAATTTCCTGCGCGCAACTTGACTCTCTGACCTATCGGTATCTAACAGTTCTTCACAATGCTGGCGGTGTGAATGCAGAGAGTGTTTGGGTGTATTTTTTTGACGGTGCACCTCTTCTTGCAGGAGCGATCATCGACAGTGCGTTGGTGACTTGGATTCCCGCTCGGTCTGGTGTTTCGGTCAGCATGGACTGGCAAGCACCCATCGGCCTGACAACACTTTTTGTTGTCGCCGACTACCGGGATCGAATTGCAGAAGGATTTGAGGACAATAACGAAGGTCACCGCAGCTTCATCTCTTCGGTCATGCCAGAGCTTGCGATAACCCAGCACGACATCAGTTTTGGGACTAGTGACCGGATGACCTTCCACTTTGTGTCCACGGTGCACAACTCTGGCCGTGCAAGTGCACCGGCCGTTCGTGTGCGTTTCTATGACGTGCCCGACAGCGTGACTGTGACGGAGATAGGTGCGCGGATAATCCCTGTTCTCGAGGACAGTTCGTTAGCCGTAGTCACATTTGTCTGGACTCGTCCAGACACCCTAGCAAGGTTTGTGAGAGTGTGGGTCGACAGGGACAGCCTGATCGCAGAGGCAAATCGGGGCAACAACTGGGCTGACATATATGTTGCGAGCCCGACTTCGGTGGAGAAGGTCTCACCTGTAGCTCCTTCAGTTGTGACGTTGGATCAGAACTACCCGAATCCATTCAATGGTGTAACCACGATCCGTTATGGGCTGCCAGCAGATGGTCAGGTTAGGCTGACTCTGTATGACGTCTCAGGGAGGCCGGTGGCTCTGCTGGTTGATCGTCGTGAAAGTGCGGGTTATCATGTTGCTGTTTGGGACGGGCGGAATCAAGATGGGCGTCCGGTCTCAAGTGGAGTCTACTTCTATTGTCTTGAGACAGAGAGAGTTCGCACGACCCGGAAGCTTGTCTTTCTCCGTTAGTATCAAATGACCACATGAGTGGTTAGGGACCCGGGCTGGAGACCGGGCATAGTTGCCGGGACCTTGGCTCCGTGCGAAAGCGGACGGGAATAGCCACCCTGAACCTGTAGCCGCCGCACGAGGTTGTTACTCCACAGAGTACCACGTGGATACCTGATTGGAACGCAAATGAGAATCCTATACATATTCCCGCATCCGGATGATGAGTCCTTTGGCCCTGCAGCGGTAATCCATTCCCAGATCAAAAACGGACACGAGGTCTACCTGTTGACTCTGACAAAGGGTGGAGCGACCCAGCAGAGGCATAATCTGGGATTGACAGTGGCGGAGATGGGTGAAGTACGGTACCGGGGAATGCTGGCTGTTGAGAAAGTGTTAAAGTTGAGCGGAATGACAGTCCTGGATTATCCAGACAGCGGGTTGAAGGAGCTGGATCCGAGAATTCTCGAGCAAGAGATCAAGAACCGTATTGAGAAACTGAGACCTGAGATTATCGTTACACATCCGGTACACGGCATAAGCGGTTTTCACGATCACTTAGTTACCCACGCGGTGGTGAAAAGAGTCTATGTCGAACTGCGGGGAGCCAGAGTAGTTTCTCTCAAGCGGTTGGCTTTTGTAACTCTTCCGGACAGCGAGGAGCCGACCTGGATGGAAGGGGGATCGGCGAGATTGAAGCTGACCGAAAACGCGCTAATAGACTGTATCGTTCGTTTGGAGGGTGACGACATTGAGGCGATGAAGAACGCCCTGGGTTGCTATGCTAGCTACAAGGAAACGATTGAGAAAGCAGGCGTCCTGGAGAAGATTGGCGATAGGGTCTATCTTGAGATCTACGGTGAAGATTTTTCGCCGCCGCTGGGTGATTTGACTGATCGATTGCAGGCTTAGTGCTTTCTGATTATTTTTTGGGAGGACGGGCAAACAGGAGCTCGAGGCTTCGCGCCCGCCAGCCCCTCTTGGTCTGCTGGCTGTGGTAGAGGGCTGCTGGGCGAGAGCCTTGCGCTAGGCGACCGTGAGGGCTGGAAGGTAAGCGCCGATTGCGCGGAGTGCGCCCGAGGGTCGGGGAGGACGTGGCATCGACGGCGAGGTCCGTCGCCGAGCCATGCTGGGAAAGAACCGAGCGGTAGCGGCCAAGCGTTGCCTCGGTTGTGCTATGCCGCGGAGAGCCGTGCTTTACTTGGGGCAAAATGAGTGGGTGTATACGAGGGCACTGAACCTATAGAAAAGCATTGCGTTAGCGCTGAGAGACTTTGAGGGATCTGACATTTGTCCGATCCCTCAAATTGTTTTGCACCTTGCAGACGGCGCTTGAGGGAGCAGTCTGCTGAAGAGGATTGCGAGGCTGTAGCGGTGACAGGCGAGTTCCGCCTTGCTTGTCGGTGCATGTATGATATGATAACCACCTGCACTGTGGTACAGTTCGGCTAGAGTCGGTGTCTGGAGTCTCAGGGCGAGTTCTTCGGCCTGAAGTATGGAGGCAGGACGTGTTGCGACGGACTGCAATTGTGCTTCTCTGTCTGGCTATTGCTCCAGCGATTGTATCTTCCTGTTCTAAAGACAAGGTTACAAACCCCAAGATCCCTCTTGACATGCAGACCGCTATAGACAAGGTCAAGAGGGAAATCATCCCAAATGCAGTGCCAGAAGGCGCGCAATACGTCTGCTTGAGAATGGACGGCTCGATCGCCGCAGGGAGTACAATCGAGGAAGACGCTCCAAGCGGCGGGGTCTCGGGCATCCGCAGGGTCGCGCGCACCTCCGTTCCTATTAGCGAAGAGTCCTATTTCTTTTATCTCGATCTTTCTCCCGGGGCTTACTACGCCCACCCGGTTAAGTACATAGTGGTCGGAAAAGGCGGAAGCTATCAGGTAGTTGATGCTCGGTGGTGGCCCAGAATCAACGGCCAGATTCCCGCGCAGATTCAGAACCCCGTACCGGACTCGCACTACATTGTCGACGCCAACGTAGATATCAAGCCTCCTGTGGGGATTTTCACGCCTATCCAGTTTCCTTCGCCCGGCGGTCAGTCTATAGAGGGCTTTTTCGCGGTTGAGGGTCTCACGCCTGGCCAGCCATGCTATTCCGATGCGTGGAACACGTACGAGAACGCGATTGATTTCTTCAACATGTTCAAGAACAGCATCTCGACTGTGGACGGAGTGATTCACGAAGACGCGGCAAACATCCTGGCGAAAATCCACACCATGGCGACGGAAGAGAAACAGGTAATCACGATTTTCATAATTGCCCACGGCGACGTGGACGAGATCCGCCTCGGTGATCAGACACTGACCGCAAATCAATTTCGCGAAGAATTGAGCGGTCATCCGGCGACAGATTTCAATTTTCTGCTGGGCGCCTGCCACAGTGGGAGCTTTCGCGACAACCTAGAAACACTGTCGAATGTGCACGTGCTCCTGACGGCGTGCGGCACTAACGAAGGCGCAGACGCCGACATAGACACCGTGGGTCCCTATTTCGACCTCAATCCTGAGGACACTGGAAGCGAATGGTCAAGTTCCTTGTTCCATATGGCAAGGCTGCTGGTGCAGGATGCCGAGGACTGGGGTCTCATTAGGACGTGGGCATCAGCGGCCGGCGTTACTGAGAGTTCCATGCTCTTTTGTTGTGCTGAAATGGCTGCCCTTGGATACGACAATGCGCTCGGAGACTTTGACTGCCTTGATCTTTCAGTTTGGCTGCAATGGGCTAACCCGGTGACCTATAGTTCGTTCACATGGCCGCGCGGGCCGTTACCCGTACTTACGTCAGAGGAACAGCGGGCAACGTACGGTGAACGCGTGGCAGCTGGTTCTGTTGGTAGGTCGGAGTGTCGAACCGCATCCGTAGAATCCTGTAATTGATGACCCTCCGGGTTTGACTTGGGGCAAAATGAGTGGGTGTATGCGAGGGCGCTGAGGCTTTAGCGACCTGGGTAGTTGGAGATTGCTTGCTTTGAGGGGTCTGACAGACGTCAGGCCCCTTGCTGTTTGCCATCGGACGCGGACAGGCGTTTTCGGGTAGTGGGCTATTTTGAGTTGTGGGGAGAACTGACAGGTTGAGCCAGAGAAGAACGGCTCAGAATCAGTGGACGGATTCGTCAGGTCGAGGGTACGGAAATGGTAGCGGGAAATTCCAGGTCGTGCCTGATAGCGAAGCGCTTGTCCGCTCCGTGCTTGAAGCAAATATAACCCGGGAGCGTTCGACCTTCAAAGGCTTTAAAGCGCGCCTTGGACGCGGGTATGTACACGCTAATCAAGACCGCGTCTGTGGGCTCCAGTCGGAGGTTTTCCCGCACCTTCTGAGTATCCAAGCGTCGAAAATCTACGTTTCTCCGTTTGGGAATTACGGTGCAACTCTTCTCCAATGGTTTGGGCTTGGGCACCCAACATGCCTTCGGATAGAAGATCGTTCCAGGTCCATTGTAGATAACCTCAATTTGGATTTCGAACACGATCCACTCTGGATCGGTAGTGTGCCTCGCTTTCATTACCCCCGTCTTTGCCTTGAACCTATGTTGTCGCTGAAGCCACCAATGCAGGAATTGGAAGGCTGTGAAGACAAAGAGTCCGATGCCGATAACAAACTGCGAGTATTCTCTGACTGCCGTCCAATCCACCCGCAACCGTTCTTTCTCCAGTTTATGTTGAGTTCTTCCGTTCGCCAAAATCGCATAAACGTTAGCACTGACGTTCGTGATCGTCAACAGCAAGCGTTTTCGCTTGCATTGGCGATACTTTGGTAGTATGGATCTGGCTGCTGTCAAGTGAGTTTTTGTTGGAGAGGAGAGCGGTTTACCGACGATTATCAGGCTAGTATTCGTGTATTGGGTACCACATCTTCTTCTGTTCGTCCGGAGCTGCCTCTGTCTGATAACGCGGGTTACTGTTCAGTTTGTACCGCACACCAAAGACGAGGATTCTCCTATCGTAGCTCTCCTCTCATAAGTTGTTATGCGTCGTCTCAGTTAGTCTGAGGCGCAGCTTTCATAATGGCCCATACGAAGCCACAGAGTTCCCTAGCTACGGCTGTGATGGCTACGTGTAGATGTTTTCTGTGGCTTAGATAGTAGAACCTCCTTGATAGACGGTGTTGGGCCTTGATAGCTATGGCGACCACTTCTGGTGGTTGACCCTGTCTGCGTCTGTTTAGTAAGAGATCCGCGCCTGCGCGATGATGGTTGTTCCAGGCGGCTTCTACCAGGACACGTCTTGCATAGGTGCTGCCGGCTTTTGTGATGGAGCCTTTGCGTTCCCTGTCTCCCGAAGAGTGCTCAGTGGGTACAAGGCCGAAGTAAGCCATGAGAGCCCTGGGAGAGTGGAAGCGGTTGATGTCATCGATCTCGGATAAGAGGGTCATTGCGGTCAGAGTCTTTACTCCTCTCAGACAACAGAGCGGCTCTATGTAGTTTCTGTAGGGTGGTTGTTGAGAGTAGCGATCGATCTCTGTGTCCAGGGCATTGCGTTGCGTTTCCATATACTCGAGGTGTTCTAGTTCAGCGCTGAGAGCTGTCTGCAGCGGTCCCTGGAGTTCGCGGCGTAGTTTGCTGAGCCATTGTTTGTGTTTTCCTCTCCATAGTGATTTGCCTTCACGGTAGACCAGTCCGTGGGAGAGGAGGATGCTCGAGATACGACGTTTGGTGGATTTGCATTGTTCCTGATACGAGTAGCGTAGCCTTAAGAGGTGACGAACAGCTTCCTGGTCCTCGGTTGGTATGTGGATAGGGGTCAGGTGTCCGCTTCTGTAGAGTTGTACCAGCATCACTGCATCGAGGCGGTCAGTTTTTCTGCGGTCTCCGGGTTTACGGGGAATGAGCGATGGTGCGATGATGTCACAGTGGAAGCCGTCGCGCCTGAGGACCCTGTGCAGCACGTATCCTGCGCAGGAGGCTTCATAACAGCCCCGGACGATACCCTTTTCAGCTAGGCGGCGGAAGAGGCGTCTTACCTTTGTGAGATCACCTGACATTTTGAGGACCTTTGCCTCGTTGCTGTCGTTTTCGAGGATGGCAGCTGTGATAGAATCGATGTGGACATCGAGACCTACCCATATATACTTGGACTGTGACACGGCTGGGCTCCTTTCCTTTTTGAGTGCTTGCGGCACTCATGTGGCTCTGGTAGGAACGGTTAGCGATAACAGCTCCACACTAACCCACGGTTAGGGGAGGAATCCAGCCAGATCCATAAAGTCTGATA
>Ga0315289_10004116_pt1 | contig 21779 bp, 15 predicted proteins | sample YL17G11_40_MG_FD_203452 | JGI IMG/M metagenome (GOLD analysis project Ga0315289, IMG submission 203452) | Sediment microbial communities from Yellowstone Lake, YNP, Wyoming, USA - YL17G11_40 | ecosystem: Environmental > Aquatic > Freshwater > Lake > Sediment | place: USA: Wyoming | collected... | reverse complement strand
GATTACGTGCTTGATCCCCTCAATGAGTCAGAGCGGTCCGAACTCCCGGAGATTCTCGATTCTGCCTGTCTCCTCATTCAGACACTCATCAGAAGCGGTGTTGATGCCGCAATGAACACCTTCCATAGGAAAAAGACTCTTCCACCGAATACCCTATAGTTACTTTTAATTAAAAAAATTCTCAAAAATAACCTCTTTGGATTATTTACACCATTAAATTTTCCGTTATAGAGTAGGGGCATGCAACTCGGCCTCAATGTCAATACTTTTAAACGAGATCTAATCACCACCATATCAAAAAATAGAGTTTTCGATGATAGGGATACACTTTTACGATATTCCCGGGATCAGAGTTTCACGCCGCCCTGCATGCCGGGGTGTGTGGTAATACCTCAAACCAGGGAAGAGGTGCAGGAAGTGGTAGTTCTTGCCAACCGTCACCTCATACCGATAGTCCCCTACAGTTCCGGCAAGAACTTTTACGGGGCTGCAGTGCCCAGCCGGGACAACGGGATTGTGCTCAGTCTGGAGGGGATGAAGAGGATGATAAGGATTAACACCCAGGAGTGGAATGCAATCATTGAGGCAGGAGTAACCTACCGGGAGCTCCAGGATGAGCTTGATAAGGTTGGTTGCTGTATCCCCTCTCCCCTGCTCACCCCTCCTTCTGCCTCTGTTGTCTCAACCATCATTCAGAGGAATCACCCGATCACCGCCACTGACTTTAACTACGGGAACGAACTGATCTTTGGGTATGAGATAGTGCTTCCTGACGGGAGTTATTTCAACATAGGAAAACAGGCAGTAGGTGGTCCCGGCCGCTACGTAGGTCAGCCGACCGGTCCCGGCCTCAACTTCTGGCGGTTCTTCCAAGGGGCCTGTGGGACGCTGGGGGTAGTGACCAGCATGGCCGTCAAGATCATGAAGAAACCGAAGGTGCTCAAGGCCCACTTCTTCGGATGCCGGGATAGCAGGGAGGCGATGACCGTAATCCGGGCAACCCAGAAGAAGGAGCTCGGCCTGATATGTTTTGCTCTGAACCGATTCAACCTTGCCGCATTCGTCCTTTCGAATAGTCCTGAAGAAAAGGAGAATCTCAGGGCTGGCACGTACGTAGGCATTGATGGTGCAGAAAAGTGGAGAAGTGATCAGCAGCAAGAGTTTCAATCCCTTCAGGAGAGCCTTCCACTCTGGACGGTGGTGATTGTTTCCGCCGGTTTTGACCGGAGGGCAGAGGAAAAGATTGCCTACGAAGAAGAGGATATCCAGGAGACCGGCATCACCCCCGAGGAGACCGTTGGGGAAGTAGAAGGTCTGGGTGAGATGATCCTGAAGGATACGCTAAAGCCCCAAAGGATGCAAAAGCGGTTTGGATTCAAGAATACGATCCAACCCCTTTCTTTCTATTCACCCAATATCAGGGTGAGCGAATTCGAAAAGATCATACAGGATACCGCACGGGAGAGTAACCACCCTAAGGATCAAATCGGGGGCTTTCTTCTCCCCATTGAACGGGGGAGAGCCGTTTTCTGTCAGTTCGATCTCCACTGTCCCCCCGAAGATAGGGAACAGGTTAAAAAACTCTATCGAACGGTGAGCGAAGCCCTGATCGAGAGAGGGGCATTCTTTGATCCACCCTACAGTATCTGGTCAGAGATGATGTATAGCAGAACCGGAACCTACACCCAGTACCTGAAGAAGGTAAAAAGAGAACTCGATCCCCAGGGGATCATGAATCCTGGGAAACTGTGCTTCTAAAACAGGGTTCAAGGGGCAAAGGGGTCAAGGGATGTAGGGGCGAGGCGATGCCTCGCCCAAGGATTACCGCAAGAGCGGCCTTCGGTCTTATGAACTCTCGAATCCTTGAATCCTACTCCATGGATATTTTGGAGAAAGACCTTATGCTTGAACTGGAAAAGGAATTAGCAGAGTTTAAACACCAGGCCTGGAATTGTTTTCGTTGCAGCATGTGTAAGCATGTCTACCCCTGGCACCTCAAGAGCGAGGAATTCTATCAGATCTGTCCCAGCGGGGCGAAGCGGAAGTTTGACGCCTACTTCTCCCAGGGGAGGATGGATATTATCCGGGCCTACTTGGACGGGGATTTAAGAGATTCACCCAAGCTCTTAGAGATCATCTACCAGTGCACCTCCTGCGGTGCCTGCGAATACATCTGTTCACGCATCAACAACCGCTTTCCCCGGAGGAACATCGAGGCATTCCGGGCGAAACTGGTCCAGGATGGCAAAGGGCCTCTCCCTGAGCACAAACCTGTTGTTGACAGTATCAGAAATTACAACAACCCCTGGATGCAGCCAAGAAGCCGGAGAAATACCTGGGCCAAGAAGCTCAAGATAAAGGACCTGAGCAAGGAAAGGGCAGAGGTTGCCTACTTCGTAGGGTGCACCTATTCCTTCCAGAACGAGATAAGAAAAGTGGCCTCCCATACCGCATCAATCCTGCAAAAGTGCGGAGTGGATTTCGGCATTCTGGGGACGGCGGAAGAATGCTGCGGCAGTCCGCTCCTCCGCATAGGGGTAAGAGACCTTTTCATTGAGCGGGCAGAGAACAACATCAGGGCTCTGGAGAAGAGCGGTGTAACAAGAGTCATCACCTCCTGCGCTGGTTGCTTCAGTACCTTAAAACGGGATTATGAAAAGGTTGAGGAACTGCCGTTCCAGGTTCTCCATGCAGTAGAGTTTATAGACCAGCTCATCAGCGAAGGGAAACTTGTGTTCTCAAAAGAGATCAAGAAGAAGGTGACCTACCACGATCCCTGCCACCTGGGACGCTGTAGCCGGAACTCGGTACCAACCACTGCCGATACTGGCGTCTACGATCCTCCCCGGCGGATTTTGAAGAGCATCTCTGGCATTGAGCTGATCGAAATGGACCGGATAAGAGACAGCTCATGGTGCTGTGGTGCAGGGGGAGGGGTAAGGTCTGCTTACCCTGACTTTGCCCAGTGGACAGCAAAGGAGAGAATACGAGAAGCCCAAAAGACAGGAGCTGAGGTTATGGTCACTGCCTGCCCCTGGTGTGAATCTAACCTGGGAGATGCCTTAGAGGCTGAAGGTAATCCAATGAAGATGTGTGATGTATTAGATCTGGTAGTGGAGGCAATATAAAAGACAGGGTTCAAGGGGCAAAGGGGTCAAGGAGTCTAATGAAAATGTCAAATGACAAAGCCCAAATATCAATTTGGCATTTGGATTTAATTTGAACTTTAGATTTTGACATTTGGATTTTCGGAGAAGAAGTAAAAATGAATAATGACCATGATTCTCTACTGAAAGAACTTCAGAACATCGTTGGTGAGGATTGGGTTTCAGATGACCAGGCAATCCTGGAAAGTTACGGCAAAGACCCTGGCTTTAACACCGTCCTCCGGAAGCATCAAAAGGACCCCAACATGCTCCCGGAAATGGTAATCCTCCCGGAAACCACGGAAGAGATCCGTGCAATCATCCTGAAGGCGAAGGAATACGGGAGGTGTGTTATCCCCATCGGGACCGGGAACAATCAGACCGGGTTTTGCATCCCGATTCGTCCCAAGACAATCAGTGTTGATACCAAGAGGATGAACAGGATACTGAACATTGATGAGGTCAATATGACCGCCACAATCCAGCCAGGCGTGAGTTATGCCAGGCTGCAACAGGAGACCATGAAGAGAGGCCTCTGGAATGGCGGGACGCCCCTTGCCCCCTCCAATCACCACGTCATATCCCAGATTCATGCCTTCTACGGCCTCTGGCAGAGTGCCCTGAAGTATTCCGCCGGTATCCGTTCCATCGTCAATCTCAAAGGGGTTACTCCTGAAGGGGACATTTTAGAGACGGGCTCAGCCTCTTTGCCTAAGGCAGGAAACTTCTGGTGGTATGGGCCAGGGCCTGACTTAAAAGGACTCCTTGAGGCCGCCACCGTGGGAAGCCTCTGGTTTATCACGGAAGCCACCTTAAAACTCTACCCCTGGGCAGGGGGCGACTGGCCGAACGAAGAAGTCATTGATCGCCCTCCCCTCCCCCAAAATCACCGTATCTACTTCGTGGAGTTCAAGAAGTTCGAGGACATGTATCAATTTTTCTACGAGGTCTCCCACAATGCCATCGGTTCCCACTTGAACCTGATTAATGACACCTTTAATTCTTTCAATACGCAACCCACACTTGAAGAAAGCGAAAAGAAATTCAAAGAGGGATACTTCCCGAAACTCTTAATCTACATCATCCTTGCTGGAATATCCTCACAAAAACAGCTCGATTTTGAGGAGCGGGTGCTCAGGGACATCATCAAAGATACCCATGGAATCCTGAGAACTGATGAACTCAAGGATGTTCTCTCAACCTGGCATGGTGATGCTTTCCGCTCTGCCACCTCCATGCGGATGGGGAGGCATGGTTCCTATCACCTGGTAAAGATGAGCGAGTTACCCTTGGACTGTGTTGAGGAGGTTTACAAGGATCATATGACCTTGGTCGAGGGAACCGAGCACTACATGATGGACGATGAAATACCATTCGTGTATATACACGATCGTGGGTATTGGCAATTGAGTGAGACCGACTCCTACTTTGATCAGAACGACCCCAAGGAGTGTGAACGCTCAATGAACAGGGTAGCCACAGGAGAATTTCGGATGGTGACTGATGAAAATAATCGCACGGGCTGGTACATCTGTGGGTTCGAACCATTTACCACCCTCTACGGACCCAAGATCGGTCCCAATTTTCACCTCCTGTTGAAGAAGATCAAGAAGGTGTTTGATCCCTTGGACACTATGAATCCAGGGAAACTTGTAAAAATATAGATATAGCGAGGATCAGCTTGATTTGTTGAATGTGTTGAATGTAAAAAAGACCTTGACATGCTATTTAATTGAGAATAAAAAGTGACTTGCACAAAGCAGACTTATCTAATAAATAAGAATAAACGGTGACACACTAACGGGCAACTAACCTTCAGATACTTTAGACTTTGATGATCATATTTCTTTCTTAAACTATAAGTCTCCGTAAGGGGAATGAAATATAAGAAGAAGAGCATCAAACAAAAGGGAGGGGGATACTATGAAACGTACAGGTATTTGGTTATTAGCTTTAGTGTTTGTCAGTGTTGTGATTTCTATTCATATGAATGAAGCCTTTGCTTTCTCACTATTGGACGGGAAGCTGAATATCAAGGGCTTCATAAAAAACGACTCTGCCTGGCGTACGAGAAACGGTTCCACTACTGGTCCTCATAACGGACTGGAAGGCGGAGACTGGGTTCTCATGCGGAACACCTTCCAGACGGAGATCCTCTGGGAACCAACACCCTGGTTCTCGCTGTTTGTCATGCCCAGGATTGTCTATGACGCTGCCTTGGATCTCGACGCCAGCCTTGAACACAGGATTACCTCCAGTAAACATCACGATGTCCAGTATGAAAAGGGTATACGAGAGATCTATGCTGATTTCATGCTCAAAAATATCGGGGTCTGTGGTGCTGATACGAGGATTCGAATCGGCAAACAGCAGATCATGTGGGGAGAGTCTGACCTCTTCAGAATGGCCGATATCATCAACCCCTTGGATATAAGCTGGATGTATCTCCTCTATGCATCGGTTTCCTCATTTGAAGATATCAGGATACCGCTCTGGGCAATCGATGTGAACTGGTCTATGTCAACCGGGCATCAGTGGGGCGTTGAACTGGTGTTCATGCCGCTGAATTTCCAGGAAGGATTTGAGCCCCATCGTCTCCCCCAATCAGGTTCCAACTGGGATCTGGGCCTTCCCCAATTCCTGCTTGATTCGGTCTATGACTCCGCGCCTCATAATGATTCGTCAAACGCTTCCGGCGGGATAAAGCTGAAGGGGATATTCGGAGGATGGGAAGTGGCCGTGTTTGATTTTTATTCCCGTGTCCAGTACCCCGTTTTCAGGGAGGACTTTCTCACGAGGTTTATAGGGCATATGTCCCCGGCGGGTGTACCGAAGCCAGGCAAATACTTCTCGTTTCCTTTCACCAATAAAGCTGGTGCCACGTTCAATAAGTACGACGAGAGATTTAAGATAGTATGGAGGGGTGAATGTGTATTTCAGTTTGATGAACCTATGGTTGATCAGAGCTTCTACAATAATACATTCACCAACCAGAAGGTATATGAGAGGAACACCTTCTCCTTTATGTTAGGGTTTGACCGGCCTACCATGATTCCATTCCTTAACCCCAACCGGAGTGTCTTCATTTCCGGTCAGATGTTCCAGAAACACATCTTTAACTTTCATGACAACTACATGCGAGATCCATCTCCTGGCGGTACAATAACAGATCCTAACCAGTATGTTTTCACCCTGTTGGTGAGTACTGGTTACAGGTGGGATACGATACTGCCTCAGCTCCTCATGGCCTACAACCTGGCTGGCGAGGGTATGGTAAATCCCCAGTGTGAATTCTGGCTTGGGAATAACTGGAGACTTGGGATAGGGTACCACATGCTACAGTCTCGTAATACAAAAAACCCATACTTCGGTACGTTTAGGGATAATGACCAGGTATATACCTGGCTGAAGTATCAGTTTGATTAGTAAATATTTATACTAAGGAGGTATAAAATGAAGGGATTAAGAAAGTCGTTAAAATTGTGGGTGTCTCTTCTTGCCATTTTCCTGCTATTAATCCCGTGCCTGACGATTGTTCAGGCAGCAGAACAGCAGAAGAAAGTAGCTGCATCGTCAGATGAGTGGTACAAGGAGTGGGAGAAACAGAAGGAGAAAGACCCCTGGTTGAAAGAGTGGTATGATATTCTCGGCTACAAACCAAAGCCTGATATTGAGTGGGAGAAAAAATGGGTGGGAAAGAAAATTGATGCAAGCAATGTTGATGAAGTGAAAGATCTCTTACCCCCAATTGCCTACCTCGTTTTTAAAAATTGGAAAAATGTTTTCGCCTATGTAGAACCAGCTATCTATAACTGGCGTCCAAGCCCGGGGTTCATAAAGGCTACTAAAGAGAATATGGGTAAAGCTACCTGTGGAGAAAAATGGCCGTATAACATGGACAATTTCGTAGCAGGATGCCCATTCCCCATACCCGGGAATGATCCTATTAAGATCGCATGGAACAGGGATCGGGGTGTTTATGAAGGTGATGATTTCACATACCGGGGAATAAGGTTTGAGGTGGTAGATCCCAAAGGCCGGGGACGTTCGGTTGACGTTGACTATAACCGGCTGAGATGGGCTTACAGAACAACTATGGCCCCCACGCCTGAGCTGCCAGGGAATACTGCCGGTATCTATCGAACCACTGCACTGAGAGTGTATGCACCTTTCGATCTTAACGGGTTAAATATGCTGGTCGTTAAGTATAAGGATACCCATAAAGAAGAGGACCTCTACCTCTACGTTCCCACCATGAGGAGGGTGCGGAGGATGTCGGCGGGTCAGAGGTGTGACAGTCTGGCTGGAACTGATCTTGCCTGGGATGATTCGGATGTGTTTGATGGAGAGGTGCGTCAGAACGACTATAAGTTTATCGGGATAGAAGATAAACTTGTATGGTACGACGTGCCTTATCCCTATCCAGAAACAGCAGACTGGGCTGGTCCATATGTTAGTGGGTTACCTATGCAGAAGAGGCCTATGATCATCATGGAGGCTAATTCAAACATTCCCAATTTCTGCTACAAGAAAAGGATATGGTGGATAGATCCAATTTCTTTCAGACACTACAACGCAACAATGTCCGACCAGAAAGGTAGACTCTGGAAAGAGCAGTATATAGCATGTACCAAGAGTATGAAAGACCCCAATAACCCGATGAATAATCCTTCTGCTATGACTCAGGCTGTTGACTGGATTGCCCAGCATGCAAGCCCCTGGCATTTTATGCCGCCAGAAAAAGGTAAAAACAATGGCCCGTACCTAAATACAGGCTGGGATCCAGGAATATTCACTCCTGAGGGATTAAAGAAGATGGGGCGCTAAGGGAATGATGAAGAAGAAGAATAGAGAATTGTAAAGTTAACATTAACATTCAATGGCGGAAAAAAGGCGATTCGTTTTCAAAAGGCGTTTCGCCTTTTCTCTAAGGAAAAAGAAACGAGTAGTTATTAACCTTATGGCTGGCGGAGAGATGAAAAGGTATATATCATATACGGTAATTCTGTGCTTGGCGTTTATGCTCAGTAATTGTATGAAAGGTGAAAAAACCAGCACCCCCACGCCAGGAGAAGCAAAGAAGGGTTATCAGATACAATTGCGGGATAAGTTTTATGATACGTGTTTTTTAGATGCAAAGAATATCTGGGTAGTGGGTCAATATGGTATTGCCCTTCACTCCGTAGATGAAGGTGTAACGTGGGAACTTCAGGAGAGCAAAACCGTTGAGTATCTCTACAGCGTAGATTTTGTGGATAAGGATAACGGCTGGATAGCAGGCTCTTTTGGAACGGTGCTGCACACGAGCGATGGAGGAAAAAACTGGGAAACACAGGTATCCAAGACAGAGAACAATCTGTTCGCTGTCGATTTCACTGATAAGGAGAACGGATGGGTAGTTGGATACTATGGCACTATCCTCCATACAAAAGACGGCGGGAAGACCTGGGAATCGCAGTCAATCGGGGAAGATGTAACGCTGAACAGCGTCACCTTTATTGATCCGGGCAGAGGCTGGATAGCCGGAGAATTTGGAACCATCCTGCACACTGCCACAGGAGGGAAAGAGTGGAAAAAGCAGGCACCTCCCAAGGATACCACCCTCTTTGGAATTCACTTTGCTGATGCAAAGAACGGGTATGCAGTAGGACTGGTAGGAACGATATTCAAAACCACAGACGGGGGGAAAACCTGGAACCTGATGAAGAGTGGGACCGAGCATACACTCTACAGTATAACCAAAGCAGGTAATTTCCTGTTCTCAGCAGGGGATAAAGGAACACTGGTTAAGGGTCCCATTGAAACAGGAGGCAAAGAGTTTATAGAAGTTCCTCTTAAAACCGAGCAATGGTTGTACGGTATCGCCTTTTCACCTGAGGAACCTCTCTCTGCCTGCATGGTTGGCGGGCAGGGAACCATTCTTTATACTAAAGACGGTGGAGCAACCTGGGTTTCCAGGGGTCTTACCTTTAACCTGTAGAAAAAGAGGAAACGATGGCAGGAAAGTTAGAGATATGGGAAGGTGCGTCGGCCACGGTAGCCAATTTTGTCGTCAAGTATCGAATCCTGATTGTCAGTGTTCTGACTCTTATCACCGTTTTTTTTCTCTTCCAGTTCAGGAACTTTAAGCTTAGTTCTGATTTTGGGGATCTCATCCCCCAGAAACACCCTTATATAAGGGTGCACAACAAGTTCCGGGATATCTTCGGCGGGGCGAATATTATTCAAATCGAACTGGAGGTAAAAGAAGGGGACATCTTCAATGCCAAGACATTAGAAAAAATATCGAAGATTTCAAATGGATTAACGTTCATTAACGGGGTAAATATCAGTAGCGTTTTTGCCATCAGCCAGCGAAAGGCGAAAAACTTTAAAATCGGCGAAGGTGGCACTATCTTAAGTCAGTGTCTGATGTGGCCGGATATCCCCAAAACAAAAGAAGAGATAGAGAACTTAAAGAGTGTTATCCATGCAAATGAATTGTATTACGGGAGTTACGTATCAGTTGACGATAAAGCTGTTTTAATCACCGCTGACCTCTACGAGTGGGGTTTAAATTATGAACGTATCTACAGAGATATCTTAAAGCTCTGTAACGAAGCCGTAGATTCAAATACCGAGATCTATATGGCTGGGACCCCCATACTCTATGGGTTTCTCTATGTAAATTTGTACAAAATACTTTACATACTCTTATTTTCGATAGGCATCATGATTGTCCTGTTATTCAGCTATTCGAGGAAGATTATCGAGATCATTATCCCACTCCTTTCTGCCACGATAACCGGCATTTGGGGTTTAGGATTTGCAACCTTCTTAGGGTACAGTTTAGATCCTCTCATTATAGTTGTTCCGATTCTCCTGAGCACCAGGATTGTGAGTCATTCACTCCAGTTGATTGAGCGTTATTTTGAAGAGTACAGAGAGTGTAGGGATAGGAAGACTGCTGTCCATTCATCTATCGAAGGTATATTCTTTCCGGGTTTAGCAGGGATCGTTACCGATGCTGCGGGAATACTTGTCATTGCCCTTATCCCCATTCCCATCCTACAGAAGCTGGGAATCATCAACTTTTCCTGGGCAATCTTTTCTACCCTTATTGTTTTAATCCTCAATCCTATTATCCTGACCTTCTGGCCGGCTCCTGTGAAATTATTAGAAAAAACGCAGGAAGAAAAGAAAGGTGTGGTTGACAAGATCCTCTATTGGGTGGCGTCCTTAAATACGAAGAAGAGCGGCAGTTGGGCAATCTTACTCACAGGAATTGCTCTCTTGTTTCTTTCTGGCTGGGCTTCCCTGTACTTAGTTACCGGTGATACCCGTCCCGGTTCATCCATCCTCTGGCCTGATTCCAGGTATAACCAGGATGTTAAACATATCAATCAGAAATTTCCCGGGACAGCTCCTCTCCTTATTGCAATTGAAGGGAATGAAGACCATGCTGTAAAGAGTCCAGAACTGCTCCAGGTGGTAGAAAAATACCAGAGGATGATTGAAAAAGATCCAACGGTTGGGGGTTCTGTAAGCGCTGTAGATGTGGTCAAGAGGATCAATATGTTCTTCCATGAAGGTGATCCCAAGTGGGATATCCTCCCTAAGGATTTCGCATCCATTGGCACCTTTATGTATGTATTTACGGCACAGTCTGACCCGGGAGATTTTGACCGCTATGCTGATAACCTGTACAAAAATGCGAGCATTGTCGTTTACTACAAGAATAAACTCGCTCCTACGGTAACGAATGCCATGAATAAAGCCAGGGAATTCTTTGAATCCAATCCGGTAAAGGGACTGAGGTTCAGCCTGGCAGGAGGAGTTATAGGAATCATGGCAGCGATGAATGAAACCCTTTTCAACTACCAGATGGGTACTATGGTAGTTTCGCTCATCGTGACCGCCGTATTTTGCTCTATCTTCCTCAGTTCGATTTTGTCAGGCTTTCTCCTCATCTTAAGTCTCATCATTGCGAACTATATGGTCTTTGGTTACATGGCTCTGCAGAACATCGGGGTTGATGTGAATACCCTGCCCGTTGCTTCCATTGCGATCGGAATAGGTGTTGACTACGGTATCTATATCTATGGTCGAATAAGAGAAGAGTTTGTGAAATTAGGAGATCTTAACCAGGCAATTATCCAGGCCATAATGACGACAGGGAAGGCAGTTACTTTTACCGTTATCACTATTGCTGGCGGGGTTTTCATCTGGTATTACTCTTTCATAAGGTTCCAGGCAGAAATGGGTTTGCTCCTCACGCTCGTAACTCTCTTCCACCTCTTGGGAGCCCTGTTATTCTTACCGGCTTTGATTGTGATAATAAAACCCAAATTTATTTGCAAGCTTTGATTGCAAGAATAAAAGTAGCACATTGGTGAGGAAGGTATGGCGATTTCACGTTTTAGAAAATTTCTCCTGATTGCAGCCTGTTTTGTCCTGGTCATCCCTATGATTGTTGTACCCTACGTTGTGACTTCGAGAGAAGAAGGCGAAAAGATGGTTGGTGCATTCCAGAAGTATACGAGGGATATCTTCAGAAAAGAAAATATGGAACTACAGACGGTGACGGTAAAACCTGAGTTTCAGGTCATCAGTTACGGCAAGCCCTTCAAATTAATTCGAATGGTACCGAACCGGTCTCTGACTGAAAAGATCAGTACTATCACCTCCACGGATGCAACCCTGTTCGGGTTCATGAGGATGTATACCCTGTTTATGACCCCGAAAGACGGCTACAACTTTCCTCTCTTTTCTCTGGTGGTGCTCAACATGGGGGGAAAAAGGTTCTTTGTTCTCGAGATCATCGACCCTGCACGTATTCCTGAAGAGCATATTGCACGGGCTTACGAGAAGATGAAGAAACTGAAAGAGGAAGTGAAAGATCTCCCTGATACACCGCCTGACAACTCCCGAGCGAAAGAGATGACCATGGACTTCAGTATTCATACCAAGGCGGATAACTCAAGAGAGCAGTTTTTCCTTGACCTGTACGATGACTACTTATCCACCTACCTTAAGATGGTAAAGAATGCCCCGCCCCTTACTGATCCGGAACAGAACAGGAAGGTGCAGGAAGGGGTCAAGGCCTATGTAAACGCCGTACTTGAAAAAGGCGGGCCTGCAGTTAAGGTGTTAAAATTACTCCTCAGTCCGGAACAAAAAAGAGAAGTTGTAAAAACGGTACTGTTCGGGGGCGGGGAGTAAAGGGAATTAATATAATCATTTAAAAGCAAGGACTCAAGACACTTTTCAGATTATCCTTAAAGATTCCATGCGAAATGGAGGTGCTCAATGAGATTAAAGGATAAAGTAATCGTTGTTACGGGTGGTGCCTCTGGTCTGGGCAAGACTTTCAGCACGGGGCTGGCTCGTGAAGGAGCAAAAGTGGCGGTTTGTTCCCACTCGACTGATCCCAAACCCGTTGTTGACGAGATCAAAAGAGCGGGTGGAGAGGGCATAGGAATAAAGGTTGACGTGAGGGATGTAAAAAGTACGGAAGAAATGGCTGCAACGACAAAGAAAGCCTTTGGGAAAATTGATGTCCTGATCGCTAATGCAGGTATCTACGGACAGCTCAAGCCACAGCCTTTTGAGACGATCGATCCTGATGAGTGGGACTGGGTAATGGCGGTTAATTTGAAAGGCCCCTTCTTAAGTGCCCGTGCAGTATTGCCTTACATGAGAGAGCAGAAGAAGGGGAATATCGTCATCGTCTCCTCTGTCTTCTGGGTCGTGGGAAGGCTGCCCTGTATGCACTACGCAGTTACCAAAGCAGGAGAGATGGGGATGATGAGGCAGATGGCAGCCCAATTAGCGGCTGATAATATCAGGGCGAATGTCTTCATGCCAGGAGGCACCTGGGATGAAGCAACAGCGAAATTCGTTTCGCATCTTCCACCGGGGTCAGAGGATGCGTTGATCAATCAAATGCAGCTGAGACATCGCAAGCTCATGCCAGAGGATCTGCTGGGAGGACTTATCTTTCTTGCCTCCGATGAGAGTGATATGATGACGGGACAGGCATTGCCTGTGGACGGCGGTATCGTCTTCTATTAATACACAGAGTTCTCATTCCTTGATCAACCGGATGTTCATTGCTCCACGTGGGCAGATGACAGAAAAGAGGAGGCTATAACCGATGAAAATGCGATCCACCGGACTGGGGGAAACCGTACTTTTGGGTGAGCTGGAGAAGATAACGCAGGTGCAGGACTATTTGGTTCTCCACGTCAATACTATTGAACCAGTTCAATGGCACGTCAGGGCAGCAATGGACTATAACGACCTGCTTATCCTTATCAAACTGATCTTAAAAGGCCCAGTCTTGAAATTCCTTTTCTCTGGGTTTATCAACCGGAAAAATATTAGACATACCGACGATTTTTAGAATTCTTACACCCCGGGGACAGCGAAAAAAGGAGGAAACAGAATGGCTGACAAATCGTTCGATGCGGTCATCATCGGAGGCGGGAACAAAGGATTGATAACAGCCATGTACCTGGCAAAGTACGGCGGGATGGAGGTAGGCATCTTTGAGCGCCGTCACGAGATGGGTGGCGGGTGGTCCTGTGAAGAGAGCGCTGCTCCGGGATTCATTACCAATACGCATGCGGTGAATATCGACAAGTACTGGAAGATTGTTCTCGAGCGGGATTTTCCCGACTGCAGGGAGAAAGGGGTCAAGTGGTTCCCCTTCAACCCCGCAATGGGGACGATCTTCAAAGAAGACCATTCTTCCATTGCCTGGTACGCTGAGGATCTTGATCCCCAGCAGGAAAAGACCGCCGCTTCGATAGCACGTTTCTCAAAAAAAGATGCTGACACCTGGTTGGATCTGTGGAAGACGTGGAAGGAGAAGATCGAGCCCGCCTTCTGCCAATGGATATATAATCCCCCTCCACCTCATCACGAACCTGATATCCTGGAGAAGGCCCTGATGGACCCTTCTGTGGGGATTGACCCCATCTGGACAGTCAAGTCTGCACTGGAAGTCCTGAGGGACCTCTTTGAGTCTGAGGAGGTTGTTACCTCGGTGCTGCGCCCTTCCCATGCCGGAATGCCGTACTCACCGGATTTGCCGGGCACCGGGATCGCTCAGATCTTACTCCTTCCACTCCTCCTGAATTTTGGTGGGATAGTGGGTGGTACTCATAGCATGGCCCATGCCTGTGTGAAGATCTTCCTCGAAAACGGAGGTAAGTTCTTTACCAAGCATGAGGTCGATAAAGTACTGATAGAAAATGGCAGAGCTAAAGGGATTCGTTTGAGTGACGGGACAGAGGTGGAGGCGCGGAAGCTGGTGGTCAGCACCCTTTCTCCTGAACAGCTCTGTTTCCAATTGATCGGTAAGGAATATTTTCAGCCCAGGACCATCAGGAGAATAAAAAACCTCTCCAGGCGTTTGATCTGTATTACCTGGTATCACTGGGCCCTTCACGAGAGAGCAAGATACAATGCTGAAACCTTTAATCCTGACATCTACAAAACCGGTCTCCTGGCATTGAGCATGAAGGATCCGGAGGTGCTCATCCGGGAGAATGCCTGGAGGACGCTGGGTAAAATGCCGCCTGCCAATCCCCGTGATTCTGCCCTCCTCGTATGGTGTCTCAGTTTAGACGATCCCACTCAGGCACCTGCAGGCAAACAGATCGCAGGTTCCGAACAGTTTGTCCTCTCTGCTGACCAGATGACAGAGCGCGAATGGCTTGAATACAAGAAAAAAAATGCTGATGACGTCATCAGGTACTGGCAGGAGTATGCGCCGAATATGAGCTGGGATAACATCATTGGTTATGATCCTCTGACTCCCTACGATTGCCTCCGTCTTAAGAATATGGGCCCTCAGGGGAACTGGGGGGTAATTGATGTCATTCCCGGTCAGACCGGGAAATATCGGCCCGTACCTGAACTGGCGCGCTATAAGACGCCGATTGAGAATCTCTATTGTACTGGCGTAGCTTGGGGATTCAGCGCCGGTGCAATGGATGCCCAAGCGTATAACTGCTACAAAGTGATTGCCAAGGATCACAACTTGAACAAGCACTGGGAAAAGCAAGGTTATCCATTTTAGGGCTCAAGCGAAAACAGAACGGGTTAGCCCGCCTTAATGTGCTTCTGAAAAGATAGGGAACTGATGGCTGACAAATCCTTTGACGCAGTTATTATCGGTGGAGGAAATAAGGCACTTGTTACCGCTATGTACCTGGCGAAATACGGGGGCATGGACGTAGCCATCTTTGAACGCCGACACGAAATGGGTGGAGGATGGTCAAGCGAGGAAAGTGCTGCTCCAGGGTTTATTACTAATACCCATGCGGTTAATATCGACAAGTATTGGAAGATTGTTCTCGAAAGGGACTTCCCTGATTTCAGGGAAAAAGGGGGGAAGTGGATTCCTTTTCCTGTCTCCTTAGGGACTATATTCAAAGAGGACCACACCTGCATCGCCTTTCACCACGCGGACTACGACCCCCATCAAGAGAAGACCGCAGCGTCCATAGCCCATTTTTCCCAGAAGGATGCGGACACGTGGTTGGATGTATGGAAGAAGTGGAAGGAGAAGATAGAACCTGCCTTTTGCAGATGGATCTACAATCCCCCACCTCCCCATTATGAACCCGACATCATTGAACAGACCTTGATGGATCCTTCTCTGGGGATTGATCCTGTCTGGACGGTTAAATCTGCCCTGGAGGTGCTCAGGGATCTCTTCGAGTCTGACGAGGTTGTTGCCTCAATTCTCAGGCCTTCCCATGCTGCGATGCCATGCCCGCCAAATTATCCGGCAACTGGAATCACCCAGCTTTTGCTCCTTCCTCTTCTTCTGAATTTCGGCTGTATTGAAGGTGGAACCCACAGCTTAACCCATGCCTGCGTCAAGATTTTTCTTGAAAATGGGGGGAAGTTCTATACCAAACATGAGGTAGAAAAGGTCCTTATAGAAAACGGCAGGGCGAGAGGGGTCCGTCTCATTGACGGGACTGAGATTGAAGCCCGGAAGCTGGTGGTGAGCACCCTATCACCGGAACAGCTCTGTTTCCAGTTGATCGGGGAGGAATATTTTCAACCGAGGACCATACGGAGGATAAAAAATCTGTCCAGGCGGATAGTCGCCATAACATGGTATCACTGGGCGATCCACGAGAGACCAAAATACATTGCTGAGGCCTTCGATCCTGACATCTATAAGACTGGCCTCCTCGCCTTAGGCACAAAAGATCCGGAGGTCATGGTCCGGGAGAACGCCTGGAGAAAGCTTGGCAAGATGCCTCCTGAACCAGCTTTACTGGTCTGGTGTCTCAGCCTGATTGATCCAACCCAGGCTCCGGCAGGAAAACATATTGCGGGGTCTGAACAATTTGTCCTTTCTGCGGACCAGATGTCAGAGCGGGAATGGGTGGCATTCAAGAAGAAGAATGCTGAAGATGTCATAAGGTACTGGCAGGAGTACGCCCCCAACATGAACTGGGAAAATGTGATCGGGTATGACCCTCTCACCCCTTATGACTGTTTAAAGCAGAAAAACATGGGCCCTACCGGGAATTACGCAACAATTGATGTGATCCCCGGCCAGACCGGGAAATATCGGCCTGTACCTGAGCTCGCCCGGTACCGGACACCCGTTAAGAATCTTTATTGTACAGGATCAGGTTGGGGGTTTACTGGTGCGGCACAGGACTGCCAGGGCTATAACTGCTACAAGGTCATTGCAGAGGAGCACGGTTTGAACAAACACTGGGAAAAGGAAGGCTATCCTTTTTAGCAGGATTGTTGGGAACAGGATGAAAAGATAGAGGGAACAAGTAAGATATAAGATTTTTTGGACGGTCGATGTCTAAGACCTTCTCATATTTAATATCAGTGGCAGACGATTTGAAGAAGAAAGGTAAAATACCTGAGGAACTAATTTAGGGAGGTCCCATGCTGAGAGAAGAACTCATCAAGATCGTGGGCAAAGGGAACGTGATAGAGGACGAAGCAACCTTGAAGGCCTACTCCTCTGACTTCAGTTTACAAGCAGCCAAGAAGCCCATGCTGGTAGTGAAGCCCAAAGACCGGGATGAAGTACAAAAGGTAGTGAAGCTTGCCAACGAGCAGGCAATCCCCCTGGTGCCGGCAAGCTCAAGAGTCCACTTTCACGGTGAGACCATCCCCGAGCAGGGCGGAATCGTGGTAGACCTGAGCAGGCTGGATAAGATTTTAGAGATTGACCCCCGGAACCGGAAGGTAAAGATAGAGCCTGGGGTGACCTGGGGAAAGCTCCAGGAGGCGTTAAACGAGCATCAGCAGATAGCCCTGCGGCCCCTCTTTCCCCACCCCTGCAAGTCAGCCCTCACCAGTTCTCTGGAGCGCGAACCCATGCTTATCCCCAAGTATGAGTATGCAGAGCCGGTGCTCACCATGGAGGTGGTGCTACCCACCGGAGACCTTTTCAAGACCGGCACTGCCTCTGCCGCCAAGACTGAAGAGGCCTACCCTGAAGGGCCGGGCATTGACTTCTTCCGCTTTTTCCAGGGCGCCCAGGGTACTTTGGGGATCGTAACCTGGCTGAACGTCAAGACCGAGTATTTACCGAAGTATCAGAAACCGTTCTTTGTCCCCTTTCATAAGATTGATGAAGTGGTGGAACCAATCTACCACCTCCAGCGCCGTCATATCGGAAATGAGTGTTTTGTCTTAAACCGGATGCACTTAGCCCTCCTCCTGGCTGAAGACTTTGACAAAGATTTTGAAAAGCTCAGAGACACGTTACCACCCTTTACCCTAATCATAGTGATAGCAGGCGCCCCCCGCCGCCCCCTGGAAAGGATAGCCTACGAAGAAGAAGCCCTCCGGGAAATCGCTGCCAACCTCCTTTTCCAGCCTGCTAAGACGGTAGGAGGCATTGCAGGATTGGGTGATACCATGATCCGGCTACTGAGGACACCTCAACCTGAGGACAATTACTGGAAGGCCCGTTACAAAAGTTCTACCCAGGACATCTTCTTCATCACCACCTTAAATCGTGCCAGGGAGTTTCATGACATCGTATACAGGAAGGCATATGAACATGGATATAGCACACAAGACATCGGGATTTACCTGCAGCCCTTAGAGCGCGGCAGGGCCTGCTACCTCGAATTTTCTTTCCCCTGCGATCTCAAATCCCCAAAGGAAAAGGAGAAGGTTGGACAACTGTACCGGGAGGTGAGCGAAGAGCTGATTACCTCGGCGGATTCTTCACACGTCCCTATGGAGAGTGGGCTGACCTGGTATACAGGAGGGCCTCGGTCTATAGTTGGACATTGAAGGAGATCAAGAAGATATTTGATCCAAAGAACGTGATGAATCCTGGAAAGCTTTGCTTTTAGGAACATGGTTAATGAATGCAGAATTCAGGAGTCAGAAGTCAGGAGAAGAACAGAATGATCTTCTGGATTCTGTATTCTGACTTCTGTATTCTTGTTTTTTAGGAGGAGATATGGAATTACCCAAAGAACCCCGCTATCTCAAATATCCCGAAGAGTTTGATCCCCGGTGGGTAGCCTATAACTGCTCCCGCTGCTCGGTCTGCAAGTGGGTAGACTCCTGGCGGGTAAAAAGCTGGAAATACGCCCGCATCTGCCCCCAGCACAAGCGGTACCTCTTTGATGCCTATTCTGGGCAGGGCAAGTGCGACCTTGCCTTAGCCCTAATCGACGGGAAGATGACCATCAAGGACGACCCGGTCATCAAGGACATCCTCTTCAAGTGCACCATGTGCGGCGGCTGCGATGCGATGGACAAGGGAATCCGTGATGGCGAACTCATCAAACTCTTCAAATGGCTCCGCCAGAAATACGTAACAGAACTCGGCCCCATTCCCGAGCACCGAGCCCTCTTGGACAGCATCAAGAACTATGACAACGTCTGGCTGCAGCCCCGTTCCCGTCGCAACGCCTGGGCCAAAGGCACAGGCATCAAAGATCTCTCCAAAGACAAGGCAGAGGTGATCTTCTTCACCGGCTGCACCTACGGCCTTTCCCAGGAGCTCCAGCCAACCATCCAATCCATAGCCCAGATCCTGAAGGCCTGCAAGGTAGACTTCGGCATCCTCGGTGAAAAAGAGGTCTGCTGCGGGAGTCCCCTGGAGAAGATAGGAGCAGAAGGAGAGTTTGAGAGGCTTGCCCGCAAGAACGTCGAGACCTTCAACTCTTTCAAGTCAAAGATCCTTCTAACCCCCTGTGCCGGATGTTACGGGACTATCAGGCAGGAGTATGACGAGCGGAAACTTCCAAAGAAGTTTAAAGTTCTCCACGTAGTTGAATACTTAGAAGAACTCCTCAACTCCGGCGCTCTGCAACTCAAAAAGGAACTCCCACTCAAGGTAACCTGGCATGATCCCTGCCACATGGGGAGGTTATCCCGTCCCTATGTGCCGGGCAAAGAGATCGACGGAGTCTATGAAGCTCCCCGTAATCTGCTCAAGGCGATCCCCGGGGTGGAACTTTACGAAATGGAGCGGATCAAGGAGTATGCCTGGTGCTGCGGTGGAGGCGGAGGGGTGTTTACCGGCTTTAAAGACTTTGCGCAGTGGACAGCGCTTGAGCGCTTGGAAGAAGCGAAAGACACCGGGGCGCAGGCAATCGTCACGAGCTGTCCCTGGTGTGAGTCGAACTTAGGGAATGCGATCAAGGGGATGGAAGAGAAGATCGGCCTTAAGAATCTGATCCAGATGATCGCTGAGGCGGTGTAGGCAAGTAAAAAAGAGGGGGCGTGCAGAAGGATTAAAAAGGCGTTATAGATTAATTGATATCTACGAAGGGGCTGTTGAGAGGGAGGGAAGATGGATACAAAATTTGACATTATTATCATCGGTGCTGGTCCAAATGGCCTTCAGGCTGGAGCATACTTAAGTAAAGCAGGGCAGAAGATTTTAATCCTTGAGAGGAGATATGAGTGTGGAGGAGGCCTCTGGACCGAGGAGTCCACGCTCCCGGGTTATCTCCTCAGCACCCATGCAGTCTACATGATGATGGTTGATTTTGCTCCAGTGTACCCTGATCTTCGATTGGAAGAGGATTATCAGGTAACGCACATCTATCCTGATCTTCAGTTCGCCATGCCCCTTTTGGACGGAAGGTGCCTGTGCATTTACAAGGATGTGGAGCGCACGTGCAAATCATTTGCCCAATTTTCTCAGAAGGATGCGGAGAGCTATCGTGAATTTTACCAGTTGACCAGGCGCTGCATGGATGAATTTATCGGTCCTGCGACCTATGTCCCGCCGATGGGGGCCCTGGATCAGATTGTAAGGCTCAAAAAGACGGAGATTGGCAGGATCGTCATGGAGTTCAGTGAGAAGAAGCCCATTGATATCATCCAGGAAAGGTTTGAGAATGAACATATCCGCACCCTCCTCCTCTACCTTGCCTGCCACTGGGGTGTGAAATATGATCAGATCAATCTTGGGTACCTTGTCCTCCTTTACTTAAACCGGTCCCACAATCATCAACTGGTTAAGGGTGGTTCTCACATGGTGGCTCAAGCACTGAATAAGGTAATCCACCAGAATCATGGTCTGGTTAAAAACAACCAGTGGATCAAGAGGATTGTGGTCGAGAAGGGCGAGGCAAAGGGAGTGGAGATGGTCGATGGGACTGTTTATGAGGCCACAAAGGCTGTCATCAGCACCATCGATCCTCTCCAGACTTTCATCGATCTGATCGGTACACCGGGAATCACCGAGGCATTTTCCAAAAAGATTAAGAACTGGAAGTGGGAGAGCTACAGCCTGTTTGGCGTCCACAGTGCCCTTGAGGAGCCGCCGAAATTTAAGGCAGCCGAGAGTAATCCCGACATCAGCCGGGCCTGTGTTTACATCTTAGGCTATGAGAAACCAGAGGATCTGATCAAGCACTTTGATGCCCTCTATAAAGGAGAACTGTCAGAGATTATTGGTTATAACGCCAGTTTCCCCAGTGTCCATGACCCGCAGCTCGCCCCTCCGGGCAGGTGCGTAAGTCAGCTCTCCCTGATGGCGCCGTTCAGGCTCAAGGAAGGTCCAGAGAAGTGGTACAATCTCAGATTCAAGGAAGAACTGGCAGGTAAGTGTCAGGAACTCCTGGGACGCTACGCCCCCAACCTTACGAAAGATAAATTTCTCCAAACCTATATCAGCACGCCTCTCGACATGCAGAATAAGTTTGCCGACATGCAGGAGGGTTCGTACAAACAGGGGGCCTATATCCCCTTCCAGATGGGATTCCTTCGTCCCAATGAAGATTGTTCCCGCAACAGGACACCGGTAAAAAAACTCTATCTGGGCGGTGCATCCGTTTACCCGGGAGGATGTGTGATCTGGGGTCCGGGGTACCTGGCAGCCAATACCGTTGCTCAGGACCTGGGGATTGAGAAGTGGTGGAAGGAGCCGGAGTTTGTTACCAAAGGAAAAGAGGCTGGGATTCTATAAACCATTAATACCTTAATATAAGAGGGGAAACGTATGAGAGATGAAAAACACCGGATGATTTTTGAATCACTCGCAAGTATCCTGGGGCCTGAAAATGTATCGGATGACCCCGCAGTTATGCTTGCCTACTCCCGGGACTGGATGCCAGACTCCACGATGAATCCCTCGCCTCCTGATTTTGTGGCACTACCTGGATCAACCGAAGA